>JAABUV010006193.1_pt1 | contig 13160 bp, 11 predicted proteins | sample 5559971 | NCBI WGS metagenome assembly JAABUV01 (sample SAMN10711881, study PRJNA513362) | rock metagenome | isolation source: Antarctica rocks | place: Antarctica: Victoria Land, Knobhead nord | collected 2015-12-19
GGTGGGTGGGGATTGAGGGGGAGGAGCGAGAGGCGAGAGGGGGGAGAGGGGAGAGGGGAGAGGGAAGAGGGGAGAGGGAGGAGAGGGGAGAGGGAAGAGGCGAGAGGGAAGAGGGGTTGGTGGGGGGGGGTGGGATTGGTCGGGATGGGTTGAATTGGGGAGAGAAGAGAAGAGGAACGTGGGTCTGGGGGGGTGTAGCGGTTGTGGGGGTTCTTTCTTGAGGTCTATGTCCGTCGCGAACGACAAATACGTCTCTATTATTCCAAGAGTCCACCATCCACACAATCCAACCGCCTTCCGCACTTCCTCACTCCCTCACCACCCCCTTCACCCGCCCCTCTCCATCAACCCTCATCCTTCCCCAAAGCCACCCCGGGTCGCTCCACCTTGCCCGCCAACACCCGATCTAGCATTCCCTCAATCTGCCCATCAACACCCCGATGCGCGCCCATCCCCTTAGCCTCAATCACCTATCGACTGACAACCCGCGGCCCAGAATGTCAAGCCGCACGGACCCGCCGAACAGCAGCAGGGCCATGGCGTTCAGCCGCGTCAGCTCGCGCACAAACAGCCTGGTGGTGGCGAGCTGGGCGAAGTAAGCGAGGGAGAAGGCTGTGGCAACGAAGAGGGTCGCGCCCGGGTGCGCGAAGACGTGGCCGTGATCGTGAGTGACGAGCTTGATGAGCCCTAGGGGACCTCCAAAATTGCGGATGTATTTGAAGCACGGTGCTATCTAATCTAGGTAACACAAAAGTAGGTGTATGTATATATATTTCAATTGAAATTTACTAAATTCGATGCTTAATATCTTTCGATAATTGGCGCAGTAAGCGCTTTGTGAGATAAATAACAATGATAAATTGACTAGGTGACCTCATGGGGCCATCTAGTCAGTTTATCATGGGCGTCCCCCATAGAGCTAGGGGCGTTCGCTGTTTGGCCACCCAGCTGCAGCGGGCTCCCACTTAATGCCGTTCTCCTTTAGGAATTTCTGAAAATCCTGGTCGATGTACTCTTCCCCTCGATCTGAACGCAGAAAACTTATCTTTAAGCCTTCAGATTGATTCTCGACCATGGCCTTGAAGTGTTTGAACGCAGCAAAGGCGTCACTCTTCTTCTTGAGAAGATTAATCCAGATGCAACCTGAGAAATCATCCAGAAAAGAAATATAGTAGCGATGTTGACCCCTAGACATTGGATAAGGGCCACCGAGATCCGTGTGGATAAATTGAAGAGGTCTTGTTGCCTTAGGCATAGGCGAATGACCTATGTTGAGGCGTTGATGACCTTTCATGCAAGGACCGCATATTTGATCGGACTGGGATCCCTGAAGCTCAATCCCCCTCGCATGTTTCGGAAGCTCCTTGACGCTATTCCAATTTAGATGTCCCATTCGTTGATGAAGCTGCTGAGAAGTCATGACAATGCATGCCTGCACGGAGTCCTTTTCAATTGGTCTGCCGCGAATAACGTATTGTTCGTTGATAATGTCCGCATAGCCGAAACAAATTCCGTTCTTTTGAAGCTCAGTTGGCTTGCCCTCAGGTTTGAGGAGCACAGAAATATCGCTCTTCCCTAATGGTAGAGTGCCGAGGAGGTTGTGACCAAGTTCAGGACACCATAATACATTGTGTAGGCGCCATTTGATCGTACCGTCAGGCCCTTCAAGGTCAAAAATGACAGTTCCCTTTCCAGAGCAGCGAAGAACTTCGCCGAAACCAGTTTGACAGAAGTCTTCCTGTTCGATGTAATCATGAAGAAGCTCACGATTTGAAAAGATGGTTCGTTGAGCTCCGCTGTCGATGATTGTGTGCCATATAGATCCAATTTTGACTGTGCGAAGAACCGTTGTTTTGTTCTTGAGGGCCTTGTTGTCAACCAAGACCTTCAACTCCTCAATCATTTGATGAAGATCGCGAATTTCGTCATCGGGGGGTGTAGGAACAGCAGAAGGATCTTGAGTGTTAAGGGCAGTGATGATTTGTACATCCCATGCACCTTTCTTCTTCTCATCACCTGAATTCTCTTTGTCCTTACTCTTTCCCTTTTCTTTATCCTTTTGACGCTTCTCCTTAGCCTCCTTTGCAGCCTTCAGAATTTCTTCGCGGCGTTCAGGATACTTCATGGCACAATTATCTTCCTTGTGACCAAGTTTCTCACAGGGTTTATAGGTACAACGAGGGGCATTGCCATCCCATTTCCCGTTGCCTTTGCCTTTGCCTTTGCCCTTTCCTTTGCCACTTCCATCGCCGCCGCCGCTCTGACCAGCGAAATTGACGACGTTGTGGTTCTGGTGACGATTCTTCATGTCGTCTTTGATATCCTCAACGATTTCCTGAATCGTAGGAACCTTGTTGCCAGCTTTGGCATCATGACGTTTGATCTTCTTGATCGTATCGAATTGTTGGGGCAGCTGATTGAGTATCATGATTGATAGAAGCTCGTCAACTGACATCTTGTGAGAGGCAATCTTCTGTTATATATCCAGACAACGCGAGAGCAAGGAATTAGCTTCTTGTTCGTTGTCTGCCCGTAGTACGGTGTCGCCAAGTCGATTTATGAGATCTCATTTGATACCCCAGCCCTTTTCTGTACACTGTTCCGTGATACAGTCCCATAGAAGCTTAGGGGTCCAGCCTGCTGAGCTGGATGTGACTCCCCCAGGATGTTCGAGGTTGGAATCGAGGATTTGCTGAATGCTGAATGTGCATTGGCGGTAGATCTTTCCAATGCAAGAATTCCGGTAGCCGAAATATTTGGCTCTTCGTTCTGAACGTTCGTAAATGCGTTCTGCCCGGGCTTCATCGTCACCGGGCGAGGCCTTGAGGGCAGGAGGTTCAGGTCGAGAAACAGGGTCATCGATAAAGACCCAGAGGTCAACGGCGAGGAGGGCTCCGCGCATGTTGTTGGACCAATGTTCGTAGTTTTCCGGTCCTTTGAGCTTGGAGAATGTATAGCCTTCCTCATCTTTTGGTGCCATGGCTTCTGATGGCGAGTTGCACTGACGACAACTAACAAGCAACAAGGCGTTTCGTTTTCTTTCAGATAACATTCGAAGAATACTCTCGTCTCTAGCCGTGGAGTTGTGTATAGTCGCGTGGCTTTCTAACATCTCTTTTCATTTGCACTGGAATATCCTATCTCCTATCGGGGCCCCTTTGCCTAATCATCAGTGCGGACGCGCTCTTGTCAGCTCAGGCTACCAAATTTGATAATTTTAATGTACCTCAGGACTCGATATCAATCGATGAAGAAAGGGAAGAATCGCAGTTTAAGTAAAGCTCTTTCCAGAGCTTCGAAGTGAAAAGCATCGAGCTTTGGTGACAAGATGACTTCGGAAAGGGTAGGCAAAGATGCCATGCCCATCAAAGCGGGTTCCAAGACGTAGCGGAAGGACGGCAATGGATAGGTGCAAAAGGAACTCTACCTCTTCACTGGTCCAACACTGTCGAAAATGGACATTGATGCGAGGTCAGTCTCAGATAACGAGAATCGGTGTGGCATGCCTTAGAAGGGGAACGCAAAACAGCGCGTGGGCCTCGACGTGGTGTTAGGGATCGGGCTGTCACCTGAGTGCCATGCGTCTATCGCATCCAAACCCAGGGGATACCGTGAGCTTCGCGTGCTTTCTTCGCTGCTTTGGAGTTACTAATGATATGCCCCTTGGAATTGCGGGGGCAATTGGCTTTGGCAGCAGCGCCTGCAGTGTTTGCTTTGGCAGCAGCCTCTACAATGGTCCTAGCAGCGGCGTCAGCTTTGGCTTTGCGAGCAGCGTCAGCTTTGGCTTTGTCAGCAGCGTCTGCTTTGGCTTTGCTAGAAGGTTTCTTCGATCTTGATGAGGTGCTTGAGGGGATGAGTGGATCCTCTAGAGGTAGGTTCTGACTTCGGCGTGACGACGGCATGATGGCTTCGGGGTTCGGTGGGGGGCTAAAAGGATGTCAGTACTGTGAAAGGTTTGGCCAGCTTCATATTTACCTGTTTGATAAGTGATGGTAGCGAGAATGTCAAGAATGTCTGGATTCAATAGTAAATTTGGGGGGGGCGCGACAATTGCGATGCCAAGGAATCCATAGCTTTCTGCACACGCTAATATGTAACGATGGTCGTTCTCTTAGATAGGAGCTTCGTGCTCAGCTCACCACAGTCTAGTAGCTAGGAGTTACTATTTGTTCTCTGTTTATATCTTATCTTGTGTTGTTATGGACAACCGTCAGAGTGTTATGAGTATACATGCATAAGGTAATCCTCATGCATTATTTTGATCTAACCTGATTCAGAATGCTAAGACCGCGTGACCGCGTTTCCCGGCGCAACGCCAAGCAGGGCATATTCTTTACGACGCGTTGTCTACAATTTCCTCTCACGGCTACTACTCTATCACTAGCTATATCAGTCAAATGACAATGGTTACTTCGATAGTATTCCTGAGCTTTCCGCTAGAGATTCGGAGGCTGATATATCGATGTCTTCTTTTCCAAAACATTCCGCTTGCCAGCAATCCAAATAGCCTTCATCCCAATATTCTTCGAACTTGTCGTCAGATACATGACGAGGGCCGAGAGATTCTTTACGGGGAAAACGTCTTGATGGTTCAAGTGGTTTTGCAGACCGCACCAAACTACTGTTTTCACGAAGCGAGGCTTGTCTGCTTAGCAGATTCCGAGGAAGTTTTCAAGCGGTTTCAGAAGGCAAAGATCAATATCATGTGTGATGATATCGAAGATGTGAAGACTGTACAATCGGATGTAAGGAAGGTGTGTGGAAGGCTATCACAGATGAAGTTGAGGAGCTTGGAGATCTCTCTCGACTGCCGTAAACCTTTGGAGCCGGGTCAAGCCCGGTTCTTGAATTATGATCGATACGGTCCCAAGAACCGTCAGAGCTGGGAAATACACTATCCTAACGGCATCTCGAAGGCTCTTCGACCATTCGCACAAGTACGATGTCTTAATGTCAACGTTCACGGCTTGCAGCCTGAAGATACGATGTACCTCAAACAAAAAATAACGTCAATGGTACCAACTTATCTTCCCGATATGCGCCGTCGGCTGGTTGCTTGTCTAGTTGATCCGATAGATGTTGATGGATATCTTCAAGATGCCGTGGAGGAAGATGATCTCTCAGAATTCGAAAAATTGAGAGATGGAATCGTTGCAGATCTGCAACGTCGTATCGATGACGTATACGCTGATGATCCAACTAAGGCGCCTGATTCATGAGGCAACGGTCTGCCTTGACGTATGGAAAAGAGCACGTCAAGATCAGAGCCAATAGCGGCTTTGCTTCGCCAAGATAGTGCGGACAATCTGTGGGGGGAAGGAAAACTGGCATCATCGATACGCTAGAAATGTGACGGAAATGTTGATCGAATCTTGCGGTTGAATTGTTCTCTGAACCTCGACTTGTCAGTTCGCTCGACCATAGGACTACTTCGTAAGTATAAATATATAGTTTCAGAAACCAGCACTAGTCTAACGATCTGACTCGAGTAATTACTGACGAATTGTGGGACATTTGTTGTGCAGCCTATTTCGATGTACTTTCACAGTTTCAAGAGATACTATTCCCCTAATATTTCTCCACCTTATCTTTCATGCAGATGGCTTGCTCAAACAAGATATGACGCGTTCTTTCGAGCCATACTACATTCAACATACAGCAGATGAAACATTAATGACACATGCTGTCAATGAAAACAATGTGCCCTGCTGCAAGCTGGTGACGAAAGGATTCAGTCAACAAGCATATCGGATACTACATTGCTGCAGATTCAGACATTCTGCTTGATTGCTTCTACACATCATATCCTAAACGCGGCTTCCATAGATGATGATTGTGAGGAATAACCTCCTTCGAACCCGTCCGGCCCTCCTCATCACGTATCCGTGAGCCCGAGTATTGTTACGAATGATGAAGACCGGAGTATCTTTTAAGGAAGAAAGGGAAAGCCTGGTCGAAAAAGTCCAGATTATGGGAAGACTTTCAAGAGCACACCACATGCCATACCGAAGTCTACTTTTCAGCCTCGGGAAAATCGTAAATCACGCGAGGACTACACTGAGGTCTTTTCTCTCAAATTCTCATGTTCATTTTACTCATAAATGTCATTTCCGATGCTGAATCACCCCAAGGTCCAGCTCGTCGACGATACCTAAATGGTCGCCAGCGTGGCAAGCTGGTAGCGTAAAGCTCGTGATTTGGGCTTGGATCATATTGATCAAAAAAAGCAGGCTGGTTTACTGCATCCAATATACCTGTCTTCGCCCACGGACTCGTATATCCTACGTGTGGCCAGATCTAAACCCTTATTGCGGAGTCTTGCGTTTGGGCAGTCTTCGTCTAGAGCGGACCTTTGTTCCCAATGAGACGAAAGCGTCTTCCACCTTTCCAAAGGATGAGAGAACCATGACGCATTGGGGTTTCGAGATTGTGCGGATCGACTCTGTTCTGGTAAAGGTTGAACGCGGGTACGTGACGGTCTATAAACTCTTTCACTGAATACCTTCCAGAGGCCCTCAGAGTACTGGCAGCAGTCTTATCCAGATGCAGAAAGTTGCTTCTGGTCACAAATGGCAGCCTCTTGTCGGAGGTGACATCGTACTAGAGCTTGAAGGGAAACCAGTGACGCAGATTTTGGATTTTATGGACATGTTTACGCGCGAAACCTTGGCTATGAAGGTCGTTCGCAAGAGAGTTGAACTCAATGTCGTCGTGCCGACGGTGACGATCTCCAATTGGCAGTGTAACACGATGGTCCCTCAATTTGAGTCGCTATACTTTCCAACTCCCTTGCTCACCGGAGAAATGTACAGTTAAGTCTTCGTGACCCAGCTCAGTGATGGTAGCCCAGCGCAGGCGTTCGACCTTCCCCTTGAGCATTTTTAACCGAAGTCAATGACGAAACCACAAAAGATTTTGAAAGCTTCAAAAGAGTTATCAAGAAGCTGGGAGAATTCGAGACGTGTCAGCTCACCTTGAAAAATCGTTCGACTTAGGCCTACTCACTTTTCCCCAACATCTATAGTCACTGGAAGAGAGATCGATGATTGGCAAGCCAAATTACCATAAAAGAAGACGGAGGTGGTATGCATGACCATTATGTCGGATCTCCACATTTGAAGGTTGAAAAGTATCCGAGAAGAGATATCTGTTAGATAGAATATTAGGGAGAATACTAGGAATCTATGGGCTCAACAGGAGTATAAGGTCGCCACCAATCAAGTCTCTGGAACAAATGATAGATTATTCCGTTATTTCACCTCTGTCTAAAATCAGAAAATCATCTGTCTTCTTCCGTTTCAACAGCTCGATCTTGAATATGTAACCCTGTATCACCGTATCACCGCTTCCCTCCGCCACTCTCAAAGCTCGATGAAGGTAATACCGCCTTTGAATTGGCATTTGCAGATGGGACCCTTGCACTTCCTCCGGTAACGAGAGATTATTTCCAATAAACAAGTTCTGACGAACCCACTAGAAAGCGCTGGGAGGCATAACTATTCGGCGCGAGCTTCGCCATTCGCCAGGTGATCTGAGGAGCAGGCTTCATGAGGTTCAGCAGATCAGACGGTACTTATTTGCTATTTGTGGTTGGCACTCGCGGATAACCCGCATTGAAAGGATCAGCTCCGTGACCTGTTTAGCCCAGCAACCTGATCGCTCGTCTTGATCGATCCCAAGCGACACCCATTATTTAGATATAGAGTGACTCAAGTGAGTCGCTTGTTGGTAAAAGGTTCATTAGTGGGAGGCAAGACTTAGCTTGTTTTCCTGCCGGATCTGGAGAAACCCTACTGGGACAAGAACAGTTTTTCCACTGTCTGTCACCTGGAATGTTCAGGGCGCTAAGGTAATCATGACTAATACAATCAGAGATTTACGAGTATCATTCTAGGTTGGTGTGCCTGGAAACCTATGGTGCTGACTGTTGACCCAGAGACAGAATTGGATGGACTCCGCTGCATCGAGCGGCTTTCAATGGTCATAACAGCGTTGCACGGGTACTTCTAGAAAACGGTGCCGATATTAAAGCAACGGATAGTACAAAGTGGACGGCAGTGATGCGAGCAGCAACGAATGGGAACGTGGAAGTCATGGAGCTTTTACTCTCGAGGAATGCGAGTACCATGATCAAGGACATGGAAGGGTGTACTCCAATGCACCATGCAGCATTGAAGGGTCATCTGCCGATCGTCAGACTCCTTCTTGAACATGGAACTGATTTCGAGGTCCGGGACAATGATGGTTGGACTGCCCTACACCATGCGGCCTGGAACGGTCATGAAAAGATCGTGAGATATCTGCTGAAGAATGGGGCAAATGTGCACTCCAGGGCGGACAACGGTTGGACAGCACTACATCAAGCGACTTGGAATGGTCATACCGCGGCCGTCGGACGCCTCCTCAAAGGGGGCGCAAATCCTAATGAAAAAGATGACGAGGGAGAGACGGCTTTACATCAAGCTGCTTGGCGTGGACATGTTTCGGCTATCAAATTACTCTTAGAGGAGGATGCTGATCCTGGCCTTAAGGATCAGACCGGACAGACAGCACTGCATCAAGCTGCAAGTAACGGCTCGGGAGCAGTGGTGCAGCTGCTACTAGACGAAGGTGCTGACACAAGAGTCGAGGACAACGACGGCCGGAAGCCTCATTCGCTCGCGGAACAAAACTTCCATCATCCAATAGCGAATATTCTAAGGGAGAAGGAGACAGAAGTCTACGGTGAAGAGGTGCTTCCAGATACTGAAAATATACCTAGAACATCACTCCCCGGTTCGCATCTCGATCCGGCCGTCACAGCAATGCTCGCTGTAGACTCAGACAAAGCCACCATCGAACCATACGGCCAAGCAGAATTCTCAACGCCGTCGAAGATCTCGATAGTAGTGAACGGCAAAACCACTGTATACTTTATGAAGACAGGACCGGATGGAGAAATGTTCAGAGGTGAACCTCTTTGTATGATATTTTGACTGAAGTGCTCGTTCACTGACGCAATGGGTAGGAGAACATGAGTCGCTGACCGCCATACATTCTGCTGTTCCCTCGCTCTGTCCTAAAAGCATAGCCCACGGCAAACTCTCTGATTCTCTTGACTACTTCCTCCTTACCGAATTTATCGACATGGAAGCTGCTGGTGGTGGTCAAAACAGCGGTTTATCTCTAGCCCAAAAGCTTGCCAAACTTCATAGTTCACCAGCCCCTGTTCCTCGAGGGCTGACAAGACCAGCATTTGGCTTCCCTGTCATGACCTGCGTCGGCCACACTCCGCAGAACAATTCATGGAGCCGTTCTTGGCCCAAATTCTTCGCCGAAAACCGGCTCCGTCCCGTCTGCAAGCTCGTCGAGAAGAATCATGGGGTGGACGCTCAATTGACGTCGTTACTTAATCGGATCGTTCAAGAAGTTGTTCCTCGTTTACTAGGGAATGGACATCTAGGAGGCAGAAAAGGTGTGCAACCGGCACTCGTCCACGGAGATTTGTGGTCCGGAAATAAAGCTCGAGGAAGAGTTGGTACGAAAGGTGGAATCGAAGAGGTCACATTCGATGCAGGCTCATGTTATGCGCATTCGGAATACGACCTAGGAATAATGAGGATGTTTGGTGGATTTTCTGCCGGGTTCTTTAATGAGTATCATCGATTGATACCGAAAACCGAGCCGAAGAACGAGTATGATGACCGCTTGGCGCTGTATGAATTGTAAGCAAGTCTCGATGGCAGACCCGTGCAGTTTCACCTTTTCTGACCTTCTCAACAGATATCAATGGTTGAATCACTATGCGTTATTTTCCGGTGGGTATAGAGAGGATGCGTTGGATTGTATGGAGAAATTGGTTCACAAATACGGCAAAATTGAGGAAGAAGACCCAATTTCTCCCTAACATATTCTATGATTGCGAACGGATAGCTTCTTATTATAAAGTATTCGCGAATAAATGGTGTACAGTGGGGATAGTGAGGATTCGGTTGAGGAATGTATCTCTCTTGTAATATTGAATACCAACTTGAGACAACCTCAACTGTTCAGCTACTGCTGAAATCTAGGAGACTCATTCACTTCAGCACTAACGTAGATACCTAAGGTACCTGAAGACAGGGTGCTGAGATACTTACCTTACCTTAACGATGCTAAAGTACCCTACCTGGTGCTTTTACCTCGAATAGGCTAGACGCAACCCTAAACCCCTTCGAGGTTAGATTGCTTACTTTGCGCTCCTTTTGAGAAGACTCCGGCCAAATGTGAATACAGAGGGTTGGTGCCCCATCAACAGCCAAGTCTAAAATCCGCTTTTGCGCCCATTTACCGCCATATCTCTGTGAATTTCCCATGTGCCTATCGCACCGACTCCGTTTGAACTATACATATATATATATTTGTTTGGGCAGACTCGGCACTTTCTAGCAGTCTGCAGGGCTAAATTAGAGCCGCCATGAGGTGCCATGGACTCCCTCTATCTATGCGACTGAGTCTATGGAGTTGGTGGGTGAGCAAAAGCACGTTTCTGGCCGAATCAAAAGAGATGAAGGGTAGAACAGGAGATGAGAAGCCTATATATACCCCCAGTTCTCCGCCTAGTTGCCGAGGCTATTTCTGGTGGCGGCAAGGTGAGCTGGCCCTATTACATCCTGCACCCAACTCGAAACTCGACCTTTATTCGAAACGTTCTGCACGATATTTGTCGTAGTCCGTTGGCATTTTCTTCGATATCTTTGTTAGCACGAATGTCGTAGCAAAAGAAACATGAATGAGTGTACACTACGTTCCGGTTCCCGAGATGCGCTAGCTTCAACAGTTGCCGTGTTTTTGAGCCGCTTCATGTTTCGCCACTTTGAATAGATTGAGTCATAAGTTCGTTTTCGCGAAGGCGGTACACTCTCGTTGAACCTCTCAGCAATGACGGTCCAATGATGGTTCTTGGGATAGGACTGAATGATTTGCATAAGAATCGCTTCGTCGTCGTAAGTCTCGGTCTTCCAGCGACGTTGAGGCTTAGGGATTGTTTCATCGACGTTGACTCTGGACTTCGGTATGAGCGACATGATACCAAGAGCTAAGCCAATATGTTCCAAGAAAAAGTAGGAACTCGAGGGAAGGCATGATCACTTGATATGCATTTTGCTCCTGAGGTCATCTGCAGCGCCTCACTCAGCAAGAGTCAAAAGCAATGCAATGAATCCCTAGTGTGCCAGTAGAACCATTGTATGTGATACCCTGCAATACCACAGCGGAACGTAACCGCGGCGGCAAAACACCTTGCAGACGCGGTTTTGGCTAAATACGCCATGCATGACACGCACTGGCTGTTCGTAGAACTAGAGAATCACCTGACCTTACTAGAATCATATTCGGTAAGATCATCGACATTTAAAAGATCATCTCTGTTAAAGCACGTTCGTTTCGTGTGGGCGAGATTCAGCGACCTGACCGATCGCCGGTCAAGATCACGGATATAGCAAAAGGTAGCGAGCCAACATATTAAGTGTACAGAGTTTCAATGTCAAGGGCTAGGGGAAGCTTCTGAGCCTGCTATAGGCCGATAACCCTCTCAGATAGTGATGTTGTGCGGGGGATGTTGACATTCCTTAAGCTTTATGGCTTGATCAACGAGAGAATTCAGGTAATCAGGGATTCGGATCCTCTATCCGCCGCCAGTCTACGTGCCGCGGTCAGAAAGGACGAATCTAGAAGTATTCGGCCAAGCTTATGCGCGAACAGGTCTAAAGTATTTGAAGGATTGACATGATAATTAAACCGACAGTAGCTGAAAGTGGGAAGACGAAGGTGAGGTGCCGAATTCTACTTTTCGTTCGAATTTCACTGCTTATTGGTCAACATTCTTCCTTTACGAGGTAACCGTCAGGGATCATTATTCCCTCAGCGATCGCACAGACCCTTTTATCGAAGGCGTTAAGAAATGCAAGGACAAGGAAGAACGTTATGTTAGTGGGATTGCAAAGTTGTCAGCAAGTACATCATTATTACTGCTGGGCAGACCATGCTAGACTGCTAGAGACAGAACTGGACGGAGAGCTTCCCGCTCTGCTACAAAAGGCTGTGGAGATAGATTCTTGCTTTTGCTCCACCAAGGTCACACGCTTACGCTACAGTGGTTTCTAACATCATCTTTGCTTATCATCACCCAAACTAGCTCAGTTATTAGCGACTGCTTTCCCTCATGCTTTTTACCATTGCCGACGAACCCTGTCCCAGTTTCGGAAGTTCCACAAGAGGACTTGGTTTTATCCGTATTGCGAAATATGACGCACATTCTTGCTTTCTGGTCCTTCATATCAGCTCTGCAAATTTGGGTATGGCCCTTTGACCCGCCTCCACAGGCTTTATCGACCCATGATGGAGCACATCCCCAAAATAAAGCAAAGCAGTCAAGGCCATGCTCCACTCAGAGAGATTGTTTTGTTAGTACTCCGCCGAAAGGCATCGTTGGTAGTATGCATCACCTCTTGACATCTCGCACATATTGCGGACTTGGATTGTCCATGGGAGTAACTTTGGTTTCTTGCCACGCGGACCGGTCTGTGGCAAAAGGACCCAAGAGATCCAAGACCGGGCAGGGAATTGTCGCAGCATTAAAAAAAATAGCGTTTTGGATAGCTAGAAATGCCAGAATGCTCAATTCTGGGACCTCCAGGCTTCGTTGCCAAACACTTACCTCTGCTCCAAGTCCAGTCAACGCCAACCCTACTGCCGCCCTCCACCTCCCTCCCTCTTCCCTCCCAGTTTGATCGAACCCTACAAGTAGGCCAAGCGCTACACAGCAATCTTTCCAAATCTTACCCACCTACCTCCCTTCTACCATACTCCGCAGAAGACGCCTCTTGCTCCCTTTTGGAAACCGATATCCTAGGAGCTCAGTGAGCGGTGATACAAATAAGTCCGTGAAAATGCTCACGTAGATGTAAACACCATACTCCTCTCAATGTCATCGTCAAGCCCGTGTCCTGTGGAATGTTGGTTTGGGCTAAGCGGAGTTAATTTACTCTCCCTGCCTTGGCAGATACACAGAATAAAGTCGGCGCTCTTGCTCTTTGTCTTTGAGTCTGCGGTCACACGTCTCTTGAAGCTGCTGCCTCAAAATTGTTAGACGCTTGCCATTGGATAAGAAGAATTTATCTAAATCCATCCTTTTCACAGAC
>JAABUV010006194.1_pt1 | contig 13159 bp, 16 predicted proteins | sample 5559971 | NCBI WGS metagenome assembly JAABUV01 (sample SAMN10711881, study PRJNA513362) | rock metagenome | isolation source: Antarctica rocks | place: Antarctica: Victoria Land, Knobhead nord | collected 2015-12-19
TTCTCGCTATCGCTCCGACCCTGTCTCCCTGACTCTAGGCGGTGGTAGCAGTCGCTCATATTCGAGGACAAGAACGGAATTTATGCTGTCTTTACGATTCAAGTACACATGACGGGATCTCCCAACATAAACGAAGAGGCAGTGAAATCGTCGAGAGGAAGGCCGACATCGGATTTCCGCCTAGGATTTGATTGACGGAGGGTGTCTCGTCTCACAAGACGCCCGAGCTCGATTTTGTATCCCATCACATGTTTCCATCACGGCTAGAGCAACGAAACAAACACAAGGCTCCGATTTTTGATCGCCCGAAAATGATGGCGGGGGAAACGGCTTTGGCGTAGCTCGATGATACGAAATTCGCTGAAAAGCTAGCTAAAATTCCGCCGTCAAAATTGACAACCGATAACGTTATCGCAAGGCTAACGGAATGACTGCAACCTAGAGCGATGCATCTCGAAGCTTAGACTCCGAGCAAACTTCCTATCGCCCACCCGTACATCGGGAGTATCAAATTGTCATTCTGCGCAGAGAAAGCCTCGAGCAGTGTTGCGAGCCCCGTAGTCACGATATACGACGCCACCTGACGTGAGCGGGTCACTCGTAAATAGACTCACGTTGAACCTTTGCACTGCCCCAAAGGCCCAAAGTAGACCCGACGACACGAGGACGGACGCAAAAAATGCTGCACTCCCTTCGACAGTCTTCCCGTTGCTCGCAGACCAGCGGACGCGCCCCAGCCGTCGACCGATGATGGATGCCTGCCATCAGCGATGTCAAGCGTACAACCCACCAAGGCGTCGCCGATGCCGAGCGATAGCACCCCTAGGTATGCCAGGATCTCGCTTGGGCTTACCATCAGCTCGCTAAAATCATCGAGACTCACCCTTCCAGCCATACCGGCGAGGCACAGCCCGCGAGGAGATAGAAGTGGCTGAGAATTGCCGTGCCAGAGTCTTTGTGATCGATAAACTCATTTAGGAAGAGATGCACGCTGACTCCCATCGGCCAAAGCGCAAAGTATCGCACGTATTCCGCAAAATTGAATGCTGCAAAGGCGACCGAGAACGAAAGATGGGTGAAGGCAGGCTGTCGTCAGCTAATACTTGTAAGATCACTCACATCCAACGCGATGCCGGGTACAAACATGACCACCGCCAGAGCGTGAAAGAACTTTCTTCTCGCATTGACACTCAATGTCGGTAGCCTTTGGTCCGCGGCATCCATCATTTGACTTGCCACGCCGCTCAGGCCCTCTGAAGGCTCCTTTACTCCCGGTACGGTATACCGCCGATGTCGCTGTGCTCGGCTGAGCTGGCGGTTCCATCCAGCCACACTGATAGCGGCTAGGATGCCCCAATAGGAAAGCAACGCTGGCCGAGTCCAGGGCCTGCTGCCTTCGAGCATCCACCAGATCACCCATAGCCACGGATCTCGCCACCCAAGGCACCAACGCGTCCAGACCCCGACGAGACCGCCGCATACGAGCGCCGCTCCAGCGTAGAAGCCCAGGGCGAGCAGCCTTTGATGGACAGGCTTCTCCTGGGGGAATCGTAATCGATGTGCTGGAGTCTGAGCGAGGTGTCGCGATAGGTAGAGTAATGGCGAGAGGAGAAACCCGGCTAGGAGAGACCCCGGGATGAGCGCTAGCTGAAACGTGAGTAGAGGTGTTGGAAGTCGGTATGTCTTGATATACGGGGTCCGCAGGATTCGGATCTGCTGTCAGGAAGTCCTCCGATGACGCTTACCTTCATCCTCGTCATATTCACTGTTTCCATGAATAGGGCTGTCGCGGCATTGCAAACGACACCCAGCTCCCCCATAGTGAACCCCTGCCTCGCAAGTCGGATGCATACATAGAGACTGAATTGGTAGAATAGCGTAGCGATGACGATATCCGATGCAGACATGTCTACCATCAGCTCGTTCGTACGGTGCACCCACCTGACCAGACCCCGTGGCCTACATATGCCGTGGCTATCTTGACTACTAAGCACCCTCCTGTCACGAGGAATGCAAGTCCGATGACACTCGTGTTTCTTCGCAGTTCGCCTTGTCGAAGCCAAAAGGTGCTGGAGTCCACACCGCCCGTCTTTTCATGCAGCCTCGATTCCAGCCGCAGAGACCAAGACAGCTGGACGAGCAGAACGAACGAGCACAATGTAAACAGCTGAACCAGGTTCCGCCTCGACGTCGCCAGCGCAGACAAAGCCCGTATCGTGTCTGTAGGCTCGAGCAACAGCCCCTTGGCGACCCGCCTGATCGGAGTCGATTGGAGCACCAGTGGCGCCTCGATCATCCATCCATGTGGTATCGCAGAGTCCGGTACAGAAGCCAGCGTAGTAAGCGCCGCATCCAAAAGAGCGGCCGCCACCAGCGGTCCAAGGAGCAAGGCGAACAGGACCCCATCATCGACGCACTCCCTGCTTATAAGCGGATCTCGCGATCTGAACGTACCTGTACTCCCTGGGCTCGGTACCCCAGATACAAACCAGTCCGCCAATGCCGGAAGACCGCTCCTCGTCGCCAAATTTGACACGCTCAAGGCCCGATACGGACGGCGATGCAAATGATACGGTAATGCCGTTCATGCCATGACTAGAGGATGTCCGACCCGATCTCTCTCTTGTATGGTTTGGCACCAGGGCCGGAGAGCCTGGCCGGGAGATAACAACAGCGTGGGAGAACGGTCTGGATGTCGGTCGAAACCGAAGAGCCGTGTAGAGGATAGAGAGACCGACGAGGAGACCGATCTCTGCGGAGCGTCAGTGGACCATTCTACGCTGGTAGTAAGTCCTCACCTCCGGCTACAGCCTTCTCCTCCCATTGCCAGCCCAGCTTGCAAGCACCCCATGCTAGTGCCCCAAGCAAGAGCCCATGCTCAAGTTGTCTGCTGGTCAAACGGAGCCCGTTCCCCGCCTTCTCCTTCCCCTCCCATCGACGACCAAAAGGTAAGGACAGGCGGAAAGGCAGCAAAGTGGTCGTCGGTGCTAAGGGATATTGTGCATGAGACATCGGGCGTCGACCTTGCATTGATTGCGAAGGAGGAACAGCTGAAGAGGGACCGGAAGCTCTGAAACCTCGTCAATGGATTCCTCGGAGCAGGACCGACTTACATCCCCGCCTGACCCCCATCCACACCGTCTATATCATCCTCCAATCTCCTTCTCATCGGTCCTTGAAACTCCGCTTCGTCTCCCCAGACTGCCCGTAAATACTCGGCTGCTGTCTCACTCTCGCTCGCCCCGGCGGGGTTGGACGCAGAAGCTCCATATTGCGTGCTGAAGCCATTTCGCTCGACAAGGGGAGGGTCAGTCGTGCTGGTGTCAGGCGAATTTCTCCCGGACCTCACAGCAGGTGCGCGGACCGCGGTGAAGCTGCGTCGCTTGTCACGAATGACTAGGGGAATTGGCAGAGCAGACGAAGAAGCATGGAAGGGAGCAGGAGGGGAGGGTGATGAGGAGGATCGCGAAGTTGAGCGAGGTCGAGGTCGGGGGGACCGATGACGTTTCGGGATGATTGTGGGCGCCATCTGATGGGGAAAGTGAGAAGCACATTGGCAAGAGCCGGGAGGCCAGTCATTGATGTGTGCTCGGAAAAGCAGATCCGGGCGCTTTCACTTTGTCAATGTCTCATCAGGACCTATCGTTTAAAATACCTCTGACGGTGACTGTCGACCTGTATGAGATACCCCTCACGGAACGATCTTGATCGTTATAATCGACTGGTAGCTTCCTGGATCAAATGTCTCAATACCATCAGTCCCATTCGGATGTTTTGGTACACGCCATGATCCGAGAGAATCGTTGATTTGCTAAGGAGGACAACACAATCTGTACCATCACATCTCGACTCGTCCCCTGCATCAACCCAGCCCTGCTCGCCTTCCCTTGTAGATCGACCTGAAGAGACCCGCCGAGATGTACCTTGCTCCCTCACGGCGACTCCCTATCTTCCTCGCCTTCCTCTGTACCATCGCCACCGTCGTCTTACTCTACAGATTCAATCGACCGCGACAGAATCTGATACCCTTTCTGTCGTCAGCGACTTCGACAGGTTCACTTGACGGCACACATGAAGGAGATTATCGGGTCCGAGCACGAGTGGAGCGCCTGCGGCTGCTGTGTGGAACGGACGATCCATTCGAGCGAGAGTATGGACGGGCGAATCTTCGGATGAGCAGGGGTTATGAGGGTGAGACGTATCTGATGCTGACCGAGTGAAGCTAAAACGATCTGTCTCAGGATCGCATCATCGCCTCCGCCAGCTTCTTCGCAAGAGCTTACGAGGAGAGTCTCTCACTATTGCCGCCATCGGTGGAAGCGGTAAGTCCCCATACACCTGGTTCAAACGCTCACTGTCGCTCAGTCACAGCTGGCCACCACGTATATCGAGAGGAAGCCTGGTTTTACAGATTTGGCGACTGGCTGAATGACCTCGTTGGCGAAGATGTTGAGGTTGTCAGGGTGAACGGCGCTGCACCGGGTATGTGGGGGAAATCTCATCAAGATAGCAGGTCTGACAACCCCTCCAGCCACCGGGTCTGATTACTTCTCCTTCTGCTTCCCTCTCCATATCCCCGCCAATGCGGATCTCGTCCTCGTCGAGCTCGCTGTCAATGATGAAGCGATCCCGGAACATGTCGAAAACATGGAGAACCTTCTGCGCGGTCTGCTCGACATGCCGAATCATCCAGCAGTAGTGCTTGTCGAAGCCATGGCTTTCAGTACTGGTGGGATGGGTGGAGGCGGCGGACGGATGCATCTGTGAGCGCCTCATACATTTGACAGCAGTCGGCTGACGGTAATGTCAAGACCTGTCGCACAGTATTTTGGTCAGCAGTGCTTCTTGTGGCTTCAGTATGCTGATGGGTTCATCATACTGGGTAGACGTGCCTGTGATCAAGTGAGGTCTCTTGGCCTTGAAAGTCGGAAGACTCCGCTGATTCAGCCTTACAGTCATAGACATCCCCTGGCCAGTCATTTCGCTCGCTATCCCCAGCTCGTCCGGCACTACTTCGCTGAAAAGTCAGTATCTCCGCATTCCAGCTCGGCTGGTAAGGCTGAAAATGAGCAGCTTTTGGGGCGATCCCGACACGCGACATGTCAACTCACGCGGCCACCGGGACCTTGCAATGCTCGTCGCGAGCCTCGTTCGAGACGTCACATGCGGGATGCTGGGGGAAGACGTTTTTTCGGTTGAACCGCCTTCCCAAACTCTCGGTCTTCTGCCGGAACCCATCGGTCTGGCAATGAAAGGATACTCTTTGACTGAGCAAGTCTCTCTACTGGACACTCGGTTGGCCGACGAGCAAGCGACTTGGCCCGAACAGTCGCGATCGTGGCGTCAGTCACCACCCGAGGGCGAGGACGTCGGGATCCTAATGCCGGGAATGTTCATAACCCCTCTCGAGTACAGCCTTCTCCCTCGCATGCGTGTCCTCAATGGCTGGAATCCCGATCCTACATTAATTGTGCCGCATTTTCATCCTACCTGCCTGTCCACACGTTCGCACGATCCCAACTTTAATCTCACTCCGTCGTCAAGTCTGGGTTGGGAATCCTGGGTGCATCCGGATTTTCTCGACAAGTCGTATCTTGTGGCGCATGTTCCTGGAGCTACTGTCAGCTTCGAGATGGAAACAAGCCTAGGTGTAGTCAAGATGTACTCCCTCCGGAGTATGACTTTTGGACTCGGCTCGGTTGAATGTTGGGTAGACCGCGAGAGAGATCGGGCTGTCAAGGTCGTGGGTTGGTGGGATAAAGGCGAAGCGTGAGTGGCTTCAGGTGATTCATGCTCATACCGTCATAGCAATATCGGCCGCTTCGCAACGATCCGAGACGATCTACATCCAGGTGTCCACACCATCACCTGCGAAATATTGAATGAAACAAGTGATCCCGGTGGTGGCCATGAGTTCCGCATGATCTCCATGATGAGGTGAGGGTCCGTTTGACTGTCATTCGATGCAGATCGCCGACATTTGTTGTTACAGCGTCTAGATCTTTTCCGGAATCTTTGTGCTTCACTATCTACAGCTGTCCTTCGAAGCGATATATCTCTCGGATGCGGCCTGCTGAGCATCACCTCAGAAAGTATCCAGGCGACAGGCTGTCACCCACTCGGGCCCCGTCCGCGACAGCGGCCGCCCGTACCGCAGCAGCCGTGAGGAGAGAACAAAGACAGGGCGCCTGTCGCAATCTGCGGAAACAATCTCACAGCTTTATCGCTCGTGGCGTCATAGGTCTCCGAAGCGAAATGGTGCGCTTCACCTTGGCGCCTGTAGAGACCTGAAGAAGCTGCACGTCTGTACTCCTCTGAACAGGCTCATAATGAGGCGGAGCCACAAGATGACTGATCAATGCTCCTTCACGCGGGCTATTGGGTGCGGATCGTAGTGCATAGAGTCATGCATGATGGAGCCTGACCCGCTCAAGCAGAACAACCAAACAACTCCTTAAGCTCCTCGAACCTCGCTTGGCGCTTGGCCTGTGCAGTATTCCCTTTGCTAGATTTCGCGAAAGCCTGGTGAAATCAGCCTCAAATATTCACTGGGCTCACTTTTGCAACAAGAGCATCCTTCCGTTTCTCTGCGATTCGTCAGTAAACAGGCTTCGCCGTTGAGACTCACGTATTTCGAGTACCTTAGACTCAATGGTGTCTTCCGCGATTAGCTGAAAAACGCGGACAGTCTTGCGTTGGCCCATCTGAGCAGTATCAATGCTGCTTTGCGGTAAGAGACCTACTCTATGAGCTCTGTCGACGGCCTGAAGGTGTCAGCATGAGGAGGAGGGAAATGTATACCTGAGCCTCGATAGCCGACTGCCACCAGGGGTCGCACTCGGTTCGTGAGTCCTTCCCTGAAGCTCTCACAGCTACAGACTGACCAGAAAGACGTTCGAAGCAGCGGTGAGATTCAAGCCTACGGCACCGGACTTGAGGGAGATGAGCATAACCACCGGGTTTGAATTTGCATTTCCTGGCGTGACTGGCGACTGAAATTTAGCGATAACTTCCTGCCTCTGAAGAGCTCGATTAGCCGGGAGAGGCATCGGTGGTTCTCTTACTGGCCTTTCTGCCTGTCATCGATCCGTCGAATCGGCAAAACTGAATCCCTTCAGCTCGCAAAGAGGCTGCTACGTGATCCAGAAAGCTCGTAAACTGAGAGAAGACGAGTGTTTTGTCCGAGGGCGCGAAAATCTTGAGGTACCGAATGAGTTCCGCTATCTTAGCAGACTTGACGCTGTTGCTGGTCTCACTGTCCGGCTCCACCCACTCGGAAATATCTGGTGGCAATTCGAGCAGTGAGGCGAGATTGATCGGATGGCGGCACATTGGGCACTGGGGCTTGCAGAGGATGACTTCGGCGATGCAGGGATAGCAGTCTGCGGGATACTGTCAGGCTTGGTATGCGAAGTGAACGCCTTACTGGTGTGACCACAGTCTGTGATCCGGGGATTCTCCAGAATATCGAAGCAGACCTAGCTGCTTCAGAGGGCAAAACCAAACCAGCTGGTAGTTGCTCACCGAGCATTCCTCCCCGTCGGCCATGGAGCGTCGCAGCTTCTCGATGAGCTTCTCGCGATCCTCAGGAGAAACGGATGCGACGGCTATGGCAGGCCCGGTCTCTGCAACTGGCGGCCGGCGAAGGTCATCGATGAAGGATTGGGGGACGAGTTCAGCGGAAAGACATAACTGCCTCACTGATCGGCCAAGGCAGGATCAGTTTCTGGTGACGCTGAGGATTGTTGAAACTACTTCTGGTCAACATTGACAGGACGTTCGCCGAGCTCTATGGTGATCATGAGCTTAGAAGTATAACAGTACCTCGACCCACCTCGCCAGTTCGCAAGGCATCCTGGAATCTCTTCGCGCCTGCAGAATGAATTTCGTCATATAGTCGTCTCGTTGACATATCCAACTGCACAGGACACTGGAAATACTCGATGGGCGGAAGCTCGATCAGTCGCTTTGCAGCTTCGTCTTTACTTTCCTTCGTGCGACGAAGTAGAATCTGGCCGACCAAAGCCTGGAGCAGTTTGCCCGCTGTCGGGTCGCCATTCTTCAGTGGACGCAGGAGCAGAGAATTGAAGTACTGGGGCTGGTATTCTAGGTCAACCAATAGAGGATTCCGTGGGAAGGGATCGAACCTGATCAAGGGGAGTGCAGACTTTCAGGCAGTACAGCAAGGATCCGAGATCGGCTGGTAAAACAATAAGACTATACGCCTTCGGTGCTGAGCTCACCAGGTGAGTTAACGATAGGAGTACCTTGTAAAGTGAGCTGGGGCTTCAAGGGGAGATAAAGATCGACTAACCAGTACAGACCCATCGTCGGTCCGCTTGTAATGCGCAGAATGCCTGCGTCACTGAGGGAGAGATGGGTATTGAGTGCCAACGGTGAAAAGACTGACTCTTGGCTCGAGGGTTCTTCAGGACATGCCCCTCATCCGCTACAATTCTCCTCCATCCCGCTTGTAAGAGCGGCCCATGCCTGGTCTTCGTCTTCTTGTTCTTGGAGGGAGAACTTTGACTGACTGAAGAGACCGAGGCTTCCGCAGAGACAGTTTGATATGTAGTGAGGACCACCTAGCAAGGCTTCCTTCAATGACTGAAGCTCTTCTCTGTAGCACAGACTTACGTCATATTGTTGCAGGGAAGTCGTGGTTACGTCCTTTCCGCTCCCATGATAAGTGTATGAAGTGAGGTGACCGTCGGCGATGTGATCGCTGATCTGCTTCTCCCAGTTGCTGAGAACCGAGAGAGGGCAGACTAGTGGAGAATCAGAGGTCGTCATCGACCGCGCAGCCCTGGCTCACCGATAAGGGTGGTACTGCTCCACCCTTCGACTTTCTTCTCATTCTTGGTCGCCAATATCAATGCGAGTACGGTAAGCGTCTTGCCTGTACAACGGGTGAGCATGCCCCGGTCAAGGACGGCTCACCTAGACCCATCCCATCTGCAATGATCCCTCCTCTCCCCAGCCTTGGCGTCTCCTTTTGAGGAGTCCTTGTCGCCACGTTCAACCAATAGTCAGAAACCCCCAAGCTCCCATTTCCAGCATGCTGTCGAACCCAGAATTGGATGGGAGCGTCCGAAGGACTAGAGGGGAGCGCAGGATGTTCTTTATCGATCATCCACTGTATTCGTGTCAGAACGCTGTTTCACCCCGGATGGGCAAACCTTCAACGCTTGCGATTGATGGGGAAGTAGGTTCACGAGAAGCTGCCCGGTTACCAGACTCGGTGGCGCGGGATGTAAGGGCAGTCTACTGATATCGATGTCTGCTGTCAACGCGTCCTAAATCGTCATCAGCGTTTGCCGCGAAATCGAAAAGACATGCCATGATACCATCAGCCTGCTTCTCGTCATGTCCCACTCTTCGTAATCCTTCCAGCATTTCCCTGATTTTCTCCTGTTCGGCCGTTGTCTGTGTCGACCCTACTCCACCGCCCATTTCGCCGCCGACCCCGGTTACTCCTCCTAGAATTTGACCTCTCCCCTTGAATCGAGGATCCTTCTTGCCTCTCGGTGTGGATGGGTTAGGCTTACTCATGACTTGCATGGCCCTCATGTGTTCAAAACCCCGTTGATCGGGGGTCGCCCATGCCAGCTCCGGCTCGAGGACGGCGCGATACGAGGGACTCGCATATATCGATAGATCAATCGCCAGCTTGAAGTGCCTCGCTCCATCGAGGTTTTGTCCAATCATCCGGCCTTCGACGTTGATAAGGGAAGAGTCGATGAAAGGGGCAAGTTTACTGGCGACAACCCGAGGGATGTGACCGACCTGATGTCCACCGGCATTGATCACCTTAAGACGATATCATTAGCATATTCCAGGTCTATGGGAATAAATCGAGATATGCAGCACCTGGACAGCATTTGGGTCATACTTGTTCTCTGGCTGACGCCTCAACATGACATACTCCCCCGTGCCAACGAGCCCGGCGTAGTGTTGGACACCAACGACATCGCTGCGCAACGTGACAAAGAGCTGGAAATAGTCAATTGAAGGCTATCAAGTTGGTCATACCTCATCCATTTCAGGCGCCGGAGACCCGTCTCGCTCCCGATCAGCCTCGTCGGCATCCTTAAGACTCGAGCCCGGCGATCGCGGCCGCTTTGAGTGATAGTCCATGAGGGAACCAGCTTGTATATCCACACCTTACGAGCACCTGGTTTGGCAAAGACCTAGACCCAAAAGCTCAAGGTACTGAACAACAAGGATAGTCATGCGAGTATCCCCTTGATTGGCAATGGAGTGAAGCTTGCACAATCACATCCTAAGGACATAATTAATGATAAACCCGAAGCTGGTGTGCGTTTACATGGTCAAGTCGACTAATTCGCGGGGCTGCTAATCCTGATAACCCGGTCTGTTGTCCGTCTTTCACAGGACTCCACAAATTTCCCTTCTCATTTATATCTCACCTCCCTTCGCTTTTTCTGAAATGTCGCGTAATCGACGTTCCACCGGCGCTGTGAGGGGACCGGCTTCCGCCCTCACCTCTTTCCTTGCTGTGAGTGGTTCTCAACGGTATCGCCCACCCCGAAACCCGAAGATTGACCTTGGTAGGGCCTTGGGGTCGAGCCGTCTGCCCGACTCACCACATGGGGGGACTCATCAGGGATCAATGGCGACCAAACCGATGGCGCTGAGGCCGCGACTCACCTCGCTCACGATGGGCCCATCCTCCATAATGGAGACGCGCTTGACCCTGCAGGAGCGGTGACAGCGCGGATCTTGGAAGCCGGACCCAGTCAGGTAGGAGAAGGAACGCCCGAATTCGACGTGGAGAAGTCATTCAATGCGATCGATCCTAGAGGAAAGAAGAGGAAAAAGGGTGACGATGTAAGCTGTAAATCTAGCTCTGCCCAAACGGCTGACTCTTCCAGGCTTCCAATTCCGATAAGCTCGACTCACCGGCTCCCGCCAAACGGCGAAGTAGGGGCAAGAGAGCTGCTTCCATCACTTCGGAAGATCTTGATGCACATGCCACCCCTTCAGCTGGACCCAGCAAGTCTGCGACACCGACGCCGAGCTCCTCGACGAAAAAGGCCGTCAAGGCGGAATCAGGCGTGAGCAATGGAAGTCAGTCCTTAAAGGCGGTCGGGCAATTCATGGAATGTGGCGAGTGTACCAAGAAGTTCACAGTGGTATGCAGAGATTATGCACATTCCCCAACGATCCTGACGTCGACTGCTTAGACTGCATATACGAAAGAACATCCCACGAAGCCATCTGCATGGCTCTGTGTCAACTGCTGCTACGCTCTTGGCATTGATCCTTTCGCCAAGGCCAAGAGAAACTCGAAAGCAAAGGCTCCGCCAAAGAAGGAGGACCGGGCGAAGATCGTGCACTATGAACAACGGAGGGGTGCCTTGCCTTTGGGGGACATGTGCATTCAGGCAAGTCGTGTCCATTTGCCGCACTGCTTTGCTGATCTGCTTGCAGTTGATCGGTAAATACATAGAGGACGTCGAGCAATTAGGCGACATTGGCGGAATCAACATGGACAAAGTTTGCAAAATCATATCCAAAAGCAGGCGTTTGTGAGTAGATTCACTCGACTTCGCTCGACAAGTAGCTGATCGATCGCAGGAATCCGGAAACGGCGCAATTATTCTACTCAAGTGAGCGCAAAGACTTGGCCATGTACGATTGCACTCGTAGGCCCACCTCTCGGCGCGGCTTGATGCCGTGCTGACAGATGTGCAGGATTGGTTCACGAGTCCTATCTCGCCATGGCCAATCTCTGCCCTAATATCGAAAGCCTTCACCTCCACCTCTGCGGTCAACTGTCCACCGACGCTGTAGCATCGTGGGGCAAGTCTTTCAAGCGTCTCAAGCGACTCAAACTCTTCGGGCCTTTCCTCGTGCGGACACAAGGCTGGATCTCCTTCTTTAAAGCGGCTGGCAAGCATCTCGAGAGCTTCCTCATTACGCAATCCCCCCGCTTCGACCTGGAAACGATTGAAACGCTTGTTAAGTCTTGTCCGAACTTGACCGAGCTCCGACTCGCCGAGATCGGCTTACTCAACGACGAGTCTCTCGGTCCTTTAGGCAGCCTGAAAAAGCTCACATATCTCGATCTATCTTCAGCTGGATCACCATTAAGTGATCAAGCGATCACCACTCTGCTCTCGGTGGTCGGGAAGAATCTCGTTTCTCTGAGTCTGTCCGACAATCCGGAGCTGACAGATGTCACACTCATTGCCATCGCAAAGCACTGCCCAAGGCTCCGCTCTGTCTACCTTCGTAACGTCGTCGAACTCACCGACGACGGTGTTGCCGAGTTTTTCGCCATGATGAAAACGAATGGCCACCCCGGACTTGAAGTCATCGACATGGAGAAGGGACACGATTTGAAGAGCAAAGCGTTACAAGCTCTCGTCTCGCACTCCGGTGCGACAGTCGAGAAGCTCAGCTTGTTGGGATGGCGCGATGTGGAAAAGGAGGCGCTGAATGGCTTGACCAAGTGCAAACACTTGAAGGAATTGGATATAGGTTGGTGCCGACAAGTGACCGACTTTTCCATCAAGGATGTACTGGAGGCTTGCGATCTGATCACGATCATCAAAGTATGGGGTGAGCATTATCGCTGTATACGGATGGATCGCGCTGACAGTGAAAACAGGCTGCAATCAGCTGTCTGACGCTGTTCCACGGAAGAAAGGAGTCAAGGTAGGGCTGCTAGCCGGACTCTTCGCACAAGCTCACCCGGATCGTAGGTCATCGGAATCGAGACTCACACCATTTGATCAGTAACATCTCATGCGGACGACCGTACCATCCAACGCCTTCCACCGGGTTTTAATGCATAGTATTTCTATGGTGCCTACCGGAAGATTCTGGGCACGTCGCCTCGCATAAGGCCATGCTCGGCGTTTTTACCAGGCTTCGGAGCTATAATTTTGCCACTACTTTGCTTCGATTTTGGCTCGAGCACATTTTCGTAAACCAAAATCTACAATCTTTGTCGGGCTGCTGATCGGCCGGTATATCAACGACACTTTCCTTCCCTCGGTTTTGCTCCTGCCCCCTCAATCATCATGTATGGCATCGCCCGCTCGCTTCGATCCAATCCCGCTTTATCGCCTCTAAGATATGCCGCTGTGAGCCCATCCGATGTCCCTTCGCAACGCCGCATCAGACTGAT
>JAABUV010006195.1_pt1 | contig 13155 bp, 11 predicted proteins | sample 5559971 | NCBI WGS metagenome assembly JAABUV01 (sample SAMN10711881, study PRJNA513362) | rock metagenome | isolation source: Antarctica rocks | place: Antarctica: Victoria Land, Knobhead nord | collected 2015-12-19
GCGAGCGGCTGCTGGCCGCGGCGCAGGCAGCCGCGGCGGCGGACGCGGCGGCGGCGCGCGGCGCGGCGGATGCGGCGGCGGCCGACCGCGCTCGCGCGCGCGCCGAGGCCGCCGCCGCGGACGAGCGCCGCGCGGCGGCGGCCGCGGAGCGCGACGCGGCGGCGGCGACGGGCGCTGCGGCCAGCGCAGCCGCTCGGGAGGCCGCCGCCGCGGCCGCCACCGCCGCCAGCCGCTGGGAGGCGGAGCGCGCCAGCCTGCAGGCGCGACGCGGGCGCTGCAACCTCCCCTAGGGTTGCAGCCATGCGCCAGTGTGCATGAGGGGCTGCACAATACCGAGCACGTATCTCATCATGTCCGCAAAACACGTCCGAGCCAGGGCCACGCATGCAGCAGCGCCCCGGCCCGGCTGCCTGGCGACCTCGTCAGTATGTTTGCTCGCTTGGGGCAGGCAGCCCCCGGGCGCGCCGGCCGAGCGCGGGCGGCGCCAAGCAGCTCAGCGCCGGGGCCGCCCGCACCATCCGGACAGGGCGTCAGGACAGGGCGGGGTTAGACGTGGGGTCCCCCTGGCCGCACGCAGGCGGCGCGCGACGGCGCGCTGGCGCGCGAGGCGGCGCTGGCGGCCGAGAAGGCCGCGCTCAAGGCCGGCTTGGGCGGCGCGCTGGAGGCGCGCGCGGCGCTGGAGGCCGCGGCGGCCGCCGCGGCCGACGCGCAGCAGCGCCTGCAGGCGCAGGCGCGCCGCGCTGCTCCGTGGGCGCCCGGTGCCGCCTGGCCTGGGTGCGTGGTTGCATGTTGTGCGGCGGCGGCCGGCGTGCCAAGGGCGCTGGGTGGTGCACGACGCGGTTGTTGCTCGATCTGCCGAGCCGCCCCAGCGGCCGCCAAGGCCGGCGAGCGGCGGCGCGCGCGCGCGGCCGCGCGTGCGCCTCTCCGGGAGCGTGTGCTGGCCTGCACAGCGCGGGAGCCTGTGCAAAGAAGATATCGTTCTTGATCAAGTTGGAGCCCCGTGCCGAGCGGATGCGCGCGCAGGCGGCGGAGGCGGAGGCGGCCGCCGCGGCGGCCGCTGCGGAGGCGCAGGGCGCGCGCGCCGAGGCCGCGGCTGTGCGCGCGGAGGCCGAGGCCGCGGCGGCCGCGCATGCGGCCGCGCAGGCCGCTGCCGCGGAGCGCGCCGCCCGCCTGGCGCGCATCGAGGGTGCGCCGCCCCCGGCGCTGCGTGTTTAGCCCGCAGCAGGCCAGCGCTGGCGGTGAGCGCGCTCACGCGTATCCTTCGCTCGTGACGCTTGCCAGAGCAGCGTCAGGCGTGGCACGGGCCACACTGAGGTGCTGCGGCGGGCGCCCGGCCCGCGCGCGCGCAGCGCATGGCATGCGCACAGCGCACCGCGGCGCGGCGCGAGCGGGAGCCGGGATCGATATGGGCTGGACAGCTGCACAGGCGTATGCATGACCAGCGCACGACCTGCAGACAGGGCAGTGGCATGCGCGCCGCCGGCGGCGCCTGGCTGCCTGACCGGCGCTGTGCAGTTTGGCGGCGTGGCGGACCCATGCCGCGCAGGCAAGACGGCAGCGCTGCGCCGGGTGAGGGCGCGCACCTGATCAGGACCGCGGGCCGCGCCTGATCAGGACCCGCGCGCCGCGCAGGCGAGATGGAGGCGCTGGGCGCGGGGTGAGGGGGCGCGCCTGATCAGGACCGCACGCCGCGCCTGATTAGGCCCCGCGCGCCGCGCAGGCGAGATGGAGGCGCTGCAGGAGGCGATCGGCACGGGCAGCCTGGACCAGGCGGAGATGCTGGGCCGCCTGATCAGCCGAGTGGCCGGCCTGGAGGCGGCCGCCGCGGAGGGCGCCGCGCAGCGCCGCGCGCTGCACAACCAGCTGGTCGAGCTGCGCGGCAACGTGCGCGCGCCCTCCCCGGCCTGAGCGCTGGACAGGGCGACAAATCCGGGGGGCTGGGCAGGTTGGGCTGCTGTGTCTGCGCCGGCGCCGTGGCGCCACTGCGCCAGCGGACGGGGCCGAGGCGGCGGGTGCTGGCGCTGTGCGCGCAGCAGTCTTAGACAGCTTGCGAACGCCATATCATGGAAGTCTGATCGCAGGAAAGCACCACATTTCATGCCTGGGCCTGCTTAGGTAGCTCCCGCGGCCCGACGGCAGACGGCTCTGAGTCAGGCCCTGGCACGCGCCGCTCCTGCGACGCCGCCCTGACCGCGCGTCCCGGCGCGGCGCAGATCCGCGTGTTCTGCCGCCTGCGCCCGCACCCGCGCTCGGCGGTCGCGCTCGGCGCGGACGGCGCGAGCGTGCGGCTGACGGCCGAGGGCCGCGAGCAGGCGTTCACGTTCGACCGCGTGTTCGGCCCGGCCGCCAGCCAGGCCGAGGTGTTCGGCGAGGTTGCCGAGCTGGTACAGTCCGCGCTGGACGGCTACAAGGCGCGCATTATACCTTATCCATGCAGCCCTACCCCAGCCCTACCCTATGGCAGCCCCCCGGCATCGCTTACTGGGTTTGTGTTTGGTTGTCTGTCCTGAACCGCCCCTGCGCGGCGCCCAGGCAGGTCACGCCGCGCGCGCGCATCGCGCCGCCGTCGCCGTGAGCTGATGCCGCGAGGCGATGCTGCCGGCCTGCTGTGCGCGCAAAATCCCCTGACTGGAGGGCCCATGCTGGCGCGCGGCATGCGGGCCGGGTGCGGGGAGCCGCCGCGTGGGCCGCTGCCCAACGGCCGGCGGCGCGCGCAGGTGTGCCTGTTCAGCTACGGGCAGAGCGGCGCCGGGAAGACGCACACGATGCAGGGCGGGCGCGCGCCGGACGCGCAGGGCATCATCCCGCGCTCCGTCTTCAAGGCGCGCCCCGCCCTGCCGCGCCGCGCGCTGCCGGGCCGCGACGCGCTCTCGCGCATGCGTCGCGCTGCGGCGCAGAGGGCCCGCAGCGTCCTTCCATTGCACGCATGTGCCATTGGCGGGCTGCGTCCATCAGGACCACAACAGCTTGCATGTCTGTCGGGTGCATGCTGGAGGCGAACCACTGTTGCCCGTACACGCATGCCCTGGCATCCAGGGTAAGTTGTGACCCTGTAAGGCCAGGGCCGGGCAGACCCTGCAGCGCGGCGCGCACGGTGAAGGCCGCGCGCTGGGACGCCACGCTGCAGGCGCCGGTGGTCAGGTGCCGCGGCACACCCTAACAGGGCCTGCGGCCCGCAGATCCTGGAGGCGGTGCGCGCGCTAAAGGCGGAGGGCTGGGAGTACGCGCTGGAGGCGTCGTTCATCGAGGTGTACAACGAGGCGCTGCGCGACCTGCTGGCCGAGCCGCCGCGCCGCGGCGACGCCGGCCGCCTCGCCGACGGCGCGATCAAGCACGCGGCCGACGGCGCGCTCACGTTCCAGCCACAGCTGATAGCGCTTCGTGTCGGCCACAGCTGATATGCGTTTGGGTTGGGACGCCTGCCGGGAACAGAAGTCTGTGCGCCTGCGAGCGCGTTGCCAGTACTGCCGCGCATGGAGGAGCACGCTGATGTGCTTACTTGCTGTGACGGTCCAGCACCTGACCAGTGGCTATATCAGGCACCTGTTGCCCATGCCGACTGCCAACTTTGGGAGGCGCAGGCGGGCACACGGTGGTGGCGGGCGCGACGCGCGTGGCCGTGGCCGCGCCGGAGGCCGCGGCGGCGCTGGTGCGCCGCGCGGCGGCCGCGCGCGCGTGCGAGGCGACCGCGCTCAACGCCGCCTCGTCGCGCTCGCACAGCGTCTTCATGCTCAACATCGCCGGCGCGCACGCGGCCAGCGGCGTGCGGCTCACTGGCGGGCTCAACCTGGTGGACCTGGCCGGCAGGCGCGCGCTGGTGTGGGGTACAGTTTGGGGGTTTGGTGTGCGCAAAAGGCTGCGATGCACACAGTGCCTCGGTGTGGCCGCGCGCTCCTGCCAGGGCTGCGCATGCGCAGCGGCTCAAGGCACCGGGACACGCAAGGAGCGTGAGGACAATGAGTGTGCGAAGGCAAGGTCCATTGTGAAACCCGCAGTCGTAAGCTGCGGCATGCCGGCACCGCTGCGCGCACGTTGCAAGCGGCCGGCGCGCTGGGCACATAAGCTCAGTCACTGCAAAACCTGCAGTCGGGTGGTTTCTCAGGCAGAGCTGCGCGCGCGCAGCGAGCGGCTGGCGCGCTCGGGCGCGGAGGGCCAGCGCGCCAAGGAGGCGTGCTCCATCAACCGGTCGCTGAGCGCGCTGGGCGACGTATTTGCTGCGCTGGCCGCCCGGAGCGCGCACGTGCCCTACCGCAATTCCAAGCTCACGCAGCTGCTGCAGGCGCGCCTGGGACCTGGCTCCGCGCCTCGAGGTCAAGGCCAAACATGTCGCCCGCGGCTCTTCACCTCACGCCGCCGCATGGCGACGCTTTCTTGATAGGACGCAATTCTGCGCGTTTGCTGCAAGCGGTGACGCTAATGCTGCTGCATCAGTGCACAATGCCGGGACATGCGGCGGCTGCACGGCCCCATGCATGCCCCGCACTTGCGCCAAAAACCTGACTATATCAACTGATCGACGTGACCGAACGTCCTGATGTCATCGGCATGGCGCTCCAGCTGCTGCTGACGCTTGTGCGACGCGCGGTTGCGCAGCCCTGTCTGGGCGGCAGCGGCAAGACGCTGATGTTTGTCAACGTCAACCCCGAGCCTGAGAGTGCGCAGGCGCGGGGCCCTCAGCCCCCGCCGCGCCGCCTCTTCCCATCTGCTTGTCTGGCATGGACGCCATCGACTTGGTGCTTGTCTGTGCTCTCATGCTCTCATGCTGCGCCCTGCGCAGCCTCTGCACGCCCGCGCAGCGCCACCGCACTCCGACATGGTGCGGGCGTGCGGCGGGCGGCAGGAGACGGTGTGCTCGCTACGCTTTGCGGCAAAGGTCAACTCGTGCGAGACGGCCGCGCGCGGCGGCGCCCGGCGCAACGTGCAGGGCGCGCCTGACGCGGACGCCGCCGCGGTGCGCGCGGCGCCCGCCCCAGCCGCATGGGCTGCACTTGGTCAGGGGTGTAGCAGCATGCGCATACTGGCAATGCGCAGTCTGGCATTTGCGCAGTCTGGCATTGATAGGATAGGAGGCATGCATCAGGAAAGGACAGGAGACTCTCACCCTGTGCTGATGCATGGGGCGGCGCCACGCGCAGGCGGCGCAGCGGCAGAGCCTAGCACCAGGCGCGGGCGCGGCGCCGGCGGGCAAGCGCAAAGCGGCAGGGCCGCCTGTCGTGCCCGCGCGCGCGGCGCGGCCGCGCCTGCTCTGACGCGGTCCCGGGAGTAGTGCTGAAGGGAGAGTGTCTGTAGAGTGCGTGCGCGCATGTGTGTGAGCACACGCGCTCGGTGCCTCGGCGAGATTTTGCGTTAGGGCCTGCGCATGCATGTGCAGGCTCCTTTACAATTTGCGCTAGTTGTTTGAATCATGTAGCTGTGCAGGCTTGCAGCGACATTCAAATGAGAGTGTTAGGTCAACACCTCACAGTGAGAGGCGGGCCTTGGCTTCAAAGGCAGCCGCGCCTCGTGAACTTGGTCCAAGCCATCAGCACTCTGTGCCGGCTCATCACTGGACGCATGCACAGGCTCTCTTAATTGTTCATGGTGGTGTGCTCTGTGTGCATATATCCTCTTGCCTGCCTGCTAGCCGATTACTTTGGACCCCTCCAGAAGGGCCCCTCCCCAAGCGGCTGCTCTCTGAGGCGCATCGAAGCTATCCGTCAATTCTGCCAGAGACAGCCTGTGTTCACCAGCCTACCGCGCAGACCAAGCAGAGCCTGCGGCGAAGGCTATGGCGATGCGCTGCGTGCTGCTTGGGGCGCTTGCGCTGGCAGGCGTGGCGCGTGCGCTCGTGCTCGACGAGACGCCAAGCCAGGCCTCGTCCGCGTGGGCCACGCTGATCACTCCTGACCCGAAGTACCAGCCGCTGCTGTGCGGCCCCCGCTTGGGAGCGCCTCGGCCGTGTGCAGGAGTGGCTGCTAGCTCGGACAAGGACAACGCTCAGCGGCGCCGCGCTGTGCCCTCAGGCTGCTCGTATGTTGTCTCAAGAAGCCTTGCCGTCCCAGTGAGGTTGCACTAGGCGTGGTCTTGCAGCCTGCGGCTGCTCTTCCGGGCAAGCAGATCGGGCGTTTGGGAGGCTGCTTCATACCGCGGCCTGACCGGGACGGTGGCTCCCCGCAGGAAGACGCCGCTGCCCCAGGATTACATCAAGGCGTCGGACCTGCCGGTGGCGTGGGACTGGTGAGCCGGCACTCGCTGCCTTCGCAGCCATGCACAACCCTTCTCGTGCTTGCTCGTGCACCTGGCACGTGCCTGATTCTGTCGCTCGCCCAGGCGCAACGTCAACGGCACGAACTACTGCTCCACAACGCGCAACCAGGTGTGCAGCTGCTCCGTGCGCGTCAAGTGTTTGAAGCAGCAATGTCTTGCTGCGGCCGTCGACTGACACGCTTTCTGTGGCGTGCTTGCAGCACATTCCGCAGTACTGGTGAGCGGGCCCTTGCCTGCTTGAGCGACTCTTTCTGAGCCTGCTTTGTGCTGCTTTCACATCAGTTCTCGCGTGCGGCTGTCAACTGTTCGCCGTGACTGTGCAGCGGCTCCTGCTGGGCCATGGGCGCAACATCTGCTCTGGCAGACAGGCAGAACATCCTGCAGGTGACCGCACGCGTCCACCCTTGCTGGCTCCTGTCCCTCTGCGCACCTTGGTGCTGTGCCGGTCCTTACCAGCTGAGCAGCTCTGTGCGTCAGCTGCTGATGTGTGTAGAAACTAACAGGGGCGTTTTGGGGTTGGCAGGGGGGCGCCTGGCCTAGCGCCTACCTCAGCGTGCAGAACGTGATCGACTGCGGCTTTGCTGGGAGCTGCCATGGAGGTGCTTCCATGCCTCTACTCGCTGCGCCGCTGTGTCGACGCGGTGACGGGTGTCACTGAAAAGCGCCCGCGCGACCGGCGGCTGCGCAACGAGCTGTGTGCACCGCAAGGACGAAAGCAGGAAATTTCTATCGGACTGATGAGATGCCGTGCTTGGGCGAGCGACGCGCTGCTGAGGCCTGTCGCGCGGCACGGCGCGCAGGCTGGGACTCCAAGGTGTACGAGTACGCTGCAGCGGAGGGCATCCCAGACGAGACGTGCAACAACTACGTGGCGACTGACCAGGTGCGCCAGCGCACGCTGCCGCTGCGCCGGTGGTGTCCTCGGCAGGCCGCCCGTGGGTAGCTGGAGGCACGTTGGCAAGCGCACGGGCGGGGCTCGTGCTCACTGCACGCCCTGCTGCCAGCTGCAAACTTCCTGGCAGCGCCTTTGTCGCCGAGGGCGGGGATGCGGCGCCAGCCTGCAGCAGCAGACAGAGCCCGCGCACCTTTTGTGCAGCAGGGCGAGCAAACGATTGAGAGCCTGTACGCTTGTGCTGCGGGCGATCCTCGCGAGTGACCACCACCGGCACCGCAGCCGCACGCTCAGGCGCCCGCCGCGCTCTGCGCGCCAGGTGTGCAACGCGCGCGACCAGTGCTACACCTGCTGGCCGCGCACGGGCTGCGCGCCGCTCAAGGAGTACAACCGCTTGGTCGTGCGCGAGCACGGGCGCCTGCACGGCGCCGCGGCCATGAAGGCGGAGGTGCGCGCGCCGGGCCGGACCCGTTCGCCGGTTCTCCTTTCCATAGCGTGGCGCCGCGCAGGCGCACGTCTATGTGGGGGAGGACGTGACAGGTGGCCGTCTGATGCGCAAGTTGTCGTGTTCTCCTCCCTTCTGCGCGACCATGAAATAACCCAAAAGTCTCCCAGACCGACGCACTGTGTAGGATGGCGGCAAGTGTCGCGCCGCCGGGCTCCATCGAGCGCATCAGTCTGGCAGGCCTGATAAATTGTTGCAGCACTCCGCGCAAGCACAGAGCCTTGCGTTGGCGCCAGGTCTTTGCGCGCGGCCCCATCTCGTGCGGCATCGACGCCACGGCCAAGTTGGACGCGTATGAGGGCGGCTACATCTACGCCGAGCACAAGCCGTACGCCGTGATCAACCACATCGTCAGCGTGATTGGCTGGGGCGTCGAGGACGACGTGGAGTACTGGTGCGCTGCGGCCGCCCCGCCCAGACGCATGGGCAGCGCAAAGGCCAGGCGCTGCGGCTGCCCTGCCTGTGTGCATGGCACCCCGAAGGCCAAGCGCTGTGGGTCAGCTTTCTGCACAACCAGGCGCCTGCACTTCTCGCGCATGTGAGGACTGCACAGTCTGGGCGCATGAAGCAGGCGGCATGCCTGCGAGTGTATGTGCGAGACCTCGAGTGTCCCTGCTATCAAGGACTGGAATGCTGAGGGATGACTTTCCAGCATGTACGCTCATCCTTTAGATACCATTAGATACCATGGGCACGCATGGCGCATGGTCATCGCTGGCATGTTGTGCGGCTGTCGACTGGGAGCGCGCACGGCGCAGGATCGTGCGCAACAGCTGGGGCGAGCCGTGGGGCGAGAAGGTGTGCCCAGCCCTCAGCAGCAAGCAAAGCGCCCGCTGCCGAAGCGCCCGCAGTCTGCTCGCGACCCGTGTGCGGTTGTGTTTGAGCCGCGTGCGTGTGGCACGCTCACGGTGCCAGCGTGCTACCGCCTGTGTGGTGTTCAGCATGTGCCTGGGCGCCTGTCAGGGGTTTTCGTGCGTCCGGCACCAGGGCGGCAGCCCTGCACATGTCCAGGTCAAACAGCAATGCGCGTGCAGCCGCTCCGCCACTGCCTGTCGCTTGCCGCGAGCAAGCCGGCCGCAGCGCACAAGCCCTGCTCCGGCCGCAGCGCGCGAGCCCTGCCGCGGCCGCGCAGGGCTTCTTCCGCATCGTGACCTCCGCGTACAAGGGCGGCAAGGGCAACGAGTACAACCTGGCGCTGGAGCAGCAGTGCGGCTGGGCGGCGCCCGCGACCTGGGAGCGCGCGTCGCAGCTGGACGTCGGCGCGACCGCCGCCGCCGCTGCCGCCGCCGGCAACCCCTTCGTGATCAACGTGCACAAGGCTGCGCCCGCGGCTTAGCGCGGCCGGGCACCGCCGGCGCCGGCCGGCGCCGGCGCCTCTGTGTCAGCAAGCGTGCTCGCGGCCATGCCGGCGAGCAATTGTAGCGCCCAAGACTGTTGCGCCGCCTGCCGCAGCTTGTGGCCGCAAATCTTTGTGACCAATGAGCGCGATATCGCACCTGCGCGCTGGTGGGCTGTATCAGGCGCTGCCGCGCCCTCTGCTGCGGCCGGCGACCTTAATGTCTCAGTGCTAGATTGTGGTCTGCTTGTTTGGCTGGCCATACATGAACCTGTGCCTGGGGCCAGTGCGCTTTTGGCGGGCGCCGCTAGCCGCGGCAGGCACTTGGAACCCACTCAATGTCTCACAGGCGCGTATGCGCATGCATAAACATGAAATACCCAAAGGAGGAGTGTCAGGGCCTAGGGGATAGGTTCACAGCTCTGTGTCTGGGCGGCACAAGGCTGAGGCTGAGGAACGGCATCAGGCCAGGCGCGGCCTGCTGCTTTACTGGTTGGGAGGGGGGCCTTGGCTCTGCACGGGGTGGCCAGCCAGCGTCCAACCCATTTGCATGAGAATCGGGGTGCCCTGGAACACAGCTTTCCGGGGTGTGCATGCTGATTGCTGCCGGGTGTGGGGCAGTCCTTGGGAAAGCGCTGCGCGGCAGGGCGCGCTTCGTCGCGGCTGCCAGACACGCAGCAGGCGACCTCTTGCCTGCAAGATCCCCAGCATGGCCCAGAATGCAGGTTTTCAAGGGTACATATGTGCATCGCCCGTCCAGGGGCGTGTCGTCCACGTCGGCTGGGACCTGTATGTGTATGTGGTTGTATTCAACAGGGACCCGTGCTGACTAATAGAATTACTGCCTGCATGCGTATGCCTGCTTTGAGGCGCCTCGGGCCGCGCCCCATCTGTACCAGTATCGCCCCCTGTGATCGAGAGTGCGGGCACCTCGTGTGGCTGCACCAGCCGGCCGCATCGCAGGCCTTGTGGGGAGGCATGATGCGGGGTTGGGGTGGTGTGCGCCACTGTAACCAGGAAGGTGCGTGTGCAGGCGGGTGCAGGCGTTATTTCGGCGCTGCTGCGCTGGCTAGGCAGGGCACTGATATTGGGCTTGGGCAACATGCGGGGACCCTGTATGTGCGGCGCAAAGCGCTGCGATGGTCAGGTTGTAGGTATCTGTTCAGTGCATGTTGTATTTGGGCTCGGCCCTGTAACATCAGCACAGTGTGTCTCTCAGTCCGTCAGCAACCTGTGGGCTGCTTGCACTTTCGCACAAGCGCTCGACGTGCGTCAGGAGGTTTCTGGTGTGTCCTCAGGGTTTAAACATGCCAGGTTTGGCTTGGTTACAAGGCGGGCTGGTTATGAGGCGCATGGCAGCCGCAACGCGCCGCAGCGCCACGAGCTGCATGGCAGCACAGCACACGCAGCGAGCTGCATGCGCACGCGCTCATGCTGTGGCACGCTGGGGAGCACCGGCGCCCCCGTGCATGCCAATTTGCATGCAGCCTGCCTGCGGCCGAGCACCAGAGGTTGTGGCTGTGCGCGCGAGCAGGCCCGGCCCATCCTGCCCCGCGACGGAAGCGCCGTACGGCGGGCCGCGCGCGCCGCGGCGCGCCGCCGCCGCGGCTACGCCCGCTCGATCTTGGTGATCAGGAACTTGGTCAGCGGCTGCCGGTGGCCTGTCTTGCGGCGGTAGTGCTTCTTCGCGCGCATCTTGAAGATGATCACCTTGGGCGCCTTGACCTCGTCGATCACGTCGGCCTCGATGCGCACATCTTCCAGGTACGGCCGGCCCACGTGGAACTCGCCCGCCTCCTTCAGCGCCAGCACGCGCCCCAGCTGCAGCTTGCTGCCGACCTCCGCCTGCGGCCGGCCCCGGGGCGGGCCACGCGTCAGCAGCGCGGCAGGCCCCGGGCTCGGCAGTGCGCGCGCGTCCGTGCGGGCGGCAGCGGCCTGCTCCAGCGCCAGCGCGCAACTGCCCAACACGTGCCTGGTGAGCAGCTGGCAGCCAGCTCCTCCGCGCACACGACTACACGCGTGCAGCCATTGCCATGGGCACACAGTGCCGGCCGGCCAGAAGCCGCGTCAAGCCCGCTGAGCTGGCGCAGCGTGGGGCCTCACAGCCACGTCTGCCCCCGCGCCTGCACGCCCTGCTGCTCAAACACTGCGGGCACTTGCACATACTATTGAGCCCCTTGTGACATCTCAAGCGGCCCCCAGCTCGGGCTCTCCTGGCCGCCCGCCCGAGAGCCGGGGGCCGCGAGCCAGGAGCCTGGCGAGGGTGCGAGGGCCGTGCCGCGCAGCGCTATGAGCGCACCTCCAGCCGGTTGCATGTGTACCACCTCCCCTCCTCCACCAGCATCTGGTGACCGCCGATGTCTGCGCACACGCGCGCGGCCCTCACGTTAGCGGGCCGACTCTGAGCCTGCACATGCTCTCATCATCTTTTCTCAAACAAGCCCCTACATGTACAGCAACAGCACCTTCTGCACAGCTTGGTGCAGAACTGCATATCACATCGCGGGGTCTGCTCTGCGTGCGCCTGCCACGAGCGTTGGGCGCCCCGCAAGCAGTGCCGCAGCCAGCTCTGGCTCACCTATGACAGCGTACTTTGCCGCCTCGTCCACTGGCCCCGGCGCGCCGTATGTGGCGGGCTCCGCCGCTGCCCCCACGCACGCAAGCGTCAGACCGCGTCCTTGAGCCGCTCCAGCTTACATAGTATGACAGGCGCTCTCCCTTGCTAGCAAGCTCTCCGTTTGCAAGCCAGGCAGCGGAGCAATGCCTCCTCGCGACATGCGCGGGGCTGCGTCCACACGACACAGCCGTGCACGGCCTAGTGCCTCCCCTCACACGCGGGGGGCCGCTCAGCAGCATGCTGAACCATGGAGTGGGTCCCCACCCGCAACCGCCTGCAACTGCAGGCGCTGCAGCTGCGCGGGCCTCGTGGCGGCTGCATGCCCGGCCAGCACTCCTACAAAGGGGGCCGGAGCGCGCGCGCTCGCGCGCGCTGCGGGCAGGCAGGCAGCCTGGCGGCCAGGCTGTGCCAGCGCGCACGTAGGCGCATGCGCTGCGAAAGCCATAACGGAGCAATGCAGGGCTCCTCAAGGCCGGCGGAGCTGTCACGCACTCACTGCCAACAGCTCAGGAAGCTCACGACGCCGGTTAGGCCGAGGAGCAAGCTGCAGGAAGCAGCCTGAGCGCTAGCGAGCGTCACCGACTTACCGTAACCTACCTGAGAACCTGGGAGCACAGGAGGTGTCCTGGCTAGGCGCGAACGCGGAGCTCCCCACTACAGTTATGGCGCACGTACAGGGCTCAGCTGCCGGCACGGGGCATGCGCTGCCAGCGGCCCAGGGCGGGCCCCGCGCGCCGCTCGTGCTGTGCAGCAGCTGCCAGGCGGCGTGCGGGTGGCGCAAGCGCTACAGGTTGGGCACGCGCCGTTGCGCGGCCAGCACGCATGCCGCATATATGGCCAGGCTCGCATGCTGAGACCTTGCTTGTGTGCAGGCGCGCACCACTGGTAGGCCAGCATGACTGGCCGGCGGCATGGGGTGCGCGGTGCACACCTGGAGGACCGGGCAGGGCGCGGCGAGCCGCCACCATGGCCGCGCTGCCCGGGCGCATGCCACCCAGCCCCGCGCACGACTGGCAGACGGCCTGGGGCAGCCTCGGGGCGCCTGCCCCGGGACAGAGCGCCGCGCGGCGGCGGCCGGGCCAGCGGCGGCGGCAGACGCGCGCGGCGGCGGCGGCGCGCTCGCCGTACGACATCCTGGGGGTCCCGCGCGATGCGGACCTGGTGCAGATCAAGCGCGCGTTCAAGCAGCGCGCGCTGAAGCTGCACCCGGACGTGAACAAAGCGGTGCGCGCCCGCCGCACGGGCCCGCACGAGCGGCCTTGGCGGGAGCCCAGGCGGGAGGCCGCAGGCCGTGGGTAGAGGCGGGCAGGCAGCAGCGTGCTGTGGTGGCAGCGCTGCAGTGTGGCTCCATATGGCAGAGGTCGTGCGCGCTCGTGCGCCCGCCTGGCTGTGCGTGTGACACGGCCAGGTTCCCACACGTGCAAGCGCGTCTGTGCAGGCGGACGCCAAGGAGCGCTTCATGGAGTGCAAGGTGGCGTACCAGACGCTGTCGGATGCGACGCAGCGCGCAAAGTTTGACCGGCAGCAGGTGAGCCGGGGCGCGACTGTGTCCGACACCT
>JAABUV010006196.1_pt1 | contig 13153 bp, 12 predicted proteins | sample 5559971 | NCBI WGS metagenome assembly JAABUV01 (sample SAMN10711881, study PRJNA513362) | rock metagenome | isolation source: Antarctica rocks | place: Antarctica: Victoria Land, Knobhead nord | collected 2015-12-19
GGCGGCCAAACTGACCATCGGCGGCTTCGGCCCGCGCATCCCGCCCCCTCTCAGACTCCCGCTATCCTGCAGACAGCACAAGCCGTCGATTATACCATCGGCTTACTCACGCCGCACTGTACTAGTGCGTCTGCCAGCCACCGCCGCCCTGGGCGATATTGCGGCAGAGTTGGTGGCCTACCACGCGCAGTTCGCGCCGCTGTACCGGCGGCGGGAGCAGCGGGCGTGGGGGGAACGGTACCGGCGCGGCTTGCTGCTAGCGGAGGTGCCGCGCAAGAACAGCGAGGCGTTGGCGCTGCGCCTGTTGGGTGCCGGTGCCGACGCGGAACACCCCGTCCGCGGGCTGCAGGACTTTATTGGCGTGGGCGGCTGGGACGATGCGGCGTTGTTGGCGCAGCACCAGCGCCTGGTCGAGGCGACGCGCGGTGACGACAACGGCGTCTTGCTCATTGACGGGAGTGACGTGCCCAAGCAAGGCGTCCATTCCGTAGGCGTGACCCGGCAATGGTGTGGGCACAGCGGCAAGAAAGACAACGGCCAAGCGGGCGTCTATCTAGGCTACGCCAGTGCCGCCGGCTATACCTTGCTCGACCGCCGCCTCTACTTGCCCGCCTGCTGGTTTACCGCGGCGTATGCGGACCGCTGGCGCGCCTGTGGCATTCCGCGTGGCACCCCGTTCCAGACCAAGCACGAGTTGGCCGCGACGCTGGTGGAAACCGCGATGCACGCAGGGACGCTGCGGGCGCGCTGGGCGGTCTGCGACGAGGGGTATGGCGACAGCCCGGCCCTGCTGGACCGCTGGGCGGCGACGGGGCTGCACTATCTGGCTGAAGTGCCCCGCAGCACGCAGGGCTGGTGCTTGACCACCCCTGATGGACAGACCCCGCGGCCGGCCCCGCAAACCTGGGTGCCCCCACAGGTGGCGAGCGGGCAGGGCGTGGTGCCGCAGCGCACCCGCCTGCATCCCGACAGTGCGCCGAAAGGCGCGGCGGAGGCGTGGGCCGCCCAGGTCCCGCCCACCCGCTGGCAGCGCTACCGCGTCTTGGAAGGCAGTAACGGGCCGCTCGTCGCCGACTTCGTGGCCGTGCGCTGGGTGACCGTCCGCGACCGGCTCCCTGGGCCAGCGGGCGGGCTCTTGGTCCGTCGTAGTGTCCCCAGCCTCCCGGATGAGGCGCCCGTGTACAAGGATTACGCCAGTAACGCGCCGACCGACACGCCGTTGCCGACGCTGGTCTGGCTGCGCGGGATGCGCTGGCCGAGTGAAGCCTGTTTCGCCGAGGGCCGCCAGGAGGTGGGGTTGGACCACTATGAGACCCGCTCCTGGCGCGGGTGGCACCACCACCTCACGCTGGTCATCCTCGCCCGCCACTTCTTGGTCCGCCTGCACCGTCGGCTCGACCCGCGAGAGGGGGGCCTGCGCGGCGGTCCCGCTGCCCCCGACCACCACGGTCAGCCCGTTAGCGCTGCTGCTCCCGCCTGCCCCGCTGCACCTCAGCCTCGCCCGAGTCCGCGTGCTACTCCGCGCCTGCCTGCCGCTCCCCGTCCTCACCGTCCCTCAGGCGCTCGCGCTCATCCGCTACCACCAGCGCCACAAGTACGCCGCCTACCAGGCCCACCGCGCCCGCCACCTCCGTTGGCTCGCCGACCCCTAGCTCACCTGTTCCCACGTTGTAATACTAGACCCCATCCCCATCCCATTCTTCTCCCTTCCGTCCTCTGTGCCTCTGTGGCTCCTGTTCCGTCCCCTATTCGTCACTCGTCATGCGCGTCAGTCCGCGCCGACCGTCTGCTGCGCGGTCTGGCTGACGCTCAGCCGCTTCTCGGCGCGGCGGACGCGCGTGGCCGGGGAGAGGGCGCGTTCGAGGAGCAGCAGCAGGCCGTTGACGACCAGCGCGAGGACGCTGACGGCGATCGCCCCGGCCCAGATCTTGTCGGCGCGGCCCCCCTGCGAGATCCCCTGGAAGAGGAGGACGCCGAGCCCGCCCGCATTGAACTTCGCGCCGATCGTGGCGATGCCGATCGAGACGACCGCCGCGAGCCTGACGCCCGCCAGGATGATCGGCAGGGCGAGCGGGATTTGCACGCGCGCCCAGGTCTGCCACGCGCTCATCCCCATCCCGCGCGCCGCCTCGACGATCGTGCGGTCGATGCCGCCGAGCCCGGCGAGGATGTTGCGGACCAGGATCACCTGCGCGTAAATGATCAGCGCGACGATCACGCTGGTGCCGTTGAGGCCGGTGAACGGGATCAGCAGGACGATCAGGGCGAGGCTGGGGATCGTGTACAGCAGCCCCAACACCCCCATGATCGGCCCCGCGAGGCGCGGGCGGTTGTGCAGCAACGTCCCGACCGGCAACGCGATCAGCAGCGCGATCAGCAGCGCGGTCACGGTCAGTTGCAGATGCTCGCCGAGCAGCCCCAGGACGATGTCCGGGTTCGCGGCGATATAGCCCAAGCCTTCGAGCGGGCCGATGGCGGCGGGCGTGATGATGGGGATCATGCCGCTACCCCCCTGCGGAGGATGGCGCGCGTCAGGATCGGGCGGGGTGGGCGCATCTTCGCCATCGACGTTCCTTTCCTGGGGCTGCCGCCCCGCGTATCCCGGCGTCCATAACCGTGCCGCGATCTCGTCGTGGCACGGCGCGCAGGTCGGGCGGGCGCGTGTCGGACCCCGCTGTGGCCGCCGGGGGGGCGTCGCGCTACGCGATCCGTTCCCCGGCCCGGAGCGGGAAATCGAGCCGGTTCTCGGGCGGGACGAGCGGGCAGACCCACCGGGGATCGAACGCGCAGGACGGGTGGTAGGCGAAGTTGAAGTCGAGGATGATCGTGCCGCGAGCGGGATCGCCGCCCAGATCGGCACCCTTCGCGGCGTCGAACAGGTAGCGCCCCCCGCCGTACGTTTCCGCGCCGTTGGTCCCGTCGCGGAAGGAGAGGAAGAGCCCCCCGGCGTAGTCGGTCAGCCAGCTGAGCGCGAGGCGGCGCGGGCCGGCCGGAAACGGTGCCTCGACCCAGCCGAGGCGCTGGAAGCCCATCGTGCCGCCCCCGCTGGTGGGGATCGCCAGGGACGACCCACCCGCGGTCGTATCGGTCGGGCCGGCTCCGCCGGAATGGGGGAGTACGGTCGTCTCGAAGCGCAGGGCCGGATCGTACGGAAAGGAGCGCGCCCGGAAGTCCGCGCGCGCAAGGACTGGCACGGGCGACTGCGGATGCGTGCGGTACAACCCTTCGCGGGCCACGCACCAGTGGGTCCAGGCGGCGACCGGATCGGTGGCGGCGAGGTCGCGCACCCGGGCGTAGAGCGCGGCGATCCGTCGCCGCCAGTCGGCGAGCTGGAGATAGGTGACCGGGGCCTGTTCCCGCTCCATGTTCCCTCCTGTCGGGTGGCCGTTCGTTGCCAAGAGCCTCCCTGAACGCCTGGCGACTCATGCTCGCGGCCTCCCGGCGGAGATACAGGCCAGGAGCGCGCCGATCGCGGCGTGGAGGAACTGCGGGATCAGGCCGATACCCTGCTGCGGGCGGCGGCGCGGATCTGGTCGAGCGCGAGCCGCCCGACCGCCCGGTCCCCCTGCCGCACGATCAGTTCGGGCGCGTCGGTGCGGAGCAACGCCGACAACGCCTCGCGCAGATTCTCGTCGGCTCCGACCTCCGGCGCACCATCCAGGCGCGTCCCCGCCGCAAGTGGGGTCATCGCGGCCTCCACGCGCAGCAGCCCGAGGCGGCGCACGATGTCGTCCGCGCCCAAAAGTTCGGCCACGAAGGCGTCCGCCGGGCGGGTCAGGATATTGAACGGCGTGTCGTACTGCACCACCCGGCCCTCGCGCATCACCACGATCTTGTCGGCGAGGCGCAGTGCCTCGTCCACATCGTGCGTGACGAAGAGGATCGTCTTGCGGACCTTGCGCTGGAGGCGCAGCATCTCGTCCTGCAACGACTCGCGCGTGATCGCGTCGATCGCGCTGAACGGCTCGTCCATCAGGATCACGCCCGGATCGGCGGCGAGGGCGCGCGCGAGGCCGATCCGCTGCTGCTGCCCGCCGGAGAGCTGCGCGGGGTAGCGCCCGCGATACTCGTCCGGTTGCAGGTCGATCAGCGTCAGTAACTCGTCCACGCGCGCCGCGATCCGCTCCTTCGGCCATTTCAGCAGCGTCGGCACGGTGGCGATGTTCTGCGCGACCGTCAGGTGCGGGAAGAGGCCGGTCTGCTGGATGACGTAGCCGATCTGGCGGCGCAGCGCGGTCACCGGCAGCTGCCGCACGTCGGTGTCGTCGATGACGATCGTGCCGCCGGTCGGCTCGTAGAGGCGGTTGACCATCTTCAGCAGCGTCGTCTTGCCGCAGCCGGACGGGCCGAGGAGCGTGACGAAAGCGCCCGCCTCCACCTGGAAGCTGCACTCGTCCACAGAGGGGCGCGAGGCACCGGGGAACTGTTTGGAGACGTGGTCGAAACGGATCGCTTTCATCGGCCCCTTAGGGAGGTCGGCAGTCGGCAGTCGGCAGTCGGCAGTGATGGCGCGGTGTTGGTGGCCGTTTCCGCCCCTCCGCGACCCCTTCTGCCGACTGCCGACTGCCGACTGCCGACTCGTTACTTACTTCTTGAGCAGCCCCTGATCCTGGAGGAACTGCTTGGCGACGGCGGCGGGCTCTTTCTTATCGGCGGTGACCTGGGAATTCAGCCCCTGCATGACCTCGTTGGTCAGCTTCGGCGCGAGCTTGTTGAGGGCGTCCTTGACCTTCGGGTTCTTGTCCAGCATTTCCTGGCGGACGACCGGGGCCAGCGCGTAGTTCGGGAAGAAGTTCTTGTCATCCTTCAGCACGACGAGCTTGTACTGCGCGATCTCGCCATCGGTGCTGAACGCGAGCGCCACATCGGCCTGCCCATTGGTGAGCGCCTGGTAGCGCACGCCCGGATCGGCGGCCTTGTACTCCTTCAGTTTGAAGGTGCCGTAGGCGTTCGTGCCCATCAGGCCCTTCAGGCAATCCTCGCGATCCGGGCATTCGGCGGTGCCGATCATCACCACCTGGTTCGCCTTGGCGGCCATGTCGGAGATGGACTTGATGCCGAGCGCGTTCGACTTGTCGGTGGTCATCGCGAACGCATTGGTGTTGTTCATCGGCGCGGGGTCGAGCCAGGTGAAGTTGAACTGCTGCTTGTAGCCGTCGGCCACCGCCTTATAGGTCGCGGCGGGATCGCTCTGGGCGGGGAGCTTCAGCACGGTGGTGAGGCCGGTGCCGGTGTACTCGGGGTAGAGGTCGAGATCCTTGGAGACCATCGCGGCCTGCGCGGCGGGGGTCGGGAGGTCGGTCTTCAGGTTGACCTTGAAGCCCGCATCTTCGAGGAGCAGCTTGTACATGTTGCCGACGATGTACTCCTCGGCGAAGTCTTTGGTGCCGACATTGATCGTCGCGCTGCTGCCCACGCCGCAGGAGGCGAGGACCGGGGCGAAGAGCGCGAAGAGAAGGGCGAGGGACAGGAACCGGAACGATTTCTTGGGCGACATGCTTTCCTCCACTATGACCACTACGACCGAAGAATGTGCTGCCGCGCCAACGACGCGACGCGGACACTTGCGCCGATCGGGCACCCCCATGCGCCGACCGGATCGGAACCGGGACAACGAAAGACCGGGCGGGCGACCCGGCTGCACACACATCTATCGGGACGCCGCTACTGCGGCGGTTGGACCGCACGTTGGAGCGCGCTCATGCCGACTTCGGCGACGAGCGCGAGGAAGGCGACCGGGATCGCCCCGACCAACAGGATCGGGGTGGCGAATTGGGCGAAGCCCAGGGTGATGTAGAGGCCGAGCCCGCCCGCGCCGATGAACGCGGCCAGGGTGGCGGAGGCGATCACCTCCGTGAGGGCGATGCGGATCCCCGCCAGCATCACCGGCAGGGCCAGCGGGAACTCGACGCGCCGCAGGACTTGCGCGGCGCTCATCCCCATGCCGCGCGCGGCCTCGCGGATCGCCGGATCGATCCGGCGAAAGGCGGCGTCGGTGTTGATCAGGATCGGCGGCAGCGCCAGGATGGTGAGGGCGATCAGCGCCGAGGTCCGGCTGAGCCCGAAGTAGGGGATCATCAGGAAGAGGATCGCCAGGCTAGGGATCACGCGGAAGGTGTTGATCGTATTGATGATGCCGATCGACGCCGCGCGCGAGCGCGAGGTGAGGATGCCGAGGGGGACACAGGTGAGGATGCCGATCGCCAGGGCGATCGCCACCAGGAAGAGGTGGGTGCCGAGGGCCGCGCGAAAGCGTACCTGATCCTGGAGCGCGTAGCTGAGCGCCTTGCCGAACTGGTCCATGTTGTACCCATCTCTTCCGCCCTGCGGCTGGCGGCCTACCGGACTGTTCGTGCGCCGTGCGCGTCACGCTTCGTGTCCACTCTCACACTGGTTCCGACCAGACACCGTCAAGGATAGCACAGATGTGCTATGCCTTCGTGGCGGCGCGTTGTTACGCGCTACGCGCGTTACTACCAATAGGACAACAGCGCAAGACCCGTGCCAATTCCCCGCTTCAGGTGGCCGGGGCGATCGTGGGCAGCTCGCGCAGGGCCGCGCGGCGCTCGCGCAGGGCGAACCACCAGAGGGTCGCGACGAGCGGGACGCTGGCGAGGAGTGCGACGGCGAGCGGCGCGGCGGGGTGCCAGGTGAAGAGCGGCCCGGCCAGCAGCGGCGCGCCCGCGTAGCCGATGACGCCGAGGATCTCGCTGAGGGCGAAGGCGCGGGCGCGCAGGTGGGCGGGCGCTGCCGCGCTGAGGGCGGCGGCGAAGAGGGACCACGCGACCGTGTAGCCGCCGCGCAGGGCGAAGCCGAGCGCGAAGCCGGGGAAGGTTTCCAGCAGCAGGAAGACGCCGAACGAGAGGGCGGTGCAGGTGACGGCGACGCTGATGCCGAGGGTCGGTTGCCGGAAGGGGCGCAGGCGGGTGAAGAGGAGGCCGAGCCCCACGCTGCCGAGCGCCGCGACCGAGCCGAGCCGCCCGATATCGGCGTAGGTGAGGCGATGCACGTCGCGCAGGTAGTTGGCGAGCAGCGTGACGCCGAGGGTGAGGATCAGCAGCGTCGCCAGTTGCAGCAGGCAGAGACCCCGGACGCGGCGATCCGCCAGCGCCGCGCGGTACGAGGATTGTTCGCCCGGCTGTGCGGTCGGCGCTTGCCGCGCGATCCGGCTGAAGACGATCAGGCTCAGCGCCGAGAGGACGGCGGCGAGGAGCATCACGGCGCGCAGGCTGACCGTCTGCGCCACCTGCCCGCTGACGGTCGGCGCGGCGATCGTGGCGATGGCGGGGGCGACGGTGTAAATCAGCGTGAAGGCGCGTGCGCGGTCGCGCCCCGCCGCCGCCCCGGCGATCACGGCGGAGAGGGCGGGGATGGCGACGTTGCCGCAGGCGAGGAGGAAGAAGGGCAGCGGGAGCCACGCGGCGCTCGGGATCGCCGCGAGGACGACGAGCCCGCCGATGCTGAGGAGGCGCGCGCTGAGCATCACGACGTTGGGGGAGAAGCGGTCGATCAGCAGGCCGCTGGGGATCAGCAGAATCAGCCGGAAGAGCCCCCACAGGCCGAGGTAGAGGCCGATCTGCGCCTTGCTCGCCCCGAGGTTCTCGATGTAGAGGGGGAGGAGCAGGGCATAGGAGGAGAACGACGCCTCCATCAGGATCATCGTCCAGAAGGAGAAGCCGTTGTCCCGGCCCAGGCCGATCTGCCAGCGGGGATCGCGCGGCATGACGCCTCCGGCGAGTGGTTGGTCGTGAGTCGTGAGTCGTCGGTCCTCAGGGAGTAGGCAAGCGGGCGAGTAAGCGAAGTGGGCCAGAGGGCGAGAGGGGTTCGCGCCCGTGGCGGTGATGATCGCTCGGCGCGGGGAGTATAGCAGGGGGCTGGGGTATGCTACTCTCTTCATCGGGGGCGCGGCTGGTCGCAGTCGCGCCTGCGGTGCCCACCGAAGACTGCGGCATGATGCGTGGCGTGGCTATCCCACAGCGCGGGCGAGCGCCCGCCGTCTCGTGGAGGAAGGGGAGGGAACGTGGAGCAGCAACGCCCGATACTGATCTCGGTGATGCAATACGAGGACGAATTGCGCGCGGGCACCCTCGCCACGCGCGACGTGATCGCGGCTGCCGTGCGGCCGGGCGTCGCGGGCGTCGCGGGCGTCGAGGTCCGCTCGGAGTTCTGGCGCGACAAGGCGCGCGAATTGCCGGAGGCGCGCGAGTTGCTCGCCGCGCACGGCCTCCTCGTCACCAATGCCACGCGCAACACCCTCTTCGGCGTTGCGCCCGACGGCGCGGCGACCCTGCGCGAAGACATCGACGACACGGTCGCGCTGGGCGCGGGTCAGTTGCGCGTCTTCCCCGGACCGCTCCCGGAGGACGACGATGCGGCGGGGTGGGCGGCGGGGCGGGCGCTCGTGGACTACGCCGCCGCGCAGGGTATCGTGCTGGCGCTGGAGAATTTCTCCGGGTCACCCGGTGGACGCCTCGTCGAGATCGCGGCGGTCCTCGACCGCATCCCCGCCCCGGCGCTCAGGACGAATATCGACATCGGCAACTACACGCGGCACGGCGACGATGTCCCGACCGCGATCCGCACCCTCGGCGCGCGCGCGATCTCGGCCCATCTGAAGGATCAGGACGGGCCACCGGACTTCGACAGCCAGCCGCTCGGCGACGGCGTGCTGCCGCTCGGCGCGATCATGGCCGCGCTGGAGCGCCTGCCCCAGCGCCTGCTCTACTGCTTCGAGTTCCGGGGCGGCGGCGATCCCGAGGGGCGCATCGTCACCAGCCTGGCCTATCTGCGCGAGCGCCGCTGGCGGGGGTGAGGGGCGTCCCAGGCGTGAAAGTGCCGCCGCGAAGGCGCGTGGTGCCGTTGGACCGAGGTCCCGGCTGAATGGCTTGCGGCCACGAAGTCCGCCTGCGCGGACTGGAACGCTACAAACCCTTCTCTGACATGCCAGCGTTTGTAACGCCTGCCCTCTCTCCTCGGATGGGTAGGTGCCGCCTGGGCGGCGGGTGGCGAGCAGTTGCGATCTGGGATGTGGGGCATCGCCATTACGCAGCAAGCCATCACGCCCGCAACGCCCCGCCCCCTCTCCTCGGATGGGGAGAGGGGTGCCGAACGCTAGTGAGGCGGGGGTGAGGGTGGTCGCGGTGCTGCCGCATACGTGAGTCCGGGATTGAAATACCCATGAAGGGCAGCCACTACCCCTGAAGGGCACACCGTCCCGGCTTAAGGGCGGCTGACGCCGCCACGAAGTCCCCGCCGGGGACTGGAGAATCATCCAACCCTGCTTGAAACTATAAACGCTACTGGTGGCGATATGGCCCCGCTCACTGAGAGGGAGCGGGGTGGCGAGCCGGGTGCCCGCGCAGTGGGCGACGAGCCGGGGTGCGGGCCACCCCCTACCCCTCGTCGCGCCAGCTGTGCTGCGCGGTGAAGCCGAGGAGTTCGGTGGCGCGCGCGCCGGACCAGGCGGCGGTGTTGCCGGGGAGGGGGCTGCGGACCTCGACGTGCGGGAGGTAGGTCCGCAGCAATTCCTCGGTCGGCTCGGGGCGGATGGTGTCGGCGGCGGTGATGTTGAAGGCGTGGAAGCCGGTCAGGTCCGCTTCGATGCCGAGGCGGCAGGCGCGCGCGGCGTCGCGCACGTCCACGTAGCCCCAGAGGTTCGTGGCATCCCGCTCCTGATCGACCGCGTGCGGGTTCGCTGCGCGCGCCTTCGCCTCCTCCGGGGCGGCGATCCAGTGGAAGCGGTAGGCGAGGACGGTCATGCCGCAGCGGCGGACGAACATCTGCGCCGTCCGCTCGTCGGTCTCCTTGGAGAGGCCGTAGGGCTCGTGGGGGAAGAAGGGGTGGTCCTCGTCGAGCGGCGCGTAGAGGGGCGGGAAGGTGGGCCGTGCCCAGGCCATCCCGTACCCCGATGCGCTGGACGCGATCACCGCGCGCCCGATGCCGACCGTCATCGCCGCTTGCAGGGCGTTGTAGGTCGCGCCGACATTGTTGAGGAAGACGACCTCGTCGGGGTGGCTGTAGGGGGCGGGGATCGCGGCGAGGTGGATCAGGGCGTCGCAGCCGACCGCCGCGCCGATGATCTGCCCCAGGTCGCCCATTTCCACCTGCCGATACCAGATCCCCGCCTCGCGGCGGTCGAAGGCCGGGAGGTGCCGGTCCACGCTGACGACCTCGTGGCCGTGCTCGCGCAACTCGCGCCCGACCTTGCTGCCGAGTCGCCCGCTGCCACCGGTGATCAGGACGCGCATAACGGCTCCTTTGGGTCGCGATAAGTCCGTAGTCCGTGGTCCGTAGAAGGGTCGTCAGTGGCCCTATCTTTTCCGATAGCGCACCGTCACGCAACACCTTACTTACTACGGACTACGGACTGCCAACTACTCCAACGGCAACGTCACCACCGCGCCCTGCTCGATCGAGCGGAAGATCGCCTCGGTCAGTTCCATGTAGCGGAGGCCATCGGCGAATGAGGGCTCGACGGCGGGGCGTCCGGCGCGGACGGCGGCGATGAAGTCCGCCTCGGCGGTCCACTCGCGGCGCTCGTCGGCGGGGATCGGCACGGGGCGCAGCGCCTTATCGCCGATCTTTCCGGCCAGAATTGTGGTGTAGCCCCCCTCCGCGAGGTGGCGGATCGTCCCGCCGGTCCCGTAGATGGCGAAGCCGTTGGCGCTTTCGGCCAGCGCGGCGACGCCGCTACAGGTGAGGGTGAGGAGCGCGCCGCTCGCCAGCTCCCCGACGACCGAGAGGGTGTCCGGGCGCTCGACTGGCGCGGTGCCCCCCGCGCCGTCCGGGCGCTCGGTGGTGAAGGTGCGTTCGAGCGCGACGACGTGCGTGGTGGGACCGAGCCAGCGGTCGGTCACTTCGAGCATCATGCCGAGATCGAGCGCGTTGTAGCCGGAGAGATCCCAGCGCTGCCGCCAGTGGTGCGGCGTGGTCGGATCGAGGTAGGCGGCGTTGTAGGACTGCACCACGACGTTGCGCGGCTCGCCGATAAAACCCTCCGCGATCATCCGGCGTACGGTGCGGTCGCCGGGCATGAAGTGGGGGGGCGGGGAGATCATCGTCGTCTGCTGCGGGTGGCGCCGAGCGGCGTCGTACATCGCGCGGGCGTCGGCGTAGTCGAGCGCCATCCGCGCCTGGGTGAAGACGTGCTTGCCCGCCGCCAGCGCCGCCTCGGTGACGACGCGGTGCATGGAGGGATGGGCACCGATCCAGACGATATCGATCGCGGGGTCCGCGACGAGCTGCTGCCAGTCGTCGTAGGCGCGCTCGATGCCGAACTCCTCGGCGGCGCGCTCCGACGACGCGCGGCTGCGGTTGGCGACGCCGTGGAACTCGACGCCTTCCACGGTGCGAAGTCCCGGCACATGCCGGTCGCGGACGATGCCGCCCGCCCCGACGAAGCCGATGCGTAGGGTGGTGTTGCTGGACCTGGGATGCTCCTTTCGCGTGGGTAAGTCCGTAGTCCGTGGTCCGTGGTCCGTAGAAGGACGGCGGAAGGCTGACCGTTTATACCGCGCCGCTCGGAACGCCGTATCACTCGACCGCGTATCCGAAGTTGAGCCGTCGCGTTGTACGGGGAAGGAAGGGAAGATGCACGATAAATACTGGCTCCTTGTGCTCGCCGCGCTGATGGTGTTGGCGCTCTATCTCCAGTGGTGGCCGTAAGGCCGACCGGGGATCGTCCGGGCTTGCTCGCGCGCCTCGCGGGCCGCCCTCTATCTCTCGATCCTCTCTGGGGGGTCTGGATCGTCACCTACGATGGCGATGCGATCATCGGCTCGCCCAAAGCTTGGGTCCAGTCGGGTACACCCTTCCTCTCCTTGGGCTCGCCCAAAGCTTGGGTCGATGTAGGCGCATTCTTCCTCTTCTGGGGCTCGCTCGCCCTAACCGGAATCTTCGGCGTCCTGGCGACCTATTACCGTTTCTTCCGCCGCCCGATTCATGTGAGTAGGCAGTAGCCCGTGGTCCGTGGTCACGACGGGAGAAGGCCGATCGGTTTGCTGACTCCCACGCCCTCTACGGACCGCAGACCACGGACCACCGACTTACTCGTTCCCCGCCGCGCCCGCCATGATGCGGGCGATCGTGGCGGCGTCATCATCGCTTAAGTGCCAGGTTGCTGCGGGGAGGGCGCTGGCGATCTCGTCGGACTTGCGCGCGCCGACGAGGGCGACGCTGACGGCGGGATTCCGCAAGGTCCAGGCGAGCGCCAGTTGGGCGACGGTGTGGCCGCGTTCGGCGGCGAAGGCTTGCAGTTGATCCACCACGGCCACATTCTTGACCAGATTGTCGCGCTCGAAGATCGGCAGGCCGAACGCCTTGCCGGTCGCGCGCCAGTCGCGCGCGCCGAAGGTTGTCTCCCGCGTGAAGGTGCCGGTGAGGAGGCCGTGCGCGAGCGGCCCGTAGGCCATCACGCCGATGCCGTGCTCCCGGCAGAAGGCGAACGTCTCCGTCTCGCGGCGGCGGTCGAAGAGGTTGTAGCCGACCTGGTTGCAGACGAGCGGGCCGTACTGGAGGCAATCGGCCAGCTGCTCGTTCGAGAAGTTGGAGACGCCCGCGTGGCGGATCTTCCCCGCCTCGCGCAGCCCGTTGAGGGCGCGCATCGTCTCCTCGGCGGGGGTGTTGACATCGGGCCAGTGGATCAGCAGCACGTCGATGTAGTCGGTGAACAGGCGGCGTATGCTCTCCTCGGCGGAGGCGATGATGTGATCGTGGGTGGCGTTGCGCCCGAAGCGCCCTTCCTCCACCGAGTAGGGGATGCCGCACTTCGTGACCACGACGACATCCTTGCGACGTGCGCCGAGTGCCTCCGCCAGCACCTCTTCGGCACGGCCCAGGCCGTAGGCGGGTGCGGTGTCGAAGCAGGTGACGCCGAGATCGAGCGCGTGGCGGATCGCGGCGATCGCCTCCGCGTCATCGACGCCGCCATAGCCCTCCTTGGTCGAGGTGCCGCCGATCGGCCACGTCCCGAAGCCGATCGACGACGTGACGAGTTCGCTGGTGCCCCACTGACGAGTTTGCATGATGTTCGCTCCCTTCGGTCGCTCACAAGTCGGCGGTCGGCGGTCGGCAGTCGGCAGAAGAGTTCGTCAGCGGCGTGGTGCTCGACCGATGATCGATGCCTCGCACCAGTCCCTTCTGCCGACCGCCGACC
>JAABUV010006197.1_pt1 | contig 13148 bp, 12 predicted proteins | sample 5559971 | NCBI WGS metagenome assembly JAABUV01 (sample SAMN10711881, study PRJNA513362) | rock metagenome | isolation source: Antarctica rocks | place: Antarctica: Victoria Land, Knobhead nord | collected 2015-12-19
TATGAGATGTTTCGAGTTTTCCTGGGACTAAAAGGCGACAGTGACTATTCGCTCACTTGATAGTCCGTTCAAGGGCTATTTGGAGTTTGAATCGATGTAGTGCGATAGAGATCGAATAGGGTAGATAAAGAAAAAGAACTGGGGAATCAAAGCTTCGACTCGGGCTGAAAAAGAAAGAAAAAAGAGACCAGTAGAAAGGTTTGAGGCGAGAAGGGCAAGAAACAAATTTATCGTGAAGAAACAACTTGTGCCGAAGAAGTTATCAATGGCAAACCGAGATGGGTATAAAAGATTTTGTTGAATGGTAGTGATAGTCTTTTCTTATAAGGGATCGAATAGTTAATGAATAATACGCCATGTCATTGATTAGAACATGGCGGTTGTCTGGAATTAGGACATGTCGATGTGTTTTATCAAGGTCAGATGAGACAATATAGCAATTGGATGCATGATTAGGACGGGTGATGGTAGAGTGTATGTGATTATTGGCATGCTAGCTGCTGTTGTTTTCCCGCTATAACACAAGTGTATCAATCGGCTGCATAAAATGTTAATAACCCAGCATCAGCTCAGTTGAAGAGCTGGCTACGGTGAAAGATACTAAGCACCATCACACCAGCACCTCAGCAACTCCTATCCTCCCCCTCACAACGCAAGCGCACTAACACTCAGAATCCCCTCCTCCTCCTCCAATCTCCTCACCACCATCCCCCCAACCTCCCGATCAATCCCCAAAATCATCAGCGCCTCATCGCCCTTTCCCCCGTCCCCCTTGGCCTCACTATCGACAGATGCTACGCTCATGAAATTGATGTTGATCCCTTCCTTGCCCAGCAGCGCACCCACCGCCCCGATCTTGCCGGGGCTGTCGTAGTTGTGGCAGATGAGCAGGTTGCCTTCGGGGACGAAGGAGGTGGCGAAGCGCGAGAGGCGCGAGATGTGGATTTGGGTTTGCGCGGTGTAGCCAGATATTATGTGGTCTTCTTGGTCATGGCTAGGGTTGTTCGGGATGGGGCGAGCGCGGAGGGTCACTAGTGATGAGTAGGTGGATGGGGTGGCATCCCGGGAGTGGAGCTCGTTGACTACGATGCCGCGGTCTTTGGCGATCAAGTCCGCGTTTACAATGTTGATGTTTTCCGCATGCGATGTTATGGGCGAGGTAAGACCCTTGATGAGAGCCGCGAAGAGGGGTTTGGTGTTTGTCACTGTTGCGAGGGAACCCTCGTACACAAGGTCGAATGTGGTTCGAGCCGTGGCTTGAGGGTGCCCCTGGCCGGGTTTGGAGTAGTGCTGGGTGTATAAAGAGCCCATCTTTTCGATGAGTCGAACAAATGGTTGCAGTTTGGCGTATTCGTCAGGTAGAATCAGAGGCGCGTTGACTGCTGATCGAGGGAGGTCTCCGCCTAAGATGGAAAGAACTTGGGAGCATACATCTGTGCTGACGTTGTTCTGGGCTTCGTGGGTTGATGCGCCTAGATGCGGTGTCGCAATCACCTTTGGATGGGCGATCAATTTAGCAGCGGAAGAGGACGCAGAGGGAGGTTCAGTAGTGAAGACATCAATGCCAGCGCCGGCAATATGATTAGATTCAAGGGCTTCAAGAAGACTCTCTTCGTCAATCATGCCGCCACGGGCGACGTTGAAGATTCGAGAACCCTTCTTCATCATCTGAAGCTCGGCAGCTGAGATCATGCCTTTGGTGGAAGCGATCAATGGAGTGTGGATTGTCAGAAAATCCGACGCTACCAAGAGGTCTGATAATGAAGTAACGAGTTTTACGTTGTTTGTCGCAGCGACGGCTTGAGAGGCGTATGGATCCAGTGCTAGAACGTTCATCCCGAGTCCGATTGCCAGTCTGGCAACGGTAATACCAACTGATCTGTATCAGATATTGTGACACTTGTGGTATACGGCAAGGTATTCGTACCTCTTCCAAAGCCTATCACACCCAGTGTCTTTCCCTTGACTTCCACGCCCACCAGTCGGCTTCTTTCCCATTTTCCAGACTTTAGACTTGCGCATGCGTCGGAAATGTTCCTAGCGACCGAAAGGATAAGGGCAATTGTATGTTCAGCGGCAGCCTGAGAAAGTCAGAGAGGTTGGAGAGATGTGCAGGTGATAGGCGGAAGGCATGGTACTTCGATATTACCCGATGGCGAGTTGACGACAATTATACCAAGTCTCGTGGCGGCCTCAAGATCTAGGTACCTGGAACATCAGCAGATGAACAATGTTTCTCGGGTATGGAACTGCGGTACCAACTATGTCTCCGTAAGTCTTGTGCTCGATCCAATGCCTTTCTGAAGCCGTAATTCGCTCATACCGTTGTCAACACCAACGCCTGCCCTGGCTACCACTTTCAGATTCTTGCCTGCCGCAAGCAACGACGAGGTGACCTTGGTTTCCGAACGCACGATAAGGGCATCGTAGTCTGGAATCAGAGCATGCACTTCATCGGGCGATAGCCCTAGTCGTTCGTCAACGTGAACAGTAGCTTGTAGAAGAGACAGTCCCTCGGGTGAGAGCTTTTCAGGCACCAGCACTTTCAAAGACGCCATGCTTGTTTATGTGAGCCGAGTCGGTGGACAGTAGGAGCAGAATAGAATTGAGAAGGCAGGATAAGAGAACGTTGTGAGGGCGGTGAGCGCCATATCAGCCCATTATAACCCACGGAGAATAGACCGTGGGGCATGTGGGGTTTCGAGCGTGGGGAGGGTGGGGGGCAAGTCCCGCTAATGCAGGGCGCGACGTCAGGTGGTTGCTGTTGCGCCCGGGCGGAAATGCGCCCGAGGAAGGGAACGGGAGCTACCCCTCACCGTGCCCCTGAGTCAAAAACACTCCCTCGGCAGAAATAAAGACCCCCTTCTTGTCGCTCCTTGGCTTTTCCACCTTCGAATATCGTACCAACATCTCTTTCGCTTCTAGGCTTCGCGTGTTGGGCATTGGAAACCACTGTGATAGGGGTCTGATATTTCATATCTTATTTTCCTGTTCATTCGTAAGCTTTCGCGGACCGAACTTTGCTCTTTCTTTACTCTGGCACTCTGGCAAGACTTTTCCTGAGGAAGTTGGTCGCTCTCCGCCCCTTGCGTAATCATGGTGGGAATTCGGAAAGCTGTTGAAAGGCCTATCACGAACCAAGACTGGGTGACTTGGTTTGCTGTCAACCGATAGATAAGGCTTACGTGCCACCCTTCCCTAGTAACAATAGTAAAGTTCAGAAAGAGACTGGGCTCATGGCCTTGGCCTTCTGGGAAAATTCCACAGCGAAGTATAGAGTATGTCACCGCCTCCATTGATGTGGAGACTGGTGAAGGACGTTGAGCGTAGGGGAATAGTTTTGTTACACCAACCAGAGTATATACTTAAGAGAAAGTGAAAAAAAGTCTCCAGTTTTCCACGTTACCCCAAAGGTTTCCTCAAATTTCGCATCCAGATCCTTCTGAAGGTTGCTAGGCAGCGGCATGATCGCTTAAATTTTGACGATTGCTTCAAATAGCGTCGCATTCCCAGGAACGATAGTCTTCGGCATTCACGTGCGGACCAATTCGAATCTTGAAGAGTCGAGAAGTTCCTTGAACTGCGTTCGTGTTCGATCGAGGGATGCAAAGTGCGTCATCATCAACCAGTCTAGCTGGGCAGCGTAAAGTGGCACATTAGACTCCGGCATGGCTGTCTCGTTGACTAGCAAAATCGAATCTTTGTTCATAGATGCGCGGATGTTTCCCAGTATCTGTTTGTCCGGCCAATCATGAAGCACAGTACGTGAATGATAAGCTTTGGCGCCTATAACTGGTTGCGGGTAGAAGAAATCATGCTTCATTGCCTCGATACCCGATGGCAGGTCTTTGATATCATCAATCACGATTGGAATATCCTGCAAGATTAGTTTCCCTAGGAGATTCGGGTATTTGCCCCTGAAAGCAATGAGATCGTACCCACGACCGCCTCCAACATCGACCAGGAGAGGTTCGGAGCTACTCTTCAAAAGCAACTTCTTTTCGACGGGGTAGAAGTTAAACCGATCCTCGCCTCTTTCCATGCGTTGCATGCCCATTGTGGTATTGAAAGCGGTTTGAAGCTTTGGTTTCGATTGAAGCCAGTCAAAATAGTGAAGTTTGGTTTCCATTGTGTGTTGAAACGGGTCATCATGGGCATCGTCAGGGTTCTTGAAGCCATTGCGTTCAAAATAGCCGGGAAGCCTCGAGAGCATTTCTATATTGCTAGTTCTAAAACACGTAGTCTGTGATATAAGCTGCGACGACGCTTATAGGGCTCACACACATATGGACAACTGCCGCAGTCAATGGAGACCCAATAACGTACGCACTCACATGATGTGTTGGTGCGAATGCATCCTGACCAATTTTCTTTGAAGATTCCCATGCCAGCTAGAATTCTCATTGTTGGTTTACGAACCGGTCAAAATGTGAACACACTTTGGAACAATCCTATTCAGGTATGTATAGCATGTTTCAACACTCATGACACAGGCTAGACGGTCTCAGTGCTTATCTAAACCACACATCGTCTCTTTGCACTTACTGATGAGCAGAGGGTCTGCCCCCGATCCCAGAAGCAAGCTGCTCGATTCGCACTCTGCCTCGATTCGCTGAGGCTTCAGCCGCAACATCGAACAACTTCATGTCTACTGCCAACCGAAGCGCCACAGGTTCATAAGCCTGAATATGGAGTCAGAAGTCAGTACTTGGGCGTAAGAATGCTCAGACCATCAATGAAGATGAGGATTGCGTACCTGAAATATGGTTCGTATACAAGGCATCATTCATTTTCTGACACGCGAATAAGAGCTCTATCCGCTCTACGTTGGTGACATCGCTAGGGGAAACGTTGGCCGCAGCCGTGATATTCGTGATGAGTTCCGAAACACTCATGTCTCTTCCGCGGTCGCAATCTTTATTTCTGGCGAGGACAATTGGAAAACACGAGTGCTGGCGGCAGATGTACAGCTCCAAGTTTCAAAATTATGGATAAAATTCGACGTTTTAGCAGTATGGTAGCAGCGGATCTGGAAACGTTCGATGGTACGAAGCGCATACACGCTGAAGTTGGTCACCGTTGAAGCTTGCGGCAGCCACACTGCCTGCTAGGGCTTTTCTTCGTGTGTACGACAACCACGGTAATAAATTTACGTGTCCAGTACATTGCGTTAGATTGCGTCGTGGACGTATAGGAGCATCTCCCTCCACAATTCTCGTCCGGTGTATGAAAACCGGGTTTGCATACCTACTTCGAAATTCATGGCTTCTGCAATGTAAGAGGTGTGGAACGAATCCTCTCTTTACAAGATATTCATCCCTCGATCGTAAACCTTCAATCTCGGATAGCGTTCAGAACGATTAGAGAGAAATTGTCGGGTTCCTATAACTTGTACTTATCAGTGTCTGCTATTGCTGCTGCACTCTATCACCAGCAGACTATCGTTTCGCCAATGAAGAGGCATCAATGGACTTGTATCTGACGAAACATATTGTCCAAGGCATATTTATCAGCTTCTCAACCTTTTAGCATGAGTCATGACATTTAGACGCCTGAGTACTGATGAAAATATATCGCTAATTGTTGAAACAATTATGCCGTATATTCGACGTGAATGCTGCCCCTTGAGTATGTTCTACTCTTGTAGAGGCGTTATCTGTGTTCTTGAAAAAGCCAATCGCCTTCAGTGAAGCAAGTGCGTTGAGTCCTCAGCCTATAGCTTAACTTTCCTAGCATATCTAGCAGAACAACAGCACATAGCCACGGATAGATCTTCGACGAACATTCCCACGACTCAAACGGCTTTGCTTCCCTTCTGTCCCTCTAACAGGCGCACGAAACTTTGAATCTTCAGTACCCCACTATGATTCTGCGCAACAGCTGCCTCATAAGCCTTTCTGTACATATGCAGGCCCTCGGAGAACAGTTGTCTTCTATCGCTCCACCCAACATCCCTTCTCAAATTCTCAGACGAGACCCACTGCGGGAAGCTAATGAGCATCTGCACCACATCAATGCCAACATTCTCCCCCGCTGATGTGTATTTTACCCCGCCAGCTATCTTGTAATCTTTGACTAGCGCAGTGGCAACCTCGCTCAGTGTCTCGTATCGATGCCCGGAAATGTTGTAGCACTGTCCCTCCACCGCGTTTCTGTCCTCATGTGCCGCTATCGCAACATAGGCTTCAGCGCAATCGTCGACATGGGTCCCGTGCAATATACTTCGAGGGTCGGCGGTGAGCTCAAGGACACCATTTTCAGCGGCTCTTGCAGCCATCTCCAACAACGGGCCATAGAAGCTGCCGCTGAGGCCGTAGACGGTTGTTGGGCGGAGGAGAACGGCGTCAAAAAGGTCGCTGTGGTCAAAGATTTTTGGGGCGTAGGTAGCTCGGTGAATGGCGAATGGTGGAGGATTGATGGGGGACTGCTCAGTATGCGGAGCGAGGGCTTCTGCCCCGTCGAGGTAGGTCGTGCCGTAATCTTTGCAGCCGGATGTGAAAAGGACAAGCGGGCGGATACCAGCCTTGTTACTTGCCAACGAGAGGGCGCGGATAAGCGTGATCGTGTCGTTGTAGTGAGGGATGTAATCGAGGATTTGTTCTGTCGTAGAGACTATCACGTCGAGTGTTCGTTCCTGGGCTTGCAGACGCTGAATGAAGTCAGAGTCACCAGCTGATCCGAGGACAGAAATGATCTCGTCCGCCGCCAAGGATGTTCTGGACTGAGCATTACGAACGAGTCCGTAGGTGGTCCATCCTGCCCGCACGAAGGCTCTGGCGACGGCGTTACCAATGTATCCATTTGCTCCAGTCACTAAAACCGTCTGAGCTTTTGAGCTTGCCATTAGAGCTATACACTGTAGATTGGCTAAGCCTAGCTAAGTACTATTGACAAGTAAGGAGGATAGACGGGTACCAAGTGGAACAGTAGTAGTGCAAATACTGTGGGTGTAGAAAGCTGAGTTGTTAGTAAGATGAAGGGCGTATTTGTAGTAGCGGAATTGGTGACTCATGGAACGAGCAAGCGACTTCGGCAGCAGGAACTTCCATTGCTCCGCCGTACCATATTGCAAACCTCCTCCTTCATTTGCGGAAGGGAGTGGAGTTTAAGACAGCCAAGTACATGGAGGTAAATTCAGAATAAGAAGCGAGAAGCGAGAAGCAGTTCAACTCGGACTGTCACTCTCCGGTCCTTCCGGCGTTTAATAGAGTTGCCGCACAATAACCTTGGCACTTACTTGGCAGCTTGTCATTCTAGACTTGTTTCGGACTAGAGAATCTCGGCTCGGTTGTCAGAGCTCCGCGACAGAGATGAGGTTAACTTGGCGTGCTTAGGTACCGTACCTAGAGTAGTCGCCCAACCTAAGCCAACTCATACTTCCGTACTCAAGTTCATCATACTCTAAGTGAGAAATTAATAATGCAGAACTTTGTAAAATTTAATAGCTTGCAAAGATCTGACCATTTCACGTGTCATCGACAAGATGAAGGTCAGCGTTCTTCACCGAAACTGATCAGCAGATCTCGATAAGGCGGGCATGATCCGCGCAACTCGTGTGTTCTAAGATGTATGTAACGACAGGTCAGACTGATATTGATGAAGAGATCGTTCAGCAGCGTCACGAAGACTATTACTACAAATGATGACGCGATCTGCACTGTCTGATGAGTTAAGAAAACGTCGATGTCAATATGTACATGATTCGCTCATCCTGTTGGAAATAGGGGAGATGGTAATCTCCGCCTTCATAGGGCTGATAGGGCTGGGGCCCGCCAGTAGAGTTTTTACCTGCTCGCTCGTACCTCTGTAGATATCCTTAGAATTGGCCCGCAAGTATCATGGTATCGCCATCGTATGGGAACACCGGTTCTATGGAAGGAGCCTACCATTTCAGGTCGATCCAGAAATAGGTCTTGCTTTGGTGGGGTACGATGCCTACAAATACCTAAGCAATGATCAGGCTCTGGAAGACATCGTATTCTTTGCAACCAATTTCCATCCGCCAGGCCACGATGGTGCATCACTCATAGGGAATAAGGTCCCATGGGTTTGGCATGGCGGCAGCTATGTTGGTACACGGGCTGCGAGAATCCGCCAGCGCAATCTAGACGTAGCTCAGCTGGATGCATCTGTATGTTACAATACTATTATAAAAACTATGCCGTCGAATTGCTCAGATGATACTCACGCTGCGATTAAATATGCCGATCAGATTCTTACCAAAGGAACCGCGAAAGAAAATTCGCTCCTTAAAAGAGCAATCTTTCTTACAAACAACGCCAATCCAAGACAAAATGCCATCTTTCCAAACGTCAAGAAATCCGATGACTTGACGAACTGGGACGTTGCCAATGTCATCGCCTATCCCTACCAGGGGAGCCCATGGAGCTTCCAAACCTTCGGCTATCAGATAGCCCTGAGTGATTTTCTGCGATCGAGTGGAAGAGTGGAATCCGGCAAACTTCTCGTTTACTCTGCAATTTCCCAGCTTCGTCTTGATCAGCAACACGGACGATTCTCCCACCACCGTAGCTGGCATCACCGCAACCTACGGTTCCGAAAAGGCCTTTTACGCCCTCCTCTACTCTATCCTTCAAAAGGCCTACATCGACGACTCTGGCTTCACTCGGGGCTTCGTCCGCGACCCCGTTGATGCTGTCTCTTGGACCTAGCAGCTTTGCACCCAATTTTCCCAATAGCAAGTCGCTAACATCTCGAACACGCGCAATCTCATCTCCCTCTTCGATAACCTCGAAACTGCCTCAAAATACTACTGTCGAGGACCGCACCCCTACGCTCCCTTCCAAGCTGACGTCGATGGAATTCTGAAGTTGGGCGACTGGCACATGAAGCCTTCAAATGTCATGTTTACGGACGGTGAACTCGACCCTGGCGCACCTTGACTGTGCATTCCATTATCAAAATCAACCAAAAAGCTCCAAATCGACCGAGCACGCAGGAGGTACCGCCGTGCAACGAGCCTCCACTCGGGGATGCTGTGTTTGGGAACGTATGGCCAGGCGCGGTGCATGCCAGCGATATTTTCAAGGGGCTTTCTGACCCTGGAGTCGGGCTACCAGCTGATGAGGGTCCGGAGCTTTTTGGAAAGGCGCTAGATGTTTGGTTGAAGTGTTTCCGTCCAAAGAGCGATGACTAGAGTGAAAAGGGAAGTTGAGAGATATTGGCTGACTTTCTCGAATGCGATTGTGGCACGGAAGGCTGATGAGATCGGGTGAACTCACGTTCAAAGAAGAAAGATAACCACAACACCATTGTACCAGCGCTGTTAGGAATCGAACCTAATATAATACAACTCTCTAACGACTACGTTGTTGGCATCTCTGTATAAATCTAATCACTGGCTTGAGAGTATATCGAACCTTTTCCAAAGGGAGCAAGATTCCATTGTCAAGAGCCTGATCATGCCTCCACGGTATTTCTCATACTGCCTTGGCATAATGTAGCATGACCACCTTGAGACGACTTTTACGTCCATCACCCAATTCTTTCTCTTCGTTGCATAACTCTTGATATTTACGACGACTCCACATGAAGGGCTGTTCGTAGATGGGTAGAAAACCTACATGACTGTTGCAAAGAATACCGCGACCTTATGCGGAAAGCTCAGCCATATAGGGCTGGGTCTCATCCGATACCGATTGACTGTAGGGCGCATATCCTACTACCTACATCATGGATCCGTTCTCACTTACTGTAGGAATCGCCAGTTTGATTACTCTAACGGCGCAAACTTTGCGACTGACGAAGAAGTATGTTGACGGAGTCATGCATGCGAAAGACTCGGCAGTTGCACTTACCAAAGAGCTCGAAGTCCTTGATACCAGTCTTAAACGTCTTGACGCCTTCCTGAAGGGCGACGGCGGAGACTGTTGTGTAGTCGACAGAGACTCGGTGCTAGCTTGCAGTACCGCCGCTGGTCAGGCAAAGCTTACGGCTTTGTGCGATAAGCTAACTGCTGTTGGGTCAAGTCGGAGAAGTCGATTTTTATGGCCGTTGAACAAGGAAGAACACCTTGAATCCATTCAAGAGTTGCGAGCTCTTTCGCAGTGAATACAATTTGCTTTGACTATCGATGGCTAGTATAGATCCTTGTCTCGCATGCTTATTTGAGGGATCATCCTAACCTTACAAGCACTCTGCTCTCGAAAACCTCTGAAAATGTTCTGGGAATTTTCAAGAAGCAACTAGAAGGCTTTCAATTGCGCCAAGACGTTGAGGCCCGCGCCAAATCAATTGAGAACTCAATCACCGGTAAACCATTTTCAGTATAGTCTCTCGTCTTACGCATATTACATCAACCAATTGTACTCTCTCATCCAACTCATTCCACATTGAAATTACATGAACCTTTCCAAGCGGAAATCTGAAGCAATCTGATATGTGTAATCAGAGCAAAATCGAATATATCGAAATGATCGGGAAGAGCGGGAACGCAATAACATTTTGGCCTGGATCTCGTCTTTTGACTATGAAAAAAAGCACCATAGCATCAAGACGCCACGTGTAGACGGAACTGGTGAATGGCTGTTGCAGAGACCTGAGTTCCAAAAATGGCGAGATGAAAGAAACCCAATCTATACCTTGTGGTGTCACGGCTTGCAAGGGTCAGGAAAGTCGGTGCTTGCGTCAGTACCTCATACAGTTTCTTCTGGCTACGCTGATTGAAAACAGGTCCTTGGTCATAGATCGCCTGAGGAACGATGCAAGGGGTCAAGATGCTGCTGTAGCCTTCCAGTACTTTGACTATCGAGACCAGGAGAATCAGTCGCCTACTCATATCCTAGGAAGTATCCTCAGACAGGTTGCGGCAAAAAGATGTCCCGTCCCGAAACCGACTTCAGACTTACATCACAGATTCTCTGTACAAGGCAGACAGCCAGAACTCCAAGACCTTGAAAAGGCACTATTGGCAACTTGCGGGGATTTCAGTAAAGTATTCATCGTCATTGATGCTCTGGATGAATGCGACGAGAACAAACACCGAAGGACATTGATGAAATCGATAGCTTTCTTGCAACAGAGTCCGAGCGTCAGGCTTTTTGTAACAAGCCGCTCTCATCCGCAGGACATAAGGACTGCTTTTGAAGATGCTCCTCAAATTGAAGTCGAAGCAAATGCGTCGGATTTGCGATCATATCTTTCTCAGGAAATCGAGGATAGCAGAGCTGTGAAAGCCATGGACATCCCTTTCCGGATTGAAGTTGTAGAAAGAATAGTAAAGGCAGCTCAGAAGATGTGAGTTCCCTCATTTCTTGAGGAGATATTGTTTTGACCTCTGGTCAGGTTTTTATTAGCCGTACTACAGATCCAGAGAATTCTGGCCGAACCTACAGCTGGCGAAATGGAAGAAGCACTCCTTACCATGCCGACTACTCTACATGATGCGATCGAAGAGACACTAGTGAGAATAGATAGGCAGCCCACTAGCCGGCGAAGACTCGGTCTGAAGACTTTGATGTGGATATCTCACTCGACAAGGCCGTTGACCGTAGCAGAATTAAGCGGTGCTCTTACCATCCGCTCTGGTCAAACTGATCTCAATCCGCGGTACCGCCCAGCAAAAGAGTCAATTATTGAATGCTGCTTGGGGTTGGTTACTGCTGATGAAGAGAGTTCAACAATTCGCCTTGTGCATTTCTCGATCCAAGAATATTTCCGAGATCAGCCGGAAAAGGTATCCCTACCGGCTGAGGAAGAGATTGCGGAGATGTGCTTGACTTATCTGTTCTTCGACTCGTTTGCGTCAGGATGCTGTCAAGAGAGATACTCAGTCGAGAAACGAATACGAAAATATCCATTTCTGGGTTATGTAGCAAGAAACTGGGGCCATCATGTTCGGCAATCTAAAGCCGATAAAACAAAAGCTTTAGCTTTCAGACTGCTCCGCTCTCCATCTAGAAGGTCGTGCGCCGCCCAAATCATGAGATTCGTACAAGGCTATAAAATGATATATTGGGAGCCAGACGAGGCTAATAGCTGTAATGAGCTCCATCTCACCTCGTACTTTGGCCTGGACGATGCTGCACGTCAGATACTGGAATCAAGGGAGCTAGACGTTGATTCTACTACACATATTGGAACTACACCATTAATTCTAGCTGCATCTCGCGGCCATTTGCAGCTAGTCTGGATGCTGCTCGATGCAGGAGCAGATGTTTCGCTAGAAAACTGGTACGGTAGCGCATTACACTGTGCAGCGGAGGCTGGACAATGCGATACAATCGAAGAACTACTCCCTCACGTAGCAGATATCGATATTGAAAGCTGCGGTGGACAAACTCCACTATTCTGCGCAGTGACAGAGGGCCATATTACAGCTACAGCCCTCTTATTGGCACGTGGTGCTAATCCTAATAAAAATGTCAATTGTTTCCTTCCTGCACATTTGGTGATACAACAGGAGAACTTTGAGATGTTGCGGCTACTGTTAGATGCAGGGGCTGACGTCGAGAAAATGGGATTTGAAGGACTGTCAGCTCTGCACCATGCTGCTATCCAAAGCGACCGCCAGATACTGGATGCTGTTCTTGAAAGTGGCCTCGATCCTGATATCCAAGCCACCGAATCTTTTGAAGGTTATACAGCGCTTTTTATTGCGGCTGCGCATGGTCGGTCCCTCAATGTTCGACGGCTGCTGAAGGCAGGAGCCGACGTGAATCATCGATTGAAATCAGGTAAGACAGCATTAATTATTGCAGTTCTGAACAAACACAAGAGTACCCAATAAGTGCTTCTGGAATTTGGAGCAGTCCATCATCCATCGCCGTTTGAATTTCAGATACTCGATGATGAAGACGAAGAAGATGAGCTGCTAGCACAAAGCATCTTGGCTTGGCGGAGTGAAGTGTGTGCTTAAGGGACTCGGGAGACCGCGCTGTAAGAGTACGAACAAGTTCCAAGCCATCGACCAAAAACGTTTACAGGATACAGAAATCGATGGTTCACTTGACTAGTGACATGATCCACACACAATGTAAATTAGGCGATTAACTTAAAAATACTACCTGCCCTTAGAGCCAAGACATGTCAACATTCAAACCAACACTTCGCGTAGAGTCAATGACCCGGCAGCAACGGATTCACCCAGTCGTGCCGTGACCCGTAGAATCGATGAGAGGCACTGGATC
>JAABUV010006199.1_pt1 | contig 13143 bp, 14 predicted proteins | sample 5559971 | NCBI WGS metagenome assembly JAABUV01 (sample SAMN10711881, study PRJNA513362) | rock metagenome | isolation source: Antarctica rocks | place: Antarctica: Victoria Land, Knobhead nord | collected 2015-12-19
CGACCAGGGCTACCCCGACCACGACCCGCACGTGCGGACTTGCGGACGCCGCCACCAGCGCCGTGACGACCAGGAGCCCGCACTAGGGTCTGCCGCACCCGCCCCGACGCGCCCGAGAGGTTGCCATGCCGTTCCTCGTCCCTGCCGGAAGCTCCACCTGGTCGGACCTGTTCAGGTTCGAGATCCCCCCCACCGAGAAGGTCCTCCGGACGGTCATCGTCTACCTCGTCATCGCCCTGCTCATCCGCGTGGCGGGCAAACGCACTCTCGCACAGCTGAACTCCTTTGACCTCGTGGTCATCCTGCTGCTGTCCAACGTGGTCCAGAACGCCATCATCGGCCCCGACAACTCCCTGCTGGGAGGCATCCTGGGCGCGGTCGTCCTCGTGGGCTTCAACGCCGTCATGGACCGGGTGGCGTTCCTCGGCCCCGTCGCCGAGAAGGTCTTCGAGGGCTCGCCGACGGTGCTGATCAGGGACGGTGTGGTCGACGTCGCGGCCCTGAGCCGGATGGGGCTGCGCCCGCACGAGCTGGACCAAGTGCTGCACCGTCAGGGCGCCGACAGCCCGACGGAGGTCCGGCGCGCCGACCTGCAGCCGGGGGGCAGCTTCACCGTCGACCTGCGGCGGGACTTCCAGGCCGCCAGCTACGGCGAGCTGCATGCGGTCCTGGCCGAGCTGCAGGCCCACCTCGACGGGTGGCTCACCGAGCTCGAGGCGCGCCTGACGCAGGACGGTCGCTGAGCCCGCCGGTGGGACCATGCCGGCGCCAGCACGCCGGCCATCACTCCCCATGGGGATCGACGTGCTGCGACCTCCCGAGCGATCAGGCGGTGATGGTGATCGGCGCGCCGCCCGAGACGAGCCTCCAGTCGGTCGTGGAGAAGAGCCTCGGGTCGATGACCTTGTTGGCCGTCACCCAGTCGATGAGCAGCTGGCGGATCTCCACCTGGGCGTTGTAGACGACGGGAGCCGTCGTCACGCCCGGGAAGCTGCCGCCACCGGGCTGGCGGTAGTTGTTGATCGCGACGACGAAGGAGGCAGCGGGATCGACGGGTGACCCGGCATACCTCAGGTTCTTGATCCGTGAGCCGACCGCCTGGGCGATGTCGATGTCATAGGTGAGCCGCGCGTCGAGGCCGCCCATGATGTCGTAGTTGTAGTCGGGCGTGCCGTTCAGTGCGTTCCCCGTGACGGCGTTCGTGAGGTCGGCGGCGGCGGCGGCCCGGTGCCGCTGACCTGCTTGAAGTACTCGACCGACTTCTCGAGGTAGGCCTTGCGTCGTTACCGGTGAAGGTGATCCCGAGCAGCGTGTTGTCGAAGACGTAGAGGCCCGCGACGTCGCGCACGGTGACCTCGCCCGCCGGGATGGCGGCATCCTTGTTGAACGGTGCCGCGATGGACAGGATCGGCGTCCTGGCGTTGGCCGACCCGGCGAGCGCCTTCCGGACCGCGCCGGCCTGGACGTAGTTGACGAAGCCCATCGCCGCCGTGTCCTCGTAGCGGGACGTGGCCGCCGACATCGCCTGCAGCGACGTGCCGACGACCCCGTTGACGTAGGTCAGGACCTTCTGGTGGGCGGGACGGACCAGCGCCGCGATCTGCGGGTCCTCCGGCGCGGTGTTGGAGTTGAGCAGGGTGGCCGTGGAGTCCACGTCGTCGACGACCCACTGACCCCGCACCATGTTGAGCCTGAGGTCCATGACGGCGACCCGCATGCCCCAGTAGTAGGGCTCGCAGATCAGGACCTGCTTCCCGGTCTCGAGGTTGGGAACCCGAAGCTCCGCGATCTCCTTGTGGGCGTGCCCCACGAGGATCGCGTCGATGTCGGCAACCTGCTGCGCCAGAAGGGTGCTGGCGTTCTCGGGGTAGGGCAGCGCGTCGCCGTAGGACGACGAGTAGTCGGCACCGGAGTGGCAGGAGACGATCACGACGTCGGCGCCCGCGGCCTTGAGCCGAGGCACGAAGACCTTGGCCTGCTCGACGATCCCCGGGAACCTCGCCTTGCCATCGACGTTGGCCTTGTCCCAGATCGCGACACCCGGCGTCACGAGGCCGAGGATGCCCACCTTGAGCGGCTTCTGCCCGTGGACCTTGACGGTCTTGATGACGTAGGGCGGAAAGATCGGCGCGCCGGTGCGCCAGTCGACGGTGTTCGCGCTGAGCAGCGGGTGGTTGCACTGGCTCTCGAACGTACGCAGGAGGTCGAGCCCGTAGTTGAACTCGTGGTTGCCCAGAGCCGCGGCGTCGTAACCGACGGCGTTCATCGCGGCCGCCATCGGGTGGATGACGCCCGGACCGATCGGTGTCACCTTGGCGTAGTAGTAGGCAAGCGGCGTGCCCTGGATCGTGTCGCCGGCGTCGAGCGTGAGGCAGTTCTCGGCGCCCCTCTCCTGGCGCATCGCGTGGATCAGAGTGGCGGCCTTGGCGATGCCGATGTCGTTGCGCGCCGTGTCGTCGTACTCCGCGTTCTTGAAATAATTCCAGTTGTAGACGTTGCCGTGCAGGTCGGTCGTGCCGAGCACGGTCAGGGTGTAGTCGTGCTTCCGCTGGCTGCCAGGCCGGCGCGGCCCGCTCGCGGCGTCCGCGGGAGGCGCCGCGGCGACCGCGAAGACGCCGGCACCGCCCACGGTGGCCATGGTCAGGAGCTGCCGGCGAGTTGCTTCGGTCTGGTTGAGCTGGTGCGTCATGTCTCTCCCACAGTCGAGCAGGTATGCCGGGACTGCCGTCTTCCCGAGGAATGGAACCCGCCGACTCCACAGAGACGGGTCGGCTGTGGGGTGGCTGCGAGACGTCGAGCTTGCCAACGGCTGTCGACCGGTCACCCACGCGGCGCAGCCATCAGGTCACCGACATGCCACGTCCGTCTCCTCGCTGACGCGTCGTGTTCACCAGCTCGTCGTGCTCCCGCTCGATGTGCGAGGAGGTGGAGGACTTCCGCATGAAGCCGTAGACGACGAGCGAGATGAGGGCGCGCCCGGCGACGTAGTAGAAGAACACCGGCTCGTGCCCGGCGTCCTTGACCCACAGCGCGACGTACTCCGTGCTGCCACCGAAGATCGCGACGGTGAGGGCGTAGGGAAGCCCGACCCCCAGCGCCCGGATCCGGGCCGGGAACAGCTCCGCCTTGACTACCGCGTTGATCGAGGTGTAGCCGCTGACGATGACCAGCCCACCGACCATCAGGAGGAACGCCGGGAGCGCAGCCCTGGTGTTGCCGATGACGGTCATCAGGGGGACGGTGAGGAGGGTGGCCGCCCCGCCGAAGAACAGCAGCAGTGGCCGCCGGCCAATCCGGTCGGACAGCAGGCCGGCCAGGGGCTGGATGAGGACGAAGACGGGCAGGGCGACGAAGTCGTTGATCCTGGTCACCGTGGTCTTCTCGATGGCGGTGTTGATCATGTACTTCTGCAGGTAGGTCGTGAGGTGTAGAACGCGATGGTGCCGCCGAGGGTCAGGCCCACGACGGTGAGGACCTCTCGGGGTACTGCAGCAACAGCCGGATGGTGCCCCGCTCGGAGCTCTCGGCCCGAGCGTTCCTGAACTGCGCCGACTCGTCCATCGTCCGGCGCGGCCACATCACCGTGAGCGCGGCGATGACACCCACGACGAAGGCGATCCGCCACCCCCAGGACCCCATCTGCTGCTCGGTGAGGAACTGCTGCAGCATCAGCTACAGCCCTAGGGTGAGCAGCTGGCCGCCGGTGAGGGTGACGTACTGGAACGAGGAGTAGAAGCCGCGCCGGCGTTGCGTCGCCACCTCGGAGAGGTACGTCGCGGACGTCCCGTACTCACCTCCGAGGGACAGCCCCTGGACCAGCCGGGCAAGGACGGATGGTTGGCGCGAAGGTCCCGATCGAGGAGTAGCCGGGGCAGACGGCGATGACCAGCGACCCGGCTGCCATCATCGTGACGGACAGGGTGAGTGCCGCACGCCGGGCCGAACCGGTCGGCATACCGGCCGAGGAGCCAGCCACCGACCGGCCGCATGATGAAGCCGACGGCGAAGACGCCGGCGTGTTGAGTAGCTGCGCCGTCGGGCTTCCGCTCGGGAAGAACACCTTGGAGAAGTAGATCGCGAACGCGGTGTAGGCATACCAGTCGTACCACTCGATGAGGTCGCCGCGGGAGCCTCGGATGACGTTGGAGATGACGCCCCGCGGGGGACCGGCGTCGGCCCGGGTGTCCGTCATGACGGACCTCCGATGTCGTATGCCGGGTGGGTGCAGCTCGTGGGCGTGGGGGCTGCTGCCCCTGTCGACCCTCTACCCGTTCGGCCCCACCACGCAACCGGAGGGCCCGCCGGCGGGGAGACCCCACCACGTCCTGGCGTGGTTCGGTTTCCCCACGGGCTCAGCCGTTGCTGCGGTTCCATGACATGGCGTACCGCCCGTCGTCGACCGCGCGCCCACCCTCCCCCAGCTCGAGCGGCCGGAACGTGTCGACCATGACTGCCAGCTCGTCGAAGTAGTGGATCCCGATCGAGCCCTCGGTCGCTCCGGGCTGCGGCCCGTGTGGATGACCACCGGGATGGACCGAGATCGAGCCCCTGCCGATACCCGAGCCCTTGCGCGCCTCGTAGTCACCGTCGACGTAGAACATGATCTCGTCGCTGTCGACGTTGGAGTGGTAGTACGGCACCGGGATCGACAGGGGGTGGTAGTCAACCTTGCGGGGCACGAAGTTGCAGATGACGAAGCCTCCGCCCTCGAAGACCTGGTGCACCGGTGGGGGCTGGTGAACGCGCCCGGTGATCGGCTCGAAGTCGCGGACGTTGAAGACGTAGGGGTAGAGACACCCGTCCCAACCCACGACGTCGAGCGGGTGGAACGGCAGGGTGTGCACGGTGCCGACGACGCCGCCGGGTCCGTTGCCGCGGTGCTTGAGGAACACCTCCGTCTCCTCGTCGGGCCGGGCCCCGGTGTCCTCGGCCAGCAGCGGCCCCGCCGGCACCCGCAGGTCGCGCTCGCAGTAGGGTGCGTGCTCGAGCAGCTGCCCGAACATCGAGAGATAGCGCTTCGGCGGGGTGATGTGCGAGTTGGCCTCAATGGCATAGGTCCGCAGCGGCTCCTTCGTCGAGCGCTTCGGGAGCCACCGGTGCGTCGTCGCGCGCGGGAGGACGACGTAGTCGCCCTCGGCGACGTCGAGCGCCCCGAAGACGGTCTCCACCCGGGCGCGTCCCCGTTCGACGTAGACGCACTCGTCGCCGATCCCGTTGCGGTACCACGGACTCGGCCGCGCCGACACGGCATACGAGATCCGCACGTCGCCGTTGCCGAGGACGAGCCGCCGGCCGGTCACCGGGTCGCAGTCGCGGACTGCCTTGGCGTCGAAGAGGTCGTGCAGCCGCAGGTGCCTGGGCTGAAGCGGGTGGTTGGGCGTCGTCGACAGGTCGGGCACCGCCCACTCGCGGACCGCGCTGAGCGTCGACGGGACGTTGCGGTGGTAGAGCAGGGACGAGTCGCTGCCGAAGCCCTCCTCGCCCATGAGCTCCTCGTAGTAGAGCTCACCGCGCGCGCCTCCGCTGGCGGGCCGTCGGTGCTGGGTGTGCCGCTTGGGTGGAACGCTGCCGAACCGCTGGTAGTGCGCCATGGCCTTCTCTCTCCCTGCCGCCCTCGTGGGGCCTGTTCGTGCCGGCGTCCACACTGTGAAGTAGCCTGCGAGGCATGTCAACGACGCCCGCCGACGCGTTGTCCGCGGACGGTGAGCTGGCCGTCCCCGGCCTGCTCCAGGAGGACTGACGTGCCCACCTGGCTCGATGTCCCGGCCGGGCACCGCTTCGGCATCGCGACCCTGCCCTACGGCGTGTTCTCGACCGACGACCCCGGCGTGCGCCGGGTCGGGGTCCGGATCGGTGACCACGTCCTCGACGCGGCCCGGGCAGCCGAGGTCGCCGGGATGGAGTCGGGCGTCTGCTGGGAGCAGCCGACCCTGGGCCACTTCCTCAGCCTCGGCCCGCAGGCGTGGGCGGCGGCGCGCACCTGGCTGACCCTGGTCCTGACCGAGGAGGCCTACCGCGACGCGGTCGAGCCGCACCTCCTGCCGCTCAGCGCCGTCACGATGCACCTGGCCGTCGACGTCGCCGACTACGTCGACTTCTACGCGAGCGAGCACCACGCGACCAACGTCGGCAAGGTCTTCCGACCCGACAACCCCGCGCTCCCGCCGAACTGGAAGCACCTGCCGATCGGCTACCACGGGCGCGCGGGCACCGTCGTCGTCACGGGCACCGACATCGTCCGCCCGAGCGGTCAGCGCAAGGGACCCGAGGATCCGGTGCCGCTCTTCGGGCCGAGCACCCGGCTCGACATCGAGGCGGAGCTCGGCTACGTCGTCGGGTGCGGGACCACCCTCGGCGAACGTGTGGGTGTGCAGGACGCGGCAGACCACCTCTTCGGGGTCGTCCTGCTCAATGACTGGTCGGCGAGGGACATCCAGGCGTGGGAGTACGTCCCGCTCGGGCCATTCCTCGGGAAGTCCTTCGCGACAACGGTTTCCGCGTGGGTGACGCCGCTGGCCGCTCTCGAGGCGGCAAAGGTGGCGCTGCCGGGACAGGACCCTGAACCGCTGCCCTACCTGCGCGGGACGCCGGACCAGCTCTTCGGCCTCGACGTGCGCTACGAGGTGCGCATCAATGGCACCATCGTGGCCAGACCGAGCCATGCGGACATGTACTGGTCACCGGTCCAGATGCTCGCCCACCTCACCGTCAACGGTGCCTGCCTGCGAGACGGTGACCTCTTCGCCTCCGGGACGATCAGCGGCCCGACGCGCGAGAGCCGCGGCAGCCTGCTCGAGCTGACCTGGAACGGCACCGAGCCCCTCATGCTCGACGACGGCACGGTCCGAGGGTTCCTCGAGGACGGCGACACAGTCTCCCTCACCGCCTGGGCTCCGGGCCCGGATGGCGCCCGGATCGGCATCGGCGAGGCGACCGGCACGATCCGCCCGACAACCGCCTGAGCGGGACCGCCGGTCGGGCCGGCTGCGGCCGGTCTCAGCGCTGGCGCCCCAGGACGACGTTGGTGTCCGCGATCTTGTCGTGCAGCGCCTGGCGCTTGCTGTCCCACAGGGGCCAGACGCCGTCGATGAGCGGCACGAAGCTCAACGGGCCGAGGACCAGGCTGCCGAGGTTGCACACCGCCCACAGGGCCTGCCGCTTGAGGGCGTCGACGATGGTGAGTGGGCCGCCGTCGCCGCGCCGCCGGACCCGGATCCCGGCCGCCATCTTGCCGGGGGTGGCGCCGGTCCGGACGAGGAAGAACGTCTCGTAGACGAGCCCGGCCACGACGCCGATGATGGTCAGCGGCACGAAGTACTGGTAGATCTGGTCCTGCATGGCGACCATGTCCATCGGCGTCTGCACCCCGCGCGCCGCGTCCTGCGTCACCTGCTGGAGATATCGCCCGAACCACCCCGCGTAACCCCGGACAAAGCTGAACCCGAGGATGCCCGTCACGATGAGAATGATGACCCCGTCGATGACGCGGGCCCAGAGCCGCGTTCCCCAGCCGGCGAGGGGCTCACCGTCAGGGGTGGTGGGCGCACCGAGGGTGTAACCGCCCGGCGAATGACCGCCGTTCGGCCCGTGGGCACCGGGCCCGTCCTGAGCTCCGTAGGCTCCAGGACCGGGTGCCTGCCCGTACGGGGTCTGCTGTCCGTAAGGCGGCTGCTGCCCGTGCGGAGGCGGCCCGGGCGGCGCCTGTCCGGGGCGGGTGACCTGCTTCGTCGGTGCGCCCCCCGGCCGGTCGTGGCTTCCCGGCTGCGCGCGCCCGATCGTGGACTGGGCCGCGGTGGGCGAGGCCTTGGGCGCCCTGTTCCGGGTCCAGAGGATGCCGTCGAAGTAGCGCAGCTGGCTGGGGTCGTCGGGATCGTCGTACCACCCGGAGGGCTGACTCATGGAGCGAGCATGTCACAGCTGTCGCAGGTCAGAGGTTGCCGCGGAGGTCCTGCTCCCGCTCGATCGCCTCGAAGAGGGCCTTGAAGTTGCCCTTGCCGAAGCCGAGCGAGCCGTGCCGCTCGATGAGCTCGAAGAAGACGGTCGGCCGGTCGCCGAGCGGCTTGGTGAAGATCTGCAGGAGGTAGCCGTCCTCGTCGCGGTCGACGAGGATCCCGCGCTTCTGCAGCTCCTCGATCGGCGCCCGGACGTTGCCGATCCGCTCGCGCAGCTCGTCGTCCTCGTAGTAGGAGTCCGGGGTGTCGAGGAACTCGACACCATTGGCGCGCAACGCATCCACGCTCGCGAGGATGTCGTTCGTCGCGAGCGCGAGGTGCTGGGCGCCGGGCCCCCGGTAGAAGTCGAGGTACTCGTCGATCTGGCTCCTGCGCTTGGCGATCGCCGGCTCGTTGAGCGGGAACTTGACCCGGTGGTTGCCGTTCGCGACGACCTTGGACATCAGCGCCGAGTAGTCCGTCGCGATGTCGTCACCGATGAACTCGGCCATGTTCACGAAGCCCATGACCTTGTTGTAGAACCCGACCCACTCGTCCATCCCGCCGAGCTCGACGTTGCCGACGATGTGGTCGAGCGCCTGGAACAGCCGCTTGGGCTCGCCGTCACGCCTGACCCAGCTGCTCGCCCGGGCGACGTAGCCCGGCAGGTACGGGCCGGCATACCTCGTCCTGGCGCCCGGGCCGCCGCTGACCCGCTGGACGAGCGTGTGCCGCGTCTCGCCGTACGTCGCGATGGCGGCGACGCGCACCGTCCCGTGCTCGTCGGTGAGGTCCTCCGGCTCGCGCATGACGGTCGCGTCGGCCTTGCGCGCCTGGGCGATGCAGCGGTCGACGTCGGGCACCTCGAGGGCGATGTCGACGACCCCGTCGCCATGCCTGCGGTGGTGCTCGACCAATGGGCTGTCCGGGTCGACGGCACCGTTGATGACGAACCGGATCGAGCCGGATCTGAGGACGTAGGACGTGTGGTCACGGCTGCCGGTCTCGGGACCGCTGTAGGCGACGAGCTCCATCCCCCACGCGGACTGGTAGTAGTGCACGGTCTGCGCCGCGTTGCCGACCACGAAGACGATCGCGTCCCAGCCGGTCACGGGGAAGACGTCCTTGTCCTCGTCGTACTCGACGAGCCCGACGAGCTGCTCGAGCTGCTCGATGTCGAGGTTGGCCGCGAGCTCCTGCTCGGTCAGGTCCACGATGGTGTCAGTCATGGGGCCGAGCGTGACGGACGGCCGGTCAGTGGTCAACCGGACCATGATCTGGTGGTCAGAGTGCGCAGACTGTTGCCCGTATGCCCTGAGGTGCTGGACACTCTGTCCATGCCACGAGCGCGCGGTGCCATCGACGAGCTGGACGCCAGCATCCTCGACCTGCTCACCGAGGACCCGGCGATCGGCGTCCTCGGGGCGTCCCGCCGGCTCGGCATCGCCCGGGGCACGCTGCAGGCGCGGCTCGACCGGCTCGTCGAGCGCGGGGTGATCAGGTCCTTTGCGCCGCAGCTGGATCCGGGCGCCCTCGGCTATCCCGTGACAGCGTTCTGCACCCTCGAGATCCGGCAGGGCCGCGGGCACGGGCCGGTCGTCGAGCACCTCAGCGCCATCCCCGAGGTGCTCGAGGCGCACACGATCACCGGGACGGGCGACCTGCTCATCCGGGCGGTCGCCCGCGACAACGCCGACCTGCAGCGCGTCATCGACCTCGTCGTCGACGACTCGCACGTCATCCGCGCCTCGACAGCCATCTCCCTGGCCAGCCGCATCGACCTGCGGACCCTGCCTCTCGTCCACGCCGCGACGAGCAGCCCGTGAGCTTCCGCCACTCCGTCTCGACCCCCGGGAAGGCGGTGGATCTGCCATTTCCCCTCGAATCGGGCGCAGGTGAGGCTCAGCGACGGCCGACGAGCCACCTGCGGATCGTGTCGATCCGCCCGGCCACCTGCTCGCTGTTCGCCGCGTCGAGCGTCGGTCCGCCGCACACGCGGCGCAGGTCGTTGTGCACCATGGCGTGCGGAGACGTCGTCCTGCGGGCGTAGGCGGCAACGAGCGTGTTGAGCTCCTTGCGCTGTGCGGCCAGCGCCCGGTGCGCCGCGACCGGCGCCGAAGCCCCGGGGTTGCGCGCCGTCTGCTTCGTCTGGTGCTCGCGCAGGAGCACGGCGACCTGGTCCGGCTCCAGCAGGCCGGGCAGCCCGAGGTAGTCCTGCTCCTCCGGCGAACCCACCGACGCGTGCATCCCGAACTGCTCCGACTCGAACAGCACATGGTCGAAGTGCGCCTCGGACTCGAGCGCCTCGAAGGCCGCCTCGTCGACGCCGGGCTCGGCCCGCATCCGGTTCGCGTCGGAGAGCAGGCCCTCCTCCTCCGCCCAGATCGAGGCGACATCCTGGCCGCCCCTGCGCTCCAGCACGTGGTCGCGCTGCTCCTCCATCCGCGAGGCGTGGTCGAGGATGACCGGCACCGACGGGAGGAACACCGAGGCGGTCTCGCCGCGGCGACGGGCGCGCACGAACCGGCCCACGGCCTGGGCGAAGTAGAGCGGCGTCGAGGTCGACGTCGCGTACACGCCGACGCAGAGCCGGGGCAGGTCGACGCCCTCCGAGACCATCCGCACGGCGACCATCCACCTCGACGTCCCGGCGCCGAACTGCTCGATCCGCCGGGAGGCGCCGGCGTCGTCGGACAGGACCACGGTCGGCCGCTCGCCGCAGACGGTGGTGAGGATCGCGGCATACATGCGGGCCTGGGCCTGGTTCGAGGCGATGACGAGCCCACCCGCGTCCGCGACGTGACGCCGCACCTCGGTGAGCCGCTTGTCGGCGGCGGCGAGCACGGCCGGGATCCACTCCCCCTTGGGGTCGAGTGCGGTGCGCCAGGCGTGGGCGACCATGTCCTTGGTCATCAGCTCGCCGAGGTTCGCCGCGAGCTCGTCACCGGCCCTGGTGCGCCAGCGCATCGCGCCGCCGTAGGCCAGGAAGAGCACCGGACGGACGACGCCGTCGCGCAGGGCCTCGGCATAGCCATAGGTGTGGTCGGCGGCCGAGGTGAGGATGCCCGCGTGGTCCATCTCGTAGCGGACGAACGGGATCGGCGAGGTGTCCGACCGGAACGGGGTGCCGGTCAGCGAGAGCCGCCGGGTCGCTGGCTCGAAGGCCTCCCGGATCGCGTCGCCCCACGACCTTGCGTCGCCGCCGTGGTGGATCTCGTCGAGGATGACGAGCGTGCGCCGCGCCGTCGTCAGCTGGCGGTGCAGGGCGGGCCGCGCGGCCACCTGGGCGTAGGTCAGCGCGACGCCCGCGTAGTCGTCGGAGTGGCGCCCGGCCACGTTGGAGAACTTCGGGTCGAGCGATATCCCCACCCGGCCGGCGGCGTCGGCCCACTGGGTCTTGAGGTGCTCGGTCGGCGCGACGACGGTGACCCGCTCGAGAACGCCGCGCCCCATCAGCTCGGTCGCAACCCGCAGCGCGTAGGTCGTCTTGCCCGCCCCCGGGGTGGCCACCGCGAGGAAGTCGCGCGCGTCCGCCCGCAGGTATGTCGTCAGTGCGGCCTCCTGCCACGCGCGCAGCTTCTCGGCCGTGCCCCAGGCCGCTCGTCCCGGAAAGGCCGGAGGGAGGTGCGAGGCGGCCGACGCGCTCACCGGGGGAGCACTCCAGCCGCTGTGGTCAGGCCGTCACTCAGAGCCGTCGCCGCCGTCCTGCGGGGCGCGCAGGCCGTCGTAGACCTCCTTGCAGACCGGGCACACCGGAAACCTGTTGGGGTCGCGTCCGGGCACCCAGATCTTGCCGCAGAGAGCGACGACGGGATCCCCGGAGAGGGCGCTCTCGAGGATCTTCTCCTTGCGCACGTAGTGGCTGAACCGCTCGTGGTCCCCCGGCTCCGCAAGCTGTTCCTCGACCTGCTCGCGCTCGAGGACGCTGGTCGACGTGCGCGGTCCGCTGGGCTCCGGCCGGGGGGCGAAGGGGTCCTCGGGCATCTCCTGGCTCATCTCGGCAGTGTATGCCGGGTGGCTCGGCGTCCCGGTCCGCTTGCGAGGTGCGTGGTCAAGGCTTCTCGACGCGACGCCCCCGGCGCCACCAACGCCGAGGGGTCGGCTTCCGCTCCTCGGTGGCGGCCGCGGGAGCAGGACGCTGCGCCTCGGTCGCGGCCCTGAGGACCCGCCACTGCTCGAGGGCCTCCTCGACGTCGACGGTCCGGGCGATCAGCGGCGGCAGCTGGCCCACGGCGGGGCGCAGCCGGTCGGCCTTGACGCGGTGGTTGAAGTCCTCGAGGATCTCGCGGACCTGAGACTCCTGACGCACGTCGGCCAGCGACTCCGGGAAGCCGGCCGCCTCCTTGCGCAGGGCCAGCGGCGTCGGCAGGGCGCCGGAGATGTCGAGGTTCTCGCGTTTGATATAGCCCTTGACCCACCAGTCGGCGTCGTCGGGGTCGCCGAGGTGCGCGAGGGGCTTGCCGGCACCGGGGAGGCCGTCGAAGTCTCCGCGTTCCTGTACCTCCCGGATCTGCTTGTCGACCCAGCTCTCGTAGTACTGCTGCGACATGAGACGCCTCCTGACTGACCTGCCACCAGTGTGGGAAACGCGACGCCGTCAGTTCATCGACGGGTCGTCGGGAAAGAGTGCCACGAGCTTGCGGTTGTCGCCCTGCCGGCCGAGCACCTCGCTCCACAGGCCGTCCGGGTATGCCGTGAACGCGTCGCGCGCCTCGTAGTCCACGACGTACCAGTCGCCGCGCCCGACCTCCTCCTCGAGCTGCGACGGTGACCACCCGGCATACCCGGCGAAGATCCGCAGGCCGGCAACCTCCGGCGCGACGAGGTTCGGCGGTGCGTCGAGGTCCACCAGCCCGAGGCCGCGGAAAAGGTGCTTGACGCCCATCGGCTCGGGGTTGTCGCCCGGCACCGTGGCCAGGCCGATCGCAGAGTTCAGCTCGACCGGCCCGCCCTCGAAGAGCGTCTGGGGCAGGGTCGTCACTGCCTGCCAACCCGGCAGGACCGAGTCGATCTCCGCCTCGAGGGGCCGGTTGAGGACAACACCCTGCGCGCCACCCTCCTCGTGGTGCAGCACGAGCACGACGGCACGCCGGAAGGGGCCGTTCTCGATCTGTGGCGTCGCCACGAGGAGCCGGCCGGCGAAGAACTCCGGAGCGGATGCCGTCACGCGCCCATCATCCCATCCGGGATGTGGGGGCGCGACGTTTCGCAC
>JAABUV010006202.1_pt1 | contig 13140 bp, 18 predicted proteins | sample 5559971 | NCBI WGS metagenome assembly JAABUV01 (sample SAMN10711881, study PRJNA513362) | rock metagenome | isolation source: Antarctica rocks | place: Antarctica: Victoria Land, Knobhead nord | collected 2015-12-19
TGGGACTACCACGACAGCCGCATGAAACTGCTCAAGCATCCTGCCAAAATACCTGACTACAGAGCGGTGAGAATGGAATCAGCTCTGCCTTGCATGCGTGCCTTCATGGCAAGCTGACATCACAATGCTGAGCAGCCTTTGCCTCCTGCACTTGTCATCAGTCGCAGCAATCAATTTAGGGCAACTCAGGGCAACCTGCCCAAGCTGTGACATTGACTGTTGCTCGATGAAGTTTTGCTGGTGATGATGATTTCTGGAATAGCTTTGCTTATGGAGCTTGTGAAGCTTTGCTCATGATGGTAACTTCTATACTAAGCTGCGGTGGTCATAGTCTTCAGCTCACGACTGTGTTTGCACATGCAAGGCCGCCTGAAGACAAGGTTTGCCATGATCATGATCATGATTTGCTACATTCCTCTCACCTTTGCCTGATTGACCTTCCCCAAGCATGTGCTGTTGTCATGCAGGATAGAGATCACCTTCACTTTGTGTGCAAGCTGAAGGACTATGTCCCAGACCAACAGAAGCTGCTGAGCAGCATACCAGCTGCGCTTGAACAAGCTGGCATGACTGTGCAGGAAGCAAGCATTGAAGAAGCTGAAGAGGCTCTAAAGAGAGACTACTTCAAGAACACAAAGCTTGTTGATCTAGCCACTGGCATGCAGCTGACTGCAGATGTGCATCCTTCCAGTGGCAACATTGCTCCAGGCAAACAGCGAGCCTTACATCCTTTTGGGCCTCAGCAGTAGAATAATTCATTGATTTGAACCTGTGCCAGCCTTTGCTCTTGCATTAGCAAGGTAGTGGCAGCTGTTTATGTTTATGAATATTTTCCAAGGCCATGCTGCTCGGTCAGGCATTGTGCCTTTTGACCCTTCTCCCAACATGAGTTTTTGCTGCTCTTGAGACAATTCTGAGCTGCCTGTAACATTTGTCCTTGCCAGTATGTGCATATGCTGTTGTCATCACTGTCATCTGCATGCCATTTGTCAGTGTACATCTGTACCCGGCTGTTGCAGTGTGGTCACAGCCTGTTTATTCACAAAGTAAATACTTGAGTCGTTGTTAGTAAACCGCGTTGTCACAAGTCAACTGAAACTGTCTTACACACTGAACAATGCTTTGTTTTGGCACACGATCCTGCTGTTGTTCTAGTCGTAGTCAGGTGTCACAGGATTCAAGCAGTGCGCAAAGGCCACGTAATTGATCATGTCGCCAGGTGGGTACTCATCATCCAAAAACTTCTCAATCAACACACCAATATCAGCCGGACTTAGAGACGTGAACCCCATCTTGACGCCCAGCCCTTGCTTGAATTGTGACACTGTCACGTGGTTGACCATGTGACAGCTGTTCTTGTCATGAGCAGCATCGTCAAAGAATGGCTTCACCTGCAAAACCATCAGGCAATATGGCGATGCAAGTTCAGGAAGCATGAGCTTGCACAAGTCGATGTCCAGACTGCTGCCTTTTGCATATATGCTTGTGGTGCATGGTTTGCCATTATGTAGTGTGTCTTGACAGCAAAGCTTGATGCTACCTGAAGGGCAAGAGGGTAATCAGGAGTGGCAAATTGCAAGCCAGCTCTGATTGTCTACTTCTGTCGCTTTGGTGTCTATAAACTATGCACCTCCCGCGCTGCCAGCACACCATATGAATGGCCAGATCTCAAGGTGGCACAAAACTTCATACCCATACAGGAACATCAAGTTGCACTGCAGAAGGCTGCCCGGTTCATGCGTCAAAGCACAGCGGCAGATGTAGATGGAGCATACCATGATGCCCTTGATCTGGCACTCTTCCCTGAGTTTGCTCATGATGCTCTCCAGCTGAGCCTCCCTCTCTTCAGGCAGCTGCTTGCTGCTGAAGTCGTACCTGGTCTTGTCCAGCAGCTCAGATGGCTCTGCCGGCACCTCCTTCAGAGGGTCCTTCTCCAACTCATTCTCTGTGAAGACTGCAGCACATCAGAACCGATCACTCAGCCAGGCCTGGATTTGCAAGGACAGTAATGCACCTGCTGCACAATATTCATCTGCAGCACGTATTGACTTATTCAGCAGGGACGTACTATGTCAGTATCAGTGCGACCGTACACTGTCAGCAAAGACTGCAATGCATGCCCAGCGTTGACGTCAGTGGACTTTGTGAAGCAGCCAAAGAAGGAATCGGCGTGGTCATGTGGAGTCGGGTGCACCTTGCGCCTTGTACTGAGCCAGGCATTGAGCTGGAGTCTTTTTTGGCCAGGTCCAATGACAAACAATATGCTAAAGCAAATGCAGACAGCAGTATCCTGTGATGCATATGTACAACATGGAGGATGGCAATCGTGCCATGCAAGACCTTGTGCATAGGCTGCGACTGGGAGTCACCAGTGACAGCACAATTACAAAATAAAGGTGTGTTGGTGCTGGGCAGGCTCAAAGACCTGCACTGCTTGCCGTTGTTGTAGAATCAAAGTTTTGATCAGGCAGTGACAATGCTCAAAGCCAAACGGAGCACACAGCGCAATGTGCACAGTCCTGTACCTGTGTTGATGTCCTCACAGAAGCGTCTGTAGTCCACCTTTGACAGTCTGTCGGTCTCAGGGGTCTTGTAGGCATCTGCAAGCCTACAGCACAAGGAGAGCATATCACACACGCTTTGCCGCAGATTTGCAACGACAGCCTGAGGCGAGGTGTGCTTACGCCTGCAGCTGAGATGCTGTCAAGTGTTTGTCCAACCCAGCCATGCTCAAGCCCGACAGGAACTGATTTTCGAAGATGAAGCCACTTCTCAGCTGCGCGAACGATTCAGCTTCTCAGAGGCTAAATGAAGACAGGGTAACATACATGCTTTCTGCTTGCAAAGGTTTCCTGAGAATGGTGGTTGCAGAGGGTTTGCTACCTTGTCGAAGTCTACAAAGAACTCCTTGAGCCTTATTCTGTTCTTGTACACCACCTTCTTGATCTGCAAGCAGCTGCCCAGGTGACCTCTTGCGCCATGTAGGCCCGTAGTTCGATTGGCTTCCTTGGTAACACTGCATTGCAAACGTACCTTGACCTCTGCCACCTCATAGATACTTGGGAGGTATGCAGGAGCTCCCATGGCGCCGGCTTGTCGGCTCTTTGAGCTTTCGGACGAGGCAACTGGACGCAACCAAGCTTTGTGCGCGATAGCCGGGAATCTAAAACACGGTGGCACACACGTACATTCGCACGTTTGCATGACAACGCACCGTCCTGTCTTAGCACAGCTTCTCCAGGTCACCAATAGCCTAGCTGCGTGCACTTGCCTTTATTCAGAAGCAAACATGCAAAGATCGCTCTCGGCAGACAGCTCTGAAGGCTTGCTGCCGCACAAACAAGATGCAGGCCCTAGCACCAGCCAGGTAAGCTTGCCTCGAATTAGGTCAGGCTGGAAAATGTCGTACGGGTGACTGTGCCTGCCATATATAAACATACCCCCTTTTTTGACGAGTTCGTGACATGCGTGTAGACGTACAGAGACCCAGAGTCTTTGGAAGACGTCCCTCTTATACCTGGGCTCAACAAGCTCGACAACATGCTGCGCTGGGGTTTCATCAAGAAGGTTTATGGCATCATATCAGCACAGATGATTCTAACTGTCATCGTAGCCAGTGTGATAATCTTCAATGAACCAGTACAAAATTTCGTCACCAGCTCTGCACCTTTTCAGATCAGTGTCTTTGCTTTCAGTTTTCTGGGTGAGCAGCACTTTCTGAGCTGAGCCACAATCTGGTAGTGCTGTGCAAATCCAATGTTGTCAAATGTTTAAGTGTTGCTTGTTCATAGGTCTCATTCCCCTGTACTTTTACCAGCGCAAGCACCCAGTCAACCTAATACTTCTGGGAGTGTGGGTAAGTTTGTCACCTAGCTGAAAGATTGTGCACTTAGTACTTCCTTTACATCAAGCCGTTTACTCTATAACAATTCACCTAACACACATGTGTCATTTGCAGACAGCATTGCTATCTGTGAGCGTTGGCACAACCTGCACATTCTATCAGCCATTAGTTGTCTTGGAGGCCCTAGCCTTGACAGCAGCTATTGTTGTGGCTCTGACAGTCTACACCTTCAATGCAGCAAGAAAAGGAGCCAACTTCAGGTAGGCTGCCACCGGCTATGGTGAATTTCCCTTGTCTAGGTGTTTTGGAACTGTACTGGCTTGTATAGATTCTTTCTTGCATGTCCTGTGCTTTGCACAGTCCATGCTATGTAAACCATCAGTTATAACAGACATTTGTGCATGTTAGCTGCTGTTGAACCAAATTCAAGCAGCTGTAATTTCTCACAGTCTCCTGAGCTGCATGATTGAGTATTTGACACTTGCTGCTGAGCGTGATGGTGTTTGCATAGTTGTCTGCCATTGCATGCTTCTACCGACACATACTCTGTAGTGCAGTCTGCAAGCCGTTTTCGCATAGCAATTTTGATACATTTCTTTCGTGCTCTCCTCTGCATGCCTCGCATGCTTGACATGTCCAGTGAACTTGTCCGCTAGGTAAAGAATAAGACATTGCTTGAAGCCAGTAGATCATGTCTGTATGTATTTACAAGATTCTTGCAGCCTCACCAGCACATCTGTCTGGACAAACACAATGATAATGAGTACTTCATGTTGAATTGCAGCTTTTTGGGGCCCATGCTGTTTGGGTGCCTGATGGCATTGCTGGTGTGGACCATCTTCCAGATATTCTTACCACCAGGCCCAGTTCAGAACACCATCTTCTCCCTGCTGGGCTCCATCCTCTTCAGTGCTTACATTGTCTATGATACGGACAACCTCATCCAGCGTAAGCTTTCCTGGTTGCTGTCCTGTCTGACAGCTTGGCTTCTGCTGCTCTCCCTGCATGCTATCTGTATGCCAGCAATATGTGCCTGCTGGGAGGCTCATTTGTGTGTCAGTGTTGCAATGCAGTTTGAGGCCTATGCCAAAGCCTCTGCTGTCACCTAACAAGAGCCTCAAATGTTTCAGCATGCCTGCTTGTGACATGTGTCTTGCCCAGTCGCTCAGTACAGCATAGATGTTTGAATGTCTGTCTGATACCCGTCAACTGTAAATTCGTGCTTGATGCATGTGCGTGCTTAGCAGTCGGTGCGATTTGCAAATATGTTTGTGCTATATCAACTTACTGTGCCTGTCTTCATTTGCTGCAGGATTTGACCTGGATCAGTACATCTGGGCCTCTGTGACTTTGTATTTGGACATTATCAATTTGTTCCTGAAGATTTTGCAGCTTCTGAATGGTCGGCGCGACTAGATTGCCTGATACTTTATGCCAGATCTGTAGACAACACTCAACGTTTGTGTGCATGACGGCTTTGTACAGTTGAGAGGGTTCCCTGTTGAGTATTTGTTATGTTGCTCCTGTGCTTACTAGTACTTTGCTATTGTTGTCACTTTGCTAGGCAGGTTTATCTAAGAAGAGGTCATTTGTTGACAACAAAGCTGTGCGTCATGGATGATGTCTTTGTTGGTAATTAAGACGTTTTTACTAGGCTCAACATGTGTAAGGTACCAAGACAAGTCTATTAGTCTATCAGCAGATCAGTGCGTTCTTGGGAACGTGTATTTGAGGTCCAGGCTACCGAAGCAAAGCTCCTCATACCACTAAGAAAAAAGCTTCTCACCAGACTAAAACTTGCTGAACCCTAGGATGAGTTGTGTGAGGCTAGATTTCTGCCGCCGTGACATATGTGCATCTGTGACGTTGACCGTCTGCATCCACGGCTTGGTCGCCTGAGGTCGCTGCACCATACAAAGGGCGCTGTTCGGCAGCGATGCCGATGTGGTAAGTTGACTTGTTTTCTCGAGCGTGGATCAGAAAGCACGGGCGAAGCACAGCTGCAGGCTCAATTGGCTAGGCAGACATTTCTGAGACGCATGCCGACGGCTGACTCCGACTAAGAGTAAGAGCAAGCTGCTTGAACAGAGTTCATTGATGCCATGTTCAAAAAATCGATTTACTAATCCGACAGAAGTTGGCTCGTACGGCAAGACATCATCGAGGCCGTGTGATTATAGGATCGAGTGTCTGTGACTGTTTCAACAAAGCTTTACGCCACCGCAAATGGACCCAAAGCTTGCGCCCAGCTCTACTCCTCCACAAGCAGCCGGCACCAGCAAGACAGATGACTCCAACGCTGTACCTCTGCGCTGGACAACTGTCGTCAAAGCCCGCCTGGTCCTCTTTGGCCAAGCAATTAGGCCCCACTGGTTTCAGTTCATGCTCTTAGCAATCCTTTCAGGCAATATTGGGGCAGTCTACGCCGTCACAGACTTCTGCCAAGCTTACATGGCAGGCACCAAACCCTACAACATCTACTACGTCAGCTCATATGCTGTCAGCACTTCTTTTCTGGTCAGCTTTGGAGCAGTCAAGGCAGTCTGCGACCTAATTGTTGGCATGCTGGCTGATCGCATCGGAAGAAGATGTATGCATGCTGTGGGGTGGGCGTTTGGCATCCTCTTGCCGGTCATGATCATAGCAGGAAAGAATTGGCCGACGATGGTGGCTGCTGATGTCTTTCTGGGTGTTCAACAAGGACTGAGTTGGACCAGCGCCGTGTTCATGCTCATTGACTATGCCACTCGCAGAAATGCTGGTGTTGGTGTCGGAGTTAGTGAGCCTCCTTTCAGCTTACACCACACATGCTGGCCTCATGTGCATATGTTGCTTCATGCATGAGTTAACAGCCTCTGCTTCCTTAACTGCGCTGACAGAGGCCTTGCAGCTGCAAAGGCTGCTTGTACATTGTCACTCTGGCCAACTGTCACGGCACCATCTGTCTTTGCCCGCTTGCATGTCTCCTGCTCTGCATGAAGACATGCTATGCTTCATGCCACCTGCATACTGCACATGCCAATGCTGTCAACTTGCAAATCTGGTTTATCATATTGTAATGTAGTATATGGCAGAGCTGTCAAGTGGCATCACTGCACTTCATGTTTGTGTTGCTCCAACACTGTGCAGCAGTCAGGCTTGCTGACATGCACACTGGATATCAGGGGGTTATCTGCTATGTGCCTGTTCATTCGTGCAGGTGAAACCATGGGTTACAGCATGCAGGCTCTGTTTGCGGTTATCGCTGGTTACATGATAAATGAGACAACCAAGAATTATCAGAAGTCACCCTTCTATCTTGTGCTTGGACTGATGGCAATGGGACTACTCATCAGTCTGCTTTTACTCAAGGACACAACTGCTCTGGCAGCAGCCGAGACTCTGCAGTATGAGCAAGCTGATCGTGACAAAGCAGCAGTACAAGCGGAAGCTGAAGCTGCAGCTGCTGCAGAGAGCGGCGACCCAATGACTAAGCCAGATGTCTTGCAGCTTGTGAAACCAGATCCCCAGTGCAGACTTTCTTCCGCACATCTTTCAGGAATCCCAGCACAATTGTGATTTGCATTGCTGGGTGCATGACAAACACCATGACAGGCTTAGCATGGGGTTTGTTTCTGAAACGGATGGCAGCAGGCGAAACAGGGCAGTGGAAGGCGTTTAGTAAGCATGATGCTGCACAGGTGCTTTTAGCTTACTCCCTCATCAAGGGCCTATGCCAATTCATGACAGGTCTGACAAGTGATATGATAGGGCGAAAGGGTATTATTGTAGCTGGCTTGTGGACTTGCTGTGGTGCGTTGACAGTACTGGCCATTGCAGGAACTTACATAACGTCGCATTCAGCTGTGTACAGCACCTTCTTGGCAGGTGCAGTACTACTAGGGTTTGGAACTGGACTCATGTACCCTAATCTCTTGGCCGCAATTAGTGATCACACTCCACCCAGAGGCCGCCCTGCTGCCTTGGGTACGTACAGATTTTGGCGGGACTTAGGTTACGCAGTTGGTGGACTTGCTGGAGGAGGCTTACGTAATGCAACAGGAAGCTTTGCTGAAACGATGGGGATTGTGGCAGCCTGTGTCTTTGTTGTGGGCTTGTTGGTGTTGCTTGTATACAGGGAAAGAATGGTTCCTCTGAAGATGTACTGATCATCAATCCTTTGACTACAGCCCAGAATGCTTTCAGGTGGCCAACTAGATTGAATATTAGGAAGGCTTTACTTCCAGTCCCAATATGCATATGCATATATATATCTATCTATGTGTGTTTAGCATGATTATACCTTATCACACGGCTGTTGCTAATGTGGGCGTATGCGGTAGACTGCACTTTTATACTGCTGAGTATTTCTTCTACCAATGTTTTTGAAGCTTCTTGAGCGTGGTTTGCTTATTGCATGATCAGTGTAAAGCTGTCTCAAGCTAGGGAACTAACAGTCCCTTGCTACTTGGCTGCAGCTGGGCAAAAAACATTCAAAGATTGGTGTTTCGTAGGCACAGCCTATATAAGTTCAGACATGGTCACATGCACATCTGGCACTGCAGCCCACATCGAAAACTATACTATTACGATGTCATTGCCAATATTACTGCACAACACACCGGATGTGTTTCCAGCTGTAGGATGTAAGTTTGGACACTGCATACTATTATGGTATCTACCGTTGTAATACTAATATTTCCACAAACTCAACTCGCTTGCCTGATGTTGCTATGAAGTACTGATCATGATTGCAATCTTCTTTCTGCCAATTACGGTGCACTTGCTTTCACTGTTCGCAACAGTGTCACGTGTAACGCAACAATACAACAATTGGCAGTTCAAAAAATGGAGGCTTCAGAGTGTGTTCCAATGACAAGACACAGAGGAGAATCAGAGCCTAAAACGACCCTGCAGGTACAGAAGAATAAACCTGCTGAAGTCTTTAGGTAGTTGATGCAGACAACAACCTGCATCTGAACACAACTTTGGCCAACAAGCCTGAATGGAACTGTCAATGGCATTCAAATTGCATGCCATGTCACTCTCACTACCATTTGGCAACTACTGCTACTCACATGCAAGACCAGTCAGGTGTCTCATCCAATAATGTCAGCAGAATCAATTTTGCAGGTGGTGATGCCATGCTCTTGCACACTCTCTACCTAAGACAATACTGTACACATGTGCCTGCACCTCCTCGGCATGTTATAAGGTCATGTAGCACCTTGCCTTTCCTGACTTGTCTTGTAGTGTGTTCCACAAGCCTGACCTACGCCTTACGTGTTGGGTATGCTGTGATCTACGGTAGCTATCCCTCTATCCAAACTTGCTATTGTATGCCAATGAGCTTGGCATATTGCACCCACTGTGCGCCACCCCAGAACGTGTTGCCAAAGCGTATGATGAAGATCAGCCCAGACTTCAGCACAGGATTCCTGACATAGGCGTCCTGTAACAGCATGACGTGTAACTTAGCACATCTTCCTTGCATATGAGATGGCGAGAAACGCTGCACTGCATCACTGTGCACAAAGTTGCAGCTGTCATCATCGTGCATGACAAATCTGCACTGGAAGCACATGTTTGACGTTTCAGTATGAACAGCATGTGATAAGTCCCAGCAACAGCAGCTTGAGCAGCGCTGGCTCACTGTCAAGGCACAGCCAAATCAAGATGGTGTAGAATACAAAGTATCATAAATTGTCCAATGCCAGGCAGCCTTTCAGTTTTCAGGCATTGTTCAGGCATGTTGAGTACTGTTAACAGGAGCACAAGAGCACTTCAGTCTTTGAGACAGAAGCGCATGCATTCAATAACACAGGCTGTCTTCACAAAGTGAGTCACCCAAATCAGCCACCGCAAGTGTACGTTTCCAGTGCTTGTATGTCAAGCAGTTCATGGATCAACAGTGTAGAACAGTTCAGGTGCCTTGTTATGAATTAGCAGCATCTTTTAAGAGCAGTTCCCAATCACAGGTGGTTTTGCAGATCTATGTCATCTCAGGGCAGTGACATGGGTTGTTTGCTCTCCTGGTGCTGCACAGTAGCTTGTCCAGCACAGCACAGCAGAGCTCAGCGCAGCGCAGCACGGCAAAATATACACAGCGCAGCGCAGCGGAGCACAATGTGTACAGCACAATGTGAGTTGTCAGAAAAGGGCAGTTGCTTACCAGCGCTCGCTCCTCAAAGCCATTGACAAGCTGGTACCTCAGGTTGGTGCTGCTGGCTACAAAGCCACCCCAAGCTATGCTGTTGTCCAGTACTGGAGCAAGCTCCTTGTCAGCTTCCTCACCTTCTGCCTTGACATGCGTTGACTGAGCTCTTGATCTATCAACCTGAATCCAAGAAAACCAAATGTCATGTTTGAGATGTGGTCATGGCCGCTGTGTGTCCTGAGGCCTGGTGGCAAGTCTTGGTAGCCACTTCAGAAGAGTTGAGTGCTGATATACATGTCGTCTGACTAGTGTTGCTGTGAACAGCTTTCTCGCCCTCTGCCTTGTAAACCCATTGAACACTGTGGAGCTGGCAAACCCCTTCTGCCTCTTCAAAGTTACATTCATGAAAGCAAGAGCCAAAAAATTATCTCACATCCGGACGTCTCTGGTACTGATGAAGTATCTCTGGGGAACCCCAGCCATCATCTGTATCAGAGATCAGCCATCATCCATGGTAACTGGCAATGTGCCCAGTTAATTTCCCTTGACCTCATATGACTGGGCCCAGTCATTATGGATCAGAGGCCAACATGCCCACTTGGCCTCAACACATTCCCCTTGCTTCCTTGGCACTATTGGCCTTTCGTCAATTCTTGATACTGGCAAGCCCGCCCAGTATCCCCCTCTCAGCATACGTCTATGCTGTACTGGGTGTACCCCCCACCCAGACCGGTACTATGATGCCTGATCTGTTGCATTCTTATACACGGGCATTTAATTCAGATTGCAATTATGGGTCAAAGGTCATGACAGTCAACGCCACTGTTTATGCGGCGCCACAGGCTCTTCGTCACGATGAAAGGTCGTCGGTCTGGAAGAAACGCGCAGAGAAGGAGTACGAAGCCGATCGACACGGAGGAGTGGTGCTTCAAAGCTCACCTGTCCCACCAGTGTCTTGAACTGGCAGATCTGAGAGGTTTCGCAAAGAGTGAGAACTGCTATGTTGCGCGGTGTACGAAACGCACCACAGCCATTGTGGTGCCGAGCATTCCGTACAGTACAACCGTGCCCAAAGAAAATACAGAGCTGAGGCTTACCATGTACTTCGTCAGGCTGTGACCGACCATGCTGGCAACAAAGCTGACACCAAAAAACTGGGCCCCTCTGTAGGCTACAACTGCAGCTCTCTGTGCTGGCTTATACTTGCCAACCTGCACCAGCGCACAAGATTGCAGGCTGACATGGTCATTGAAAGAGCTGGTTAGTTTATCACAAAAGGTCAAAGGCATACATGCTGAATCAACATGACACACGCTGTATTTGCTGCACACTTTTGGTGTGATGAATTCATGCAGCAAAGTACAATGCAATTGCAGTTTGCAACATTGTGGAACGCAGGCAGACACTTCCTGCAGCACAACGCCGTGTGTTCCTGCGGTGAAGTGCAACAACACATTGATGACAGAAGAAGCTGCAATGCTGCAGCATGCTGCCCTGACTACTACAGCGACTGATGCTGTATCAGTTGGCTGGCGGTGTAAGCAGGGTCATCTCCAGGAATGACTGGCGGTACTGACCCAAAGCATTACTGTGAATGGTAGCAGATGTTGCTGTCATAGTCAGAATAAAGTCTGTGATAAAGTGGGTGATGGCACCAGAATGACTCACAGCATCACTGTCAGTGGCGACAGATGTTGCTGTCATACACAACGAAGTTGATCTGTGATGCCAAGGGTTATGGCAACAACAGATATGACTGGGTAAAGCATGGGGTAGGTATGACTGAATTGGGGGTACCTGTAGGGCATGACCTGGCAAGGCATTGATGTAGCGTGCCAAGCCTGACTTGGCTCTAGGGGTGAAGGACCTGGTTGGTGACAGTAGCCACACAACGGCAAAGTCTCCGATCACTTCTAGTGCCATGTCTGATAGCACAAAGTCAAACTCCTGCAGACAACAGGATAAACGTGTGGCTTCAGAGCACAGCAGGGCAGGTTGTGAAGGCAGCGCAGGGCATAACTGCAGTCAACATTGCATTTCTGTTATGATAAAGCTCCTAAAAGGAAGCACATTCAGCTAAGTTTGTCTGCCCTGCCATACTTCCATTGCAAGATCAGCAGCAACCAAATCGACAGAGATGTGGATCAAGCATGATGCAACGACACCACATCCAGTCAGGGATTGGCAGAAGAAGCCCTGCCATACCAGACGTCACAATGACCGATGACAAGCAGGCCATATGTTGCTGACCTCTGAGCCCCAGATGGAACATTCTGTATGCTAGCAAGCATGCTTATGCTCAAAATGGGCAAGTGAATTTGCAAAAGCGCGCATGTATAACCGCACACCTTCCAGAACTTGTCTTTTCTGCTGCTCTTCTCTGCTGACCACTTGGCTGCTACTCCAATGGCCTCTTCAATGGCCAGCACCATTAGGAACCTTGGATTGCCCAGCATGCGGCTCCTGAAGGCCGGCAGAAGCTTGCACAGACTGCCTACTAGGGGTGTGGACACCAGCTTCAGCCATAGACGCACGTCTGATGTGAACAGGGCTCCCCTTGCTAAAGCAGCCTGCAGAGTTGTGAACAAGGCAACATGTTGCAAGCCTTTCCCACAACAGGAGACAGCAGCCAAGAGCTGCGCCAGATATTGCAAAAAGAGTTGTGTCAGCTGTAGTGGGGTCTGGGATGGATGCTTGAGGCTGGAGCCAGAGTCTGCAGCAATCAGGCTCACAGCCTGTCTGGCCAGCAACGTTGCACAGAAAGCGGCCGTAGCCATGACTCTCTGCTGGACACATGCATTCGTGGGCATCATGCAGATGTGACTTGAAGCATAACTGATCACAGCCTTGTGACAAACACACCAGCAGCTTGCAGGCAACAAGTCGGGTAATGCAGGCAGGCAAGCAGAAATATGCTCTACAATAGCTCAGGCTGCACTGGTTGTGATTGCATGCTTGGACTGAAAATGACAAATTGGCATCATGGGTGGCAGCAACAAACCTGCATGTCTGCTGGGAGCTCGCTTGAGCTGCTACCGGCCTGCAATCAGCATCATCTGTATTGTGATCGTGTCTGGCATTCAGTGTCAAAGCCTGGGTGCCAGGCTGCCTTGCCTTGGCTAGGATGCTGTCTATGTCCTTCGCAGAGTTGTTGTCAGAA
>JAABUV010006203.1_pt1 | contig 13139 bp, 9 predicted proteins | sample 5559971 | NCBI WGS metagenome assembly JAABUV01 (sample SAMN10711881, study PRJNA513362) | rock metagenome | isolation source: Antarctica rocks | place: Antarctica: Victoria Land, Knobhead nord | collected 2015-12-19
GGGTCCCGCACACCGATCCGGTGGTGTTGGTCCACGGGCTTGGGGTCTCCAGCCGCTACATGCTGCCCATCCTGGTGTTGCTGGCACCCCGATACCGCGTGTTCGCCCCCGACCTACCCGGCTTCGGACACAGCACCAAGCCACCCCACACCCTGAGCCTGGCCGAGCTCGCCGAGAGCCTCGCCGACTGGATGAGCGCCACCGGCCTGGACCGTGCCGTGTTGTTGGGCAACTCCCTGGGCTGCCAAGTCATCACCACCTTCGCCCAACACCACCCCCACCGGCTCTCCCGCGCAGTCCTGGTCGCCCCGACCTTCGACCCGCAAACCTCCTCACCCTGGCGGGACGGTCTACAACTCCTCCTCGACGCCCCCAGGGAACGCCCTTCCGAAACCCCCATGGCCGTCGCCGACTACTGGCGTGCCGGGCCGCGCCGCATCTGGGCAACCCTCACCGAGGCGCTGCACTCCCCCGTGCAGACCCAGCTCACGGACCTGAAAGTCCCCACCCTGGTCGTGCGCGGCGGCCGCGACCCCATCGTGTCCCAACACTGGGCGCAGCAGGTCACCGACCTGCTGCCCGACGGCGCCCTGGCCCGCATCCCCGACGCCCCCCACGCCGTCAACTACAGCGCCGCCCCCGAACTCCTCCGCGTCGTCGCACCCTTCCTGGACCAACAGCAGCACGACACCCCCACCACCCCGGCCTAACACCCCGCGCGCCCGACCACCTGCGTGCAGCAACGGGGAGGGTGGTTTCCGACGGTGGGACACGCAGCCTCATGAGCCCTCAGACACATTGCGGCCCCCCATGTGGCTCGTCGTCACCGTCTCCTCTCGCGACGCCGGAATCCCTCGGCTGGTCTGGTCACCGAATAGGTTGTGCAGTGCTATGTCTGATTCCGGTGACACCCCTGGGCCTGCGGCTGGGTTCGCGGTTCTGTTGGGGTTGCGGGAGTTCCGGTTGTTGTGGCTGGCGCAGGTCCAGTCCTTGCTCGGTGATCAGCTGGCCCGGGTGGCGTTGTCGGTGTTGGTCTATGACCGCACGAGCTCGGCGTTGGCTACCGCAGTGGTGTACGCGCTGAGTTTCCTGCCGGCTCTTCTCGGTAGCGTGCTGCTCGGCCCGCTGGTCGATCGTCTGCCCCGCCGGGCCCTGCTCGTCGGCGCAGATCTGATCCGCGCCGCCCTTGTGGCGGTAATGGTCCTGCCGGGCCTGCCCGTTGCGGTGCTCGCTGCCCTGCTGGTCCTCGCCGTGTTGGTGGGGGCGCCTTGGCAAGCGGCGGAGTCCGCGCTCGTCGTGGACATCCTCACCACCGAGGACTACGCGCTGGGCCTCGGCCTGCGCTCGGCGACTGGGCAGGCCGCGCAGCTGGTGGGCTTCGCGGTCGGCGGTGTCGCCGTGGCCGCGGTCGGTGCCCGGGGCGCCCTCAGTGTGGATGCGGTGACCTTCCTCATCTCGGCGGTGCTCATCCGCCTCGGGGTACGGAACCGCCCCGCGAGCGCGCACCCCGGTGACGCACCGACCGATCCCGCACGGCGCTGGCTTGGCGGGGCCAGGATGGTGTTGCGGGATCGGCGGCTGCGACTGCTGCTCTGCCTGTCCTGGGTGCTCGGTCTGCTCGTCGTCCCGGAGGGACTGGCCGCCCCCTACGCGCAGGCACTCGGCGGCGGTCCGCGCACCGTCGGGCTGTTGCTGGCCGCCGGCCCCGCCGGGGTGTTGGTAGGCACCGTGCTCTACGCCCGGTGGCTGTCCGCGCCGACCCGCGCCGCACTCCTGGGTCCCTTCGCCGCCGCTGCCGGGCTACCGCTGTTGGCCTGTGTCAGCACACCCGGTTTAGCCATCACGTGCCTGCTATGGGCGCTCAGCGGCGCCTTCACCGCCTACCAGGTGCAGGTCGTCACCGAATTCGTCGGCATCATCGCGCCCAGCATCCGCGGCCAGGGCATCAGCATCGCCTCCGCTGGGCTGCTCGCCGCCCAAGGCATCGGACTCCTCGCCGGCGGTGTCATCACCCAACTCGCAACACCCGCGCTCGCCATCGCCGCCGCCGGCGGTGCAGCCGCCGTCCTCGGCTCAGCACTGGCACTCATCCGCATGCAAAACAGACGAAGTGACACCCCACCCGATGGCAGAGGTGACGTTCGTCAACAGTGAGCACTGCTGTCGGTCACGGGCCACCAACCCGCACCAAGTCACCAAGTCACCAAGTCCAGTTCCGCATCACCACACACCTCCTTCCTGCACACACCCGCCACCACCGGCACCGGATGTTCGGTCACTGCTGTCGGTCACGGGCCACAAACCCGCACCAAGTCACCAAGTCACCAAGTCCAGTTCCGCATCACCACACACCTCCTTCCTGCACACACCCGCCACCACCGGCACCGGATGTTCGGTCACTGCTGTCGGTCACGGGCCACAAACCCGCACCAAGTCACCAGGTCCAGTTCCGCATCACCACACACCTCCTTCCCTTTGCGTTTCTCCGCATCAGCGAAAATGCATTCGCATCCGAGAAAACGCGCCACGAATCGCTCGATCACCCACTAATCTCACTCTCTGTATCAATCACGATGCAGACCGTAATTGGGATGGCAACCCGATTCGCGTCCCTCGTGCTGCCTATTCTATGGGTCAATAATGGGGCAGCGGATGAATTCCGGGCATAATGTCAGCGACCACCAGCAGTGACCATTTCCAGTGGCGCTCAGCGGGCGTCTTCGTCGTGGTTGCGTGATCCCTCGTCGTCGGTAGTGGCCCGGGTCCGGGCACCCGAGTCCCCGTTCCCTCATCGCATCGCCCCTCTCCTTGTCGAGGTGCCGTTGCCCCGGACCACTGGCCGACGCGCCCGCACATGGTCGGGAACACCCTGTGGCGACCCGATTTGCGGTAGCCTTCGACGACTCGTCCACCTAGGTACCGCCTTTCCAGGTGTTCCCTCTCTGGCCCCGCTGCCCCGCGATGACGGCTCTTCGCGGTTCGAGGTGAGGGCGTGGCGTTGAGGTAGAAGGGCTCGTGACCCTTTCAGACTGGCTGGTGTTGAGACACCCAGTCGAAGGGCCACGAGCGTGGATGACGCTACTTCTGTTCTGTTCGACCTGCCGGGATTCGTCGTGATCGAGTGTGTCGAGCTCGACGACGGGGCCCGCAGGGTCGTGATCATGCAGGTCGCTGTCGAGCACGGCTGTCCACGCTGCGGCGTGGTGGTCGATGGCAAGCCCTATGACGTGCGCGAGTCGCGGATCAAGGATCTGCCGTTTGGGGAGCGGGCGCTGGTGGTGATCTGGCGCAAGCGCCGCTACCGATGCCTCGCACCGTCGTGCCGGCAGAAGGTGTTCGTCGAGCGCAGCAACGAGATCCGGCCGGGGCGTCGGTCGAGCCAGCGGTTGCGGCGTGTGCTGGCGCGTGCTGATGGTCAGTGCCGGGCCTATTCGCAGGTGGCGGTCGAGTACGGGGTGTCGTGGTGGCTGGTCAACGACGTCGCCACCCGGGCCGCCGCGGCGTTGCCGGTCGAGCCGGCGCCGGTGCGCTGGCTCGGCATTGATGAGACCCGCACCCGCCGACCTCGCTGGCACCACGACCCGGTGACCGGGTCGTGGTGGCGGGAGGAGCCGTGGATGACGAGTCTGACCAACCTCGACACCAGCTCACCTCGGGCGATCCTCGGGCTCACGCCGGGCCGCTCGTCCAAGTCGGTCTGCATCTGGCTCGACGCGCGCGAGCAGGCCTGGCGCGAGGGGATCGAGGTCGTGGCGATCGACCCGTGTGCGGCTTACGCCCGCGCCGTGCGCCAGACGCTGCCCCAGGCCACGATCGTGGTGGATCACTTCCACCTGGACCGCCTCGCCAACGACATGCTCACCAAGGTCCGCAGGAGGGTCACCTGGGACAACCGCGATCGGCGTGGCCGGCTCGTAGACCCCGAATGGGCCAACCGACGCCGACTGCTCACCGCCCGGGAACGCCTCACCCCGGCCCGGTTCGCCACAATGTGGAACGCCGTGTCCGACGGTGATCCATCCGGGCAAATCATCGCCGCCTACATCGCCAAAGAACACCCACGAGCACTGCTCGCACTCGCCCGGCGGCGCCCGACCCGCGACATGATCAGCACCGCCAAATACCGCTTCGCCGCCTGGTGCGCCCTGTTCGCCAACATCCCCGAGATCCTGACACTGGCCGAGACGATCGAGACCTGGTGGCCTGAGATCGAGGCGTTCCTGCGACTGAACATCACCAACGCCCGCACCGAAGGCTCGAACAGAACTATCAAGCAGATCAAACGTGTCGGCTGCGGCTTCGCCAACCAAGCCAACCACGAACGCCGTATCCTCGCCTACGCGACCGCACGGGACGCGGCGTGACCAGCCAGCACAACGTCACCGCTCACCCGGAACCACGGAGAGCCGCGATGAGACCCGGTTGGGAGGAGAGCGAACAGCTAATGATCAACCACGACCGCGCTGTGAGCCAGCCCACGGGCCCCATGGTGTCCATGCGTGGGTGGGCACTGTGGTCCATCCCGGCCTCAGCGCGCACTTTTCTGCTGGTGGTGGAGGCCCTCGCCGCCGGGCTGAGCAGCATGCTGCTGGTGACCCAGCCGGTCACGCCCGCCACCCTGGCCCGGGTCGGGGTCCTCGCGGGGCTGGCCATCGGCTACGCCGAGTGCGCCGCCCGCATCGAACGGCTCAAGCGCTACCTGGGTGGGGGCAGGAAGGTCTTCGCCGACCAACTGGGGGTGTGGACGTTCGCCGCCGCACTGACCGTGCCCGCCGGCTGGGCGGCGGTCCTGGTAATCCTGATCTACGCCCATGTCCTGATGCAGCGGCACCGGGAGAAGTCCGGTGATCCCTACCGCGTGGTGTTCACCGCGGCCGCCGTCATCCTGGGGGTACTGGCGACCAACGGTGTGCTGCACGCCGCGGGCGGCGGTGACGTCCTGCACAGTGGCCTCCTCGGCCCGCTCGCCGTGGTCCTGGCGCTGCTGGTGTTCACCCTGACCAACTTCGCCCTGCTGCTGAGCGCCATGTGGCTCACCGCCCGGCCGCCGAGCCTGCGTGCCGCGCTGCCGGATACCGATGCCCTCGGCTACGAACTCGCCACCCTGGTGCTGGGCATCTTCACCGCCGAGTTCCTCGTGCATGTCCCGGCGCTCACCCCCCTGGTGCTGGTCCTGGCCGCATACCTGCATCGCAGCTCGCTGGTCAACGCGCTGCACCACGCCGCCCGCCTCGACGCCAAGACCGGGCTCCTCACCCTCGCCGCGTGGACTGAGCACGCCCGAGCCGTGCTGTCAGCCAGTCGTCGGGACGCCACGCCGGTGACCGTCCTGTTCTGCGACCTCGACCGGTTCAAAACCGTCAACGACGTCCACGGACACCTCGTCGGTGACCAGGTCCTGGTGGCCGTGGCGGCCTGCCTGGGCCGCGAACTCCGCGGGCACGACGGGCTCGGCCGCTTCGGTGGTGAGGAATTTGTCGTCATCCTCGACCGCCTCACCCCGGCTGCCGCCGAACTCGTCGCCGACCGGCTCCGCACCGCCATCAGCGCCCTGCACTTCGAACCCGACCTGCACATCACCATGTCCATCGGCCTCGCCCACCATGAACCCCGCCGCGACCCCACCGACCTGCAGTCCCTGCTGAACCGCGCCGACACCGCCCTGCACCAGGCCAAAGCATCCGGCAGGGACCGCATTCACGCCGCGTGATGCCTCACCCGGTTCCCCGCCGTGGCAGTTCGGCCGACGTCGGAGGTATCCCCACTGACCGTGCCGGAGGCGTGGGCCCGCGGCACAGAGGCGCCCCCTCCCCGTTGATTCGTAGCCTGCCCATGAGCAGTGCCCCCATCGCCGTCGAGCTATGCATGTTTCGCAGTGATCCTGGCTCGTTCCCCAGCGCCGCGGAGCGGTCGTACTGGGTCGACGCCTGGGCGCGCGCCATGCGTCCAGCCAGAACCCCACACGGGACCGGGGTCTGCCCACACCTCACGAAGCCGCCGCCGCCCCCCGAACAAGCTCAATGACACTCCCACTCGCATTAGTTACTACTAGCCGGAGCCATTGCACTACACGCAGTGAGGATGACATCCGAGCTCAGGATCAGCGCTTATTCGGTCGACCAACACCCGCCGCCAGTAAACCGCGCGGAAAGCATTCCTCTGACATAAAGTAGTTGTCTTATTGCTCTCCGTGACAGATGCGCCTGTCATATTTCTCAGCGAAAGCGAAATACTTGCGCATTCGTCATTCTTGTGCAACTCTGACGTTGCTACCTTCGGTTATCAAAAATGACGGAAAGCATCCGCTGTCCGCTCGTCTCCCATTCATGCCGAGTCGATAATGCTGGCGCTTGTTCTCCGACCGCGGCGTCGTTCTCCCTCGGGCCCGCGCGTCCTCACACCCCGGAGCATTTCCCATGACCTCGGCGCTCATACAACACGTAGACCAGCGAGACTTCATCGCGGAGACCACCACGCAGCAGCGATCGGACGGTCACGGCGCCCGGCCCGGCGGACAGGCGAATCAGGGGCTGAGCGCCCTCGACGACGGCGGCGCCCGGAGCCACCGGCCGTGAGCGCGCCCCGTTCGCTGATCGTCATCGGTGCGCTCACCGCATTACTGGTGGGTGGTGGCGGCGTCGCTAATGCGGCCGCGACGACCGGCCCCGGCTACACCGTGGGCACCGACGCTGCGGGCACGGTGGTGCGCTGGAATCCGTGTGCCCCCATCCACTACACCGTCAACCTCGGCCAAGGTGGCGCGGGGGCCGCCGCTGACGTGGCCCAGGCGGTGGGCATCCTGCGCACCGAGTCCGGGCTCAACCTCGTCGACGACGGCACCACCACCGACGTGCCTCAAGCGGACTATGGCGCCGGCACACCGCCGGGGCAGAACGGTCCGCTGCGCATCGCGTTCGTGGACCCGGGCGCCTCCACCCTGCTGAGCACCGCCCCCGGCGTGGTGGGCGACGGGGGAACCACCTCCTACGGCCCCTACCAGAACCACCCCACCCAGGTCGTGGGCGGCTTCGCGGTGATCAGCTCTCAAGCCGCCCTGACACCCGGGTTCGGTCCCACCAACGGTGGGCCGGCCAGTCGGGGACGGTTTTTGCTGCACGAGCTCGGCCACGCCGTCGGTCTGGGCCACACCGACGATCCCGACCAGGTGATGTTTGAATACACCGATGGTCGCTACACCCCCGACTACGGCAGTGGTGACAAGGCCGGGCTGGCCCGGGTCGGCGCACCCGCCGGATGCATCGGTGCCACCCCACCCACCGCAGGAACGCCGACACCGACGCCCGTGCCGGTCGCTGCGCCGGCGGCCGTGCAGGCCGCCGCGCCGGTCCCGGGTTTTTTCGAAATCCTGCTGGGGTATCTGACCCAGTTCGCCCGCTTCTTCCATCTGTTCGGGCTATGAGCTTCACCTCAGGGAATACCGAGATCCGCTTCCGCCGGGCCCGGTCCCCTCAGCGGTGCCCAGGCCAAGCTCAGCTCGCCCCGGCGCTCCCCCGCTGCCCGAACCATCTTCCCGCCGCGAGCCCCTGCGCTAGGTGGGTGCCCGCATAGGCCAACCCCGATGACGATCCGGGAAGACCAATACGAGCTGCGGTGGCAACGGGGACTGGACCGGCTCCACGCCCATGTCGCCGCTCAGGGCAGCGCCGCGGTGCCCACCCACACGGTGGAGCACGGTTTCGCCCTCGGGCGGTGGACGGCGACCCAACGCCACTGTTACTGGGCGGGCAGGCTGAGCCCGGAACAAGTCGAGGCGTTGGTGGCCTTGCCGGGATGGGACTGGGGTCACACCAGAGAACACCAGTGGGCACAAGGAATGGCCCACCTGCACCGCTACGCGGACGCCCACGGCACCACCGCCGTAGCCCAGCACACGGTCGTGGACGGTTACCCGCTGGGCGCCTGGGTGGCCCGGCGCCGCAGCAACCACCACACGGGCATCCTGTCCCCGGCCCGCGTCGCCGCCCTGGAGCAGTTACCCGGGTGGGTGTGGGCCCACGCCGAGGACACATGGCTGCCGGGCCGGCGGGTCCTAACTTCTTACCTGGTCACCTATGGCACCGCCCTGGTGCCCGCCGCCGGCGTCCATCAGGGATTCCCGCTGGGCAGCTGGGTCGCCACCCGCCGCGCCCAGTACCGCCGAGGCGCGCTGGCACCCGCCCGGGTGGCGAGCCTGCAGGCGCTGCCCGGGTGGGTGTGGGAGGTACGCGTCAGTCGCTGGGAACAGGGGCTGGGACTGCTCACCGCCTACGCCGCCCGCACCGGGCGGCCCGACCCCCCGCAGTCTCACATCGCCGACCTCGCCGACGACGCTTTCCCGCTCGGATCGTGGGTGAGCAGCCGCCGCCGGGACTACCGCAACGGGGTGCTCTCCGCCGGGCGGGTCGCCGCGTTGGAGGCCATCCCGGGGTGGCAGTGGCACCCCTCCGACGCCACGTGGCAGCACCGGTACACGCTGGCCCAACGCGAGGTCGCCGAGCGCGGCAGCATCGCCCACCTCGGGCCGCACAACGTCATCGAGGGCGTCAAACTGGGGCGGTGGGTGAGCACCCAACGGGCCCGGCACAGCGCGGGGCGCCTCGCCCCTGACCGGGTCGCCGCGCTGCACGCACTGCCCGGCTGGGACCGGGCCCGCTAGTTGCGAGTCACACCCATCCCGGACGAAGCCCGGCTGCCCCCCGTTATCCGTTGTCGGTTCAGTCCATGCGAGCCGGGCTTGCCGACGCCGACCTCTGCGCGGACTCTGGCGTTTTCTCAACCCGGCAGCGGTGGCCGGTGCGCTCCGCGGCTCAGGGGGTGCGAGTTCCGACGAGGTCGGCGAAGGCGACGATGTTGTCGACATAGCTGCGTGCCGCCCGGTCGAAGGATCCCCCGCAGGTGATCAACCGCAGACCGGGGTGGTCGAGATTGCCATACACCGCGGCGGTGGGGAACGCCTCCTTCGGGAACGTCTGCACCCGGCTCACCCGAAACACCGCCGTGCTGCCATCCACCCGCGCCACAGTGACCTCGGCGCCGGGCACCAGATCACGCAGGCCATAGAAGACCCCGGGTCGCCCGCCCCAGTCGACATGACCGGCGATGATCGCCGGTCCCCGCTCACCCGGGCTCGGCGCACCGGTGTACCAACCAGCCGGAAACCCCGTCGGCGGCAGCTGCATCGTCCCGTCATCTTGCAACCCCAAACCCATCAGCGCCGAGTCCACCCCGATCGCCGGGATCTGCACCCGCACCGGCACCGACCGCGCCATCGACGCCACCACACCCGCAGACGACGCGACACCCGGTGCCACCGACGCGCCCCAAGGCGTGCGCGCCGAGGCCTGGGGCACCGAGGGGGGCGCCGAGGCCTGGGGCACCGGGGCGGCGGACCCCCCGGCAGGGGTCGCCGGAACCCCCGGCGCGGGGGTGCCCGCAACACTGCCCCGCCCCGAACCCGGCGGTATCGAACTCGGCGATATGGAACTCGGTGGTGCCGAGCTCGACTGCGCCACGGTCGGCGGCGCGGTCACAGGGCTGCGGCTGATGACCATCGCCGAGGGCGACTGTGGCGGGGCAGCACTCGACGCGGCGGAAAGTATGTCGGTCCCGGCGGCAACGGTGCCAAGCAGCGCCGCCATCCCCATCAACGCCCTGAAGCGCGCCAGCTGAGGATGCCGGCTCTGTTTGCGGTGGCGCCCAACATATGTTCGCCCCGGGCCCGAACTCATGTGCAGGCCACCAGCCGCCGCATGTAATTGCGCACTCAGCTTGTGCTGCCGTCACCGGCCTCAACCGCACCGGCAGGAATCCGCGCCACCTGACCTCCAGCACCCGGACCTCCACCAACACCTGTGCCCGCACCGGGGCCTCCCGCGCCGGGGCCTTCTGCACCCTGGCCGGATCCTCCCGCACCCGGACCTCCCGCACCCGGACCTCCCGCACCCGGACCTCCCGCACCCGGACCTCCCGTACCGGGGCCTCCTGCACCCGGACCTCCTGCGCCGGGGCCTCCTGCGGCCGGCCCGGTCGTCGTGGTCATCCCTGGTGCGGTACTGCTGGTCACCGGCGGTGCTGTCGTGGTGGTCATCCCCGGTGCCGTGGTCGTTGTGGTCACCGGCGGTGCTGTCGTGGTGGTCATCCCCGGTGCCGTGGTCGTTGTGGTCACCGGCGGTGCTGTCGTGGTGGTCATCCCCGGTGCCGTGGTCGTTGTGGTCACCGGCGGTGCTGTCGTGGTGGTCATCCCCGGTGCCGTGGTCGTTGTGGTCGGGGGCGTCGCGCACTTCGGCGCTGTGATCGTGTCGTTGATCAACGTCACCGCACCCTCACCGGATGCTTGCTCCCCGGCCAGCAGGCGGCCGTCGACGGTCACCGCCTTGTTGAGGGAGATGTTGTCGTGGGCGAGGATTGTCCCTACGAAGGTGGAGCCTGTCCCCAGTGTCGCGGCGCTGCCCACCTGCCAGAACACGTTGCAGGACGAGGCGCCGTTGATCAGGCTGACCTTGCTGTTCACCGCCGTGATGAGCGTGGAGCCGGCCTGGAAGACGAAGACCGAGCTTGGATCACCCTGGCCGTTGAGCGTCAGCGTCCCCGTGATGCCGAATGTGTCCGACTTGTAAACGCCCGCCGTCAGCGTCTGCCCACCCAGTTCGGTGGGTTTGGCGATTGGCGGGGTTTGCCCGGCGGCATTGTTGTACCCCGTGGTCAGGTCGACCTTCGCCTGCACCGTGGTCGCATCATTGGGATCGGGAGCATTGTGATTCGTCCCGGTCTGGGTGATGGTCCCGAACCCGGTCTCCGAGTGCGTCGGAGACGACCCGGTGTCCCCGCTGATGGTGGTGGCCCCGGTGTTGGTGATCCCGGAACCGGCCAGGACCGCGAACTGCCCGGCGGTGCCCAACGGCACCACGGTTGCGGCCGCCTGAGCACTGCCCGCGCCCGCGATTCCCGCCCACACCAGCGCGGCCGCGGCCGCAGCGGCTGCCACGCCGTAACGCCCTCGGTGGCTAGCCGGCACACATCTGGATAGCGTCATGTGGATCCCTCACAAGAGTGCTCGGTCACCACGGATACGCCCAGATGATCAAGAAACCCCCGGTCACGCACTGACCCAAGCACGGCCACTGTGGCACATACCACGCTCCGTGCGCAAGCAGTCACTCTCTGTGCCCAGCCTGGAGTTGTCAGGCGGCTGCTTCGCCGCTGGTGTGCACCCGTCCTGCAACGCACGGCCCCGCCTCCTGGCGCCATCAATCGCCGCTCGTCGAGCACCTTCTCTCACTACCGACACCACCGGTCACCGCAACGTTCGTGGTGACTGATCCACTGCCGGCCGCGCACTCCGGCTCGCCCGCAGTCGCCACACCACTGGCCGGCCCGGCGGGCCCTCCGCTCGGCGGCCAAGTACCGATACTTCGGCACTACACTCAACGACTACTCAACTGCCCTGTGTGACCGGCGGGAGCATGACCTGCCGTCTCCACGCGGCATCAGCTGCTGCGACGCAGGAACGCACCGAGACCGGGACAAGACCACCGATGAGCGACTACGTGAGAGCACTCGGCGTCAAACTGCGCAGCATTCGTCAGCAACAGGGCCTCTCCCTGCTCGGTGTCGAGCACAAGTCCGGCGGACAGTGGAAGGCCACGGTGGTGGGCTCCTACGAACGCGGTGACCGCGCCGTAACCGTCCAAAAGCTCATCGAGCTTGCCGGCTTCTACGGCGTCCCCGTCACCGAACTGCTCCCCCGCAGCGGTAGCAACACCACCCCCGACAGGGCCCCGAAACTTGTGGTCAACCTGCAGCGCCTGCACGAGCTGTCCGGTGACCAGGTAGGACCCCTGACGCGATGGGTCGCAGCGATCCAAAGCCAGCGCGGCGACTACAACGGCAAGCTGCTCACCCTGCGCATCGAGGACCTACGCGCACTGGCGATCATCTACGACCTCCCCTCTCGAGAACTCACCGACCAGCTCAACAGGTGGGGCGTACTCGCCCCCGACACCGACACCGACACCGACACCGCCACGAACAGCCGATGACCGGGTAGAGACCTCGCCATGGGCCCAGCAGTCGGGACGCGGACCTTTCCAGGTGATCAGCAGGATGGGCAGCAATCCCAGCATCGACCTCGGGTCCGTGCCCTACCCGTCGACATCAGAGCCCACCAACGACCCGTCCGAGCACCGAACACAAACTGGAAGCGACCCCACAGCACACCTGAAACCATTGAGCAACCGCTGCGCCGCCAGCGTCGCCGTCCCCCGCAGCCCCTGCTGGTCCGGCCGATACCGCCCCCTGACCAGGTTAGAGTCTCCGGACGGGCTGCACCTGCAGGGTGTGACTTGTTGACCAGGCCCCAGTCGAGGGATTCCGGAGGGCTGCGGGAACGCTTGACACGACACCTGCAGGTGGTGGGAACAGTGGTGAAATGAACAGTGGTGGGATGGGTGGACCGGCCACTGCGTGGTGGTTGCAGGTGCATGCGGTGTATCAGTCGGTGGTCGACCTCGACACCCGCCGCGTAGTGGGTTACGAGGCACTGGCTCGTGGCCCCCGCGATAGCCCCCTGCACACTCCGGACGCCCTGTTCGCCGCCGCCCGCGACCAAGGTGTGTTGGTCGAGCTGGACTGGGCGTGCCGGTTGGCGGCGTTGCGTGGCGCCCTGACCGCTCGACTGCCCGCCACCCTGGAGTTGTTCATCAACGTCGAGCCTCCGGCGGTGAGCGCCCCACCACCGGCCGATGCCACCGCGATCCTGTTCGCGGCCACCGACCTTTCGATCATCATGGAGATCACCGAACGGAACCTCACGGCCGACCCGGCCGGGCTGCTGCGCGCCGCCGCGGGGGTTCGGGCCCATGGTTGGCGGGTCGCACTCGATGATGTGGGCGCCGACCCGGCCAGCCTGGCGTTGCTGCCGTTGCTGCACCCCGACGTCATCAAGCTGGACCTACGGCTGGTCCAGGCCAACACCAGCATCGAAGTCGCCGACATCATCACCGCCGTCAACGCACACGCCGAACGCAGTGGCGCCCTCGTGCTCGCCGAGGGCATCGAAACCGAAGACCAAGCCCAACTCGCCGTGATGATGGGGGCCCGCCTCGGCCAAGGCTGGCTGTTCGGCCGCCCCGCACCCCTAC
>JAABUV010006204.1_pt1 | contig 13139 bp, 11 predicted proteins | sample 5559971 | NCBI WGS metagenome assembly JAABUV01 (sample SAMN10711881, study PRJNA513362) | rock metagenome | isolation source: Antarctica rocks | place: Antarctica: Victoria Land, Knobhead nord | collected 2015-12-19
ACAAGAACGCTGAAAAGATATAGCTATGAACTTCATTACTGAGCTATCTCTATCAGAAGACTATAACGTCATTTGCACAATCATATGTCGTCTCATCAAAGAACGTCACTATGTTCTCTGTCATTGAAAAGACGATGACACCTCAGTCGAAGAAACGGTTTGAATCATGCTATGAAACGTCTATCGACTGCATGATCTACTCAGTTCTATTGTTTCGAACAGAGACTCTCAATTCATATCAACTATGTGAAAGAGTCTTTGCAGACGACTGAGAATCACAGCTAGTTTATTCACAGTCTATCATTCGAAGATCGACAATCAGACGAAACGAGTCAATCAAGACGTTGAACGCGAACTTAGAATCTACTGCAATTACATGCAGAACGACTGAGTCAAATGAATATCTATGATGAAATTCAGCGACAATTTCAATATCTTCTCAATCATCTCAATGACTTCTTTCTACTTCAATACAGATTTTCATTCTCGAATGAGTTTCGATTCAGATACGACTGACTACGAAATCACTCGTGAACGACTGAAAGCTAGAAAAGCAGATAATATTGTCATTCGAATGAAAGAGCTACTGAGCTTCGATCATCAACAATTGAAAAAGACGAAGCTGATCATCGAAGCACAGATCAATAAACATAGACGAGACGTCATCTATGAGATAGATGACTGAGTTTGACTATTCTTCAGAAACGTCAAAATCACAAGATCATGCAAAGATTTGAAAGACAAACAACTAGAATCGTATCAGATCACTGTCAAAGCGAGAGTCTTCTATCATCTTCGTCTATCAGTCAGCATGAAGCATCTGCATTCGATGTTCAGCTCGAAGCTACTGCGACCGTATTCAGAAGACTTTCTATCAGAACAGCATGCAAAATTTCTCAGACTCATCATTATTGATGACGATGACGATGAACACTGAAAGATAGATGACATTCTGAACTTCAGACGCTATCGAGGTCGAATACAGTACAAGGTCAAATGAAAAGATCTAGATAAAGACGATGAATGATACTATGTCGATAAAGGTGAATTCGATGACTTCGAGAAAGTTTTGAACGAATTTCATATGCTATACTCAAGAAAGTCACGCTAGTACCGGAATAACTCAATAAGAAAGCAAGCAAACGAGCGACATTCATGCGAACATGAATTTTCGAAGAGAGAAGTAATGTTACGAGCGTACCAAGGCTGAATAGAGCTAGTCAGTGTCTCTAGCTCAGATCTGACTCAGATCTGACTCAGTTTCTATTTTCTTTTCTCAACATCTCTTTGTTCAACATCATCTTTCTTTCTACATCACATTTTACTCGTGTCACAAACACATTCTCTTCGAGCTTAGCGCAGTCTCTGAATATTACTTAAATAGAAGCTCTTGTACTCATCTTCTTCTGTATTCTTAATATTCAGTTATAGCTACCTCTAAAGATCAAGCACTATTCAACCCTGACTTTCGCTGGTTGACTCATCTAGGCATGATTCTAACATTTTTCAGAAAGCTGCAAGTTCATTTGATTATGTAGTTCAATGTTTTTCTTATTCTCAGAGTGTGCAGAAGTCTGATGTGCAAGACATAATCAAACGTCTCAGCGACGTTTAAACTAAGCATGAAGATCACGTACTTAATTTCGCAGTCTCATACTGCGTGTACTTGATCTACTAGTAGATTCAGCGCTGAGATCACAAATCACTTGCATCTCGCTCTCATTTGAGCGTTCGAAAGCATGTGATAAGTCTCAGCAATGTCACTTAATCTTTTGATCATGATTGATTTCAATATCTTACTCATGATGTCTAGCAGAGCAATGAGTCAATACATTTTTGAATCAATGTAATCACTCTTCTTTGATTTGCATAGTACTATTGTCTAAGTTTTTTTGAACTGTTTCGAGTGATATTTGTGAATTACACATGCATTGAACAAACTGATTAGTATCGAAGTCAGTTCTGTTAGATTTGCTTAAAGCACTTTATTTGAAATTTCAAATGCTTCTGACACTTTATTGACTTTTACTCATTGAATCATCTGTCTCATTTCATCTTGCGATAAGACTGAATTGAATAACACTGTCAGCAATATAAATGATCTTGAAATGTTGCTGATGTCTGTCTGAAATGATGATGAGAAGAACTTCTTTCGTAGAATCTCTGTTTTTTCTTCGAATGAATCTGCTATGTGATCGAAATTGTCGTTCTTTAGTGACAAAAACTGCGAAAGTTTCTTGAGTAACTGACTTTCGATTCTGACTCATTTTGCGAAGCATCAAATCAATTTCAATTCGTTACTCAACTTATGCATTTGTAATTTAAAATGTGAATGTTTTACTTCTTTAATGATCTTGTTTTTGTGATCATTGTATTTCAGATAGTTGTTTCATGTTTTTAAAGTACTTTACGTTTTTCATATGATTCATAATCATCGTGATTTTGTCACGACTTTTGAGCAAATCTGATTTCAAAAGTCTTGTGCTCAATTTGATGACTTTGCTCAAGAAGTAAACTTCTTAATGACTTTTTGTAATGCATGAGTGATTTCAGCTACTCTGTCATCTATCACTCATCAATCATTTGATGAAACCAGCTAAAACTGACTACAAGCTTATCAAGCTAGCATCAGTTAAAAATATTTGTTTAGTTGAGCTTCTAGCTCACAAGCTTTAATAGTCACTCATCAACAACTAATAGCTAGTTACAAGCGCTTGTATCTTTTGATGACAGTCATTTGCTCAAAAGACATCAATTGCTCAAAAGATATAATGCACAATACATGTTTGCTTTTCATATGTTTCTACATTCAAGATTCGTATGTAATCAAATAAATCATTTGATGAATTGATTATTTAAGTAACTATTTAATCATTTATTTAAACATGAAGAATGCTTGATAGAAAATCATGTAGAGAGTCATGAAGAATGCTTGATAGAAAAACATGAAGAGCGCTTGATAGAAAAACATGAAGAGTGCTTGATAGAAAAACATGAAGAGTGCTTGGTAGAAAAATATGAAGAACGCTTGGTAGAGAGTCATGTAGAAAGTCATGTAGAAAGTCATGTAGAAAATCATGTAGAAAGCATTGTATGACTCGTGTTATGCGCTTGATCGACGCGTATTTTGAAGCATGTAGAATGTTTGATAGAGTGTTTGATAGAAAGCTCAGTCGATAGCTCAATAGATAGCTCAGTAGAAAGGTCGATAGAAAGATTGATAGAAAGATTGATAGAAAGATCGATAGAAAGATCAGTAGAAAGATTGATCGAAATGTCAGTAGAAAGCTCACTAAATGACTCGATCAAAAGATCAGTAGAAAGCTCATCAGTAGAAAGATCAATAGAAAGATCAATTGAAAGATCAGTAGAAAGCTCACTAGATGACTTGATCGAAAGATCTGTAGAAAGATTGATCGAAAGATCAGTAGAAAGCTCAGTGAAAAACTCAGTAGAAAGCATTGTTTGAAGCACTGTTTGACTTATGTTATGCACTTAATCAACACGTCTTTTGAAGCATGTTTTGAAGCAAGTAGACTGACTAGTAAATGAACGAGTAGATAGCTGAGTTGATAGCTGAACATGTTGATATTTTGATTGTTGTTGTTCTAGAAAGTAGAAACTATGAAGGAAAAAAGAAGGTGAAAACTTCAAACTCTCTAGCGTTAGCTCTATAGAGCTCGAAGCGAAGATTATTGAGTAGATAGCTGAGCATGTAGAGTGATGAGTAGATAGAAAGTCATGTAGAAAGCATTGTTTGAAGCACTGTTTGACGTGTTTTATGCGCTTGATCGACGCGTTTGATAGAGAGTAGAGTGAAAAGTAGATAGACAAGTAGAATAAAGAGTAAATGAGCGAGTAGATAAATGAGTAGAATGAAGAGTAAATGAGCGAGTAAATAAATGAATAGAATGAAGAGTAAATGAATGAGTAGATAGACGAGTAGAATGAAGAGTAGATGAGCGAGTAAATAGACGAGTAGAATGAAAAGTAGATGAGCGAGTAGATAGATGAGTAGAATGAAGAGTAAATGAGCAAGTAAATAGACGAGTAGAATGAAGAGTAGATGAGCGAGTAGATAGACGAGTAGAATGAAGAGTAAATGAGCGAGTAGATAAATGAGTAGAATGAAGAGTAAATGAGCGAGTAAATAGATGAATAGAATGAAGAGTAGATGAATGAGTAGATAGATGAGTAGAATGAAGAGTAAATGAGCGAGTAAATAAATGAGTAAAGTGAAGAGTAGTGTTAAATCAGCTAAATCAGCTTGTAGCTGATTTATGTAGCATGTAAGCTAATCAACGATGCAAACTCAGCTGACAGCTAGCTTGTAGCAAACATCTCATCTAGTAGCTAGCATATGCGTCTTGAGTGCATTAGTATTGAATGAACTCTGCTCACTAGCTCACAAGCTATCTAAGCTCTTTGTTGAAATGTTGATGCTGTCTTGTCTTTGAGAAGACAATCAACGAAAAGATGTATTTTTAAATGAGTATTTAGTGCTTCTGTGTTCATTTTCTTTCATAATCAACAAGTCGTGAGCTGCATGAAGAATGTGCATAAACACAGCTTTGTGACAATCGAAAGATGATCAGATTCTTGATGCAAATCAGTTTTTATCTTGCATTTGTGTATCATGAACTGTATTTTCTTGCTGTCAAACGCTAAATTTATTGTTATAAGCTGATTGTGAGTCTCTTTAATAATTGTGTCTGATTCAAGCAGTAGCTTTAGTCTTGCGTTCATAATGATGTTTAGTAAAGCATCAGTCCCTGTGTGATGAGTAAAGCATTTTCTGTCTTTTCAGTATGAATAATACAGATTGAAATCTTCTACAATTAACTGTTTGCAGTCATCTTTGATTAGTTTATTCAGATGAGAAATAGTAAATGATTCTTCTATGAAGATGATAAACAGCAAGCACGAGTTGTAAACGTTTATGAGTCATAGTGTCTGTATTTCGTCTTTCGAGTTGCTAGTTTGTAGCTTGATTAAGCAGATGTTCAATTCAATGATTTTCATCATTCATTGATTGAGTTTTAAATGCTTGTTGACATAAATGCATGTTCTTGCTTGAGATGATGAGTCTCTCACTAGATGAAAGAAGTTGTGAGTTGAACTAAACATTTGTGAAACGTTGATGTTGTGATCTTGTTTCTGAATGATTATTATGTCAAATTTACGAATTTCTCTGTCTATCAGAAATGATTTCTAAATTTTCAATAACTTTCTGATGTTATACTGTAGAATTCGCAGAAAAATTTGATTTATCATAAAGATATTTGTAGCTGTTGTTGACTCTGTACAAAGACAGCTTTTTGTATGCTTTTAGTCATTAAAAGTCTTTCGCATTTTCTGATTTGATGTTTCTATGTCTGTTCAGACGTCATGTCTTCTGAGTTGCTAATCATGCTTGAAGAGCAATTGACTCATCTCTTTTTGACTCTCATCACTTGTCATGTTAACTCATCAACGTCTCGACTGCTTGTCATCATCAAGACATTCATTGAACTCAATGAGTTTATTGAACTCACAAGATTCATTGAACTCAAGAAGTTCAAAAAGAAAGAAAAGAATGAGCAATTGTTTTTCAATGCTTTAAAATATCTGATCAATCTGTTTTAAAAGATTTCTTCTGATTGCTTTATCGATAGTTTTCACTTGAAGCATGAATGTCTTCAGAGTTCGTGACTATCGTTGCAGTTTGCACATCGTCTTCTATTCATCGACACAGCGCATTCTTCAATGTGATGTTTGTCTGTGCATTTGAAGCAGCACTCTTCGTTTTTGCAGAATTTAGCTATATGATCAAAATCGAAGCATTTATAGCACTGTGTGATACGACAGTTCTTTTCAAACAACTTGCATGAGCATTCTTGATACGAGTTTAGTATGTCTACATTTAACAGTCAATTCATCATCGTTTTAATCATGATCTTTATGATGAGTGATGAGTGAATCTTCTCACTCTTGACTATTTTCTTGAGTCAAGCTATTCTTAGCATCTTTAGATCTTCATGAAGTTTCACGTTGTTCTTTATCAATGTTTTGATGATCATCTTCTTATTGCTTGTGTTCAATGTGATGTGTACATCATGTGCTAATATCATGAAGCTTCTACGTATTACATGCGCTAAGCTTGCAATTCTTTTCACTCATGTCTGAAACTTTTCTAGAACTGCTCAAGCTTTCAAGCTCATTGCATAAAGTGCAATGTCTTCGCTTTCAAGCTTGCGAAGCAACATTATTAGATCTCGTTGCATCATTAACATGCTTGCAATTTCTTGAAAGATTTGATCAATTAATCTCTTTTGTATCTCTTTCATCTATTTTCTCTTCACTATTTTCACTAGAATCTCACGTCTTTTACAAAGTGATAACAGATCATTTCTGAGTCGCTGCTTTCTCATTGTCACTTCTTCTCTTATTATATTGACTCATGATGATGTTTTGAATATGAAACGCATATTTTCTTGCATTTGTAGTCGTTTATCAAGAAGTTGAATGAATGTTTTTAACTTCTGTACATTTTTTATGATGAACATGTCTTGACTTTTAATCTTTCTTTCTGAGACGTTTTAAAGACATCAAATCAGCTCTAAGATCACTTCTTTTCATGAGTGATCTTTGCTCTTCTCTTTCTTCAACGTCGATGTCTGTGTTAGTAAATCGATGATGCTGATAACTTTCATCTCATCATTGCGTGAATGTTTAAACTTCACGTCGTTGTCTCTCTGCAACGAGTCAACGCTGCTCGCAATCATCATTGAATCAGCATTACTGCTGCTTATGCAATTTATCATCATCTATTCGTCTACTCAATCTTTTCTCTCTCGTTTATAATGCTCTTTTCAAAAGTTTATTTTGCGCGCGTTGTGATTATTTTCAATACTTCGTCATAAAATTAATATCATTAATCTGCTTTTACTTTTTTATATCATCATGATGAAGAATTCTTTATTGAATTAAGTAAATTATAAAGATCATAAATTTTGATATCTTTTCACTTATGTTCAACTCATTTGTTGTTATTTTTTAAAATTGATATTAGTTTATACAATTGAAAGATAATACATACAAATATTTTCGTTGCTTTTAAAGCAATTTTCTCTGCAATAATATTTACATTTTATGTTGCAGCAATTATATCAAAAAACTTTATTATTTTAATAATAATTTCAGCATTCACTTTGCATTTGATTTTCAAATTAAAGTGATCAGCGATGAAACTCATCTGTACATGATGCTGACTACAAATCTACTGTTTAGCTACAGTAAAGTCTAGAGATTATCAAAAGTTTGAATGACATTGAGACGCTGCGTGATGATGAAGCGCTGTGCATTGATCGCGTGCAGAGTTTTCGCGATCGCGCAGACTTTGATAATCTCAATGCGCATGCTACAAGCAATCTGCATGCAGATGAGAAAGTCAAATAGAATGCAGAACTACGAGAAAAATCGCTTATGAAAATCATTCGATTCAGTATCTTGTCATCGCGATGACAAGAACTGAGACAGAACATTCTTGTGTTTGATCTGTTGAGAATGATTAGCAGAAAGAACTCAAATCACGAACATTCTTTAAATCTACATGCTAACTACGTATAAATCTTGTTAAGACTGCGTGTCTGTTACTATGACATGAGCAACTCACAAGACTCATTAAGTTTGACATGAGCAAACTCAAGAGTCTCGTTAATATCATTTGACAGACGTTCAGACACAGACATTCTATACATGAGCAATACGCTGACGAGAAGACTTTGTTAAGAGAAGAGAAACACAAGCAAATTAGTAAAGAATGATCAAACTACGCTGTCTGATTAAAAGTGTAGCATATGAACATTTCTGCAAGACATGATTGATCTGCACAAGAAAGATCTTTATAGATAACATGAAACAGATGAGTTGCACATCTTACAAGCGAAGCGAGCGTCTGCAAGACGTGATATACAATGATGATGACTGTCGATCTCAAGAATCTCATTTCTTCACTGAGTTCTGACTCTTGAATGTCTTAATGATAAAATCAATTTCTAGTCAAAAACATTGTCTGTATAGCTTGAGAAAACAGTAGCACATGTTGATGTGATTAAAGAAGAAATCGACTGCAATATACATGTGTATCGCTGATGAAATGTCTGCAATTCATGCTTAAGAAGTAAACTGTCAAAATCTGAGCAGTAAGAAATTTCACTCATCTTGAACTGTGAATCTGCTGCAAGAAAAAAGACTATTTCTCGCTAAGAGAAAAATCAGCATAGAAGTTGTGTCTTATGTATGTTGCATGCAACGTATGCAACATATTTTCAATAGACAACGATGGAAAAAATATAGAAAATGCATCGCAGATGTTCACATCATCTCGACACAAAGATTGCATCTGTTCAACAAGATGTTAAAGATGCAAAATGATCTTCAGAAAGTCAAAATCACTCTCATCACTTACATTAAAATTGAACACATAGATCTGAATGTTTATCTGCACTTCAGAAACATTTCAGACGCAGATAATGCACAATGCAACTGTGATTGAAATCATCAGATGACAAAACATGTACTCATGCATTGCTTGAACTGATCACATTTGTGATCAAGAATGCTACGAAATGTCAACTTCTTGAACTATTGAATAATCATCGCTATCACGAAGAGTCTCAAAGCAGCTGTAAGAATGATGATGAAAACGAAGCTTCTAAAGCAATTTAAAGTGATTGAGTCACTCATTCTTTAACATGCAATCAACGTGAACTAATTTGATACATAGTCTCATAATGATAGTTTCGACTGCGTGAAGCAGTCGTATAGACAGCGAGTGATTTTCTATCTCAGAGAGTTTTGTTCACTCGATATAGATAGCATAAAGTCTCTCATGAATCGACTTAATCAATATCATAAAAGTGTATGAATTTATTATTATTATTTCAAATTAAAGCATTTAACTATAAACAGATCAACGCTTTATTTAGTATTGCATTACTGAAATGCATTATCATGAATCTTCTTGTTCTTGCACTCTTGTTTTATCTCATCTTTTACATTGTCTTTCATCACTGTTTTGTTGATCTCATTCACTTCTTTTCAAATGTTGAAGAGTTTAAGTTTATGTAATCATTTAAACAGAATTACATGATCATTATTCTGTCACTTATAATGTTCTTTAATTTCATTGAATCAATTTTCATCATGATTTTAACTTATGATAAACTTTGAATTTACAAATAAAATGAACATTATCTGTTAAAGTCAACATTGTTCTCTTGATTATACATTTGAATAATGCAACAGTATTATTAAAATTTAAATAGTTTGATAAAATATGAACTTGTAACGAATTTTATAAAGTAAAGAATAATTTATCAAGTGAAATGAATTGATTTTGATGAAGAATTATTTCTGAATCATTGAACAAAGTGAAAATTATTTATTGAAGTTAACATTGTTCTCTTGATGATGCATTTAAATAATGCAATAATATCATTGAAATTTGAATTATTCAATAAAATATGAATTTATAAAGAATTTTGTAAAGTAATGAGAAATTCACAAAGTAAAATGAATTGATTTTGATGAAGAATTATTTCTGAATCATTAAACAAAGTGAAAATTATCTGTTGAAATCAACATTGTTCTCTTGATGATGCATTTGAATAATACAATAATATTGATGAAATTTAAATAATTTAATAAAATATGAACTTGTAAAGAATTTTGTAAAGTAAGAGAAAAACTCATCAAGTGAAATGATCAATGATGAAACTCATCTGTACATCATGTTAACTATAAATCTATTGTTTAACTATAGTAAAGTCTAAAAATTATCAAAAGTTTAAATGACATCAAGATGCTGTATGATGATAAAGTGTTATGCATTGATCGCGTGCAGAGTTTTCATAATCATGCAAACTTCAATAATCTCAATGCACATGTTACAAGCAATTTGCATACAGATGAGAAAGTTAAATAGAATGCAGAACTATGAGAGAAATTGCTTATGAAAATCATTCAATTCAGTATCTTGTCATTATGATGATAAGAACTGAGATAAAACACTTTTGCATTTGATTTGTTGAAGATGATTAGCAGAAAAAACTCAAATCATGAATATTCTTTAAATTCATATGCTAACTATGTATAAATCTTGTTAAGACTGCATGTCTGTTAATATGATATAAGCAACTTACGAGTTTCATTAAGTTTGACATGAGCAAACTGAAGAATCTCATTAATATCATTTAACAAATGTTCAAATATAAACATTTTATACATAAGCAATACATTGATAAAAAGACTTTGTTAAAAGAAGAGAAACATAAGCGAGTTAGTAAAGAATGATTGAACTATGCTGTTTGATTAAAAGTGTAGCAGATGAATATCTTTGCAAGACATAATTGATTTGCATGAGAGAAATCTTTACAAATAATGCAAAACGAAGAAGTTACATGCTTTACAAGTGAAGCAAGCATCTGCAAGATGTGATATACAATGATGACAACTATCAATTTCAAGAATTTCATTTCTTTACTGAGTTCTGACTTTTGAATGTCTTGATAATAAAATCAATCTTTAATTAAAAACATCATTTATATAGTTCAAAAGAACAATGATATATGTTAATGTGATTAAAGAAGAAATTGACTGCAATATGCATGAGTATCATTGATGAAACATCTGCAATTCATGCTTAAAAAGTAAATTGTTGAAATTTAAGCAGTAAGAGATTTTGCTTGTTTTGAACTGTAAATTTATCACAAGAAAAGAGAAAATCTCTTGAATCATGAGAAAATCAGCATAGAAATTGTGTCTTATATATGTTACATACAACGTATGCAGCATACTTTTAATAGACGAAAGTTTGAGTGAAAGCACTTGTATATGCAAATTATTGATGTGATTAATCAATGAAAAGATATAAAGCAGTAACTTTGATCAGATTACATGTAACTTAACATATATACAGCATTTAAACAGTATCATAGTCATAAACTGCATGCATTTAATGAAGAAATAAAAAAAAATTATCAAGTGAAATAAATTTGAATGCAATGAGAAAAATTTAATTATTATTCTTATTGAAAGAGTAGAATAAACAGTATTACATATGATGAAATCTATGCAGATTGTAGAGAGAAGTCGTAGACTGCTCTATCTATATACTGCTAACGTGACTGAGTCGCGACGTGCGATCTTTTCTCTGACGCTAGTCTACGAAGAGCTGCTAGAGACGAGCCTGTCATTGCACTTCTCAACACTCTCACTCGATGCTTGCGAGTTTCTCAGCTTTCACTGCTTTTCAGTCTCAGTTGTTCAATGAATCTCTTGAAGTTCTGTCGAGATAGTGACTTGATCAATTCGTCTGCTATCATATCTTGACTAGAGACGAAGTTCACTGAGATCTGATTCTTCTTGTGCAGATTTCGAATGTGATGATAAGCGACGTCAATGTGCTTCGATCGTTCGTGAATATGAGCATTCTTAATCAGCATAAGAGTCGCTTGATTATCTTCTTTGAGCTGCGTGAGTGAGACAGATTGATGAGTAATCTTCTCAAGAATATCGACGCGACTGTGACTGATGCTCAAGTACTTTGTCAGGTTCATGTTCTTGAGCACTTGACTGATTCATAGACTCTTCTTGACGCAGATTGATAGAGTCATGTACTCTGCCTCGATGATCGATGTGACAACGAACTTTTGCTTTCGACTCATTCAGAAGACTGATTCTTCATCAAGCATGTAGATGTAGGCGAGAATTGACTTGCGATTTAGTCTGTCTGAGGCGTAGTCTGAGTCAGAGTATTCTACTAACTTCATGCTCTCACTGACTTCGTACGTGATGTCTAGATCAATGATGAAACGAACGTATCACATCAACTTCTTCAAGGCGTGTTCATGATGTTCTGCAGAATCGCTGAGATATTGACTTAGTCGATTGAGAGCAAAGACGATGTCGAGCCGAGTGTGAATTGCAGCATACATGAGGCTTTCAATGACTTGTTGATACTCATGCTGATCGATTCTCACGTCTTCGAATTCAGCTGAGCGAAGAGCATCATATTCATTCATTGAAAGATCTGTTGCCTTGTGCTTGTCTTGCTTCATGTTGAGTCTCTCGAGAACGTCATGAAGGTAGTGAGTTTGATTCATTCGTAAGGTTCGTGCCTTCCTGTTGCGAGTGATTTGAATATCAAGAATTCTCTTCATTTTCTTCAGATTCTTGACTTTGAAAACACATCGAAACTCATGCTTAAATCATTTAATGTTGCTCAATGATTTGCAGACGATGACTATGTCGTCAACGTATAGTAGCAACATGATTTCTTTTGATCTATGAATCAGAAGGCATGGGTCTGCAGCGCATTGTGCGAAGCCGAGTTCAGACAGCGCTGTTACACAGCGATCATGCCAGTCTCGTGCAGCTTGCTTGAGATCGTAAAGACTTCGAAGAACTCTTAGAACACAGTCAGATTTGACTTTCACCTCAGGCGAAGAGAACATGTAGATGGTTTCTTTGAGAAACGACTCAGTAAACGCATTGTTCACATCGACTTGATGAAGTTCGAGATCTTTCATTGTCGCGATAGCTAGAAAGACTCGCAGAGTGTCAAACTTGACGATTGGCGCGAAAGTATTCTCGTAGTCAACTTCATGAATTTGAGAGAAATCTCTGGTCACTAGTCTTGCCTTCAGTTTGTCAAGAGAATCGTCGACGTGCATCTTTGACCTGAAGACTCATTTGCTTGTTACGATGTTGATCTTTTTGGGCGGCACTTCTTCTTGCCAGGTTTCGTTGACGACTAGTGTCACAAGTTCTGCGTTGATCGCTTCTTTTCAAAGTTTCTCTCAAACTGAATTCTGCACTGCGTTTTTGTAAGTGTTCGACGTGGGAATTCTTACTGCCTTAGGGAGGTCGAATTCATCGACGCCGAATAATGCTCATGACATGCTTGCGTCACAATCGCTCTCATCGTTGTCAGCTTTCTCTGTGACGAGTCAGATCGTCATAGCTCGCAAGATCTTGAATGCGCGATCTTTCAGTTGTTGATCTTCGCTGTCTCTTTTTCTCTTTGAAATGACTACATGCAGAAATGTTTGAACTGCTGACTTCGACGTGCTTGATGCGAAGACTTTCTGAGTGAT
>JAABUV010006205.1_pt1 | contig 13132 bp, 15 predicted proteins | sample 5559971 | NCBI WGS metagenome assembly JAABUV01 (sample SAMN10711881, study PRJNA513362) | rock metagenome | isolation source: Antarctica rocks | place: Antarctica: Victoria Land, Knobhead nord | collected 2015-12-19
CCACCAAATCAAGGACCTCGAAGCCACCCAGCTACACCGCCACGAGTTCCACCCAGACTGGAACTACAGCCTGGGCCCCGCGACACGCCCGAACACACCCACCTAAATCTTACGCGAGCCCTAAGTGCTCGGTTCGTCACATGCGTCGGGTCGAAGCGGGCCAGGTATTAATGGACGGCATCGCCCTGGAGTCGGAGAGACTTTTAGGTGCTGGCATTAATCGCTTTCGGGCGACTCGTGTGTTAGGCAAACATGTCGGTTGCCAAATTATTTGGCGTAGTATCGCCCGGCGGTTTCTAGCAGTCGGTCCGGTCAGATGCCATCATGAGGGCTGAGCAATTCGGTAGCCCAACAGACCCTGCCTGATCGATCCTTCTTTCGGGCACTGCTGAGGTCGATCGGGACGCGCCGAGCTGGAGCCGTCCAAAATCTGTGACCGGAGTCGAGGTGTCCGCAACCCGCTGTCGTGGGTTTCTGACATAGTCGATGTCGCGGCGTAGCCCTTCGGATGCACCCGGGGTCTTTACCAGCGCGCAAGACCCGTCGCACCTCGACGCTCTGCAATGAACCGACTGAGCTCGTGCGTTCACGCGGACCCGCACCGCAACCGCTTCCCGACGGTATCTGCGTTCGCCAACTACGCCGGCGTGGCGGCCGTTTGAAGTGGCCAGCGCCGACCACTCCCGGCACCGTCTTCCCCCGGCGGTGACCGCCAACTCAACAAGTCGCTCCACCTAACCGCGCTGACCCCAATCCGGAGGACGGGGCAGCATCGGACGAGCCTACAACGACACAAAGGTCGCCGCGGCAAGAACCACAGCGATGCGATGCCGTCAACCGGCGCCTGGCCGCAAGGTCTGGCGCGTCATGGTCGCCGATGAACGCCACGTCAAGGCGCAGGCCCGGGAGGAAACTCGAAGACGGCAACGAAATCTAGCGCGACTGGCAACCACAACGGTCAGCTCGTCGGATAAATCACTTACGAACCTGCCAAGCTCGACTCCACGACCGGTAGACAAACACAGAGAAACCGACTTGATCAATGCGGACGCTAGCGGTCAACACTGCCGCGTTGAAAGTGGTGAGCCCTGGGTATCGCCTGTCGTCTGCCAAATTATGTGGCACCTTTTGACCAAATTATTTGGCACCATCTTGGCGTGTCGCCGGGTGGCCGGCGCGGGTGCGACATGATTGCTGACGTCGCATAGCTGACGGAGGTGAAGGTCGGTTGCCGGGGCTGGAGGAACGTCTGGCGGTGCTGAGTCCGCACCTGCATGACGGGGTCGCGTTGAGTGTGGCTGCGCGGCGGGCGGGTGTTCCGTTGCGGACGGCCCGCCGGTGGTTGGCGTCCTACCGGGCCGATGGGTCGGCTGGTTTGAGCCGGTCCGGGCGTGCTGATGATGGTGACTGGCGGATTGCGGCCCGAGTTGGTGGAGTTGGTGGAGGGTTTGGCGCTGCGGCGTCCGCCGCCGAAGATCGCCGAGGTGCACCGCAGGATCTGCGGGATTGCCGCGGAGCGGGGTCTGCGAGCACCGTCGTATCAGTCGGTCCGCCGGATCATCCGGAGCCTGGACCGCGGTTTGCTGGCAATGGCGCATCACGACGCGGATGTGTACCGCGACGACTTCGAACTGGTGTTGCGCCGGGAATCGTTGCAAGCCAACGATATTTGGCAGGCCGACCACACCCTGCTGGATGTGATGGTGGTGGATGCGAAGGGAACGGCCGTGCGGCCATGGCTGACGGTGATCCTGGATGATCACTCCCGGGTGATCGCCGGGTATGCGGTGTTCCTGGGCGATCCGACCGCGGCGCAGACGGCGTTGGCGCTGCGGCAGGCGATCTCGCGCAAATCCGACCCGCAGTGGCCGGTGTGCGGGATACCGGCCACTCTCTACAGCGATCACGGCGGATTTCACCAGCGCCCACCTGATGCAGGTCTGCGCCGACCTTAAGGTCCAGGTCATCCGGTCCGCGCCGGGAAAGCCACGTGGCCGCGGCAAGATCGAACGATTCTTCGGCAGTATCACCACCGAGTTGCTGCCGACGCTGCCCGGCCACATCCCGCCCGGCAACCACGGCAAACCGGTCACCGCGGCGAAGCTGACCCTTTCCCAGCTCGACACCGCGGTCGGCGGCTGGATCGTCGGCACCTATCACCAGCGGCGACACCCCGAGACCGGGCAGCCCCCGGCGCAGCGGTGGGCGGCGGGGGCCTGGCTGCCACGGATGCCCGACTCCTTGGAGGTGCTGGACCTGCTGCTGCTGACCGTATCCACCCCCCGCAAAGTGCAACGCGACGGCATTCACCTGCACGGACTGCGGTATTTCTCCCTCACCCTGGCCGCCTACGTCGGCGAGCCGGTGACGATCCGGTACGACCCGCGGATTTGGCCGAGATACGGGTCTACCACCACGACAGTTTCCTGTGCCGGGCCGTCTCCCCCGAGATCGCCTCCGCCACCATCTCGGTGAGCGACCTGCACGCAGCCCGCAACGAAAGCCGCCGGGAGTTGCGGCAACACCTCACCGCCCGGCGCAGCCTGGTCGAGCTGCGACCCACCCGAGCGTCGAGGACCCCGCCCGCGAGGGACCTGAACAGGGCCAAAGCAGTGCCAACCCGCCGCGCCGGCGGCTCAAGCTCTACCGCGAGGATTAAACGGAACCCAGGAAGGACTGACCGTGGCAGAACAGATCCACCTGTCCGGCCCGCCAGCGCGTCCGCCGCGGCGGCTGGTGGGATTCCAGGTGACCAAGCAGCACCGACGTTTCGTCGAATTCGCCGACGCCGTCCGCCGGCACCGTTACATCGGTGCCTGCTACGGCGCGCCCGGCCTGGGCAAGACCCTCTCCGCCCGCACCTACGCCGCAGCCGATGACTGGGACCGGTGGTACACCGAGAGGTATACCCGCGGCACCGTCCTGCCGGCATCGCTGGTGGCCAGCTGCACCGCGTTCTACACCCCGGAAGTGCACATCACCGGGCGACGCCTCAACCTGGAAGTGCACCTGCAGGCCTATGTGCTCGGCGCCGACATCAACCGGGCACTGGACCCGAACTGCCACCCCGAGTTCGACGAAGACGACTGGGTGGAATCCCGCGTCCGGTCCGGTCGGGGTCCAGCCGGTGTTGGGGTTGAGGATGAACGTGTTCGCCCAGGCAGCCCGCAACTGGTCGGTGAGTTCGCGGTCTGCGTTCTCGGCCAGGTGCAGGTACGCCAGATCCAGCGTCGCCAGCTTGTTTACCAGCGGTAGGAAAGTGGTAGCGAGGTCAGGATCGTCGTTGATGTCGTTGAACGCGATACCTGGGGAGATACGGATTCCAACATTGTGGGGTCCGATGGCTGCGCTGACCGCTTTCGCTACTTCGACAGCGAAGCGGATCCGGTTTTCTACGTTTCCGCCCCACTGGTCGGTACGTTTGTTGGAGTGGCTGGACAGGAACTGGTGGATCAGGTAGCCGGTCGCGCCGTGGAGCTCGATGCCGTCGAATCCGGCAGCCACTGCGTTGCGGGCAGCTGCGACGTAGTCCTGGATAGTCGCGAGGATCTCGTCGTTGCTCAGTTCGTGGGGGACGACGAAGTCCTGCATCCCGTTGTGTGTGAAGGTTTGGCCCTCGGCTTGGATCGGGGAGGGTCCCACCGGTACGAGTCCGTCGGGAAGCAGGTCGGGATGTCCGATGCGGCCGGTGTGCATCAACTGCACGAAGATCAAGCCGCCTTGGGCGTGTACGGCGTCGGTTACCTTCTTCCACGACTCGACCTGAGCGGGTGAGTGCAGGCCGGGGGTGTTGGTGTATCCCTGGCCCTGCAGGGACGGCTGGGTGCCCTCGGTGATGATGAGACCAGCGCTGGCGCGTTGCGAGTAGTAGATGGCCATCGACGGTGTGGCGATGCGCTCTGGCTCCTGGGCGCGGCTCCGGGTCATCGGAGCCATGACGATGCGGTTTTTCAGGGTCTTGCCGGCAAGGTCGAAAGGTTTGAAGGCGACTGCTGGGGAGGTCATACGATTTCCTTGTCTTGGTAGCGATGGGTAGACGACACGATCTGCTCTGGTGATCGGAACGGGTGGGTTTGGCGTACCAGATGTTGGTCCGCGGGGACGAAGACGACGAACCGTTCGACTTCGTTGAACTAGCTGAAAGATTTTAGGGTGGAACCATTCGGGAACCGCGGGTGGGCGGCCAGCCAGCTTTCATGGCCGGAGACCTGGAGGTGCTGCAGTTGCCGCTGATCAGGTCGACGGCCAGGTCGGCGGGAACCTTTCAGGTGGACCGGACCAAGCCGCCGTCAACGTAGAGGACCTGGCCGGTCATGAACCCGGCGTCGTCGGAGGCCAGGAAAGCCACGACGCCTGCGAGGTCTTCAGGTATCTGCACTCGTGATATCGACTGGATGGCGGCGAGTTCGGTCATCGCCTCTTCCGGTATTCCAGCTGTCCCGGGGGTACGGACAACCGAGGGTGCCACGACGTTTGCGGTCACCCCGTCAGATCCGGCTTCGGTCGCGATGCCCCTGGTCAACCCGATGACCGCCATCTTGGAGGCAATATAATGGGTGACGTCGGTCACTTGGAGAATAATGGGTGACGTCGGTCACTTGGAGAGCAACGGAGTTGGAGCCGGTGTCAATGATGCGACCCCAACCGTTCTTGCGCATCGCCGGCAAGAACTCTTTGATCATGAGAAACATCGACTCGACATTCACCCGGAACGTCTTCTGCCACGCCTCAAGGGTGAGGTCGTTGAACGGTATCCAGGGATAGATGCCAGCGTTGTTGACCAGAATGTCTGTCGTCCCGAAGGTTGCGTCGACCGCAACTTGTAGCGCGGCGACTTGGGCGGGATCGGAGATGTCCGCGATAAAGGACTAGGCCCTCCCGCCTGCCTCGATGATCGTAGTCACGGTGTCGGAGGCGTCCCTGAGGTCCACGATCGCGACCGTGGCGCCCTCAGCGGCGAGGCGCACGGCGAGGGCTTGTCCAATTCCTTGCGCTGCGCCGGTCACCAGAGCGACGTGGCCGGCCAGGCGCCCGGTCACGCGACGACGTTTTCGGCGAGAGCGTTCGCGTTGCCCTCTACCCAGCTGATGTGCTGGGTTATGCGGGTGATCCTCCACCCGTCGTCTCCGCGGACGACGTAATTATCGTACGAGCCACGCATCAGATAGAAATCCCCGCCGGGGGCGTCCTTCTTGTAGTGCTGTGCGTACATGTAGGAGTAGCAGATGGCCTTGTCAGGGTCGGAGTCGTCGAAGACGACCTGATGGTTGGGGCTGATGTGTTGACGTGCCGTCCAGCCGTCCAGTCCCTGGGCGGCGAAGGCGATGAACTGCTCGCGCGGAAAGTCTGCCGCAGGCACACCTGCCTCAGAGAAATCGACGTGAACCGGATCGGTCAATGCGGTCTCGAACCCGGTCCAGTCGCCCCGATCGATCAGCGTTGCGTACTTGATCACGAGATCGCTGATCGCGTTCCGGTCCTCTAGGCGTTGGATTCGAGCCGCAAGGTCGTCAGTCATGTGTGTTCCTGTCTCTCTGGGATCTGATGGAACGTGGCGATCGCGTCAGCGCGGGCCGCGTTGACGCGGGGGTTAAAGTTTGGTGGGCAAGCGGTGGTCGGGCCTCACATCGGATCGATCCTGCTAACCTAGCGCACGTTACCTACTAAAAGTAAGTGGGGTGTGTCAGTGATGTCAAGCGTCTCCTCGCCCCTGTTTGGTCACACCGGCCGCGCCGCCGCCACGGCATGTGACACCCTCAGCAAGCCCCTGGCTCAGGTCATGACCATGCTGGGCAAGCGTTGGACCGGCGTCATCCTCGGCACCCTGATGCAAGGTCCAGTGTTCTTCAACGACCTCAAGCGCGGCATCCCAGGAATCAGCGACCGCGTCTTGACCGAGCGGCTCATCGAGCTCGCCGCACTCGGACTGGTCAGCCGCACAGTCCTGAACGGCAGGCCAACCCGCGTGCGCTACGAACTCACCAAGCACGGCGCCGCGATCAAGCCGGCCCTGACCGAACTGTCACTCTGGGCCGAGGCTCACCTGTAATTGTGGCGCCTCGGCGTCCGCCTTGTTATGACCGACCCGCCTCCGTAGCAAACAGTCCCGGACTCCTCGTCTTTCGACCCGCAGGGGACCCGGGTGAGGCGTCCAGGTTGATGTTCTCATCCGCACTTCGGTGACGTCAGCGGGCAATGCTCGGTCCTGGGACCCCTGCCCGCCGAACCGGCAACCGGCTGGACGCCGCCCGACTGGTGGCCCGAACTGGACCGGCGACGCGTCGTAGTGGTCAGCCAGGGCACGATGGCCAACGGCGACCTGGGCGAATTGGTCCAACCCACCCTGGATGGCCTGGCCGACTATGATTTCCTGGTCATCGCTGCCCTGGGCCGTCACCCGTCTCCTGGTGAGCTGCGAGTCCCGGGCAACGCTCGGCTAATCGACTACGCACCGTTCGATCAAATGCTCCCGAAAGGCGACGTCTTGCTCACCAACGGAGGGTATGGCGCTACCCAGCTGGCGATCGGATACGGGGTTCCCGTGGTCGTCGCGGGCGCGACCGAGGACAAGCCCATGGTGGCCGCCCGGTCGCCGCGTTCGGTGTGGGCCTGGACCTGGGCACGCAGCGCCCCACCCCGACCGCGGTGAAAGCCGCCGTTACCCGGCTGCTCGCTGAGCCCGGATTCCGAGAGCGAACCAAGATCATGGCCGCCGAGCAGGTAGCAACCGACCCGATCCACGCCATCATCGAACTGCTCGATTAGGTTTGAACGCGACCAAACCAACGACATCGTCAATGACTGCCACCTGATCGTTGAGGTCAGCTTCGTCCCAGCTAGCCGTATGAGGCTGGATCCACCGCGGATAGAGGTCGATCAATGGTGAGGATGTCAGGCGGATGGCAGATGGCGTGGGCAGGCGTCGCTGGCGCTGAGTACACCCTCCGGTAGGGCGACCGGCGCAGCATTGCCCGAGATGTCATCGTTCAGGTAATTCCGGGGACTGCTACAACGTCGCTCCGGAACTTCCAGGTAGGACTTGGGCATTGCCGGCACAGCGACCGTATTCCAATTAGGATCAGTTCCTCCCAGGATCAGTAATCGACCAATCCGTGGCAGTCGTGAAGCTGCCCGGAGACGAGAGATCCCCTGGGCCCGAATCGTGCAGAACTTCGGCATCTGGCTAAAGAGTCTGTGCAAAACTGGGTGAAGTAGGCGGATCTCGCTGTCGGTTTGATGACCGCGCCGGCCGCCACCGAGTCCGCTGAGCTCCGGGAAACCGGCAAACGGATCCAGCTACTTCGCATGGGGATTACTGTTGGGGTTTAGTTTGTGTGAGTTAGCTCCGTGTACCAGTGGGTAAGGGTGTCGGTATAAAGCTTCGGGTCGTGGCCATGCATCGAGTGCGGCATCGTCGGAAATGGCCGGTAGGTGAAGGGCTGGCCGGCGGCGGTGACGAGCTGCTGGACGCGGGCGACCTGCAGGTCGGAGATGGCTCCCATGAGTGCGCCGGTGGAGGGGTCGATCTGGTGGTAGTGGTGGGTGAACAGCACCGGCACCTGCACGTGGGTGAGCATCCCCTGGTGGTCGCAGGAGGCGGTGGCCCGGCCGGAGACAAACGCGTCGCCCCATGCTGGGTCGTATTCTTTGAGGTCCTGCGGTGGCCCGGCCGGGGGGTGGTCCGATCCGGCGGGCACCATCGCGACCAGTGCCTGCAGCATCGAGGTGGGTAGCTCGCCGGGTAGGGCGTGCTGCATCCCGGCCCAGTCGCCGATGGACCATTGGTTGCCGAGCCACTTGTGCCACAGCTCGAACATCGGTCCGATACCCTGCCGGATCGACTGGCCGACAGCGGGGTTGGTTTCGGAGGCGAACAGCGGTGCGTCTTCGAACACCGCAGCGCGGATCTGGCCGGGTTTTGCGTACGCGGCCAGCCACGCCGCGATGGTACCGCCGGAGGACAGCCCGCTGACCACGGCGGGCCGGCCGATCACCAGGTCCAGGAACCGGACCAGGTCGTTGCCGAAGATGTCCAGGGTGTAGCGGCCGGGCGTCCAGGTGGAGCGGCCCTGGCCACGCAGGTCAACGGCATACACCTGGAACTGGTCGGCCAGCAGGGTGATCGCTGCTTCGTAGCCCCACCACGATTCGGTCTGGGCCGGGATGAGCAGTAGCGCCGGGTTGGCTGGGTCGCCGGCGACGACGTAGTTCATCCGGATCTCACCGAGGTCGACGGTGTGCTCGTCGAAGGCGTGCCCGATGAACAGGTCGGCGTGGTCGGCGGCCTCGATGTAGGAGGAGGTCATGGTTTTTTTCCCTTTCGTTGCTTGAGGTCAGTGGCCGGAGAGCAGGGCCAGGACGTGGTCATAGTTCCCGTTGGTTTCGGCGTCGCGCAGGAACTTCACGCCCTCGACGACGATTTCGTCGGCGTCGGGTCGGTGCTGCAGCAGGGCCATCGTTTCGTCGAGGTAGGCCGCGAGCGACATGGCCTGCTCGGAGTTCTGTTGCCCCATGAGCGCGGTGCGGACCGCCGGTGGGATCAGTTTGATGACCTGAATGCTGGTGTCGGCCAGCTGGACCCGGATGCCGCGGGACAATAAGTGGATCGCGGCTTTGGTGGCGTTGTAGGTCGGGGTGAACGGCAGCGGGACGAACGCCAATCCGGAGGACACGGTGATGATCGCCGCGTCCGGCCGGGCGGCGAGGGCTTGGTGAAGGCGGCGAGCAGCCGGATCGGGCCGAGCAGATTGGTGGTGACCGTCCGCTCGGCACCGACAGGAAACCGTCGGTGTGGATGTCTTCGGGTTCCATGATTCCGGCCATCGCGACCAGCACGTTCACGTGGGGAAATCGGGTCAGGACGTCGGCCGCGGCGGTGGTGATCGACACCGGGTCTGCGGTGTCGATGACGACGGTGTCGATTCCGGGATGTTCGGCGGCGATCTGTGCGAGTAGTGCGGTGCGCCGCCCACCGATGATTACCCGGCTGCCGGCGGCATGGAACTTAAGGGCCAGTCCCAAACCGATACCGGACGTGCCGCCGGCGATGAAAAATGGTGTTTCCGGTGATATTCATGCCCTCGCTTTCGGGTGGGTCGTAGCGGCCAGGAGGGTTTCGGTAGCCGCCCACAGGCGCTGGGCGATGTCAGCATCCAGGCCGGCGGAGCCGGCTTTACCCAGGGCGGGGTGGCCTTTCATGCTGGCCAGGCCGCGGGGGCCGATGTAGGAGTTGCCGGGCACGTCCTGGGTGGCGGCGAACAAGATCGACAACGCGCCGGTGGCCGGGTCGTTGAACAAAAACCGCAGGGCATGGGTGACTTTTCCGGAGGCGGCGTGCCGGGCCAGGTTCGTCGAGGCGATACCGGGGTGGGCCAGGACCGACCGGACCGGGCTGCCTGCGGCGGTCAGGCGACGCTGCAGCTCCAAGGAGAACAGCACCTCGGCCAGTTTGGAGTCTTCGTAGGCGACCGCGGCCTTGTAGGGCCGGTCGGCATAGTTCAGGTCAGTCAGGTGCACTTTGCCCATCCGGTGCAGCTGCGAGACCACGGTGACGACCCGGTCGGCGATGTTTGGCAGCAGCAAACCGGTGAGCAGGAACGGTCCCAGGTAGTTGGTCGCGAGCTGTGATTCGAACCCGTCCGCGGTGCGGGCCAAGGGCACTTCCATGATCCCGGCGTTGTTGACCAGCACATCGATCGGCCCGTTCCACCCGGCGGCGAAACGGCGCACCGAACCCAGGTCGGAGACGTCGAGCTCACGAACCTCGGTCCGGCCCGGCATGTCGGCGGCGACCTGGCGGCCTTTGGCGACATCACGGACGGCCAGCACCACCCGGGCGCCGGCCGCGGCGAGTTCGCGGGCCACGATCAGGCCCAGGCCACTGTTGGCGCCGGTGACGATCACCGTCCGGCCACTCTGGTCGGGTAGATCGGACAGCGTCCATTTGCTCATTCTCGAAGCTCCTTCATCTGCATCGGGTTTCCTACCTTGGTGGCCTTACACCTCGAGCAAACATCAGGCGCGAACCCGGAACAAGGACCTGCTCAGCCACTGAATAGCAGGTCCTGGCTAAACCCCAACCACGACCTAGGCTCAACTCGTCTGCATCACAATGCGCAAGAGGAGATTCCGATGGACCTGGTAGGGCTCGGCGCTTTCCTGCGCACCCGCCGCGAAGCCTTACAAACCGAAGACGTCGGGATGCCCCGGGGCCTTCGACGGCGTACCAGCGGACTACGCCGAGAGGAGGTTTCTTCGCTGGTCGGGATGTCACCGGACTACTACGCCCGGCTCGAACGCGGCGACGGAACCCAACCTTCCGAGCAGATGGCCGCCGCAATAGCCAGCGGGCTCCGGCTCTCCCTCGCCGAACGGGACCACCTGTTCACCCTCGCCGGCCACAGCACCCCGCGTCGCACCTCCCGCACCGACCACGTCGCACCGGCGTTGATGCGCATCCTCGACCGACTTCAGGACACCCCGGCCCAAGTCATGGGCGGTCTCGGACAAACCCTCGTCCAAACCCCGCTGGCAGTCGCGCTGCTCGGCGAGCAGACCCACTACGAGGGCGCTGCCCGGAGCGCCGTCTACCGGTGGTTCACCGATCCGGCCTCACGCAACATCTATTTGCCGGAGGACCACGACCTGCATGGGCGGACCTTCACCGCCCAACTCCGACAAGCCTCCGCCCGCGGGCCGCGTTCCCCCGCGGCCGACCTCGCTCTCGAATTACGCCAGAAAAGCCCAGAGTTCGCGGGCCTCTGGGACGAGCACGAGATCGGCCTGAACTACTCCGAACCTAAACGCTTCACCCACCCCCAAGTAGGGCGCCTGGACCTGCACTGCCAAACGCTGCTGGACCCCGACACTGACCACACCCTGCTCGTCTTCACCGCCACCCCAGGTACCACCAGCTACGACACACTCCAGCTACTTGCCGTAGTCGGTCACAGTCTCAAGCCCTAAAGAAGTCCGATCCTCCTGCCTTGCAAGGGAATTCCCGCGCTACGACCCGCTGGCAATCTCACACCACGGCGCATCCGGGCTAAGCCAGGCGGGTATCGAGCAGGTCGACATGGTGCTCTCCACCGCCGGTACCACCGACAACCTCGCTTGGTTCGGCGCGGTGCTGCGCCCCTTCGGTCACCTGTCGGCCATCGACCTGGGCGGCCCGCTGGACCTCGGCCCGCTCGTGCAGAAGTCGGTCTCCTTGCATACCGAGATGGTGTTCAGCCAAATCATCGCCGGTGCGGACCCCAGCGGACAGGGCGGCGTCCTTCAGGCCGTCGGCGACCACGTCGCGGCCGGGCTGCTGCGCCCGATCGTCACCACCCGGCTTCAGGACCTCACCGTGCCGAGCATGCGAACCGCGCACGAGTTGCTCGAAACCCGCCGCACCGTCGGCAAGGTCGTCATCGAAGTCTGACCAGACGCGGCGCGACTCACCCACACCTAGCCGGTCCGTCGAGCGGAGCAGCGCGGTGCCAGCGTAGTGCAGCGCGGTGCCGCGCGGGAGTTGCTCGGCTGCCGCCACGTACCACTGCGCTCAAGGACGGTCGAGCACGCACAGGGATCACCCAGTCCACTCCCCGGCCCGAAGCCGGGGGAACCGCGACGACGACGAAAGGCGCAATCTGACAACGACATCGGCATCCGTCCAGCCGGATCAGGGCCCAGCGATCCCCGACGTGATCACACGATTCCTGGACGCCGTTGCGGCGCTGGATGCGGACGAGCTCGCCGACTGCTTCAACGCGGTGGGGGAGTACTTCGTGAAGTTCCCGAACCCTGCGATCGTCGGGCGGGAGAATATTCGTGCGTATTCGCCGACTTGTTCTCAAGATGTTCGGGAGCGCGATCGGACGTGTCGTCGTTCGGGTTCAACGGGAGCACTGTCTACACGGATCGAGTTGATCGGTTCTGGTTCTCTGGGCGAGAGGCGTTAATCGAGTGCGTCGGAAGTCTTCGAGGTGGAGGGCAGCCGCATCTCCGTCATCCGTGACTACGGTGATGCCGAGATTTTCACCCGGCCCACTGGACCAAGCGTTGGGAAGGTGAGCGCGTAAGGGCTTTCAGGAAACGCACCCCGCCTAGCGGGAGTTGGCCCGCAGGAACGGTTCGACGGACGTCCGGCGGCGGGTAGTCGCGGCTACGCGTCGCGTACCGAGGCCGAGAGCCGACCGTGCTGGGCGTCTCGATAGATAACCGGCCAGCGACACATGATCACGGGCCCGCCGCGACCACAAGCAGGGGCAGGGACGGTCGTCCCAATGGGCCCGTCCGCGTTTTCATCCCCGCTCAGCCGCCACATACGGCACACTGCCGGCATGACGGGACTGAAGATCGGCTACGCCCTGTGTCGACGGTCGGGCAGGACCTCACCGCCCAACGCGACGGCTTGGCCGCGCTCGGCGTCGGCGCCGAGCGGGTCTAGGGGTGTTGGTAACGGTGCTGTCACCAGCCGCAACGTAGCGGCTGCAAAACTGGTGATCAGCCGACTTTGACGCCGCCGGCGCGCTGGACGGCGCGGTAGACGGTGGACCGTCCGACGGTGAACAGTTCGGCCAGCTCGGCAGTGGTGTGTTTGCCCGCTCGGTAGAGCTCGACGAGGTGGGTTTCCTGGGTGGCGCTGAGTTTGGGTGCTTTGCCGCGGAGTCGGCCTTTGGCTTTCGCGACTTTCATTCCTTCGCGGGTGCGCATCCGGATGAGGTCGGACTCGAATTCGGCGATCGTGGCCAGGACGTTGAACAGCAGCCGGCCGATCGGGTCGTTCGGGTCGTGGACCGATCCGCCGATGTTGAGCTTCACGTCGGCATCGGTGAGTTCGGCGACGATGTCGCGGGCGTCGGGCAGTGACCGGGCCAGCCGGTCGAGTTTGGTGACGACCAGGGCGTCCCCGGCGCGGCAGGCGGCGAGTGCCTCGCCGAGGCCGGGTCGGTCTCGGGTGCGGCCGGTGAGACCGTGGTCGACGTTCGCGTTATGCCGACTGGCGTCGCGGAGCCGTTAGTGTGCAGGGTGACCGCGTTCGGCAGGTCGGCATAACTAGAGCCCCTCGAGGAAGGCGATCAGCGCGTCCGGGGGTCGGTAGCGGCCGGGTTTGGCTGCGAGCGGCGCGACGCGTGCGATGGCTTGT
>JAABUV010006206.1_pt1 | contig 13130 bp, 16 predicted proteins | sample 5559971 | NCBI WGS metagenome assembly JAABUV01 (sample SAMN10711881, study PRJNA513362) | rock metagenome | isolation source: Antarctica rocks | place: Antarctica: Victoria Land, Knobhead nord | collected 2015-12-19
GCCCTCTGGCGAGCACCATGCGGGGCCCGACGCGGGCCCTGCAGCGTCTCTTGGCGGCCTGCGGGCAGCCGTGCCGCGGCTGAAGCTGCCGCCGCGGGGCGCGCGCGGCAGGGCTGCAGGCGCAGGGGTTCCCAACCCCAGTCCCCCTGACGCGCCGCGGGCCGGCCGGAGCGGCCGCGGCGGGGTCTCCGCGACCGCGCAGAAGCCTGCAGGCGCTGCGGGAGCGCCGCAGGGCAGTCGGCCCAACCGCAGCCTGCGACAGATGTGCTGCTGCGGCATGCCGGCCGGGCCGGTGCAGACGCGCTGAGAAGCGTTTGCGGAGACCAGGCACTATGAAGGGGGCCGAGAACAGCCTGTAGGAGCTCATGTGCACCCTTGGGGGCGGCAGGCATGTGAGTGCTCGCAGTAACACCTATAAAGGGTTGGTGCGTCAAGTGGATGTAGCAGGCTCGGAGTGTGTCTTTCTGCATGTCACGGAGCGCTTGCAAGGCTGTGGTCAGGCCAAAGCCCCCGAGGCGCAGCAATGCGACCCTGAGGTGCTGCTCCAGGGTGGCTGGGACCGGTGCGTTCGTGCAGTGCACGGCCAGCAAACGCCACTGTGCTTACTTTGTGCCGGATGCGCATCACATAGGACCGCTTGTTTGATTGTGCTACTGCGCATACAGCTGTACGGAAGACCACTCTTTGATGGGTTTGCATGCAACCTTGTCCCCTATCAACGGACCTTGGACATGCCAAGCTGGCAACAGAGGCTACACTCAGAAGGCCTTCTGGCAGGCTGTCCTTAAGCACGGCGCCTGCAACAGGCAGCACGTCCTTGAGCTCGGCCCCTGTCACAGTCAGGAGCGCGCCACTTTAGTGCCGGGCGCCAGCATGCGGGAGACGAGCCTGGAGCCCCTGACGACCCCCGGCCTCCCCGTGCAGGTGCCGCAGCGCGAGCGGATCTGAGCAGGACGCCCTGTGTGAGCCCGTGTGTATGACAGCAGGGCAAGGCCAAAGCATATGCCGCGCGTACATGCGCTGCCATGATATTGACAGCGCCAGCATGCAGCTGGGAGCCCCACATGCTGGCGCGATGTTGTCGGGCCTGCAGAGGTGGCAGGTCTGCCAGCTGTACCCAGGTCGCAGGGACGCCCTCCTGCCGGTGCGCGGCCGCGCGCGCAAGCGGGCTCGGGTGCCCGCAGGCAGAGCGAGCTTTGAGGACTTGGCGGGGCCGGCAGGGCATGCTGCCCATGTCGGGGTTGCAGACACGCTGCGCCTCTCCCACAAGGCCGCGCACAGGCACACTCTGTTGCTCACAGGCAGGGCGCGCGGCGGGGCCGGCAGGGTATGCTGCCGGTGTCAGGGTCGCAGGAGACCCTGCGCCTCTTCCACGCGCTCGTGCACAAGGACGCGCGCGTGGAGGTGGGCGCCTGGCGCGCGGAGGGCGACGCCGGCGGCGGCGGCAACTTCCGCCTGCGCCGCACGGTCACGTACCGGGCGCCCATGCGCGGCCCGGCCTGGTTCCGCGCGATGTGCGGTGCGCGCCCGCGCCGCCGGCCGGCGACGGCGGCACCCGCGCCCCGCGATGCGCGGCCAGCCGCAAGGGCGCGCGTGATGTTCCTGCGCCCGCGACGGCCCTCACGACAGGCATAGGTTATGGAAACCTTTGCATACCCTACCCTACACCAGTGCGAATGCGCAGGCTCGAGCACCATGCGCATGACGGACCTGCATGAGGTGGCGTACGATGCGGCGGCCGACGAGCAGACCTTCGACCTGGTGTCGCTGCTGCAGCTGCCCGCCGGCCGCATGACCGTCTCGCGCGTGCGCTGGCGGCTGGTGCCCATGGACCCCGAGGGCGGCGCGGTCGGCTCGCGGGTGCGGCCCGCCGGCCCAGCGCACGGCGGCAAGCTTGGGGGCACGGGGGGGGCATGGGGGCATGAGGTGCGGCCAGAGGCCACGTGGGCGTGCCCAACCCAGATCTGAGAGAGCCTGCAGGCCCTGCGCGTCGAGGCTCATGCATTCGCTTGCCTGCTCACAGCACTCTGCAGATACTTTGAGCTATGCTTCTGCACATGGGCGACCCCCCACGACGTGCATCAGCCGCTCCGTCCCTAAGCATGTCCCAGGCCGTGGCCGTCGCGTGGCCGCGTGCAGCGCCAGGCCGCCAGGGGCACTGCCGCTCACAAAGCGCCCTGTCTGCCGTGCTGCCGCTGTCAAGCCGCTGTGGCTGACAGGGGCAGCGCCGCTCACGGAGCGCCCTGCCTGCCGTGCCGCCGCTAGCAGGCCGCCGTGCTGACCATGAATAACCCTACCCCTAACCCTAAAGCCAACGCTGCATGCAAGGTGCACACCAGCGTGCGCATGTGCAGCGGCGCTTTGCGTACGCGGGCCTGCAGGGCGCGCTGTAGACCCACCTGCTGGCGGGGAGACCAAACCCTAACCCTGCGTCTGCGCGCCGCGCCAGGTGCATACCAGCCTGCACGTGGAGCAGCGGCGCTTCGCGTACGCGGGCCTGCAGGGCGCGCTGGAGACATATCTGCTGGCGGAGACCGAGCGCCTGGCGGCCCACTACAACGCGCTCGTCGCGCTGCTCGTGGCCGAGCGCGGCCACATACCAGACTGCCTGGCGTGCCCCAGGGTCCGCTTAGAAAAATGGTCTTCGAAGGCCCTGTGAGTGAGGCTGTGATCGCTTTGCGGGCGTCCCGCTTTCGTGCACTTCCGACACTCTGGCAACCAGGGCGTGCTCATGCCTGCCGGGCGCTCCACCAGAGGCTCTGGAGGCTCTGGAAAGAGGAAGGACAAGTGGAGTGAGCTGCTCTGCAGCCACGTAAGCAGCGAGCTGCCAGTGCCTATCAGGTGTTGCATGCGCATGCGGCCATCGTCATGCAGCGGCCTGGTGCAGCCGCCGCTCTCATGGCGGCGCTGGCCGCGCAGGAGTGGGCGACGTCGCTGCTTGGCGAGCAGTATGCGGCCTACAAAGCGAGCGCGCTGGCGCGGCCGGGCGCGCTGCAGCCGCCCGTTGACGCGGAGAGCTCGCACGAGGGCTGCATGGCTAGCATGGCGGTCGCCGGCAGCCTGAAGAACGCCATGCAGCTGCCTGCCTAATCCGCCGCTGCTACCTGCTGGTCCCTGGCTGCCAGCTCTGCAGGGCTTGCCTGTGGTGTATCTTATCCAGTGGATAATATCCACCGATTTCATGCGTGACACCGTCAGAGGCAAAGCATCTCCCTGTCTTAGAGGAAATCTAGGCCAGTACTGCCATGCAGCACTGAATGAATGAATGAATGAAAGGCCCTACTGCAGCAGCAGCAGGCATGCATGGCAAATGTCTGTGCGCCTGTCTGTGTCCTGTTTTTGAAGCACATAACATGTAACTCCGCCGCCCAGATCGAGGGTCCTCATACGATCATGGCGCATGGCATGCGCAGTACGAATCAGTCCTTGCTCGTGTTTGCTCCAGACCTTGGAATGGCTTGTGCCCCGCAATGGTCCGGCGCGCCAGACACTGCCAGCACATTGCAGATGTCAGCTTGCAGGCAAACACCGCCCACGCGATCGCTCCTCTTTGCGCTGCTTTCCACGTTTGCACTATCTACACCCTTCACACTGCGTGGACAGTATGTCTATGCTTGTTGACAGTCCTTGGCTATGCCTTGCTCTTGCAGGAGTTTTGCGAGTTGTTTGCTGAGCCGGAGCTCTTCATCAGCTTCCACCGCGCCTGCCATGGCAACGAGCGCGTGTCCTGCAGCGGCTGGATCGTCGGCGGCGATGGGGCCTGGCACCGCGATGCGGCCTTCCTCATGCCGTACCAGGCCCCTGCGTGGCTCAAGAAGGCCGTCGGTGCGCATATGTGCAGCGCTTGCCTTCATGCCTGTATCCTAGCGGCCGGTGCAGAGCTGCGGGCTCAGTGCCCCCCTTCCGCCGCAGGGACCTCAGGTTGCTTTCATGCCTGTATGTAGAGAGCCGGTGCAAAGCTGCGGGCTCAGTGTCCCCCTTGCGCCGCAGGGACCTCGCTTGCTTTCGTGCCTGTATCTAGAGGGCCGGTGCAAAGCTGCGGGCTCAGGACCACTTTTCTGCCGCAGGGACCTCGGTCGTGTACGTCAAGGACCACCACACCGTGCACTTTGGCGGGGAGGGGGAGGGCGGACCAGCGGGCTGCGGCCAGGCTCCCACGTACGCGGACGCGGCGGCCTGCAGCAGGCCGCAGGCGCAGCCCGGCGGGGCGCTGGACGCGGCCAGGGCGGTCGTGCTGGCGCGGCTGGCCTCCGGCCAGGCGGCGGGCTTTGAGATGCGCACGGCGCCCGCGCTGGCCACGCCCTGGGGCCGCGCGGTCCCCATCGCGGAGATGCTGTTCTCGTTTGCTGCGGACGCTCCTCCGCCCGCGACCGGCTTCACTGTGCGCTGCCCGCCCTTACCACCACAAGCGCGCTCTGCCGCCGCTGCACTGTCTGCCCCCGCTGTAGCAGGTGCACTGGGTGTAGCAGGTGCAGTGGGGCCCCCTGTAAGTCTTTTATTGTGTATAGCCCATCGGCATCGGTCTGCCGTCCTCGCTGCCTGACGCACCACAGGCTATCATCGTCGGCTGCAAGCTGCACGCGCGTCGCCGCGGGGGTGGCAAAAGAGACCCAGCGCGCACCGCCGCGAGCGGCGCCCCCCTGCGCGCCGCGTGCAGCCGCCGGGCGCGCCAGCTGGAAGGCTGCCAGGGTTAGGGTAGGGCCGACCAGCCCGGCGACCGTGCAGGTGACGGTGGACCTGGCGTGCAGCGCGCGCGAGCTGCGCTGGCTCTGGGCGCTGCGCGGCGCGCTCGAGGGCGTGTTGGTCGGCCAGGCGTCGCTCACGGCGACGGCCTTCCTGGACTTCTGCCGTGCGCGCTGCGCGGAGCACGCCGCTCAGCGCGACTGCCTGCATGAGGCGCGCATCCATCTGCATCATGTTGCACTCCCAATGATAACGGTACAGGCGGGGTCTAAGACACGAGTTCACTCTGCGTTTTGCCTGCATGCGCAAGATTGTGAGGATGCTGGCGATGGGGCGTGGTTGCATGGGTCAGGCGTGGGGCCTGCCCTGCTGGCAGCTGTGCGGGCCTGCTCTTGCAGCAGGTCAGCTGCAGCTTTGGGGCTCCCCCCTGTCATTGAACAGAGGCAGGCGCACCGTACTGCATGCATGCATATGCAAGGCCCTGATAAGGTTGGCGCGGCTCTGATGTCAACAATTCTCACCCTCGTAATGGAGCAGACGCAGCTCTTGCTAGTGCTGTTTGCGCACAAACGCGCCCGCGCTGCTGCGCAACTGCACGCGCGCCCGCAGGGCCGCCACGCCTGCTGACACTCCTCCCTCGGGCGCAGCGCATGCAGCTCTCGCCGGTACTGCGCGCGCGGGCGGACGCCCCGGGCGCGCGCTTCAGCGACTCCGCCTGCAGCTCTCCGACGAGCGTGTACCTGAGCGCCGCGGAGTCGCTGCGCCCTGAGTCAGTGTCCTCCGGCGGCCGCCCTGCCGCGCGAGTGCGGACATTCTGCCTCCCGCGCATCTCGCCGCCTGCGCACCTGCCAGGCTATAGGAGCTGCAGCAGAGCCGCCAGTCCCATTGCTGACCCCTGGTGTGCGCTTGGTATCTGCCGTGAGCGCTCGTACATTGACAGCGCGGCTTCATTTGCAGCTCCGCAGGCATGCACTGCACTACCAAATGCCGCCAGGTGCGCACTGCAGCCGTCCTGCATGCGCTGACACGGCTGGCTGGGGCCGCGCAGCGCGCGCCACGCTGGCGCGCGGCGCTCGCCTGCTGCGGCTGCTGCCCGGGCCGGGGGAGGCGCGCCGACGCGCCGGCCGCCGCGCGCGCCGGCGGGCTCACGCGGAAGCTGCTGCGGCCGGCCAACAGCCTCGAGTGGGAGAGCGAGTGAAAGCGACAGCCTCGAGTGGGAGCGCGAGTGAGAGCGACAGCCTCGATCGGGAGCGCGAGTGACCCGCCGGCAGCCTCCGAGTGGGAGAGCGAGCGAGAGAGCGGCAGCCTCGAGCGGGAGAGCGAGCGAGAGCGGCAGCCTCAAGCGGAGAGCGAGCGAGAGCGAAGGAGAATGCCTGATCTCCCCATAGAAAGCTCGGGCGTGGCTCGCCGCGCTGGCGGGCCCTCACGCTGGTGCGGCGAGCGCTCGGGCAGGGTGCGCCTGCAGGGTCCATGTGTTACGGGCCGCCATGGCCTGCCGCCACACACCTGCCAAAGCAGGTGCGTGGGCAAAAAGAGTTGGTGAGGGGACTGTGAGGTTGCTCTGCCTGAAGGTATGGAGCGGTGCGCTTTCTTGGCGCGTCCTTAGCCGGTCTCTCCTACTAATGTGACTCACAGTCAGCGGGCTTGCATTTTCGCAGTTGTGTCAGAACAGGGTCCAGAGAGAGAATTTGCTGCTTTGTGCGGCAAGCTAGGTTGCGCGAAAGAAATTAATGCTGAAGTCTTCCCTTGCCAAGCTTTTGCTCGGCAGTTCTTTCTGCACGGCGAGCCTTGCTGATGTTGTCAGTATTGGAGCATTCACTTGAGTACACAAGACGCATACCTGGTTGAACAAGGTCCTGTTCTGGTGTGGCTTGAGTTGGCGAGTGCAGTTGCATGTCACTGTCCTGTGACATGCAGCCATGAGCTTTCTTCTTGCATGGTGATCTGGTGACTTCAGCAGAAAGTTCTGCTGCAGAACTGATGCACCCGGAGAATGGACAAGCCTGCATGTACAATATCACACTCCACGGAGCCCTACCGGGCTTCCCATCCAGAGGGGAGGTGCTCCGTCTGTGCTCTTCTCCATGCTCGCTGCATGCACGTTTGCTGATAGCCCGGCAGCCGTGTAGCACACTGTTCCTACAAGAGGCTTGTGCAACTGCGCTAGCTAGAAGGACAGGTCGCGAGCCCTGATCCGCGGGGCCCAGCAGGCCCGGAAGCCCGTCGGCCGCCTGGGCCTTGTGAGCACCATGGTGCGCAAGTTGGAGCTCAACGAAGACCTGCCCGGTACCAGCGTGCAGGCAAGAGAAGAGGCCCACCGGACCTGTCTTGTAACACTGGGGAGTGCCCGCCGTGCGTCACCCTGCCTGTGGCTGGATCTGCAGTCTATTGTGCCGTGAGCAAGAGCGCGGCTTTGATCTGGGTGCCTGGCAGAACGACCCATTGGGGTGCTGCGCACAGACGCTTGAACACATGGCGCCCGTCCCTGCACCAGCCTTGCGGCAATAGTACAGCGGGCTCATATGCTGCTGAGGCAGCAACTGTGGCCTGTGACCACCCCTGTCGCCCTGCGCTGCGCGGCCCGCTGTGCACCAGATCTCCGCCCCTCGCGCCTGTGGCAGGGCGGGCAGGCCCGCGCAGGCCTGCGTTTGCCAGGCCCCCTGCTGGGCAGCGCCCAAGTGCGCGGCAGCAGGGCGCTGCCCACAGCGTGCCGCACGCCAGCAGGAGCTGCCTGTGACGCGCGGCGCGCGCGAGCGGCCTTCGCCGGGACCCCGAGCTTTGAGCCTGACAGACCGGCTTGCGCGCCCCGCCAGGAGTTCACCGAGGTGTTCAAGCGCGCGGAGACCATGTACGCGTACCACTGGTCGCTGCACGCCAATGACCGCATCCGCGTGGGGCCCTGGGAGGGCCCCGACCTCGCCACGCGCCGTATGGTGTTCCTCGTGCCCTACCAGGCGCCCGGGTGGTTCAAGCGCGCCGTGGGTGCGCTCGCCCTGGCGTTGCCGGACGCGCGTGAGTGCCCCAGGTGTCTTGCGCCCGGCGCTGCGGCTGGGGCTCGGAGCGCTCCGGACGGACAGGCTTACAGCTCTGCCTGCCTTTTGTGCCTCGCCCTACGCTCGCTTGTCCTTGAACGCGTACTAAAGGTGGTGGCGAGCAGGTTGCGAGCAGGCGCACAGCGAACCCGGCGGGCTGACATGCTCTGGCGCAACGCCGCGGGATGTGAGTCTTGGTGGTGTCAGGCCCGAGACCGGACGCGGACGAGCGCGGAGCTGTGCCAGAGGGCGCCTCACGCGCTGATCCCAGGGCGGCGTGTGCGGGGGCAGGCACACAGGTGGTCAAGACCCGCGACCAGCAGCGCCTGGAGGTGCCCAAAGCCCAGCCAGAAGGGGTCTGTGGACTGACCCCAGGGAGGCGTGTGCCGGTGCAGGCCCGGAGGTGGTGGAGTTCCGCGACCAGCAGCGCCAGAAGGCGCGCGAGATCAGGCCAGGAGGGGCCTGGCCCCGGGCGAGCTGACCCCGGGGCGGCGCGTGCGGGGGGCAGGCACAGAGGTGGTCAAGATCCGCGACCAGCAGCGCCTGGAGCTGGAGCACGCGGCGGACGGGCGCCTGGCCGCGATGACCATGGTCTCCCGCCCGGCGCTGCTCGTGCCCGGCGGCAAGTACCTGCCCATGGGCGACGTGCGCTTCCGCGTCGCGGCCGCCGGCAGCCCGGCCGCGCCGGTCTGCAAGGCGCGCCGCCGCCGCCTCGAGTGGCTTTCTGCTCTGTGTAACGAGGGGTCTAGCAGCGAGCAGTGCTCCCCTTCTGGGTGTCGCTGCGCGGCGCGCTGCCGCCGCCCCGAGGGGCCCTGCATGGCGGGCGGTGCAGTGGCGAGCCGGCGCGCCAGGCGCCGTAGCGCTGGGGCCAGGCGGCTGCTCGTGACGTGCCCTGAGCAGCTGCCCGCTCACGATGTCGCAGCGAGGTCGGCGTGCTGAGTGGGGGCGTGCGGCGCGCAGGTCCACTCGCAGGTGGCCTGCACGGCGGAGGGCCTGAAGTGGCTGTGGGCGCTGCGCGGCGTCATCGAGCGCGTGATGGTCGCGCAGTGCAAGATGGTCGCGGAGACGTTTGTCGCGTTTGCCGCCCGCGTCAGCCGCGAGGGCCTGGATGTGGTGCGCGCACCGGCCGGTCTGGGAGGCAGTCTAAGAACAGAGGGATCACACGTGTCAACGTGAAGTGGAAGGCTACATGGGCTTCAAGGGGCCGCGACAGGCTGCCGGACTGGCACAGGCGCCTGCTCAAAATCGTGGGCTGCATGCTGCACCCCCGGAGGCGCATGCAGAGCCACAAATGCGGTGCAGGGGCGCGCCTGAGCTGGACGCTCAAACGTGCAAGGGCCGGTGGCGCCTCTGGCCCAGCGCCGGGACGCTGCAGGCCAGCAGCTGACGCGGGAGAGCGGTGAGGTGGCGCCGGGACGCTGCAGGGCGGCTGCTGACGCGCGGCAGCGGCGCGGCGGCAGGAGGACGTGCACGCGAAGATACCGGCCAGCCGCGCGCCGCTGGAGCGCGTGTCGCTGAGCCGCGCGTCGGCGTCCGGGCGCTCCATCACGCACTCGCGCAGCCGCTCGCTGAGCATGTCGCTGCGGCGCGCGCTCAGCCGCTCGGGGCGCCTGAGCAGCGGCATGGGCGACCCGACGGTCCCGGTCCCCGGCGGCGAGGCGGGCGCCCCCGGGACGCCCGCGCGCGGCGGCGAGGACCCTGGCGCCGGCCGCAGCGGCAGCCTGGCGCGCGGCAGCGGCTCCCCCGGCAGGAGGGGCCGCGCGTGGCGCCAGCGCGCAGCTTCCGGGGAGGACCCCGCGGGCGGCGGCGGGAGCAGCCCGACGCGCGCCCGGGGCAGCGTGAGCTGGGCGTCCTCTGTCGCGGGGGGCTCCGGCAGGGGGGCCGCCGCCGCGGCTGCACCCCCGCACGCCCAGCTGGCCGGCGGGCCGGCGGACGCGCCGGGCCGCGGCGGCCTGGGGGAGCCCGCCGGGGCCGCAGTGGCGGAGCCTGGTCACGCCGCTGGCGCGGCCACGGAGCCGGGCGCGGACGCGGGGCCGGCCGCGGGCGCGCTGGCAGGCGGTGAGAGCGGGGCGTCCGCGCTGGGCGACCCGCACAGCCCGGAGACGCCGGCGGCGCTGCACAGGCGCAGGCGCGCATGCGCCCCGGCCGCGCTGCTGTGGGCTTGAGCGCGTTGGTGGTGCGCTATATACCATGTGGTCATGTAATTGAGGCGTGTTCAGGCAGGCATGGGCTCTGCTGTGGCTGCGAGCAGCCCACATGGCACCTCCAGTGCATGCCGCGCTTGCCCGAGCGGGCGGCACCCATATGTCAGTCAAAGCACCTGGGGCTGGCCGTCAAGCCGGGGTGGGACTTGTGCAGCTGCTTGGGCGCCGAGCAGGGCCGCGTAGCGTTGCTGGTCGGCGGCCCCGCATGCGTTCATGCCCGGGTCCCCCGGGTCAGGCGAGCAGACGCGCTCTGCTGCAACTGGCTCACAGCCACTCACGGCCGCTGCTCGCGCCGCAGCAGCTCGCGCGGCGGCGGCCTGGGCCCCGCGCGCTCGCTGAGCGCCGGCGCGGCCAGCATCACCAGCACGGTCTACTTTGACGCCTGCGACGGCGGCTCCGAGCCCGCGAGCTCGCCCGGCGCCGCCGACATCACCGCCACAGCCTACTTCGACACATTTCACGAGGAGGCGCCCGCGGAGTTGCCTGCATCGATCGGTGCGGCAGCGCTGGGCAGCGGCCTCTCCCACATGGGCGGCGTGCTGCCAGGCAGCCAGGGCCGGGGGCAGGCTCTCACGTCTGGCGGCGCCGCCTGGGCTCGCCGTGCGGTCGGGCAGGCCGGGCGCAGCGCGCGCGTATGTGCGCAAAAGTGCCCGGCACCCTGCCTGCTGCAGAAGCTCCAGAGTCTGTGCATGCCTGCACAGGCAGCGCTCTGGCCCGTGTGTCTGGGCCGGATGTGCGGCGGGTGCAGCCGGAGGTCGGCCATGCGGATCATGCGGGCACGGGCGCGCGCGTCATGCACACTACCATAGACAGCTTACCAGCAGGCAATGCAATGGGACTCGGGCATGCCTGCGCAGGCCGCGCGTCGCCGACGCGCTTGGGCCGCGTGGCGGAGGCGGAGGGCGCGCGCTCGGAGCACGCCGGCGCGGACGCCTGGGTCACGCACGCCGCGCCCGGCGGCACCTTCGGCGACGTGCCGGTCAAGCCGCAGGCGGGGCGCAAGCGCCCGCTCGGGACGCAGCGCAGCGCAGCCTCGGGCGCGGCTGAGCGCGGCACGTCCGGCAAGCAGGTGCGCCCATGCTGCGCTCGCAGTCTGCACAGTGCCCAATCTATCCCCACACCCCTCTTCATTCCAGTCTGCCGCACCCTAGCACTGGGGTTGCCAAGCGCATGCGCCCATTTGCGTTTCGCACTCACTGTGCTTGGCAAGCCCCAGCCGAGGTGCAGGGCGCTCACTACTGTCAATTGACACACGTCACGGCAAGCTCGCCCCACGTGTCAGTCGTGTACTGTGACGGCGGGGCCCTACATGCGGTGGGTAGGGCTTTTCTCGGTGCACTCTGTGGCACTTACGTTCGGATTGCTCTGCATGATGCTGGCTATGTTGTGTATGAGGGGTCGTGCTGCTTGCGTTCTTGCATAATGCATGCAAAGGTGCAAGAGGGACATGCCTGAGATGCGCTATGCTATGCCCTGGACGTCACGCTGGCTTTCCATCTTTTCTCATCGTGCATGCATGATTGCGGCAGTGCTGACTGCATGCGTGCACCACCGCGCAGTCGCGCGGCGGGCTCAGCAAGCTGCTGTGTAGCTGCACCAGCCCCGCCGCCAAGGACTAGGCGGAGGACCGACGGCATGGGCGCAAGGCATTGCATGGCCCGCATTTGTGCTCATAGCAACTTTATCCTGCCCAAAGCAAGCGGCTGGCGCTGCATGGCTATACGGAACCATTGTGCGGAACATGCCAACCTTATCCTCCTGTTAGTGCGTAATTTTGGGTGCGTACTGGGACCGCTGGCCAGCTATCGCGCATGCAGCACCCGGTCAACGACTCTGATGTGTGGCCAATTTGCTTGAGAAAGATTTTGAAAAGGGACACTGGCGCGGGGCACGGCGCTGTTGGCCCGCCGTCTAATTCGCGCATTCCGTGCGCTCACTGCGTCTGCTGGCCCACCTTGTTGGCGCAGAGGCTGCCGCCGCAGCCTTATAAGTGTGGTAGTATGAGTAGCAGCACCCACTCGGGATGTAGTCGAACCCGGACCCGGCCCTGCCTCTTGGCTTCACTGGTCTATGTATGCAGCTGTAGTCAAGGACTATTTTCGAGGGGTAACGACCGAGGCAGGCAGACAGCAGTCGCAGTGTTGTAGCCAGACCTGCATGCGCACTGGGTCCCGCTCGTGAGGGCATGATGACGAAGCATTGCCTTGCCTGCGCGCTGCCCGGCCAGGACAGCAGAAGCTCCGCCTGTGGTCACGTGTACATACATGGCGCTGGGCTGGTCACGCCAGCATGATGCTAGTGCAACTGCACGCAGTGTAGTACATCATTCAGGCGCTCCGTTTGCTTGGCGTATGGAGTTTGTGTGACATAGCAGCAGACCGGTCACTTCAGAGACACGCACGCACATCGCTGTAACCTTGCACCGCAAGCAGGCTAAAACAGCTCGCCGTAGACACAGTGACAATGCTTTGCAGCAGAGTTGACAGCACAGTCCAGGTCTATGCTGGATCTATCCGACTGCAGGGCTGCCGGCATGCTCTTCAGAGAAGCATTAGCACTTCGCCTGCACCAGCCTGTCGTCTAGGTCGAAACACGAGCCGTGCACGAGCCCAGCTCAACCCGCACGCATCCACGGGCAGGCAGGCTACAGCTCGCTGCGCAGGAGGTAGTCCTCGCGGTCCATGTGCTCGTGCATGGGATTTTCTGCCGGCGCGGCCGCCGCGGTCGGCGCGGCCGGGAAGTGCACGGGCGCGTCGCCCGGCCGCCGGGCGCCCTTGCGGCAGTACAGCACATGGTACTCCAGCGACCCGGGCTCGCCAAACGCGGTCGCGGCCATGCCCCACGCGTACTGCGGCGCGAGCAGCAGTGGCCGCCTGGCCGCGCAGCGCAGGTCCGGTCCACTCAGACCACAGATCGCTTGCCGCAACGGCGGGTCGCCAGGAACGCAGAAGCAGGCACGACCGAATGTGCGCGCGGAGCCGCGCCGACGGAGGTCGTTCACAGGCGCGCACCGGGCTACAGCAGGCAGCCGAACCAAGACCCACCCGAATACCACACAATCACAGTGCGCTGGGCTGCCAGGGCGTTGGCGGCTGGCTGCGCAGGACAGGGGGCGCGCAGCGCGGCGCGCAGGCGCGCCGCGCGGCCGCACCGGAAGTGAGGCTGCGTAAAGGTGATGGAGAAGAAGGCGCCGTCCGCGGCCAGCACCCTG
>JAABUV010006208.1_pt1 | contig 13129 bp, 15 predicted proteins | sample 5559971 | NCBI WGS metagenome assembly JAABUV01 (sample SAMN10711881, study PRJNA513362) | rock metagenome | isolation source: Antarctica rocks | place: Antarctica: Victoria Land, Knobhead nord | collected 2015-12-19
CGTCTGGCGGCGCGCGCCCGCGACCGCACCACCCAGCGCACGTTGCGCTGGTTGATCGGCTAGATCAGGACGTCATACGCCTGGATGCTTTCCAGGGCGCGCTGCGAACCCGCCTTGTCCCACGCAAGCCGCCCGGTCGTCGCCGCGCCCGTGCGGCGGCCCCCCCTGAAAGTCCGCTGCGCAGCCTCCGCTCCGGGCCCTGTGTCCCCTGCACCGCAGCTCGCTGCTCGCGGGCCGCGAGTCCGGCGTGTAGCGCACGGTCGGGCTGTCTGCGGGCCCAGCGGTGGGCAGGCAAACTGGTCGCCTCATGCTGCGCCGCCCAGCAGGCAGCCCCACGAGTGCGGGGAGCGTGACGAGGGGACACGCCACACCCGTCGCAGCACCGTGAGCCGGACAGCGGCTCTGCATGCAGGGGCCGGGCGCAGGCTTGCAGGCATGCCGGCAAGGAGGTGGCGCTGAGGGGGTTGTGCCGCGCGCCGGGCGCGCGGCAGCGCTGCCGGGCATGGACGTGACGCGCTTCACGGCGGCCGCGCGCGCCGCGCTGGCGGACGCCGAGCTCCCGTTTTCGCTGCGCGCGCTCGTGGACGCGTCCGGGCAGCTCGACTTTGGCGCCGTGGCCGAGACGGCGCCCGCCGCTCACGCGGCGGCCCCCCCTGCGCCGCCCGCCGCCTCCGCCCCGCCCGCGCCCGCGGGCGATGCGGGCGGCGCCAGGCCGGGCCCGGCGCCGCGGGCGGCGGCGCCCACGGCGGCTGCCAGCGCGATGGCGGCCGTGATGGCGGCCGGGCCGGGCGGGTACGGACCGGCTCCGCCGGCGGGCGAGGCCGCGGCGGCCCTCCGCCGCCACGGCATGGACCGCCAGCGCCTGCAGCCGCGCATGTCGCCCGACCTGCTGCGCCTGGCCGGTGCGCCGCCGCGCCCGCCAGGGCGGGCGGTCCGGCGGGCGGGCGCCCGCCACGCGTGCGAACCACAGGCTCAATCCGGCTGCCGGCGCGCGCTCAAGGGGCGCAACAGGCGGGCGCGCCGGCGCGTCCCGGAGGATCGCCCCCTGCAGCGCCGCGCCCGGAAGACGGGGCGGGCAACAGGGTAAGGGTTAGTACCAGGTTAGGCGAGCCGAGCGGCGGCGCGCGCGGGGCAGGCCTGGCCATCGGGCGCACGCTGGAGCGCACGGCGGAGCAGGTGTCCGCCGGGAGCGGGCGGCTGTACGCCAGCGCCGGGCTGCTGAGGTCGGCTGCGGAAGACGCGGTGCTGGACCGGCAGCCGGTTGCGGTGCGCGCGCGGGTCGCGCGGCGTGCCGTGCGCTGCGTGCTCGGCAGCGGGCCGCTGCCTCGCCCTCAAACACTGCCCAGAGCCTTCTGCCTGCTGCCGTATGGGCCCGCACGCGCGCGCCGCGCTGACGCCGCGCGCGCGCAGGCGGCGGCGATGGCGGCGGCCAGCGCGGCGCACTGCACGGCCGAGCTGCTGGCCGACGTGGCGGCGCTGGCCATCTCGCTGCTGGCGGCCGCGCGCGACGACGCGCCGCAGCCGCTCTTCAACGCGGTCGGCCCGCCGCGGCTGCGCGGCGCCGGGCCGCCCGACGGCTTTGGCGTGCCGGGCCAGATGGAAGGCCTGCAGTTCGGCCCGACTGGCATCACAGTCCTGCCGGGCCCGGTGGCGCCGCCGGGGTTTGCGCCCGCCGTGGCCCTGGCAGCCAACGGCCCCGCGCCCGGCGTGCGCGGCGGCGGCGGCGCGGGCGTGCCGGCGTGGGCGCCGCCGCAGGCGGCCCCGGCGCCGCCCCAGGCGGCCCCAACGCCGCCGGGGCCCGCATATCAGGCGCGGCCAGCAGGCGTCCAGCTAAGTGCTTTCGAGCAAACTGATGTACTGAGGCGGGGGTTATGTTGCAGCGGCGTGGTGTGTAAGCGTGCATGCGCGCCTGACCCAGTCGCCCAGACCTCACCCATGCCCTGACTCAAGCGCTTTCTTGCCCACACGCTGTTCACGGCGTCGTACTCCTGAGCAGCGCCGCGACGGGCGCAGGCCGCTGGCCAGGCCGGCCCGCCCGGCAGCGGCGCACCCGCCGGGGGCGCGGCGCCCGCGGCGGGCGCCGGCGGCGCGCGCCCGGCGGGGGGCGGAGGCGGCCCCGGCCTCGCGCGCGGGCTGTCTGGCAGCGTGCTCGCCGTGCCGGGCACGCAGACGGTCATCCGCTTCGCCTCGGGGGTGCGCGCTCCGCTGGGCGACCGCGCTCCGTGGCCACGCTTGCCAGGCCATTGTGAAAGGCTCTGTCCTGATGTGCGGCCGCGGGCTGCGACGTGCCCGTGCGGCGCTCGCGACGCCGGCAGGGCGGGGGCCCGCTGGCCAGCGGCCGGGGCGGCGTGCGCCGCAGCGCGCGCTCGCGCGCGCCGCCGCGCGGCGGGGGCCCGCGCCAGAGCCGCGACCGCCAGGCCGTGCGGGCGCGGCGCCGCCGCGCCCTGCCCGCCTACCGCCACACCCTAACCCTATCCTGGCGCGCCCAGGACACGCCGCTGCGCGGCATGGAGGTCACGCTGGGCAGCGGCGCCAGCGCCACGATCGACCTGACGCCCGTCTCGGATGCGCTGGAGCGCGCGCTGTCGGCGCACCCCGCGCTGCGCGAGCTGGTCACCGCGGGCGCCGCGCCGCCGCCGCCCGTCGGCGGCGCCGCAGGCGCGGCGGGGCGCCGCAAGGGAGCTCGTCTTGTGTGCATGCGCGCGCCTGTCTGTTTTGGCTGGTATCACGAAAGGCGCTGTGGATAGCGCTGTTGCACGCGGGTCACATGCAAGGAGAGGGGTGACAGGCCTCGCCCTGCATGGTCCGCAGCTGGTGCGAGCGCTGGCCCTGTTCCGGCGGTGCGGATGCGCGCCCGGCTGCCGTGCGGTGTCGGTCATGCGGGCGGCCGCGCGCGCTGGCGCCTCTTCGCCTGGGTGTTGCGCAAGCACAGCGTCCGGCCCTTCCCCATGCCATTTCGCCGTTGCTGAGCAGGGGCGCCCTGGCGCGCAGGCGAGCCGCGCCAGGCGCGTGCAGGCGGGGCCGACGCGCAGCCGGCGGCCCGGCCACAGGTGCCGCACGAGCCACGGGAGCCGCAGGAGCCGCACGGGGCGCGCGCCGGGGCACCACCGCGCGCGGGAGCGCGCGCGGGCTGGGCGGCGGTCATCAACCCCATCCTGCAGCAGACCGTGCCGGCGTGCATCCAGTACGGGGTCAACCTCATGCAGCTGCGCGCTCTGCACGACCGGCGCGCCGGCACGGCCTCTCAGGGCCCCGGCCAGGGCCCCGCCCAGGGCCCCGCCGCGCTGCGCGCGCAGCCGCCGGGCGCCGGCGGTGCCCCGGCCGAGCCCGGCGGCGCCGGCGGGCCGGTGGATCCGGCGGCGCTGGCGGCGCAGCTGCAGCGCGCGGCGGGCGAGTACAACGAAGTGCTGCAGCGCGGCCGCAGCGCCGTGGCCGCGCGTGAGGCGACGGTGACCCCCGGGCAGAGCCGCCGCTGTCGGCCCCGTGTGTGCCTGGCGCGACCTACCAGCGCGGGCGGCGCCGGACGCGCGCGCCGCCGCACATGCGCTGCCTGGTGCCAGCGCATGGAGGCGGGGTCTGTGACCGTGCTGCAGGCGTTCCTGGCGCGTGGCGCGGCACGCGCGGGCGCTGCGCGCGCAGCTGTGCCAGTTTGCTTCTGCGCGTCGTGCTGCAGCTCTGCTTGCGCGTGCGTGTCGAGGCTCTTTTTTCATCTCCTGTCACTTCTTTCTTCCGGTCGTCAGAGGGTCGGGCAGATCTTTGACGTCTGCACCTCTACGTTGCCGCTGCGCCTCGCGTGCAAGTAAACCCAGTGTTGTGTTGATGTTTGGCTGCAAGCGGCGCAGCGCGTGCGGTACGAGGCGGAGCAGCAGCGCGTCGTGAGACAGTACGCGGCTCTGCCGGCGGCCGAGCGGCTGCGCGTGGATGCAGAGATGCGTGCAATTGTCGAGGCGCAGATGCGCGGCGAGGCGCCCGGGCCGCCGGTGCCATGGCCGCCGCCGCAGCCGCCGGCGGGGGGCGCGCAGGGCGGCGAGCGCCCCGCGGGCGCGCCTGGGCCGGCGCCGCAGGACGCGCCGCCGGCGCGGCCGCTCGGGGCAGCGCAGGCGGCCGCGCCGGCGCCGGCCGGCATGCCGCAGGGCGGCGCGGCGGATGGGGCGCCGCCCGACCCGGCCGCGCCCAGCGACGCCTCCGCGACGGTGCGCCCGCCCGGGCGCCCTGCCGATGGCCACATGGGCGCCGCTTGGGGCGCACAGACGACAATGACATTGCCGCTGTCTGGGAGCTGGGACCTGGCCGCGCCGCATGCAGCGAAGCCGTTGCGCCGCAGGCACCGCGCCCGGGCTGCTGTGCGTGCGCAGCGTGTTTGGCGCTGCACAATGCGCGGCGTGTGGCCTGGCCTGAGGTCTCGAGGCCCTGGCGCGCAGGCCGAGGCGGAAGGAGGCGCGCGGACGCTGCCTGCGGGGGCGCGCCTTGTAGTTGGCGCGGCCGCAGCGCCGGCGGGCGGGAGCTCGGCCCCCGCCGCACGCCCTGCCGCAGCGCCGGCCGCAGCTGCGTGCGCCGCCGATGCTGGACCGGAGCCTGGCCATGCCGGTCATGGCGCTGCCAAACCGGCCGGCGTTGGGGCCGGGCGTGGTCTGGCGAGCGGCAGCGCGGCGCCCGGCGAGCAGCAGCCCGCTGCGAGCTCGCCAGCCATTAATGGGAGCGGCGGCGCGCCCGCGCCGCAGCCCGCCGAGGGCGCGCAGGGCGCCGCGGGTCGCGCGCCTGCCGCCGCGCCCCTGGGCCTGGGCGGCCGCCTCGCGCCGCGCCGCGCGCGCCGCGGCGCCGCCGCCACGCAGGAGCCGCCGCGGCGCCGCGAGCGCGCCGCGGCGCCGCGCGGCGCGGCCGACGTGCCGGTCGAGGACATCCCGGTGCCAAGCGGGCGCGCGCGTGGGTCCGCGCGCGGGGCGCCTGACCTCGGCGCGCTGTTCTCTGACCTACTCGGCGGCGGCGGCGGTGGCGGCGGCGGCGGTGGCGGCGGCGGGGCCGGCGGCGGCCAGGGCGGCGGCCTGGAGGGCATGCTGGGGCGCATGCTGCAGTCGCCTGCCATGGGCCAGCTGGTCGGCCAGATGGCCGGCGGCGCGGGAGGTGCGGCGCCTCTGCTTCCCGGCGCCTCACCACACCTTTTGCCACACCCTGGTGTGGCGCTGTGTGTGTCTCGAAGGTCGACGGGGAGCGATGGCCGAGGACGTCGCGGCAGCGATCTGTGTCAGTATTGAGGCGTGTACAGGGTGCGGATTGTGTGACAGCGGTCACCGCTCAGGCCCACGGGCAAGCCTGTTCCGACGGCCACATGCGCTGCCGCGTGCGCCGCGCACCTTTGCGCGCCCCGGGCCCTGGCGCATTGTCATGCCGCGCATGCTTACCAGGCAGGCGTGCCCTGGCGCGTCCGTGGCGCGAGGCGGGCCCGGCCGTGCGCGGCGCGCAGGCGAGGCCGGCGGCGGCCTGGGCGGCATGCTGTCACAGCTCGGCCAGGCGCCCGGCGCGGGGGCGCCGGGCGCGGGGGCGCCGGGCGCGGCAGGCGGCGGCGACTTTGGCGCGCTCATGCAGCAGATGATGCCCATGGTCGCCAACGTGCGGCCGCCCAGCTCACTTGTCCCGCGCTGCTGCCCGCAGGACTATAACAAATATTTGACGGCCTGTGTCTCGGCCGGCAGTGCTGCCATTGCCAGGGCCGTGCACAGGCGGCAATGCACCTGGCTGGCTCTTTTCCATACTGCTGTGAATGCCGTCCTGAGACCCCACGCCCGCTCAAAACGGGCATGGTCATCAAGGGCCAGCCACGTCTACAGAGTATGTTTGCGCGTGTCTAATGTTGGGTACCAGGCCTGGAGCGTGCTCTGCATGTGAGCGACGCGCCCAAGAAGTGCTGGGCGGCCACGCTGTCGCATCTGCGCGCGGCCAGCAATGCAGTGTGTTATCGCGTTGGAAACGCCAACAGCTTGAGCCGGCGCCGCCGCCGCCCCAAACGCAGCAACCCTAGGCGCTCCGCCGCGCCTTGCCAAGCGCCCAGCACCCTGCAGCGAGCCCGCGCTTGACAGGCGGCGCGCCCGCGCAGATGCTGGGCGGGCCCGGCGCGCCGTCCGCGGCCGGCGAGCCCGGCCGCGCGGCGGCCGGCGAGGCCGCCGACGACCTGGCCGACCTGGCGCTGCTGCCCGCGGAGGAGGCCGCGCGCTGGCGCCGCATCATCCTGTGCGCCCGGCCGCCCTGCGCCGCCTGTGCGCTGGAGGGCGCGGGTGGCACACGCTCAATGGAGCGGGTGGCGCGTGCCGGCCTAGGACTCCAAAAAACCCTCCTGGTGCCTCATGCGTGTCAGGCATGACTTGCGGCGCGGCCTCGCACATGTGATGGCCAGAGCAGGAGGCGCGCAGACCCAGGCTGTTTTGGCTGCTTAACGCAGTCGCACCAGAGTGGTGCGTGGGGCCGGCCGAGCGGCGCTCGCGAGCCAGGCAGCGCTGGGGAGCGCGCCGGCGCTCACACGGAGTAGCGCCTGCCGACAGCGTTCCTGCCCGCCGCGCAGGGCGGACCGCGCGCAGATGCAGGAGCAGGGCGTGCGCGGCGGGGCCCCGAGCGAGGCGTACCGCGCGGGCGGGCCGCCCGCCGGCCGCACAGGCGAGTAGCCGGGCGGGGGCGCGCTGCGCCCGGCAAGACGACCACCTACAAGCTGCAGAGATGCTGCGAGTGAGTGTGAGGGTGTCAGGGTGGTGTATGAGGGTCCCCTGGTAGGCAGGCTGCCAGGAGCTGCGGAAAGCAGCGGCCTGGTGTCGCACGAATAAAGCGGGTGCGCAAGCTGCTCGAGCTGCGGCACGCCCGAGCGGCGCGCAGTGCATGTGAATGCTGGGGTGTCTGCAACCATGCTTGGGACCTGGCTGCAGGCTTGATGTGTGCTGTGTCTCTGCATTTGGCAGCTGCATAGCGGGAGTCGCTGTGGCTTCTCTGCGCGTCGCCCAAGCAGTGCTGTGCAGGCAGTGGTCAAGTTCAGGCCTGAAATAACAATAAGCCGCGCTGACAGAGGGGCGCTGCTTTCCTTGCAGTTGCAGTGTGCGTCTTCCAATGTGGTGCACTCCCTTGCTCTTGTAACGTGCGTCTCCCAGCGTCGCAACACTCTTGTGCCCAGCCAGCTTAGGCACCTGTTGATCACAGTCCGCTTGCACTACAAGAAATTATGTACAGAGGCTGCTCTGGCAGCGATGCATTGCGCTGTCTGGCACCATAGGCTCCAAAGGCTCAGCAAACCTGGCTGCATGACGCACCCACCATGCACGCCAAGGGCGGGATGCGCATGGTGGGCGGTGCTGTACCTCGCCCTGGCCTCCTCTTGGTCAGCAGGCGACAGCCCTGCCCAACGTGCCCCCAGATGCACAAAGTAAAGCGCCTGTACAGATACATGCAGTGGTTACAAATGCGTGAGGCATCAGCTGCAACCCCCTCACAAGAAGCCCGCCAGAAACGCGCTACTCCTCACACCGCATACCAGCATGCTCGACTCTGCGACCGCCCAGCCCGCCTGCGCACCTTCCCAAACCCGAGCTCCGCTGCCACCACCCCTATTGCACAAAACCTTTTACAGAAAGCACGCGCGCCCGCGCGCTCACGCCAGCCGCAGGCCGGCGGCGCGCGAGAGCAGCAGGAGGGCCGCCAGCGCGGCCAGGCCGGCCGCCGCCTGGAAGGGGCGCCGTATGCGGGCAAGGATGGCCGCATACGGCGCGCGCTGGATCGTCATCATCGGCACCAGGCCCGGGTCGCCGACGCGGCCGGGCAGCCGCCGGTGCAGCCAGCCGTTGACCGCCATGTGCGTCTGGAACACCCAGTAGCTCAGGTTCCACTTGCCGCGGAAGCCCGCGAACGCCTCCGCCTGCGGCCGCCCAGCGGCGCTGGCGCTCAGGTGCTGGCAGCGCACCGCCCACCCCACCCATGGCTCAGGCTACCCGGGTACCCTGGAAGCAAGCGCCCAGATGCTCCAACGCGTCCGGCGCACGCACGCAGACGGCCCGGCCTGAGCATGGGGTAAGGGTTAGGGTTATGGTAGAGCGCAACGGCAGGCGCCGGCGCGGCGGCGGGGTCAGGCGCGGCGGCGGCGCGCCTGGCGGTCCATGGTGCCGAGCGCGCGCACGTCCGGGCGGCGCCGGCGCTCGTACGCGGCCAGCGCGGCGTCCACGTCGCCCGGCGCGCCCGCCAGCGCGTCCGCCAGCACCGTGCAGTCCTCCAGCGCGCTGTTCACGCCCTGCCCGAACGCGGCCGACACTGCCGCCCCGCGTACGTACTCAGGCTCGCACGCTGCAATAGTGCATTACTTACATATTTATTTATTTTTGGGGGCCAGGGCTGCGCGATGCGCTACGGACGGCCATGGCGGCCGAGCAGTGAGCGGCGGCTTGGCAGTTGCTGCAGGTGCAGACAGAGCCAGAGCAGATCGAGCAGGGCCGCACCCGCGTGCGCGGCGTCGCCCAGCAGCACGACGCGCGGCCCCGTGAGCCGGGACACCTGCAGCGTGCTGCCGCTGGTGTACCACGGCCGCTCCGCCAGCTGCCCCGCGATCGCCGCCCGCATCTCCTGCACCGGCACGGCCACCGAGCTCGACCCTGCATGACCTGCAGGCCAGACCGCGGCCTTGCCGCACCTCCCAATGAGGTTGCGCAGCGCGCGAAAGGCTTCGGGAGCCGCTGCTCCCGTATCAGAGGCGCGAGAAGTGCAGGCATGCGCCCGTCCCCCGCTCACCTGTGGGTACATGGTCAGGCCGCGCAGCGCGGCCTCGAAGTTGGCGGCGCTGCGCAGGCCGCCGCCGCTGCCGGCCCCCTCGCCGACTGCCGACGTGTCCGCGCGCGTGAATGACAGGCCGCCTGCGCGCCGCACGCCCCTGGCCGCTGGCGCTGTGCCTGACGGTCCGGACGTGAGAGGCGAGGCGGCCCGGCAGCCGGGCGGCCGTCGGCTAGGGGTGCTGGTGCCGGCGCAGTATAGGGTGATGGACAGGGACAGGGTTAGGTTAAAGTGCACAGCATGCGCCGGCCGGGTGCGCGCGCGCGCACCGGAGTAGGTGCCGTCGGCGTGGTTGTGGATGAAAAAGAGGCCGACAGTGAGCGGCGGCGGTGAGTCGACGTAGTAGAAGCGCAGCACGGTTGCCTGCGCGTCCAGCTCGCCTGCGCCGCGGCGGACGCTCCTCGCGGCTGCAGAGTGCTGTACGCAGGCAACCTGCACGACCGGGGGCTCATGCGGAAGACATTTCACAATGTGCCGCGCGTGCCCCACCGGCACTGCAGAGCACCTACCTAATGCGCGACGACCACAAGCACGCACGTCGTGTCGAGCAGCAGTGCATGCTGCTCGCACACGCTGCTCGCGCACGCTGTGGGCCTAACCCCGTTCCGCGACCCCGGCAGGCTGCCGGCAACGATGGCGGAGCGCGCAGCGACCGCGCGCACGCGCAGCAGACACGGCGGTCGGCAGCGAGGCGCCGGCGGCGGCGGCGCGGCGCGCCGCGCCGCAGCGCAGCGCGCGGGAGAGCGGCGCGCGCGTGGTGGGGCGAGGCGGGGCGCACTGTGCGGCGTCTGCAGCGCCGCGCCCGGCGGCGGCGGCACGTGGTGGAAGAATTTGTCGATGCGGTGCATGCGGCCGAACCATTGGTGCCGGAATCCCGGCAGCTGCTGCTCCATCGCCTCCCTGCCGGACACGCCGGCCGCGCTCGCCCCCTCGCAGCGGGCCAGGCGCGCAGCCCGGCCTGCAGCACGGCGCCCGCCCGTGCTCTACAGCCAGTGCAGCGCGGAGCACGCAGCAGGCAGCCGCCCCCCGAGCGGTCGTGACAAGAGCGGAGCTCGCCGCACGGCCGCAGCCGCGTCGTGGACGCGCTGCGGGACGAGCCGCACGCTGTGCCAGTCACGCAGGCGCAGCGCAGCCCGGCCTGGCGCATGCACGGCGCAGCGCGCGCAGCGCCGGTGCGCGCCTGACCCGGCTGTTCACGCCGTCCGCGCCGACGAGCAGGTCGTACGGCAGCTCCACCGCCTGACCGTCGGGGCCCGCAAACGTGGCCACCCGGCGCGCCAGGTCGACGCCCTGCGCGCCCGCCCGCAGCTCGCCGGCGCAGGAGGAGCCCGTGCTGACGCTGCATCCGATAGGCTAGGTGTGGTGTGGTGGGTTTGGTGCACGCCGTGCACGACTGTTGCCAGCGATAGGTGCTGCGCTCCGGCGCAGACGTAGGGTTAGGGTTGGTGCCGGGGGCCCGCGCACCGTGCACGCGTGCTGCCAGTGGAAGGCGATGCGCTCCGGCGCGAGCCGCGCGGCCTCGTCCACGATGTGCCGCACGAGCTCCATGCGCTCCACCAGCACCTGGCGCGCGCGCGGCCCGGTCGGGCACAGAACCCTCATGCCCAATCCTAAGCCTAACGCCCCGCGCACGGTCCCCAGCCCGGCGCTGGCAGGCGCAACCCAGCTCCTGGTGCGCGCGAGCGCGCTCAGGACCCCTGCCTGCTCCAGCGCCGGGGCGCGCATGCGGGCGCGGGCGGACGTCGACAGGGGGCCCTGCACGCCGAGCGCGCTCGCGCCGCTCGGCTGGCCCAGGCCAATTGGGGCGGGCTCGGGGCGCGCCTTGGCGCTGATCGGCTCGTGGAACACCTCCTGGACCTGCCCGTCGATCTTCCGCAGCAGGCTGCCGCGGTACGGGAACTCGCGGAAGCGCCCCATGTCCACGCCCACCGGCGGCTGTGGGCGCCTTCGTACCCCAGCCTTGACAGTGGGCGTGAGCGATCAGCGTGCAGCCGGCAGGCTGCGGGCATGGAGCTCCTCATGTCGCCAAGCTCCCAGTCTGGCTAAACACCTGGGCTGCCGTTTATGGGTGCACACTGATTGCCGCGTGAAGATGCGCAAGGCTCTGCATGGCCAGGGGATTTTTTTCTCCAAAGCATGACACACACAGGGATACCAGGCACATGTGCCTTTGATAGTTGGTCGGCAAAGCCGCAGACGAGATGAGAGCGGCAGCACTGCCATGCACAGCCCGCCTGCCCTGCGCCTGTGCACGTGCTGCGTTAGCGTGCAACGAGCACGCACTCCCGCCAGTCGCTGGCTCAGGCGCCCCATCGAGCTCTGCGTGCACGGCGCGGCGGCGCGGCGGGCGCGCCCGCTCCACGGCGCCCATGCCGCGGTGCGACATCGCCAGGTGGTAGCTGCGGTCCAGGTTGCGGCGGAGCGGGTCCGGCAGCGCCCGCTGCTCGCACACGTCCACTGCGTAGCCCAGGCGCGCGAGGTACACGGCCGCCAGCGACCCGGCCGGGCCGCCGCCGCACACCACCGCCCGGCCGGCGGCCGGCTGCGCGGCCCTGCGCGCGCAGCCTGTCACACACACGTTTGCTGCAGCAGAGACAGCAGAGGCGCGCGGCGGCGACGGCAGGCTCTCCAGTCCAAACCTCCCTTCCTGACACATGAGGAGGTGCACGAAGCACGGCGCGGGCAGCCTGGTACACATAAAAGAGTGCAAGCCATCAAGCACACGGTGAGGCGCATGTGACGACGACGAGCACGGCAGCGCATGGTCACGCCGATCAGCATCAGGCGGCGCGTCCGCACTGTGCTGGCGTAGGCGCTTCCAGCGCGCAGGCTGTCGTGCGCCTCCGCGCTGGTCGCCGGCGCCGGCGCTGGTCGACGGGTGCTTCGAAGGGCGTCCGCACGCACCGTCCATGCATATCACACGCACGCGTGTCCGCCAACAGCGGCGTGCCCCAGCTCATGCTGCGCCACATCTTGCGGTGTGGGCAGACAGGAAGAGGGAGGAAGACCACACCCATTTCGGAGGCCAAGGCAAAGCACAAGCCAGCAGCTTTGAACAAGGACTCTGCTTGAATACTTGGTTGTCGACGCACGTGCCCCGAATATGGGAGCCTCGTGCCAAGCACTTTGGCACGAGCTGCACTGGCTCCAGAAGCGAAGGGGCCTCCGCCCAGGGGGTAGTTCACTGGTCAACACCCAAGTTGGACAAAAGAGGCTGCAGGACAGACGGCTCTGTTGCGTGCCCATGCACCGGACCGGTGACGCTGTGCCCTGGGAGCGCTGCTTCACAGCGAGCAATATTCTGACAAAAACATGCCCGAAGACAGCCGAGCTACGCCAGTGGCTGCCCCGCAAGCTGGGATAAGCTTCACCACGCGCAGCATCGCTGCACCAGACGCAGGAGACCTGGAACCCCCGAGCAAGGGCAGCGTGGCGCAGCACGACCCGTTCCAGTGGCGCCTGGACAGCGTGCCGCAGCACAAACCGTTCCAGTGGCTCCTGCCCCTTGTTGCCTGGGGCGACGTCTGGTGTGCAAGCCCTCCTTGCTCGGCAGACGCGTGTACTCAGTGTCGGTGAGTTGAGAGCTCGCAGCAGTGTGCGCAGGCCGCTCACACGAGGGTGAGGTTCCAGGCCTGTAGTGACCCTGCTGAGACCGTGCTTGGGCCGCAGGACCTTGGAGCGTGCGGAGCGCGCGACACCAGGCGCCCGCTCTGGTCCCCTGGCGGCGCACCAGGCGCGCGAGCCTGCAGCCCTGCCTGCAGCGGGCCCCTCAGCCGGTGCACGCCGCCAAGCCCACTCGCGCCTGGCCGGCAACCCCCCTACCGCGCGGCCGCCCGCGCAGGACTGGTGGCCGTCGCAGGGCGCGGCGCTGCGCGCGGCGGCAGCGCGGGGGCGTCCGCCGACTCGCGCGCTCGGGAAGCAGGGTCCCGCCGTGACGCCGCGGCCGCTCGCCAGCGCGCTGGCCGGCGCGGGGCGCCTGCGCGGCCCCTTGGCTGCGCTGGACGTGCGCCGCGTCGCCGCCCCCCGCAGAGCGCGCATGCGCGGGCCGCCCTGTGCACGCGCGGCGACCGCCGCGCGCGCAGGATGACCCGGAGGCGCCGCGCGGCGCGGACGACTCCGCGTTCACGCTGCCGGGCGTCTCGCTGAGCGTCCTGACGAGCGCCGGCCGCGCGCACCTCGTACCGGTCTTCCTCGAGGAGGCGGGGCTGCGCAGCGCCTGGGTGCGCCGCGCGCCCGGCCTCCGCGCTCTGGCCCTCCCGCCCCAACCCTATAAGAAACCCTCACGGGGCAGCGCACGCGCTCGCGCGGCCGCGCCTGCCGGCGGAGCGCCGGGCCGGCG
>JAABUV010006211.1_pt1 | contig 13126 bp, 15 predicted proteins | sample 5559971 | NCBI WGS metagenome assembly JAABUV01 (sample SAMN10711881, study PRJNA513362) | rock metagenome | isolation source: Antarctica rocks | place: Antarctica: Victoria Land, Knobhead nord | collected 2015-12-19
TGCATATATGTGAACAAGCAACTAAAACTCGATCAATGAGTGATAGAAATGATCAAATCAAACATCTGCTTAATCAGATTATTGACTTAAAACGCAGAGAGTAAAACGCAGTCGTTACAACTTATAATTGTCGATTCAAAGATTGTATCAAAGTCATCTGTAAACAAAATTTTATAATAATTGAAAGATAATCTGATTTCTGATGTAGATCAATACATATCTTGCACTTGCATGTCATAAACTGTATTTTCTCGCTGTTAAAAATTAAATCAATTATTGTAAGTTGATTGCAAGTCTTGCAAGTAATAGTGTCTGGTTTCAACAATAATGCAAGCTTAGCATTAATGATAAAATCAAGTAAGCTATCAGTTGCTGCGTGTTGAGTGAAGCATCTTCATTCTTCTCAGTGAGAATGATGTAGATTGAAATCTTTCACTATCAATTGTTTACAATCATCTTTGAGTAGTTCACTTAAGCAAGAAATGATTGACAATTCTTCTGTAAATAAAATAGATAATGAACATGAATTGTAAACATTTATAAAAGAAAATGAACACAGAGATATTGAATGTGTATCTGCAAATACATTTATTATTGAGTTATTCTTTGAACAGCAAGACGATAATAAATGACAGAGTGTGCAAGATTATTAAGATGCTACAAAAAGTCATTGAATAATTTACTTTCATGACAAAGTCATCAAATTGAACCAAAAACTTTTGAAATCAAAGCTGCTTTGAAACAGTAAAAGAATCAAGATGACTGCGAATCATATGAAAAATGCAAGACACTTTAGATGCATGAAATGGATATTTCAAGCATAATAATCACAAAAGTAAAATCATTCAACAAACAAAATGCACACACTTCAGATTGCAAATGCATAAGCTAAGTGATGCATTTCAGTCAATATGATGCTTTGCAAAATGAGTCAGAATCAAGAGTCAACTATTTAAAAAAAATTCTCAATTTTTGTCATTGAAGCAAAGTGATAGCAATCACATAACAACAACATTTGAAAAAAAAACTGAAATACTGCAAAGAAAGTTTTTTTCTTCATTCTTTCAGGCAGATTTATTCATTTTTCTAACAATGTCATTCAATACATGCATCACAGAAAATGAAATAAAACAAATGATTAAAAGAATAAAAGTTAATAAAGTTTCAAATGTTTCAAACATTTTAAACAAAGCACTTCAAATTAATCTTACAGAACTGACTTTAGTATTAACGTGTTTATTTAATGCATGCATGATACACAAGTATTATTCAAAGCAGTTTAAAAAAGCTTAAACAATAATAATATATAAATTAAAGAAAAGTGATTATATCAACTCAAGAGTGTATCGACTTATTGCTTTGCTTGACATCATGAGTAAAGCTTTGAAGTCAATTATGATCAAAAGACTGAGTAACATTACAGAGATTTATGACATGCTATCTAATGTTCAAATGAAAATAAAATGCAAACATTTCATGATCTTGATGTTAAATTTATTGATTGATCAAGTTCACACAGTATGAGTCTATAAGATTGTAAAATTAAATACATGACGTTCATGCTAAGTTTAGACATTATTGAAGTGTTTAATTAAGTTTCACATATCAGACTTCTACACATGCTGAGAATGAAAAGAACATTTAGCTACATAATTGAATAAATATGTAGCTTTCTTAAAAATCATGAAACATTGCTACTATTTGATGAACAAATGAGTGCTATGCGTGAGATGCACGTAGATATATCTCAAGAATCTTTCATTTTATCGATTTTTTTCTTGTTTTTCAACACAAATTTAATCAAGAAGTACAAAGCATTAAGAATCAAAATAAAAGTGCTTGAATTTGTAAATGACATTAACATTCTGATTTACAATAAATTAATTAAAGAAATTTGCAAAACATTAAATAAAATACATAAAGTCTGTGTGAAATGAACTTGCACTCATGACACAACATTCACATTTGAAAAGTATGAATTTATACACTTCATTAGAAAATCAAGAAGATTCAACATTATGATTAACATACAGATTGACAGCTTGATTATCAGATTGAAATCAGAAGTGCAAGTTTTAAAAATTCAACTGAACATAAAACTATAATAAAATGCACATCTTTGACAAATAAAAGCGAATTACATCATAAGAATGCTAGCACTAAGTTGATTTAATATCTTTATATGAGAAGCAATCTTCACAAAAGTAAGACAAGTTTACTTAATAATAATAAGATCAGAAATTGCATTTGAAGCATCAGTTTGACATCAGCGAGATAAGAAAGATGAACTGTCAGATAAAGAATGCAGACTAGAAATACTTCAGAATCAAGCTTTACATCACGTAGCTGAAGCTTTTAAAAGAACAAGCATTGAAACTTTGAAGATAGAAACATATACAAGCTCACTACATATTCATTTAAATATGCTGCAGAACAAAGTCACGCTATAAAGTTGAATTATTGATTGAACACAGAAGATCAAACAAGCATGCAAACTAATACATGTTCAACTGATAAGAATTAATCGAATCATTTCTCGCTTATTCATTTTCAAAAAAACAATACTTCTGAATATCATCATTTGAAAGAATGCAAAAATGCAGTCAAGATGCAAATGATGTACTCTCTTTTTCATCATGACTTTAACAAGCAACAGCATTGCAATAGCATAATATCACAAGAAATAATAAAATCAATGATGAAATAAATACAGAAAATGCATCATAGATGTTAATGCAATCTCAGCACAAAGATTGCATCTGAGCAACAAAACAGTAAAGATGCGTGACAATCTTCAAAAAGTGAAAAACACTCTTGCAATTTACATCAGAATTGAATGCATAAATTTTAACATTTATCTGCACTTTAGAAACATTTCAGATGTAAACAGTTCCTGATGCAACTGCGAATGAAATCATCAGACTGTGAAGCATGTACTCATGCATTGCGCAAAATGAATGCATCTACAATTGAGAATGCTACAAGATGTTGACTTCTTAAATTATTGAAAAATCGTTGCAATCACGAAGAATCTCAGAGCAATTGCAAAGATGATGATGAAAATAAAGCTTCTAAAGTAATTTAAAATGACTAGAACATTCATACTTTAACATGCAATCAACGTGAACAAATTTGATACATAGACTCAAAACTTACTGTATTGACTGCATGTAGCAATTGCATAGTCTTATTAACAATGTTGTTCAATTCAGTTTTATTGCAAGATGAAATAAGATAAATAATTTAACAAGTAAAGATTAACAAAGCATTAAATTTAACGAAACTAACTTTGATATCAATCAATCTATTCAATGCATGTGTAATTCACAAATATTATTTGAAACAGTATAAAAAGACTCAGATGATAATATTATATAAACCAAAAAAAAGCAAATACATTGATTTAAAGACGTATTAATTCATTGCTCTGCTAAACATTGTAAATAAAGCATTGAAGTCAATCATGATCAGAAGATTAAACAACATTGCTAAGATTTATCACATGCTTTCAAACGCTCAAATAAAAGTAAGATGCAAGTGATTTATGATCTCAATGCTAAATCTACTAATAAATCTACACGCAGTATAAAGCTGCAAAATAAAGTACGTGATTTTTATGCTTAGTTTGAACATCATTGAAGTGTTCAATTATGTCTTGCATATTAGACTTCTGCATATTCTAAAAATAAGAAGAACATTAAATTATATAACGAAATAAATCTGCAGCTTTCTGAAAAATAAAAAGTCATTACTGATGTTTGATAAATAAATCAACGCGATACAATAAAAAATGCTGCAAAAATGTTTTATATCATCGATTTTCTTTCTTTTCTTTAACGCAAGCTTAATAAAAAAATGCAAAGCATTAAAATTTAAAAATCAAAATCAAAGTGCTTGATTTTCTAAATAACATTAATATTCTAATTTATAATAAAATAATAGAACACAACGATTGTTCAAAGTGAGCTTGAATTTATGATGCTACGTTTGTTTCAAAGAAATACAAACTTATAAACTTTACTCTTAAGTCAAAAAGATTCAACATGACAGTCAATCTGTTACGATCCTAGCTACGCACCTATGTTGGTAGCTATGTTGGTGGCTATGTTGATGACTATCGCCGGCCGCTCGCCGCTAGGCTATAGGGTTGTTCCGAGGCCAACCCTATTCAGGGTTAGCTTATGTTCTCCTGAGTCATATAGATAGCCGGCTCTTCCCTTCTAGATACTTTCCTTCCTTAGCATTTATATACTCGTTACATTACACCCATATGACTCGCTCTATGCTGGCCCCTAACACAATCTATGCATAGAAAACTTGATAATAAAGTCAAAATTGAATGTATAAGTTCTTAAAGTATAATTGAACATGAAACTATAATGAAATTTGCGTCTTTATTAAATAGAAGTAAATCACATTATTAAGATGCTAATGCTTAATTCATTTGAAATCTTTACTTAAAAAGCTACATTTATAAAAGCAAGATAAATATATTCAACAATGATAAAATCAAGAATAGCATTTGAAAACAAAAATTGTGAAGTATGAAAAGACGACTGGAAACTCTTCAGAATCAAGCGTTGTATTATGTAATTGATGTTTTAAAAAAAGTGAATATTAAAACATTAGAGACTGAAATATACACATCTTCGCTCTACATTTATTTAAACAAGTTACAGAATAAAACTACATTACACAGTTAAGTTGTTGAGTTGATAACAGAACGCAAGAAACTCAGCGAGCATGCAAGATCATACACGTTTATCTGTAGACTGATCGTCGGGTCGGGTTTCGGGTTGACATTTTGGACCCGAACCGAGATCGGGTCGGGTTGCTCACATTTTCAACCCGACCCGACCCGACCCGACCCGCCAAGAATCCGAGCTTGGCGCCAAGAGGGCTAAGAATAGAAACATAGTACAATATGTTCGCTTGTTGTTTGTTCCCTTCGCCGTCGCAATAAATTGCATTACCTTTTTGCATTACCCATTGCCTTTTAGATATTATCTTCAAGCTATTCACAACTACTGTTGCCGCGTTGAAAATACAAATCATTCTACTGTTCTACAATACTAGTATACTACAGATAACAGAATGTCTAATTCGCTGTCGTTTTTCAATTTTTCCGGCGAAAGTGTTTCACAAAATTCACCTTCAAGTAGCCTTCGTCCTGATGAATCCGCAAGTCAAGTTCAACGATCTATGAATCTTTCACATTATTCCGAAGAGAAGAAGATTAGGAAAGAAGCAATGGACAAAATCCATCAGAATTTCCCACAGCTCAAGATAAGAGAGAATGGCGAGTATGTTCAATGAACTTTGAGTACAGATAACTCTTTTCTACAATGGTGGTCGCAAACCTCTGTTGCCGAGAGTATTCAAAACAAGACTCAAACAAAGATAGTCAATCCGCTCTGGTTCAAAAAAGCCAAAGGCGGTAAGCAATCTGATATATGGGATCACTTTATACAGTTGGCTTCGATTGTTGAAGGATTGCCCAAAATCTCATGCATAATCTGTCATAAGATTATGAATCATCCTACAGCTTTTGATAGCTCTAGCACGTCTGCTATGAAAAAGCATCTTGGATCAGGCTTTTGCACAGCGGCAGGGCGAAAACGCGGACACTCGCAATCATAAGCGGAACTCTCTTTCGGACGAGTAAGTCATATCTGGTAATGCAAATTGATAATGCAAAATTGACAAGCTATTAGAAGAAAAGTCATACCGAGTTAGCCTCTGTCTTCAATCAAGAGAATTGGGAAGATCAACTATGCAAGGCCTTTGTTGACTTGAACTTACCCTTTCGAACCATTGATAACGAGCAATTTCGAAAAATGCTACAAATGCTTCGCCCAGATCTGCAGATTATGCATCGCACAAAGATGGCAACCATGACTCTCTCACACTATGAGAATATTTGTGATAAGATCAGGTCGGATCTTACAGAGCCACAACGTGTCTCTATTGCTTTGGATGCATGGTCTAGCCCTCAAAGAGTAGCGTACTTGGGAGTGTTGGTATACTGAATCGATAACAAATTTCAGTTTCGTGAACATCTTATTGGATTTACGCCTCTCGATATTGAGCATACCGATCGTCAATTGACAATAGAGCTAATGAAAATCTTGGAGAACTACGGTATTAAGGACAAGCTTTTCGGGGTTGTTACCGATAATGCGAGCAATAATAGTACCTTGAAAGATGAACTTGAAAAGGCCATGAGTCGTCGCGAGTTTCGATGGGACAGAACACAGAATTCCATCAATTGCTTGGCTCACGTCATCAATCTTGTGGCTCAAGATTTTATTCAAGCTCTTGGTTCGAAGGCAATAGCTGATAACGTTATTATGCAATTGAAGAATGAGCAAGTGCAAGATATTGAGGCAAGCCAAGGCTTATCTGTTGTGGTCAAAAAGGTATGGCTTCAGGTGGTAATGCAAAAAGGTAATGCATTTACTAATCATGAAATTAGGTTCGCGCTCTGACGGTAGCTGTCAACGGCTCTCCTCAGCGATTGATTCGCTTCAGAGCTTTTCAAGAGCAGAGTGGCAAAAGATCTAGAAAACTGGTACACGATATTCGCATTCGTTGGAACTCTACCTACTTGATGCTTCGTCGAGCGTATCAACTACGCGAATTTGTTGATCTTTGGACAGAGGAATACTGCGAAGATTCAAAAATCGCAAAGATCAAACTGAATGAAAGCGAGTGGTTCATGGTTTTGCTTGTTGGCAATCTATTAAATCCCTTCTACGAATGCACTTTAGTTGTGTCACGAACAACTAATTCAGGTATTCACTTGGGATTTCGAATATTTGATGCACTTTTCAATCATCTTGAGCAGATTGAAAAGGACATAAGAAGAAGTACTTGCCCGTCGAGTGCAGTTATAGTAAAGGCTTGCGAAAAAGCCTCTAACAAACTTGCGAAGTATTATGTCAAGACCGAAGGCAGCGGTGGAACAATATACAATCTTGCCAATATTCTGAATCCTACAATGAAGCTAGGTCTTTATAAGACTTGGGACGATAAAGACAATCAAGATAGAGAGCATGATGAAGAGCCGGTTCACTACGAGACCAAGTACAAGACGGAGTTCAAAGAGTATTTTCGTCGCTACTACGAAGACTCAGCTGTCAATTTGAGAGCAGAAGCACAAAGAGCAAGAAGTGATGCTGACGAGGTAATGCATTTTTTCCTAAGTTGGCGCAAATGGCTAAGGATATTCTTTCATGCCCAATATCCTCAGTAGGTATTGAGCGAGTTTTTAGTCTTGCTAGAAGGGTATGTCGATGGGATCGATCACAGATGAGTTCGGAAACGGTGGAACAAATAATGCTGATCAAGTATTACAATCGAACTATGGATTTGGATCCAGAGGAGGCTATTACTGAGCCCTGGGATATTTATCGCAGAGAGAAGGATGATGATCAAGAGATCAATGGGACTGCCGATTTATTTCGAGTATCTTTGAAGACTGTTCTAGCTCAAATTTATTCATAGATCTGCGATATTGTCATATCTATTATAAGTCTTGCATTTAGAGCAAGTACTTATTGGAAGAAGTTCAATCGAGTCAATGCACAAGGGTAATGCACAAGGGTAATGCGACTGTGATTTAAAGGAGTACGCTGTCTATTCTAATTGATTGAGAGAGACATTTCCTAGAATCCCTTGAAAAACATCACGCCAAGATTTACCATAATGGTCTTCATGAATTTCATATCCCTCTCTTGGATGGTCACACGTTTGGCATGGATCGCCGCCAAGTTGGTGTCTGCATAGAGCAAAATGTCAGTGGAAATTCTACAACATAAGTGGTAATGCAAAAGGGTAATGCACTTACTTTCCATAAATGAGCACATGAAGCCCTCCGTAGCCTCCTGTAAAGCATTCAACGCGAAGCGTTGAATACGATAATCGAATTCGAGCATATTCTCTCGTGAAATATCGTACACAATTTCCCTCACAAGTCTTCCGAAGGGCGTTTTGGGAATCAGATTTTCAGCTGATTTCTGATATTTGCGGATTTCGCGAAGCGCAACTGTGCCCGGTTTGTAGCCTCTTTTCTGTTGCAAAGCATTAGTATGTCAGTAGATAATGCATTATCCATGTGCATTACCTTTTTAGTAGTAGTAGTAGATCCAAAGGCCGAATTTCCTTTGGTACCTTTGGTAGCATAATGGCCAGTTGGATGCATCGGTCCCTTAGAGCCCTTAGGCTCCTTACGTGCTGATGCACGTGCTAAAAATGAACTCGTCAGCATTAACAAGTCATAATTGCATTATCAGTATGCATTACCGGCAACATTCTTGCTGCAGGCCATTGTGTATGATGTATCAGTATCACCTCTCAAGAGTATTTGGTTATTCAACAAATGGCGGAATATTCAAGGTGAAATAGTTGAGAATTTAAGGTGACATTGGCAGAAATATTCAATATGTGTTAAGAAATGAGTGTTAATAATAATAATTAAATTATTTGTGTTGCACTCAAATTCACCTCACTTGATGAGTTTTCTTCTTACTTTACAAAATTCCCTACAAATTCCATTTCAACCGGACTATTCAAATCTAAATGGTACGGTTGCATTACTCAAATGCATTATCACTAGAGAATAATGCTGACCTTGACAGGTGATTTCACTCTGTTCGACGGTTCAGAAATAAACTCTTTGTCAAAAGAATTCACCTCACTTTGGAAATTTCCCCTGACTTCACGAAATTCTCTGCAAATTTCATTTCAACCGGACTATTCAAATTTAAATGATACGGTTGCATTACTCAAATGCATTATCACTAGAGAATAATGCTGACCTTGACAGGTGATTTCACTCTGTTCGACGGTTCAGAAATAAACTCTTTGTCAAAAGAATTCACCTCACTTTGGAAATTTCCCCTGACTTCACGAAATTCTCTGCAAATTTCATTTCAACCGGACTATTCAAATTTAAATGATACTGTTGCATTACCCAAATGCATAACCAAGAGAACAATGCTTACTATAACAGGTTACAGATATGTCTACTCTATCCGTAAATCCCAAATCCATCGCAAGTCGAAATCGGAGTGAAAATTGGTCCCAGGAGGCCAAGAAGCATTACAAGAGACAGAGCAATGACCGTGTAGCCACGTTTAAACGGCTGCAAAAATTGAAACTATCCAAAGTTTGAATAGAAGCCAGTGAAACCGGCAAAGCTGAAATGGAGGAAAATTTAAGAGAACAGGTGAAAGAAGAGCGCATAGACAATGGCAGTCATGGTAATGCATCTCAGTAATGCAATACTAGATAAAGCGCTGACCAGTTTATAGCTGAATGCTTCGAGGCGAAGATTAGACGGAAAGTAGATGTAGAAATTGCCGCTGAGAAGGCGAAGCAAGCAGAAATAACTGCTACCGCACAAGCCCATAATGCAGACAAAGGAGTTGCTTCAGAATCAACGCAGGTATACATTACCCGTATGCATTACATCTCAATTGTAGAAACTAATATCAATTTTAGAAGACAACCACAGACGAGCCCAACGTGGGTGAAGGAATATCAAAGTTCATGATTCCTATAGTGCAATTAATTCAACAACGAGTTCTCCATCATGATGGTCTGAAGGAGTTAGAGCAGGCTGGCGACATCAATCCTATGACCGCTTTTCAGAACTTTGCAGCAGAATTCGCCACTCCCTTAACCGCCAAAGACCGAGAAATTGAAAATCCGATTCATGCAATAAATTCAAATGCAGATGATCTTATTATAGTAGAAGACGATGGCGTGGAAACACGCTATGGGGCAGAAAAGGATGAGAAGAATATGAAATATGATGAATATGAGGCTACTAGTGATGAGAAGGAAGACTTAGACAATAAGGAAATAATAGAGCTGTCCGAGTAGCGGACAGCACTTACCTTACTTTGAACTTTCTAAGTTCTAAACTTCTAATCAAATCCAATAATCCATAATCAAATGAATTCATAGTGCATTACCTTTTTGCATTACCTTTTTGCATTGATAGAAAGCTATGACGGGGAAACATAAGGGCCGTTTGGTAGAAAGTCATTGTAGAAAGCCATGATAGAAAGTCATAAAGGCTATTTAACCAAGCTATTTACATCTACCTAATATATTGTCGGGTCGGGTCGGGTTTTCGGGTCGGGTTGTCGGGTCAAGCTTTCCAACCCGATCCGAGTTCTCGGGTCCAACTTCTCAACCCGACCCGACACTTTTCCAAAAAAATTCCAACCCGACCCGACGCGGTCAGTCTATTTATCTGATAAAAATTAACAGAATTATTTCATGCTCTTTAATCTTTCAAAAAATGACGTTTCTGAATGTTTCAATTTGCAAAAAAGCAAAGATTCAATCTAGATATAAATGATTCAATCTTTTAACATTGATTTAAATGAATAAATAAACAGTTGCATAATTTCATAATAATCAATAAGATTTTTGATGAGAAAATTACCAAAAATGCATTACAAACATTAATACAATCTTCACTTGAAGATTTTATTTATTCAAGAAGTTAGTAAGAATATGCAAAAATCTTCGGAAAATTGAAAGCATTCTTGCAATTTACATTAGAAAAACGTATTGAGTGTGAATAGCTTTTAATGCAACTGTGAATAAAATTATCAGACCATTAAACATATTCTAATGCACTGTTTGAGCTGAATGCATCTTCGATCAACCATGTTACAAGACATTAACTTCATAAACTATCAAATCATCATTGCAATTACGATTTTTTTTAAGATAATAACAAATGAAAACAAGACTTTTGAAGCAGTTTAAAGTGACAAGAACACTCAGTGTTTAATGTGCAATCATTATGAACAAATTTGATACATAGTTTTAGCTTTATTATTTTAACTGCGTGCAGCAGTCGTATAAACAACGAGCAATTTTCTATTTCAGAGAATTTTGTTTACTCAATACACATAGCATAGATTTTTTCCATGAGTCAATCTAATTAATGTTACAAGAATGTATGATTTCATTATTATTATTATTATAATATTAGATTTATTTTGCTTTTATTAAATTGCTTGATTTAAATTATCAATAATAATATATATAAATCATACTGATTTATCTTTATGATGTTGAACTAACACTATTTTGTCTGTAGTTAATAGTACTATTGAAACTATAATGTCATCTTTATTAGAGATCAACCTAGAACAAGTCATAAAGATGTCATTTAACTAATAGATAAATGCTAAGGAAGAAAAGTATGTACAGGTAAGAACTCAGGTTCTTATATGTGTTCCTCAGCTTCGCGCTAGGCTCAGAAGGGTTGGCGCCTTACACAGATAATGCAGAAACTCGATGGCGTCATAGTTGACTCAGGTTCTCGCTAGTTCTATACTGGTCTAGCGTCGTCTGAATTTATATAAAGGCTGAATTTAGATAGGTGAAGCAAAGGCGAAGGCTAGAATCGTAACAATCTTTAGAATTCAAGTGTTGCGTTTTTTATTATTAGATATTAATATGCATTTTTATGTACATTTAATTTTCATTAATATTATATACTTTTATTGATGCATATTTTAGATTACTTGCAAGTAAATGATGTTTTATAAGAAATTTTAAAATGTTTATTATGTTTCTATACTAAAGATTGAATATATTTCTTTCAATCTCTGAATTTATTGATGAGATTTAAAGATATGTTTCAAATCATTTATTATTAAATATATTATAAAATATATTATATAAATTGCTTCAAAACAAATTTTTGAAAAGAGCATTATGAATAAAAAAGTAAGAACTGAGTAAATGAATAAATAATAATGAATTGCATGAGCAGCAGTAATGCTGATTCAATAACAATTGCAAGCAACGTTGACTTGTTATAAAAGAGACAGCAACGTGAAATTTAAACATTTACACAATGATAAAATAAACATTATAAGCATTATAAATCTACTAACATCAACATCAACGTTAGAGAAAGAAAAAAGCAAAGATTATTCATGAAAAGAAGTGTTTCTGAAGTTGATTTGACATCTTTGAAATCTTTCAGAAAGAATAATCACGCAGTTCCACGTAAAGAGGTCTCGCCGTCTCACATTTTCTAGATAGATGATTACTAACTAGCTACTTAGATAATTAATAATCGATTTATTTAATGAATAATAATGTATTCAATATTTATTTCATTGATTTAATAATTGATTTAATAATTGATTTAACAATGATGTGTGACAGTGTGAAGTTGAAAATATGGCTAATTATTTGATCAATGCCTAGTAATTTGAATTTGATAGAGCGTTTAATAGAAAGTTTAATAAAGTGTTTGATAAAGAGTTCAATAGAGAATTCGATCGAAATTTTAATAGAGAATTCAATATAGAATTCGATAGAGAGTTTGATAGAGCGTTTGGGTGGGCGAGTAGGTAGGCGAATAGGTAGGCGAATAGGTGGGCGAGTAGGTAGGTGAGCATGTATGATAGTGAGTAGGGTGGTGAGCAAGTAGGGTGACGAGTAGGGTGGCGAGCATGTAGAAAGCATTGTTTGAAGCACTTTTTGACGTGTTTTATGCACCCGACCGACGCGTTTGATAGAGAGTTTGATAGGGCGTTTGGTAGAGAAATTGGTAGGGCGAGTAGGTGGGCGAGTAGGTGGGCGAGTAAGGTGACGAGTAGAATAGTAAGCGAGTAGAGTGACGAGTAGGATGACGAGTAGGATGATGAGCATGTGAAGTGGTGAGTAGAGTGGTGAACATGTATCTTAGCGAACATCTATGGTTTGCTTTAACTGTAACGCTTCGGTAATGGTAGTGTAGCTTGTACTGTCACTGTATACTGATAGATACTGTCGATTACAGCTAACAATTGACTAAAATTAATGTTTTTTATAAATATTAATATCATTACGATTTAATTAAATAAAGGTTTACGAGAAATAAACGAAATTCTCTTGATATCGTTATTATTTTTTAACCATGAAATACTATTTAAAATTGTCAAGATATACACTTGACAATTCAGATTTACAAGAAATATCGACGCTCTTTTAATTTTAAAATGTAGAATCGAGCGATTCTGTGACGGTCAGGTCTACCCGGGGGGTAGACAGGGCCTAAAGGGTGGTACGGCAATGTGATATTCTAAGTAGGCACAGAATG
>JAABUV010006212.1_pt1 | contig 13125 bp, 10 predicted proteins | sample 5559971 | NCBI WGS metagenome assembly JAABUV01 (sample SAMN10711881, study PRJNA513362) | rock metagenome | isolation source: Antarctica rocks | place: Antarctica: Victoria Land, Knobhead nord | collected 2015-12-19
GATAGAGATAAGTCTATGATTCTGATAGGTCCGACCAGAACTCTCGACGTCGATCTCATTCTGCAGAAGAGCGTTTCGATCATACTGCATGAACCCAACTGCAAGCAGCGATCCAGAACCACAGCTTAGTCAAAGTCTGACGAGTCGGTCAGTCAAATGCCGCTGTATTCGAATATTGGTTTTTTACAAAACACACATTTGAAGCTGAAATTAACCTTATTAGGCAGAACGGGCAAGACGTGCTTGCTTCTGTGACATAATGGTCAAGCTAAATTCAGGAAGTTGTTAAACTTGATAATGGAACTGCTCTCGAAAGAAGATGCTAAAGCCGGAAGGTAGACACTTGAACACTCGCAAACAGTTACTCGGATACAAGCATGTTCTGAAACTTTCAAGGGGATTGGGACAAGACGACGAGTATTCAAAGCTGCAAACTTGCTGTTGAATATGAAGCAGCGACGATGAAGAGGCAGGCGAAGACCTGTGACAGCGACTGAAATGAATTGTGGGACGGACGCTTGAGTCTACAGTCATAGCAGCACAGTGACTATGCTGCTCACAACCTTATTTAAAAAAACATCACTTGAAAACAGCAATCGCCGGCAGCTTTTGTCATTCGACATTTCAGACAAAGATTTGCGATAGCAGTCTCTAGATTCAGCAAATTCTTCGGAACCCTTAGAAAGGCTTCGAGGCTGCGCATATATCCCTGGTCTTTTTCTCTTTGAAGTCATCAAGCTCAGCCAAAGTCGGCTTGGAGGCATCTCATGTCTGTTGAGCTTATGGTTTCACTAATTTATTAATCTGGCCTTGTTCGCCGCTCGAAAATTTGCGAGATCCTCAGAGGAAAGGAAGAGTCTTGTTCTGTTGTTTCAGTGACAGATCGTGTCGTTTGGAACGTCGTCTTCGACTGTTTGAGAAGGCTTGCGGCAAAGGCAAAGACAAAGAAGAAGAATGAGATGGTCTTGTTCCACAATAGACCTGTTGTCTCAGTTCCTTCACGAAAAGATAAGCCGGCTGCAAAATCAGTCCCTCGTGTGTTCTCACGATTTTTCAAGCTTGGCAAGCGATGTAGGGCAGCTTCCTGTTGTGTCTGAAGTTTCTCACCAGATCGCAACCTTCTTCGAATGCATGCATCGGGTTCTGCTCTCTACGATAATTTCAAAGCCGATAATGATACGAGTCTCGAAGACATTGCAGCAAATGAAATAGATTGATAAAAAGCACACCTAGGATTCAGACTGCCTAGATACAATCGCTACGTGGATGAAAGCCCGCAATGAGAGATTCCTGAACGACTCTGGCCCGAGGGAAGCTAAGCAAAGCCCTGAAGATTTGACAACTTCTCGGTTTAGATCATATAGACTACTAAATCTCTACGAAGAGGCTATGCTGTTTGGCAAAATTACGTGATAAACGTACTTAAGCGCCTAAATTAAAAATAACAACTGAAGGAACTTACAATCAACTACTCGGGTTATCTCCGCTACGAGTCTGTCGTCATCTTTTCGCCCAAGTTCTGACAATTTGTGATTGAATCCTTGGTTTCGTTAACCAGCTGTCTATACTTCGTTGTGGAATCATTATCAGACCCAAAGGAATGACATGCCTTGGTCAAGGCTAAGCTAGTCCGAGACGTTCAAGTGTGTAGCAGCACCTTTCAACTTTGACGATGACCGTCGCAGCAGACGAACTTGAGACAACGATGAGCATCGAGGATCATACAATCCGTTGGGCTCTTCTAAAAATAAAAAATAACCAAGAGCCGAAGCAGGGAAGCAGCCTATGAATTGAAGACGGAGCGTGGTTGGTAAAATTAACATTAAAAGACTATGAGTCAACTCAAGGCGCATTGGTAGTTTCAATATCAGGTACTTTCCCTACATTTATGCCCTTCCGGCGTTGTCTTATCTCAGAGAGTGGAACTTGCGAAGAAATCCCTTCAGACCTTACAAAATAATGGGTTTGGAACCTGATTCTCTGACCTCTGCACACCTCCTGTTTCAAAGGCGAAATATATATATATTACTACCAAGTGCACTGGGAGAAGTTACCTGCGAGCAACCCGGAAGAACGGCCTAGTCTTTAAAAGAAGCGGAAGGATTTGCCGAAGGCGCGCATCTCTCGAAAGAGCCTTCGAGAACCGACAAGACATTGGTATTTGCAGTCTGCGCGATCATCTGCCTGCTCTCCGGCTTCCATGTGTTGAAGGTCGCCCCTACAGATTCAGCAGCCGACATCATGGCGGAAAGCCTGATAAAGCTTCTAAAAGAGGTCAGAGTCATCGCATTTGAATCGATCCACGTATATTGCCGATTGTTCGGAAAGTGCTCAGCTGGAATGAAACATTGAGAATGAATCGATTGTTTCATAGCAACGGATCTTCAGTTGCCAGAAGTCATGCAACAGATTCGCAAGCAATGACAGATTAGGAACTTCAAACTAAAACACCTCTCGCTGCAGGTTCGCATCGTCGCTCGTGCGAAGAAGAAACGTCTCAAAATGAAGGTAGTCTTGTGATGTTTTGATTGATTTCCGCTGTGACGCGTGAGAAGGTATATGAGGGTCAAAAGGTTATGTGTCTAGCCAAGAAATACAAGCTCATATGATCATTTATTTGCGTTGCCCTGAGGGCGGTATTTGGTAATTCAAGCTCTTTGACGGCCAATGTTCATCGACGGCGCAGGGGATTTCCCCCCTGGATCACCAGCAGCTGAAACTATATATCAAAAAGTTTTAAGTTTTAATAAAAGAGAAATCCTTGATCAGTATCAATAACTGATCTGCTAAGATTAAAAGATTTAGAATATTATCGACATATTTTATCATCAACACACTAAAGCAAACCAAGAAACTTGAATGATTTAAAGGTGAAGATAGAAAGAAAGACTAAGTAAAGTCTTTACAATACTCGAACAACTGGGCCGAAGAGACATATGCTGGACGAGAGCATAGACTTCTGAACACAACGGCAAGCTGACCTGGGTCTCCGTAAGATGCTTCGACTGATCACAATCAGCATCATGCACGCCGCTGATCTTTCCAGTACGAAATAGAGAAAGTAGGTACAGGAAATGGCACTTTCAATTATCAATCATCATTGGTACACGAGCTTGCGAAGGCGAGAAACGAATGCCGAATAATGAACGCCCATGGTATAAGCATCAATCGTTGGGAGAATTAAAAGATACATCCTGTTCGATCGAGCATGCTCCGCCATACAGAAGTCTTGCAAGATCTGTAGAGAGAGGGATTAAGAAGATTAATACCAACTACGAAATGTGGGATTTGAATGCCTGCGGTAATAGTCATTCGCAGATGAACTTCACTAGTGTTTAAAACACGCTTTTGGTCTGTTATACTCTTATTTTGACCTTTCAGATGTTCTTATAAGTTATTGTCAAGCTTTTATATTCGCTTAGCGAGTGCAACAATTATCAGCAGTGCCTTTTGTCCTTGGATTAACAAATAAAAGATGCGCCAGCCAGTTGAAATACCACTGTCAATAACCCTTCATCTGTTGGGATAAGTGGTAAATATGAAGAGATATATAAAGGGTTAACCTCCTTAAACAAAATACAGTACTGCTCATTACACTACGTATGTTTCCAGCCTACCTCCTTATGACATCCACAGCCTTACTAACGGGACCACAGAGATTCATTAAGTCAAGATTGGGACATCAAGGGGCATCGGGAAGCAGCAGGTTCCGTGTCTGGATGGTCTAATTACAAATACCTGAGTGTGCCATTTCTAGAACATAGTTATAGCGGCCCACTATCCCGGCTTCTACACTCAGACCAACGACAAATCATCCCATTGCACGGCCCTTCGTTTGGTGGAAGAACAAACTTAGGCGACAAACGTAATAGCGCGTTCGATAAGTTCGGTAAAATTGAGCAACTGAAAGCAACACGGGTACTATGTATACTCTAAGTAACAAGAAGTACCCAATCTGCAATCTTACTGAAACCCGCACCAAGGCTCGCCTCGCCCTTCGCCTTCGGCAATGGGAGAGTGAGTAGCTTCCCCCCCAATCATGTGAGGTTGTATCTAACAGTTGAGTAGGGGCCCTCGCCCCCCTCGTCCCCGCCACTCCTCGTCGCCGCCGCGCCGCTTCGCCTCCGCCTCGTAAGTATCGACTGAAGCAAGCAGTGCGTGACGAGATTCGCTGACGAATAAATAGCCTCCCCTCCCACTCCGACGTTCTCGCCTGCGGCCGTTGGCCGCTACATTTCTTCTTCCGTTCACGACGTCGCTCGCCTTCTTTTTTGAAGGCGTATGTTGATGCGTGAGTGTTGTGTGAGGTTTTGTTTTCTTGTTTGTAGTTTAATACCAAACTTTTAGGCTCTTTTCGCTTATTTCCATCGATTTCGAGATTTGAATCGAAACCTATTCCAACAAGGACTTTCCTATGTTTCTCTACTTTTTTCTACAATTTCAGCAACTGCTTCAAGTACTCTTCCACTTCGCCTCGCGTTAACCGCCCTACAAGCGAAATATGCGTCCCAATAATTCCGTCTTGATCAGGACGAGGCGAGATTCAACGTGAAGTCAAAGGTCATGAAGATCAACAATGCCTAGGGAAGAAAACAGTTCTAGGTGCTTGACTCGAAAAACAGAACAGACATAATTTATCTTTTGAGATCAGTTCACGGGAAAGGAACGAAGAAGGATCAAAGCAGAGGTGGCCGCAATCAGGCTCTGTCTAAGAAGCCCGATAAGGAGATGAAGCACGTTCTACAGCAATATTCGGAGACAGAGGCGAAAGTGTACGACATTCGGGCCGTAGAATCATGAGTGATGGAGAACACGAGACCGGCATTGACGATATGCTCATTGAAGAATTCGACATGTACCTTCACCATCAGCGCGAAAGAAATGAACAGTTCAACAAGAGATGACTGCGTACCATGTTCTACTCTCTGAGCCAGCAGATTGTGAGACAGGATATCGAGTACTGAGCACTCTATGCGTGTCTCAGGCCAGACAGAATCATTCGACTGATCTCATATTCATACTATGCCAAATATGTTACTTCTGACGACTCAACTTATTTTCGACACATTGACATGAACATCGACCAGTACCTTGCCAACGATCACGAAAGGAACATAATTCAGGAATTCTTATCATTAGATAACGAGAGTCTTGAGAGACGCATCGAGATAGTTCTCGGTTTTCATGAGCATATAAAAGAGTGATAATCAAAAGTGAAGACATGCGAAATGACAATCAACAATCATATTCGTGGCCTGGAAAAAATATGGCTAAAAGAAAATGCTGCTGAGTATAATAATTTTGTCCTCCATCGACAATTTGAGGACCCGGCTCGCCAATATTGACTTGCTAATTTTGCTAATGTGGGTTCAAGCTGGCGCCGAACTGACTTCGGGCTGGCACAGTAAGAAGTCACATTAGCATCTTTATATTTTTTTTGAATGCGATCAATAAATGTGCATTACAATCTTGCAATCTTGCTTGTTTTTGTCTCTTAAACGTTGCGCAAATTATGAATTACTCGGTAGTAGTGATTCTACAGTCAAACTACATATTTTGCTCAAAGCTTGCATGAAACCTTGCTCAAGATCTCAAAACTCTGACCAGATATTGCTCAAATATTGCTCACATTGTGGTGAGGTGAAGCCACGCACCTCGAGGGCCGTCCGCCCGCACCTTCAGGGTTCACGAAACATTATTGGTTCGAGAATATTGGCTACTACTTATAGGGGTTTCCCGAGCAGAGTTTCCTTTTCTTTCTTCGACAGTCAAACATCGAACCATCATTCCCGTCACCTTGTGATGAGCGGAGGATGCCCTTGTGTGCGAGTTTCAAGCTCATGAAAGCAAACCCTCGACTATCTCGAATCGCTATCGGTAGCAGCTACAATGAAGCTGCTACGAGATTTTCATTATGGGACAAAGAACGAAAGAACTCATGTGTGTCGCTCTCATCTTCAAACACTCGAGCAAAGATTGAGACTGATGACGAAACAGCTGACAGAGAAGATACTTCTCGAACGGATTAAAATCACGTATGACGGTATAAATATCGATTTCATCTAGAACATCTCAAAATCAACACTACTTCGATGAAATGATTTCATCAAGATAGCAGATTCTTTCATCTCATCGATTCGCTTCAGTTATTTCAATTACAATCAATGATGATGAACAAGAGTAGAGTTGATACTTCTATGTTTTGTAAGAAATTTATAGAGAAGATGAAGTATCAGAAATGAAAAAAGAATGACTCAATAATTCTGCTCAACATTTTTGATTGAATCATGAAAGAGAGTTCGTGACGTTTGATAAAGAAAAAACTGAATATGTACATGTGACATCAGCGAAACGATCTGAACATCACAAGACATGATTGACTTCGAATCTTCATGTACATCATGTTGCAACAGTTAATACGACAGAACTTAATATACTATGTCATCATCATGACATTAAGATCGAATCATGAGATCAATCTCATAGCATTTTCGTACTACATAAAATGTATGTTGAAGAATTACTTCGTGATTGTAAAACATCTAGACGTCAACGTTTTTGATCTATTAAGCGATAAAAGACAGAACAGAATACAAGAATTTGCAATCTCCGCGAATGAATCAATCAAAAGTGAGAACAAGACTATTTTGAGAATGCATTGCAAAATGAAGCAGTGATGAGAGAAGATAATGAAGAGAGAGCTAGCAACTGACGATTTCACTCACAGCGTAACTATGTCAGACATTGCGAGAAGTTGACGTAAGTTCTACCTATACCTTGCATATGCAAAGCTAATGCTCAATAGTGACAGCGATGCAGCATTTGCTGCCACATATGACACTCGGTTTCACTGTGATGTAAGTAGAGCATATGCTGTGTTTCAATTTGCCATATATTATCATTTATCTATTATATATATATACTTATTATATCAAGCATGATCTCTTCAAGCCTTCATGAAAAAGAACGTTCAGCAAAGCTCTGACATATGTCAGATCTGCGCTCGTCGTTCTCTTTGCATTCAAGATCAACGCTCAGTCTGTTGACAGCAGCTCGCTGTCTTCGGGACCCTTCGAGTCAAGCAAGGCATTCTCCGAGCATATGCGGACCAAAAATCAGCCTCCTGCAGCCACCCTATCTGGACGAAAGCGAAAGGTAAAGCCTTGCTCAGAAGATGCTTGGCATATGCTAACCTTATGACAGGCCGGGCCTGAACCCCCACCTCGTTCTCGCTCGTCCTCCCCGTCGCCTGCTTCACGTATGTACACCATGTGTCTCGCATATGCTCCGCTAACGCAATTCTCAGGCCCCCAACCAAATAAGCGCCCCAAAAAAGCTCCTTGTGGTGGTGTAAAGGGTAAAGGTAAAGGTAAGCATAGCACAAACTTCGCATATGCTCTGCTAACACATCGTATAGAAATCAACGCAACTGCCAACACTGTTGGCAAGCGTAATTCCGCTCGTCTGGCCGCCAAGTAGATCCGTGGTGGCCTGTGGTTGTTCTGTTCTGGGGGGTTCGCTCTCAAGCCGTGCATATGCACGGCGTCAATTCTCGGCTCTTGCGGTTTGTTTCCTAGCTACTTTAGCTAGATAATATTAATTCTCAAGATGAGACTGCTACGACTGAGATGATTTTGAAGAAGCGAATGTTTATTTCAGATCTTAGTACAGATGAAGTCACGAACAATGTCAGAGAACATCTTCAGAAAGTAAGAGAACAGAGAAGAATTAGACTGACCGTCGGGCCGGATTTTAATAGCTACATTCTGACCCGGCCCGAATACTCGATATCAATCTCGTGACCCGGCTCTGTATCGACCTCGAGTCACGATTCGATCCGGGTTCCCGACCCGACCCGCCAAGATGAACTTGGTACGAACATGTTCAAATACATGATACCAATCATTGAAATCATTCAGCAACGTATCTTGCATCATGAAGAACTCGATGAATTAAAAGCAGCTGAGGATTCAGACGTAGTCAATGAATTTGACAAGTTCATGAGTACATTTTCTAGCGATAAAAATGCGGGCAACCGTGAGATACTCAATTCACTGACTTCGGCTAATAACGAACTGAAGGATTTGATTAAGGTTGATGATAATGAGATTGACTTAAGTGAAGTACAGCAAGGTTAAGAATGATGCGAAGATGACGAAGGATGAGTATGAGAAGGAGGAGGAGGAGGGGGAAGACGAAGAGAACCATGAGATCATAACGATCTCAGACTGGTAATCAGACAAGCATAAGCTCTAATCAATTGCATTACCCTGTTGCATTACCATGCAACAAGTTAGAGACTGGCATAATCGTAGCATGCAACACATCGTTCGTGTCTACGTGCAGACTAGTCACTAGACGAACATCAAAGAATCCAGTTGCATTACCTGATTGCATTACCATGCAACAATTCAGAGACATAATCATAGCATGCAACACACTGGCAATTCATGTTTACGCATTCTATTATTAAATCGCTTCATGTCTTGGCGGGCCGGGTCGGGAATCCGGGTCAATACTCGATACCAACATCGTGACCCGGCCCGAATACTTGATACCAAAATTCTGACCCGAATCGGGTCTTGGCGGGCCGGGAACCCGGCTCGAGCTCGATGACCCGGCCAAACGCGGTCAGTCTAACAAAAACTGACAAGAATTTTCAGAAAGTCATGAAGAAAGACTTTGAATCAGAGTGCATGAATGACGATGGTATGAGAAAGAAGAAAGAATCGAGTGAAATACTAGATCAAAAACATTAAGGCCTAGATGACAAGAAATATCAATCTCAATTCTTAAAGTAATGGGTGAGGTTGGTGAAATATGTCGTCATCTTGGGGGTGGGGGGCTTGATTCGGGGTTTGTACGCTGGGGACTGAGGGGTTGGTGATAGATTGATATGGAATGTGAGGCCTTGAAATTAGGGGAAATGAATAGAAGGGGAGTCGATCGATTTTGTGATGGAATAGAGTATGCGGCAATGTTAGCGTACCTATACACAAACTCTCCCGCATCTTTCTTGTGACCACATCGATTCCCCTCCATTTCCTCTCCTCCACCACCTCACCAACTCCTTCAACATTCCACACCAATCAAACCCCTCTTTAATCTCCCTTGACGCCCGCAGCCCTTACCCCCCCGTTCACTCCCTCAGCAAGGATATCTTGCTGCAGCACCTCTAAATCCACACGCGGGCCTTTGAAATTCTTGCGGCCGTCGACGAACCATTGAATTGTGGAGATTATGAGGACAATGGTAAAGGCAACGATACAGTAGTCTGTAGCAATTAGCCATCCATGAGGGTTCTGAAAGATGAATTACGGGGGCTGCTCGAGGTTGTAATGGAAAGTGGCAGACTTGGGTGGAAGGGTAGGGGAGAAAGAAAGAGAGACCTACTCATGTTACTGCCAGTGACAGGGAGGTCCGGCGGAAAGAGAAAGAGAACCGTTGTAACGATGACGTATGATATGCCGATTACATTGGTGATCCAGCCAAGAATCCCTGGTAGCACGAATGGTCGAGGAGGAAGCATTTTTCGCCCGCGAAGGCAATTGATGGAGGGCGGAATGGAGTAGGTGACACCGAGTGCTACGACGGAGGCTGATATGATGGCGTTGAACGCGCTGATATGAAGTCGGCGATTAGTGAATCGGATAATGGAGAACTGGACATAGAAGGGAGTTTACCTGGTGGAGCCGAGAAAGATACATCCAAAGATGATGACACATGCGTTTGTCAAATATAGGGCGTTCAGCGGTAAGTCTAGTCTTGGGTGCACTTTCGCGAAGAACTTGGAGGCTGGTAATCCGCCGTCTCTGCGCAAGCTTCAATACGCGTGGACCAAATTGATCTTGGACCCTATAGTGGACTTTACCTGGCGAATGCATAGGTCATGCGGGTGCTCGTAGTCATGATGCTTGTGGTGGCGAAAAGAAGACAGACGAGCGGGAAACTAGAGACGGAGAGGTGGGTTCAGTCCATGACCGCTTGAAGGCAAAGAGGAAGGGAGTATACATCAAGAGACAGATAGCCCCAGCATTGTTTTGCGTCGCATCGTAGAATATTTGTAGGAGAGGCCCCGCTGTGGAACTGATAACATTGTCGACATTTCCGGCCACAAGCAGGAGAACCGTCAGAAAGATGAAGCCAGTAAATGTCCCGATTGCAACACAAGCAATCATGATCCTTGGGCCTTGGACGGAGGCATTGGGTATCTCTGGGGCGGGGTTAGCTTGCCTGCAGAGCTGTGACTTGTGTAGTGATTGTATTGACCTTCGATCATATGGGCTACAGCATCCTGATGGAGGATTAGCAAAGTACAAGGCTGGAACAGCGTAACCCACAAAGCCTGTCAGTCCAAGGCCCGCTTGGAGAAGCTAGTCAGATATCAGTGAGATGGCCAACAACGATGGATGTATGCCTAATTAACACACCCCAAGAAGCCAAGCAATTCCATCCGGCCCTAAAAAAGTCAGGCGATGGCTATTCAACCTCTTTGTGGGTTACTCAAAGAACTTACATCCAGTCTGGTTGATGAATTGCCGAAAGACGAATCTGCTACTGTTAGACCTGGATCTGTTTTTGTATCTAAAAACTCACTGGCCAGAAGAGTAAGTTGGGGATGCACATGCGAGTACAGTGATTGATATCACAACGAAGCCAGTAATAGACCAAGTAACTATTCGACTTCGTCAGCCTTGGATTTTAACACTCGTAGTCTAAGAGATCAAGCCAGAAGACTTAGACGTACAGGCAGCCTTGTTGACGATAGGCAGTATATCAGTCAAAAAGGCGTTGACTAGGAACGCTACAACATTGTATGCAATGTATATCAAAAATTGTTGCCATCTCTGTGGTGTATAATCCTGTACTGCTTAGTGAGGTCTGCGGCTGCGATGAGTATGTCAAACCGGTTTCATGAAAGAGATGATCCCAATAATCAGTTGGCTTCCAAGGAGACCACCAGAGGCAACGAGAGCAATCTGTGGATCAGTCGAGAAATTCGAGTAAGAGCGTTAACAATCATACCCAACCTGAAACGTTGATCCAGCCTGTGATCCACGAAAGGATCGGAACCCACGGCTTCCAACTGACTATGGGGTATTAGCTTCTGGCCATTGATACCGCTCGGTGGTGACTTGCTAACTATAAGACGGTGTCAGCATTTCTTTGGGGGTGTACTTGCTAGCAGGATATCGAAGTACCTGCAACCCAGTGATACTGTCCGCCAGCTCTAGATTGGCTTAGTAAAGCAAAACAGTGGAACAGCGCTGATGTACTGCGTACGTAGGATAAGCGGAAAGGAATTCCGCCAGCGAAGCAGCCAAGCAAAGATTGCAAATGCCGGCGGTGATCAAGCCTAATGCACCATCAACCGAATTGCCTTTCAATCCGGAATTGATTGATTGTGTAGGACTCACCCCAAATGACGGAAGTTGGGCCACCGCTGGGTAAGGCCAAGGAAAGACTAGCTGCTAATGCTGTCCAGGACTGAAGCACTTGTGAGAAACGACAACTTGTTCAAGGCCACACGATAAGTACAGTACATTCAAAATCGCGAAAGCTAGGCCAAGCATCGACCTGTGTTGTGTTTAGTCGGCGTAACAGGAACCCATCGCGACCGAGACACAAGTACAATGGGGAGAAGGTTCGACGCAGCTCGGCCTTGTGGCCCAGTGCTGCCAATTGCGCCGCATCGGCATAGACATCGTCCCTCATCTCTAGAGCACAAGGCAGACTGTGCTGTTGACGGGGCTCTTGATATAAAGTACCTTACTTGCTAAGTTCTACACGGCTGGCTGCCAAGATCTTGGAAAGTAGTAGCAAAGTACTGTGTACGGTACTCCTCAGAGTGTTGGCGTGCGGGGGGGATCTTTGCCACCACCGCTCCATGGGTCCGATTAAAGCGGACAGCCTAGTACTGTAGTCATAACATAGATCCGGCGAGTCCGAGCCTATTTCGACGTTGGATACGAGTAGGTGTTGGATGGAATTGTTGATGATTCATGTTCGTTCCGGTTGTGTTGATTAGCGAGATGTCCTAGACATCTGCACTCGTTCGGTATCGGCACAGTCGTGCGGTGTGATGTGTTCTTAGTTGTCGCCAAATCTTACTTCCTTTCGACGTCATATTGGGGTTACAGTTGGTGGGGGTTGGAAAAGTTGAGCCAGGGCCGGAACTTTTTTTTTGGGTTCCGGCCCCGACTCAACTTTCTGCATATGCTAATCATGAGCTCAAGAATTGATATTATTTAGCTAAAGTAGCTAGAAGATAAACTGCAAGAGCGAAGTATTGAAGCCGTGCATATGCACAGCTTGAGCGAAGCATCGAGAAAACAGCACAATCACAGATCACGCATAGTTCTATCATGAATAGCAAGACGAGCGAAGATTCTTCTACATATGCTTAGCATATGCACAAAACATGCGAAATCATGAACTCAACTTGTGACATGCTCATCAACAAGCTATCGCTCACGTTATTCTCATCAGATCTTTCTCGTGCGTTTTATGCGCGGCATATGCGAAGTGCGACACTCATCTTCAAGTCGTTCATCGATGTTTCTTTGTGCTCAGTTGATGCTGCGCATATGCACAGACGAGGCTTTGATGACCAGATGTGAATTTATTTGTGATCTCGCTTAGAATAATGCATAGACGACGCCAGGTCTTGGATGTGCGGGGCATAAGGTATGCCATTTTTAAAGTTCAACCCGACGCCAAGAATCTTTTCCAACCCCCGGCTCAACTTTTCCAACCCCCTACCAACTGCACCCCGATATTGATCCTCACGACGGCATGGTTCAGCTGAGGTAAGCGTGGTAAGGTCCTCCCCGGGCCCCGGCACGCCCGGGTGCTATTAAGGTAAACACTAGTCTACATGGAGCTAGAGCCAATCCCCGTCCGGTTAGCTGCTTTCCATGTTTTCTTCGCTTTCTCACCGTCTCATGTAAGTTATACGCACCCCTTCCCTTCGGCTGCTCATTATTGGAAGACCATCGTCGACCTTTCACAAGATCCCAACCATTCCCCGTGTCGCATGGGGTGGCATAGCGCTGTCGCATGTGTCGCCTGCGTTGACACCGGTGTTGGGAGTCATCATGACCTCCGTACAGACACAAGTACTTC
>JAABUV010006213.1_pt1 | contig 13124 bp, 10 predicted proteins | sample 5559971 | NCBI WGS metagenome assembly JAABUV01 (sample SAMN10711881, study PRJNA513362) | rock metagenome | isolation source: Antarctica rocks | place: Antarctica: Victoria Land, Knobhead nord | collected 2015-12-19
CGCGACGACCGGGCTGGTCCGGTCGGGGCTGATCACGACCCGCAGGCCGTTGTCGAGACGGGCGCGTTCGACGGCGTACGACGGCTGGGCGGTCCTGGGGGCGCGGGGGCGGGGCGGCACGCAGCCGACGCTAGTGCAGGGTCAGCACCAGCGGCAGCCGGTGGCGCAGCTGGTGCACAGTGGGGTGATGACACAGACATCTCGGACCCTCGGCGACGGCCTCGTCGTCTCCGCGCAGGGGCTCGGCTGCATGGGCATGAGCGAGTTCTACGGCGCCGGTGACGACACCGAGTCGCTGGCCACCATCGCGCGCGCCCTCGACCTGGGCGTGACCTTCCTCGACACCTCCGACATGTACGGACCCTTCACCAACGAGCGGCTCGTCGGCAGGGCGATCGCCGGCCGCCGGGACGAGGTCCAGCTTGCGACCAAGTTCGGCATCGTCCGGGGGGACGGGGGCGCCCGGCTCGGCATCCGCGGCGACGCGGCCTACGTCAAGGCCAGCTGCGACGCCTCGCTCGAGCGCCTCGGCGTAGACCACATCGACCTGTACTACCAGCACCGGGTCGACAGCGAGGTGCCGATCGAGGAGACCGTCGGGGCGATGTCGGACCTCGTCGCCGCCGGGAAGGTCTCCCACCTCGGGTTGTCGGAGTGCTCTGCGGACACGTTGCGGCGCGCGGTGGCCGTGCACCCGATCGCCGCCGTGCAGAGCGAGTACAGCCTGTTCAGCCGGGACATCGAGCGCACCGTGCTGCCGACGCTCCGCGAGCTCGGGGTCGGGCTGGTCGCCTACTCCCCGCTCGGCCGGGGATTCCTCACCGGCGCGATCACCTCGCTGCAGGACCTGCCCGAGGACGACTTCCGCCGGCACAACCCGCGCTTCGGCGAGCAGGCGATCGCGGCCAACCTCCGCCTCGTCGACGCGGTGACGGCGCTGGCCGTCGAGAAGGGTTGTACGGCGGGCCAGCTCGCGTTGGCGTGGGTGCTGGCGCAGGGCGACCCCGTCGTACCGATCCCGGGAACGAAGCGACGGACCTACCTGGAGCAGAACGCGGCAGCCAGCGAGCTCCGGCTCACCCCCGAGGACCTGTCGCGCCTCGCAGCCGCCGTACCGGTGGAGGCCGTCCAGGGTGACCGCTACCCGGACATGAGCACTGTCGACCGCTGAGCCGGGTCACGACTTCTCAGCACTGCGGGGTCGCCCGCTCGAGGATCGGGGCGAGGTCCAGCCCCGGAGGTAGCGTCCCGAAGGCCGCGCCCCGATCGCCGGCCAGCCGGGAGACGCAGAAGGCATCGGCGACTGCGGCTGGGGCGTGCCGTACGAGCAGGGAGCCCTCCAGCAGCAGCGCGAGCCGCTCGACCAGGCGGCGTGCCTGTAGCTCCAGCGTCGCCGGGTTGGCCAGCAGCGCGTGCACGCGGGCGATCTCGGCCGTGATGCGGGGGTCGTCGGCCAGCGCCACCTCGGCGAAGTAGGCCTCCACGGAGGCCGGCTCGCGAACCAGCGCCCGCAGGACGTCGAGGGCAACGACGTTGCCCGAGCCCTCCCACACCGAGTTCAGCGGTGCCTCGCGGTAGAGCCGGGGCATCCCGGACTCCTCCACGTATCCGTTGCCGCCCAGGCACTCCAGGGCCTCCGCGGCCACGTTCGAGGCGCGCTTGGTGACCCAGTACTTGCCGACCGCGACGGCGAGGCGCGCGAACGCCTGCTCCTGCGTGTCACCGCGGTGCGCCCGGTCGGTCGCCCCGGCCAGACGCAGCATCAGCGTCGTGGCGGCCGCGGACTCAACCGCCAGGTCGGCCAGGACGTTGCGCATCAGGGGCTTGTCGAGCAGCCGGCCGCCGAACGCGCTGCGGTGCGCGCAGTGGTGCACCGCCTGCAGGAGGGCCTGGCGCATCAGCGCGGAGGAGCCGATGACGCAGTCCAGGCGGGTCATCGACACCATCTCGATGATCGTGCGGACGCCCCGGCCCGGCTCGCCGATCAACCAGGCGACAGTTCCGTCGAACTCGGGTTCGCTGCTGGCGTTAGACCGGTTGCCGAGCTTGTCCTTGAGTCGCTGGATCCGGAAGGTGTTGCGCGTGCCGTCCGGTAGCACCCTTGGCACCAGGAAGCACGACAGGCCCTCCGGCGCCTGGGCCAGCACGAGGAAGACGTCGCACATCGGCGCACTAGTGAACCACTTGTGCCCGCGCAGCCGGTAGGTCCCGTCGCCTGCCGGCACCGCGGTCGTGCTGGTGGCGCGCACGTCCGAACCGCCCTGCTTCTCGGTCATTCCCATGCCGGCCAGCAGTCCACGTTTGCCGAGCGGGGCCCGCAGTCCGGGGTCGTACACGCGGCTGGTCAGCAATGGCTCGTACGCCGCAGCCAGCTCCGGACTGCTGCGCAGTGCGGGCACGACGGCGTACGTCATGGAGATCGGGCAGCCGTGGCCGCCCTCGACCTGACCCCACGTGTAGAAGCCCCCGGCCCGCGCCACATGGGTGCCGGCGCGCGGATCGGCCCAGGGAGCAGCGGCGAGACCCTCCGAGACCGCGACGTCCATGAGCGCGTGCCAGGAGGGGTGGAACTCCACCTCGTCGATGCGGTGGCCATACCGGTCGTGGGTGCGCAGCACCGGCTCGTGCTCGTTGGCCTCGACCCCCCAGCGCTGCGCCTGCTCGGTCCCGGCCCGGCGCCCGAGGCGGTGCAGGTCCGCGACGTGCCAGGCCGCGCCCTCGCGTACCAGGCCCTCAAGGAGCGCCGGGTCGGCGGCCACGTCGTGGTCGACCAGCGGCGGCACCTGGTTGGTGACCTCGTGGGTGGCGGCCTCGTGGGTGGCGGTCTCGTGGGTGATGGTCGGGCCGTACGTCGCATCGAGCAGCGTCATAGCTCCATCATGCGACAGGGCATGATCGGCCCATGGACACACTGGAGATCGGTCCCGGCAACGGCACGCTGTCCCTGCACACCGGCGTGGAGGGCAAGGCGGCGAAGATGGGCCACAACCTCACCATCGCGCTGTCGGACTGGTCGGCGAGCACGACGTTCGAGGACGGGGAGCCGGTGTCGGTGACGCTGCGGGCGTCGCTGGCGAGCCTGCAGGTCGTCAAGGGCGAGGGCGGCGTGAAGGGCTTGTCGGACAAGGACAAGCAGACGATCCGGGACACCGCGCTCGGTGCGATGAAGGCCGCGCAGCACCCCGACGCCACGTTCACCAGCAGCCAGGTGACGACGGCCCCGACCGGCTGGGATCTCACCGGGCAGCTGAGCATCGCCGGTGCGACCCGGCCCGCGACGGTGCACGTCGAGGTCACCGGGGCCGGCCCGCACCGGACTCTGTCCGGTGTTGTTCCGGTGCTGCAGAGCGAGCACGGCGTTAAGCCCTACTCGGCCATGATGGGGACACTGAAGGTGCGTGACCGGGTCGAGGTTCGGCTGGACGTCACCATCGACGTGCCCTGACGCTATGGATGTCTCGCTCGACGGGCTTGTCTTCGACGTGATGTGCACCGGCCCGCGGGACGGGCCGGTCGTGCTGCTGCTGCACGGCTTCCCGCAGACCTCGCACTGCTGGCGCGGCGTCTGGCCGGCGCTCGTCGAAGCCGGCTACCGGGTCGTGGTGCCGGACCAGCGCGGGTACTCACCGCGGGCCCGGCCGGCCGAGGTCGAGGCCTACCGCCTGCCGCGGCTGGTCGAGGACGCACTCGGCCTGCTGGACGCGGTCGGCGCGGCCTCAGCGCACGTCGTCGGCCATGACTGGGGCGCGGCAGTGGCCTGGCAGCTCGCGGCGCGACACCCATCCCGCGTACGGACGCTCACCGCCGTCTCCGTGCCGCATCCACTGGCCTTCGTGGACGCCCTGCGCACCGATCCGGAGCAGCGCGAGAAGTCCCGCTACATGCGCGATTTCGCCCGACCGGGGTACGACGCCGAACTGCTCGCCGACGACGCCGCCGGGCTGCGCGGCCTGTTCGCCGGCGCCGAGGCCACCGTCGACGTCGAACACTGTGTCCGCCTCGCCCGCGAGCCGGGAGCGCTTGCCAGCTGGCTCGCCTGGTATGCCGCTCAGCGCCTGGAGGACGTCGAGGACACCCCGCACGTGCAGGTCCGGACGACGCACGTGTGGTCCACGGACGACCGGGCACTGGGCCGCACCGGGGCGCGCGCCACGGCGTCGTACGTCTCCGGGGCCTACCGCTTCGAGGTGCTCACGGGCGTGACGCACTGGGTCCCGGAGCAGGCTCCCGGACGGCTGGGCGAGTTGCTGCTGGAGGCCTACGCGCCCGGGTAGGCCTGCTGCACCAGCACGGACGCGAGGTGGGCCGCGTTGGAGCAGCTCAGGGCCGCCATCTCCCGCTGCTGCTGAGGCACCTCGTCCTGCTCGACAAGGTCCTCCCCCAGGTAGTACGCGATGCAGGCCGGCCCGAAGCTCAGGCCGAGGTCGGCCAGCATCGCCATCCCGATGCCACCTGCGTGGTGCGCACCGTCCTCATTGCCCACGACGCCAAGGAGCGCGACCTTGCCGTATAGCGGGGTGCGGTGCTGCTCGTCGCTGTCGGCGAGCATGGCGTTGAGCCGCTCCCCGACCTGCAGGAAGTACGAGCTGGGCTGGCCGTTCCAGATCGGTGTGACGACGACGAGCACGTCGGCGGCGGCCACCTGGGCCTTGACGCCGGGCCAGCCGTCCCCGCCACCCATGTCGTGCTGCAGCCCTCGTGCCACGCCGACATCTGCGAGTCGGACCTTGCCGGTGGTTGCTCCCGGGAAGGCAGCGAGCAGCACGTCGGAGAACCGGTCGGCGCTGGACGGCTCCGGCGACGGCTTGAGCGTGCAGACCAGGGCGAGGACGTTCACGGGGCCTCCAGGCGTTCGGCGGGATCGGTGTGGACCACCTGCCCCAGCGGTTCCGCCCTCACGCCCCGGCGACTGTTCGCTGTCGGCTGCGTTGCCGAGGGTAGGGAACCGCCCCGTACACCGGTCGGCGGTGGGGCCGTTCCCGACCCTCAGCGGGACCGCGGCTCTCCCGATGGCAGACCGGCGCCGGCAGGGCGCGGGCCGGTCAGGCTGTGGGGGCTCGGCTAGCGTCCGGCCGTGCGCCTCGCTTCCCTGAACCTGCTGCACGGCCGCTCGCTCCTGGACGGCCTGGTCGAGCTCGCCCGGTTGCATGAGGCGGTCGTGGCCCTGGCCCCCGATGTCGTCGGGCTGCAGGAGGTCGACCGCGACCAGCCGCGCTCGCACTCGCTCGACCTGACCCGCGAGGTCGCCCACGCCCTCGGGGCACACCACTGGCGCTTCGTCCCCGCGCTCGTGGGTGAGCCCGGAGCTGACTGGCGGGCCTCGGTCGATACCGATGAGCCGGGCGAGCCGTCGTACGGGATCGGGCTGGTCTCGCGCTTCCCGGTCAGCTCCTGGCATGTCCTGCGGCTGCCGGCCGCACCGGTGCGCTCGCCCGTCCTGCTGCCCGGTACGAAGCAGCTGATCTGGCTGCAGGACGAACCCCGGGTCGGGCTCGCCGCCGTCGTCGAGACACCGCTCGGCACGATGACCGTCGCCACGACGCACCTGTCGTTCGTCCCCGTCTGGAACGGCGTACAGCTGCGTCGGCTGACCACCTGGCTGGCCGGGCTCCCCGGCCCGTGCGTACTGCTGGGCGATCTGAACATGCCGCCGCCGTTCCCGCGGGTGCTGTCGGGCTGGCGCTCGCTGGCCCGCGTCAGGACCTACCCGACGAACGAGCCGCGGATCCAGCTCGACCACGTCCTGGCCCGTGGCGACCTGCCGCCGGTCCGCTCGGTCGCCGCGCCGGCCCTGTTGGTGTCGGACCACCGGGCACTCGTCATCGAGCTGTAGAGATCGAGCTGTAGATGCTGTCCACCGTAGTGCTCGACGTCGGCGAGACGCTGGTCGACGAGACCGCGCAGTGGCTTGGCTGGGCCGACTGGCTGGGGGTCACGCCGCTGACCCTCCTGGGTTGCCTCGGCGGCCTGATCGCGCGCGGGATCGACCATCGTGAGGTGGTGCCGCTGATACGGCCCGGCCGGACGTTCGAGCAGGAGCGGGACGCGCGGCTTGCTGCTGGCGGTCCTTGGCCGGCGGTCCAGCTCTACCCGGACGCGCGGGCCTGCCTGCAGGCGCTGCGCGACGACGGCTGGCGGGTCGTCGTCGGCGGCAACCAGCCCGAGGCGTTCCAGCGGCTGGTCGAGCAGCTCGACCTGCCCGTGGACCGCGTCACCTCAAGCGGCGAGCTCGGGGCCGAGAAGCCGTCGCCGGAGTTCTTCCGCCGGATCGCGGCCACCGTGGCTGTGGCGCCGAATGAATGCGTGCACGTCGGCGACCGGGTCGACAACGACGTCGTCGGAGCGCTGACCGCGGGGATGACGGTCGTGCACCTGCGCCGCGGACCGTGGGGCCTTCTGCACGCCGACAACCCAGCGCTCGAGCACCCCCGGGTGCATCGCCTCGACGCGCTCACGGATCTGGCCGGCGTGCTGCGCACCCTGCGCTGACGGCCGACGCTGACGCACCACCGACTGTCAGCATTCAGCGGCGTCCTGAACGTGGTCGGGGCCCGGTCCGGCTTGGTGTAGGAACGTAGAATGGGCGCGCTCTGCGGAATGGCCTTTGCCGTCCTGCAGCCCGATCTCATTCCGGCAGCCAACCGCTGGCAGCGTCAGATGTCGATGATGTTGATTCCGCGTGTTCCCGCGAGTTCGACAAGATGAGGGCGGTTGCCCGTGACGCAGGGACTTTCTCGGCGCAGGGCACACGCAACGACACTGGCGTCGACGACGCCGTGTGGCGCTACGGACAACAGGACGCCGGCAGCCCTGGCGGACTCTTCGCTGAAGCTCTCCACGTCGCAGCTCTGGACGAACAGGCCCAGCCGGTGCTGCCTTCGGCCGCCACGCCAGACCTCCGCGAGCACGGTGGCGGGGACGACCGGCTGAACACCGCGGGCCAAGGCCCGCTGATGGAGTGCCCACATACGCTCGACCCCATCTTCGGCGGCGATCAAAGCCCCGGCGTCGTAAACGATCGCGCTCAACCGAGTCCGGCCTCGTCGAGCAACCGGTCCGCCTTGTCCAGCGCCTCCTGGCTGATTCGGCCGTGCTCGGACTCATGGGCCGCGATCGCCCGCTCCCCGGCGCGTTGACGCAAGAGCAGTCGGGCGCCTTCTGAGAACAGTGCGGACAGCGACTCCCCGTCCGTCACCTCGGCTTCGACCGCGGCGAACACATCAGCCGGAACCGAAATAGTGCGCTTCACCGCTGACAACAGCCAAGAGTACAACCAGCGGTACCACCGCACCAGGGGCGGTCCTCGCGACAAGCCTGGGTGCCCGGTAGGGCGGCGCCTACCGTGCGGGGCGTGCTGGAGCTGAGGGCGGGGACCACCGACGACGTCGAGGAGGTTGTGGCCGTTTGGCGCGCCGCGCAAGGGGCACGCGGCCAGCGACCCGCTGCCTCCAGGATCGCCCGGGTGGTCGACAAGCTCACGGCGCCGGACGCCCTGCTCGTCGTGGGCGAGCTCGAGGACGACGACGGGGTGGCGGAGGTCGCCGGCTTCGCGCTCGGCGAGCCCGGGCGGGCCGATGACGGGACCGGGGACGTGGAGGCGGAGTTGCTGCACGTGGCGATGCTGTCCGTCGCGCCCGGCGCCCAGCGGCAGGGCCTGGGCTCCGCGCTGGTCGAGGCCCTTGCGGACGCGGCCTGGCCGCGCGGGTACCGGCGACTGCACGTCTGGGCCCGCACGGACAACACCCCGGCCTGCGGACTGTACGAAGCCTGCGGGCTCGAGCTGTCCGGCCGCGAGCAGGACCTGGCCGGACCCGCGGTGCAGTACGTGGCCGAGCTCGAGCCCCCCGTCCGCGACGTGGTCGTCACCGGGCAGGGACTGCGCCTCGGGCAGCTGCTCAAGCTCGCCGGGCTGGTCGACACCGGCGCGCAGGCCAAGGAGCTGCTCGCCGCTGGCGGGGTGCAGGTCGACGGCGAGGTCGAGCTCCGGCGCAGGCGCCAACTGGTCGACGACGAGGTCGTGACGGCCCGCGACCAGTCCGTTCGTCTGGTCGTGGACGCCCCGCCTCCTACGTAGCCCAGGATCACCGGGTACGCGGCGAACAAGGGCTGCGCGCAGCAGAAAGCCCACGTCGGCTAGCCGTCCAGAGGCACCTGCCGGACCAGCTCGCGGAGCCCGTGAGCGTCGAGCAGGTCCACGGGGCGGACGGTCTCACCGGACCGGACGTAGTGGAACGCGGCGCGCACCTGCGCCAGCGGCGCCCCGGACAACGCCGCCCAAGCCAGCCGGTACGCCGACAGCTGGACAGCAGCAGCCGTGGCATCGGCGCCGTGCGGGCGGCGGCCGGTCTTCCAGTCCACGACGTCGTAGCCGCCCCCGGGGTCGACGAAGACCGCGTCCATCCGCCCGCGCACCAGGATGCCCCCGACCTCGGTCTCGAACGGCACCTCGATCTCGGCCGGGGTCCGGCCCCACCAGGGCGAGGAGCGGAACGCCTCCTGCAGCGCGGCCATATCCTCGTCCTGCCCGGCGCTGTCGTCGGCCGCGCCGGGCAGCTCGGACGGGTCCAGCAACTGCGGCATCTCGTAGACCTGCTCCAACCAGCTGTGGAACGCCGTGCCGCGGCGGGTGACCGGCGACGGCCGGCGGGGCAGCGGCCGCAGCAGATCCCGCGCGAGGCCGTCCGGGTCGCGGGCCAGCCGGACCAGCGTGGAGACGGGCAGCTGGGACGGCAGGACCGCGACCGTACGTCGGGCGCGGCGCCGCTGCGCCTCCTCCGCCAGTCGGGCCAGGTCCTCGTCCCAGCCGCCGATGAGCTCCTGGGCGCCCGGGGACAGAACCTGCACGCCAAGAACCTCCTGCGGATCGGCCAGCAGCTCGCGTACCCGCATGGCCGCGGCCTGGACCTCGGGGGCGGCCGGCGGCCCCGGCGCCGGCCAGGGCCGGTCGGGCACATCCGCGGTGATCGGGTTGGTTGCGGGCGGCGGGTCGCACCAGGTGTCCACCACCCCGGCGCCGGACAGGCACGCCTCGCGCGCTTCCAGGAGGAACTCCGACGGCCCGAGCACCAGCTTGCCCTCGCCCCAGTGGTGCCCGGCGCACAGCAAGACGTGCTCGGCCCGGGTGACAGCGACGTAGGCGAGGCGGCGCTCCTCCCGGGCGTTCCTGGCCGCGTTGGCCTCGGCGTGGGCGGTGACGTCGCCCGGCTCCAGCCCGACAAGGGGCGGCAGATCCTCGACGTCACCGCGAAGCGGGAACGGCAGCAGGCGCGCGTTCCTGGTCCAGGACGTCGAGATCTGGGAGCTGGCGGGGAACACCGTGCTCCCGACACCACCGGCCAGTCCGGGTACCGCGACGACCGGCCACTCCAAGCCCTTGGCCGCGTGGACCGTCATCAGCTTGACGGTGTCCGCTCCCGACGCCGCCCCGGTGTCCAGGCCGTTCTCCTCGTCCTCGGCCGCAGTCAGGAACGCCAGGAACGCCGACAGCACCGCCTCGCCGGACCCGTCCTGCGCCGTGTCGCCGGCGAAGTCCGCAGCGGCGTCGGCGAAGGCGTCGAGGTCCGCCCGGGCAGCACCCACGTCCCGTACGCCGAGCCGCGCGGCGACCTCCACGTCGAGGCCGAGCGTGCGCTCGACGTCGCCGACCAGGTCCGGCAGCGACTGGTCGGCGCGTCGGCGAAGTCCCCGCAGCTCATCGCACAGCGCCTCCAGCCGCGTGCGGCCCAGCTCGGACAGGCCCGTGCGCGGCAGGTCGTCGAGCGCGTCGACCAGCGACCCGGCCGCGCTGTCGTCGACACCGAGCACCACGGCCTCGACCGGGTCGTCCGGCAGCGCGCCGCCGGTCCGCACCAGGGCGCGAGCCCGGCGGCCGAGCGCAGCCAGGTCACGCGGGCCGACCCGCCAGCGCGGCCCGGTGAGCAGCCGCAGCAGGCTCGCATCGGCCGTCGCGTCATCGAGCACCCTGAGGGTCGCGAGTACGTCCGCGACCTCCGGCACCGCCAGCAGGCCTCCGAGCCCGACGACCTCGACCGGGACGCCCCGCTGCTCGAAGGCCGCCCGCAGTCGCGGGAACATCGACCGCTTGCGGCAAAGCACCGCGGCCCGGGACCACGTGCGGCCGGCGTCGTCGCCGCCAGACGTGCCCTGTCCTGGGTCGCCTGCACGGGTGTCCAGCTCGGCCAGCGCTGTCACGACGCCGTCGGCTACCCAGCCGGCCTCCGCCTGTACGTCGCTCAGCAGGGCGCACCGCACCTGCCCGTCGCCCTCGCGACCCGGAGCGGCCTGCAGCAGCGGTACGGGAACGCTCGGCTCCTGCACCCGAAGCGGCTCGGAGAGCAAGTTGGCGAGCAGCAGAATGCGGCCCCCGCTGCGGTAGGTCGTGGACAGCGTGGCCGGCCGGCCGGTGGCCCCGAAGCTGCGCGGGAAGCGGCGCAGCGTCCCGGCGCTGGCCCCCCGCCAGCCGTAGATGCTCTGGCACGGGTCACCGACGGCGGTCAGGGCGTGACCGGCGCCGAACAGCGAGGACAGCAGCACCTCCTGCGCGGCACCGGTGTCCTGGTACTCATCCAGCAGCACCACCGGGAAGGCCGCCCGCTCGGTCTCCCGGACCGGCGGTGAGCTGCGGGCCAGCTCCGCCGCCAGGGCGACGACGTCGCCGAAGTCGAGCAGCTCGCGCTGGCGCTTGAGCCCGGAGTAGGCCTCGACCAGCGGCAGCAGCTGCTCGCGTACCCGCTGGCAGTGCACCAGGTCGCGGGCGGCCTTCTGCAGCTTGGTCGCGCGCGCCGCCTGCTCGTCCAGCCGCCGCCCGGCGACCCGGACGTCCTCGGAGGTGCGCAGGTGCTCGGCCAGGTCGCCGGCGAGGGCGAGCACGGCCTTGATGACCGTGGACTCGGCCCAGTCGACCTGCTCCATCGGCCCGTCGTAGGTCGACACGGCGCGGGCGGCCAGCTGCCAGCTCGTGGCCGGTGTCACGAGCCGGGCCGAGGGCTCCCGGCCGAGCCGCATGGCGTGTTCGCGGACGAGCCGGCCGGCGTACGCGTGGTAGGTCGAGATCGTGGGTTCGAGGTCGGCCTGCTCGGCCGACGGCGGCAGCAGCCCGTGGGCGCGCAGGGCCCGCAGACCGAGCCGGACCCGGCCGGCGAGCTCGTCGGCGGCCTTGGTCGTGAACGTCAGTCCCAGCACCCCCTCCGGGGCGACCAGGGCGTTCGCGACGAGCCAGATCACCCGGGCGACCATCGTGCTGGTCTTGCCGCTGCCCGCGCCCGCGATGACCACCCCGGGCGACAGCGGCGCCTGGACGACCACTGCCTGCTCCTGGCTGAGGGTGCGTCCCAGCACCGGCTCGAGCTGCGCGAGATCGACCCGGATCACCGGACCACCCCCTGGCCCTCGGGCCAGGCCGGGCAGCAGCTCTGTACGGCGCAGGTCCGGCAGTGCTCGTTGACCGTCGCGGGAAAGCTCGCGCCGCTCATGCCGATGACCACCCGCTGCACCAGCTCGTGCGCCCACTGCGGGTCCTCGTCCTGCCCGAGCGCGACCTGCGCCTGCTCGTCCGCGGACTTGCCCTTCTTCAGCTGCAGAAGCGAGGCACCGCCCGGTTCGGTGAGGCCGTACTCCTGCGCGAACGCCCCGAGCGCAGCCGCGAGCTGGTACACACCGAGCTGCGGGTGTCGCTCGAGCTCGTCCTTGCGCGGCTTGGTCGAGCCGGTCTTGAGGTCGACGACCACCGCTCGGCCGTGCCCGTCTCGCTCGAGCCGGTCGACCCGGCCGGACAGGACGGCGGACCCACCGAGGGGTACGAGCACGGCGAGCTCGGTGCCGACCAGGACTCGGGGGTTGGCCGCCGACCAGCGCAGAAAGCGGTCGAGCTGCTGCATGGCCTCCTCACGCCGCCGCCGCACCGCCCACGGCGCGCCCAGGTCGAGCTCGGGCAGCACCGCGTCGAGTCGGTCGGTGAGCGCCTGAGCGCCCAGGGCGTCCGGGCCCGAGCCGAGCTCGGCGAGGGCATGCACTAGCGAGCCGAGCACCTGTGAGGGCCCGGTCGTACCGGAGACGCCGACGGCGCTCTCGAGCAGCCAGCGCAGGGAACAGGTGTCGAAGGACTCGACCTTGCTCGGCGACACCCGGACCTGCTCGTCACCCCGCACGAGCGGCCCGTCGTCGGACAGCTGCCCAAGGCCCCACCACCGGTCGGGGTGGGCGGCGGGCACGAGCGCGGTCCCGGTCGCGTCGGGGCCGGCCAGCACCGCCAGCCGCTGGCACGCGGCTTCCCGCACCGCGGCCTCGGGGTGCTCGGCGGCGGTACGACGCAGCTCGGCGACCAGCCCGGAACCGGTCAGCGGGCGGCCCAGCGACCGGGCGACGGGCGCGACGGGGACCCCGAGCTCGGACAGGAAGCGACTGGGCCGGTCCTCCCCGCTGTCACCGGAAGCGACCGCGGTGACGACCAGCCGCTCGCGGGCCCGGGTGACCGCGACGTAGAACAGCCGCCGCTCCTCCGCGACCAGGTCCCCACGCCGGTCCGCGACGCTGGCGGCCGGCGTGCGGTCCTGGGCCTGTGCCGACAGCTCGGCCACGCCGAGCAGCGAGCCGCGCAGCCGCAGGTCGGGCCAGACACCTTCCTGGACGCCGGACACCACGACGAGGCGCCACTCCAGGCCCTTGCTGGCATGAGCCGTCATGATCGACACGGCCTCCCCGGCGGGAGTGCGCTGCGCGAGCGTGTCGCCAGGGATCTCCTGCGCGACCACGTCGTCGAGCAGGCCCAGGACGTCGCGCCCCGGCAGCCGGTCCACGTAGCGCGCGGCCAGGTCGAACAACCCGATCACCGCGTCCAGCGACCGGTCCGCCACTGCCCCACGCGCCCCGCCGCCGGCGCTGTCGGCCGTCAGTCGCGCAGCCAGCCCGGTGGCCTCCCACACCGCCCACAGGATGTCCTCGGCTGTGCCGGCGGTGTCCCGCGCCGTCCTCAGCAGCCGGTGCAGCCGCGTGAGCGGGCGGGCGGCGCCGTCCGGCAGCAGCAGGGTTGCATGTACGTCGGCCACGGCCTGCACCAGCAAGTCGTGGGCGGCGGTCCGCCGGCCGGCGTCGAGGTCGGCCTGGCGCAGAGCCCGCCGCAGCCGCCG
>JAABUV010006214.1_pt1 | contig 13123 bp, 12 predicted proteins | sample 5559971 | NCBI WGS metagenome assembly JAABUV01 (sample SAMN10711881, study PRJNA513362) | rock metagenome | isolation source: Antarctica rocks | place: Antarctica: Victoria Land, Knobhead nord | collected 2015-12-19
CAATGCTCCTGGCGAAGACCCCTTCGAACGACCCCCGCGAACCGACCATGTCCTGGAAAGTCGCCAACATTCGCCTGGAACTCGACGAGCCCGAGCAGGCTCTGCCCGAGAAGCTCGCCGACCGTCTGGGATTGGGCCGGGGCGATCTCGCCTCCTACCGGATCCTCCGGAAGAGCCTCGACGCCCGCCGCCAGGACGACCTGCACTTCATCTACGCGGCCGAGGTCGAGGTTCCCGGCGACGGGGCCTCGCTCCGCCTGGCCGGCGGCGACGTCGAGCCCTTCGTCCCCGAGGGCTTCGACTGGCCCGCGCCGGGGCCCGAGCCGCTGGAGGATCGCCCGGTGATCGTCGGGGCGGGGCCGGCCGGACTCATCGCGGGCTACCTCCTGGCGATGGACGGCTATCGGCCGCTGATCCTGGAGCGGGGCCGCGAGGTCAAGGACCGGGTCGCCGACGTCCGCCGGTTCGACGGGGGCGGGCTGCTCGATCCCGAGAGCAACTACCTCTTCGGCGAGGGCGGTGCCGGGACGTTCTCCGACGGCAAGCTGACCAGCCGGAACACCGGGCCCGACGTCCGACGAGTCCTGGAAATCCTGGCCGACTGCCACGGCAAGCCCTCGATCGTCTACGAGGCCAAGCCGCACCTCGGCTCGAACCGGCTCCCCCTGATCGTCCGGACCCTCCGGCGAAAGTTCGAGGAGCTGGGCGGCGAGATCCGGTTCTCCTGCCGGGTGGAGGACGTCGAAGTCCGCGACGGCCGGATCCGCGGCCTGATGACCAGCTCGGGCCAAATTTCGGCCGACGTGGTCGTCCTCGCGATCGGCCACAGTGCCCGGGACACCTACGGGATGCTCCTCCGGCGGGGCGTCCCGCTGGAGCCCAAGGCGTTCCAGCTTGGCGTCCGGATCGAGCAGCCGCAGGAGCACGTCAACGTCGCCCGACACGGGGCCTATTCCGACCACCCCGCGCTCGGGGCGGCCGAATACAACCTGAACGTCCGGGCCGGCTCACGCGACCTGTTCACCTTCTGCATGTGCCCCGGCGGAATCGTCATGCCTTCGGTCAGCGAGCCGGGTTATTTCGGGACCAACGGGATGAGCCACAGCCGCCGCGACACGCCCTTCGCCAACAGCGGGCTGGTCATCACCGTCGGGCCCGAAGACCTCCCGGGCCGTCATCCCCTGGCCGGCGTCCACTTCCAGCAGAAGGCCGAGCGGCTGGCCTACCTCGCGGGAGGCCGGACTTACAAGGCCCCGGTGCAATGGGCCCGCGACTTCCTCGCCGGCCGGCCCAGCCGGGGCAAGCTCCCGAGCAGCTACGAGCGGGGGACGGTCGCGACGGACCTCGGCCTGATCCTCCCGCCGCTGGTGATGGACGCACTGGAACGGGGACTGGGGGCGATGGATCGCAAGATGCACGGGGCGTTCCTCCGCGACGCCGTCCTGACCGGGCCCGAGTCGCGCGGGAGCTCGCCGGTCCGGATCCCCCGCGACGAATCGACCCGCCAGAGCCCGACCATCGCGGGCCTCTACCCATGCGGCGAGGGGGCCGGCTACGCGGGCGGGATCGTCAGCGCGGCCGTCGACGGCCTCCGGACGGCCCGGGCGATCGTCGCCCGGAAGGCGTCCCCGGCCCGTTGACGGATCCCCGCCGAAACCCCTGGCCCGTAGCGACCGGCCCGGCCGCCCGCTAAGATTGCTCCGCTTCCCCCCAATCCGTCCGGTCCGTTGCAACCACCGCGCCGGCGGCGGACCGGCCGCGCCGTCGGGGCGGATGCCAGACCGGCCGAGGATCACGCCCGATGATGACGACCCTGGCCGACGACGAGGGCGGGATGATCGGTTCCGACCGGTCCCAGACCTGGCGATGGTATGTCTGCGTCCTCCTCCTGCTGGCGACCGTCGTCAACTACATGGACCGGCTGACGGCGAACACGCTGGCCACCGAGATCCAGGCCGAATTCCTCCTGAACAACAAGCAATACGGCTACCTCGAACTCGGCTTCGGCCTGGCCTTCGCCGCCGGGAGCCTGCTCTTCGGCTGGCTGGTCGACCGGATCGGTGTGTACTGGCTCTACCCGGTCGTCCTCATCGGCTGGTCGGCCATGGGGTTCCTGACCGGGCTGAGCCGGAGCTTCAACGAGCTCCTGATCCTGCGGATCCTGCTCGGGCTCTTCGAGGCCGGGCACTTCCCCTGCGGCCTCAAGACGATTCAGGTGCTGCTGGCCCCCCGCGACCGGGCGATGGGTTGCAGCCTGCTCCAGAGTGGGACGGCGTTGGGGGCGGTCCTGGCCCCGCAGGCGATCAAGCTCCTCCTGAACGACGGCCCATCGGGCTGGCGGGGGCCCTTGCTGTCGCTCCACGCCGGGTGGCTGGTCGGGGCGATCGAGACGCTGACCCCCGGCGGGTGGCGCCGGCCTTTCCTGGTCATCGGCGCGGGAGGGACGGCCTGGGTCGCGCTCTGGCTCCTCTCGCTCCGGCCTCGCGACCTCCGCCCGCCGGTCCCGACCGGCAAATCGGCGGTGGCCGAAGCCAAGGCCCAGGCCGGCGCGGGCTTCTGGGAACTGGTCTTCTCGTCGCGATTCCTGGCCCTCGCGGTCATGGTCGTCTGCATCAATCTGAACTGGCACCTGTTCCGCGTCTGGCTCCCGAAGTTCCTCCGCGAAGCCCGGGGCTACGGCCGGGACGACATGCTCAACTTCACGACGTTCTATTATGTCGCCGCCGACCTGGGCGCCATCTCCGCCGGGGCCCTGACGGGCTGGCTGGCCCGGAGGGGGCTGTCGATCTTCTCGTCGCGGATGTGGGTCTTCGGTGCCTGCTGCGTCCTGACGACCCTGACCACCGCGGCGGCTTTCCTCCCCTCGGGGCCGCTCCTGCTCGGGGCCCTGCTGGTGGTCGCCTTCGGCGGGCTGGGGTCGTACGCCGCTTACTACTCGATGACCCAGGATCTTTCCTATCGGCACCAGGGGAAGATCAGCGGGGCGCTCTCGACGATCACCTGGCTGGTGACCGCGGCATTCCACCCGATCTTCGGCGATTACCTGGACCGGACCAAGAAATACGACGTCGTGGTCGGCGCGATGGGCTGGCTCCCGATGGTGGCCCTGGTCGCCGTCCTCCTGCTCTGGAAAAGGGGCCGGACGCGGGGGACCGGCCTGGACGAGGACGGCTCGGTCACCTCGGGAAACCCTCGTCCGCCGTCCGTGGCGCATTGACTCTTCATCCCCGATCGGAGCCGGATCGATGCGAACGCCGATCTCACGCCGAGGCATTCTCCAAGCCGCGGCTCTGGCCGCCATGGCAACCCACGCGAAGCGGGCCCCGGCGGCCGACTCGTCCCTTTATGACGGCGAGATCGTCGACACCCACCTCCACCTCTGGGACTTGAAGGCCCTCCGCCTTCCATGGGTCGCCTCGGCGACCGGCCGAGCCAAGGAGATCCTGGGACACGACCACCTCCTCGCCGATTACGCCGAGGCCGCCCGCGGCTTGAAAGTCACCCGGGCGGTCTACATGGAGGTGGACGTCGCCGAGTCGGACGAGATCCGGGAGGCCGAGGACATAACCCGCCTCTGCGCCGAGGGTCGATCCCCGATGGTCGCCGCCGTGATCTCGGGCCGCCCGGCGTCCGACGGCTTCGCCGGATACCTCGACCGCTTCCAGGGCAATCCCACCATCAAGGGCCTCCGGCAGGTGCTCCACACCCCGGCGACGCCCCCGAAATTCTGCCTGGAAGCCGCTTTCGTCCGGGGCGTCCGGATGCTCGGCGATCGAGGTTTGAGCTTCGACCTTTGCCTTCGGAACGATCAACTCGAAGACGGGGCCCGGCTGATCGAGCAATGCCCCGGAACCCGGTTCATCCTGGACCACTGCGGGAACCCGCACGCCGGCCCGCTCGGACTCGACGGCTGGCGTCGGGGCCTGGAGAAGATCGCCGGGTCCGAGGGCCGCGAGGTCGTCTGCAAGGTCTCCGGGTTCTACGGCAACGTCAGCGCCACCGAATGGCCCGCCGAGAAGCTGGCCCCGATCGTCCGGACGGTGATCGACCTGTTCGGCTGGGATCGGGTGATGTTCGCCGGAGACTGGCCTGTGGTCAACCTGGGAGCCTCGTTCCGGGCGTGCAACTTCAAGACGCGATCCCCGCCCAATATCTCCCCGCCGTCAGCGTGACCGAATCTCTCGATGCCATAAGTGGCGACTAGGACATCTGAACTTGTACGACCGCCCAAGCCCTTCGCTCGGTGATCGACCAATCTCCCGCTTGATCCTCAACTTTGAGTCGAGACCCGTCGTTCCCAACAGGAACAACAGGTTCGCTGACTTTCAGCCAGCCGCCCATAATCTTGGGCACCGGCTTGCCCTCAATTTGAATCTCTGCACCGTTTTCGTCTTTTTTGTTCTCGACCCATCTGCCTTCGTCCATGAAACGGATCAGATCACCCGGTTGCAAATGCTCGACGCGGGCATGGGTAATGGTAACGTAACGACTCGGCATCGGCTTCTCTTCCTCCTCGCGTACAGCGAACGCGACCGTTCGGCGTTGTATCGCATTGCTGAACGCCTGACAGTCGGATATTATCGCTTCGGCGTATCGCATTGAACAGCCAATGCGATACATTTCAACCCTGGCGAATGCGTCCAGCTTTCCGTAAGTTGTTACCAGCAAGGGTTTTCCTGAGTGACCGGGGTGGGGCTCGAACCCACGACCAACGGATTAAACCACCGCATCGGCTTTCGCCGACCGCCTATCTCCAGGCGGGGTAGCCGGGGGTCAAGAATTCAAAAACCAATTCTGACCCTTGGTGTCGCGACGCCATCGAATAGCGACCGGGTTCCGCTGCGGCGCGAGGTTAGGTGCGATCCTGCCATCCACTCGGATCGCGCCGGGTATGGTAGACCGCTACCACGGTGATTTGGTCCTCATCTAAACGATAAACGACGGCGAACGGGAATCGGCGGATCAAAGCGAGCCGCAACTCCTGGAAGACCTCAGCATGAAGACCCGGTGTCCTTCGAATACCATCGAAGACTTCCTCGACACAGAGCAAAAAATCGTCACCCAGCCCCGGCCGACGGCCATCGTACCACGCTTTGGCCTCGGCTAGGTCGGCATCAGCCTCGGGGTTGATGATCAGCGGTGGATTCACCCCGCAGTCCCACGCAGCCGCGCCCGGACTTCTTCCCACGGGGTACCGGCCTTCGGGTCGTCGCGGTAGGCGTCCAGGCGTCGCTGTAATTCCTGTTTGTGGGGCTCGGAAAGGGTGAACCCGTCCGGCTGTGCGGCGATGCTGTCCCAGAGTTCCTCGACCAACAGGATGCGCTCGGCCAAGCTCAGGCGATCCAGGCCAAGCGACTTTATCGACGTGGGCATCGAAATTCTCCGCACCGGAAATCGGCCAAGTTCCGTAATGATACCAGCCTCCACAGGATGGTAAGACGAGCGATGCCCGGCTCTCGGCCATTGGGGAGGCTGTGGTTGAGACTTGGTCTTTGATTTCCCGATGCTCTCCTGACCCCTAGTCACCCTCACAGGCAACCAAAAACCAAGACTGACCCGAATGGCACTAAGCTAAGCCCAAAGCTTTGATCCTAAACAGTTTGCGACGAGGTGATTTGTCGATGATTTGGGGTTGATTTTCCGTCGGTGCGGCGAGCAGTGGCCATTTCACGCCAAATGCAAAAATTGACAAGTTCCGACATCTTTAAGTGACCCCCAAGAAATTCGTTGAATTACGACGTAATATCAATGAAGGATGGGACTTCTGCTTCGCTTAGTGCCATTCAAGACTGACCCCTGTTATTGCCAAAACCTTAGGGGATCGCATATGCGTTGACAGGGGGGAGGTCAAATAGGCGTTCGCTTATGGCAGGAAATGCGGGCAAGTCGTCGTGTTTTTCTTGGGCGAAATTTCCACGGAGACGGCCACGAGTTCAACATTCGGAGGGCAGCCCGAAATGACGATAAGCCGCCTCACGAGCTTTGACCCAGCTTCCCCATCGGTCCTTATAAGGCTTGGGGCTAAATCGGCCATGTCTGGCCATGTCGTACTCGGATGGTCTCTTGCCTAGCGACTCTTGCAAAAGAACAATCTCTTGCAAGAGTTCCTCATCGCTCAACTTGGGACCGAGGTTGCCTTGGCCCGCTTCATAGGGTTGTAGGCCCGCAGCCCGCACGGCGGCATTCCAAGAACCGAAGTGGTAGCTCGCAGAAGTTAAGCCTGTCAACTGATGATGCTCATCGAAGGCTCGTTTAGAGAGACGCTCGACTCCCAGGGTACGAGCTACACGCTGAATTTCTTCGATGACTCGGCATTGCCGTTCAGTAAGCTCTGAATCGTTTAGTTCTTTGTCGATCATGGGAAGTCCCACGCTCTTGCACTGAACGCCTGTCGCCGTTGTTGTCGGATTTGGAAGTCGGATTTACTTCAAATCCGACCAACCATTAATCGGGGCGAATGCGACAGTTTTGCTCTAAGTCCTGTTTTGGTAGCGTAATATGGAATGACCGGGGTGGGGCTCGAACCCACGACCAACGGATTAACCTACCTCATCGGCTTTCGCCGACCACCCTTCTCCAGCCGGGGCGTTGAGCGTCTGGACTATCCCATCGCCATCGCAGGCGTGCCGCGTCTAGTCTCTGGGGCTGGGACCGGCGATCCGCCGGACCCTTGCCTGCTGATGACCCAATCCCCAGCGCTTTTCGGACCGTCACGCTTGCCGTCGCCGGCGACGTTGTGGTGTCCGGGGCTCTCAGGGCGTCCCAGCATTATTGCGGCATCCACTCGTCGCGGTTCGGTTTCTTCCCGCGCGAGGCTCCCATTTGCGTCGAAGTCCGTTGCTCTACCGACTGAGCTACCCGGTCAGGGCTCTGCTAGCTTAAGCCCCCGAGGCCGCCTCGTCCAGCCCCTCGCCCTGGCGGCTCGGCTTGATTCCTCGGGCTGGACCTGCTCGAATGGGCGGACGAGCAGGCGTCGGGTCGGATCGGCCGGGGAGTGGCTTCGATGATCGTCGGTGTCCCCAAGGAGGTGAAGTCGGATGAGTATCGCGTGGCGATGCTCCCCGTCGGCGCCGAGGAGCTGACCACGGCCGGTCATACCGTCCTGGTCGAGTCGGGGGCCGGCCTGGGCAGCGGGATCCTCGACTCGCTCTACGAGGCCGCCGGCGCGACCCTGGTCCCCGACGCCTCGACGATCTGGGGGCGGGCCGACCTCGTCGTGAAAGTCAAGGAGCCCCAGGCCGCCGAGTGGCCCCTGATGCGCCGGGGCCAGACCCTCTTCACCTATTTCCACTTCGCCGCCGCCGAGGAGCTGACCCGGGCCGTGCTCGCCAGCGGAATCACCGCCATCGCCTACGAGACGATCCGGGACGCCCGGGGGACGCTCCCCCTCCTCACGCCGATGAGCGAGGTCGCCGGCCGGATGAGCATCCAGGAAGGGGCGAAATTCCTGGAACGGCCGCAGGAAGGGCGAGGGATCCTGCTGGGGGGAGTTCCGGGCGTGGCCCCGGCCGAGGTCGCCATCCTCGGCGGGGGGATCGTCGGCTCCAACGCCGCCAAGGTCGCCGCCGGGCTCGGGGCGAACGTCCGGATCCTCGACATCAACCTCGACCGGCTCCGTTATCTCGACGACATCATGCCGCCCAACGTCACCACCCTCTACTCCGACCGCCACACGATCCTGGAGTCGATCGAGCGGGCCGACCTGGTCATCGGGGCCATCCTGATCACCGGCGCCCGGGCTCCCCGGCTGGTTCGTCGCGAGGATCTGGCCCGGATGAAGCCGGGGTCGGTGATCGTCGACGTGGCGATCGACCAGGGCGGCTGCATCGAGACCAGCCGGCCGACCACCCACCGCGAGCCGACTTACGTGGTCGACGGCGTGGTCCACTACTGCGTGACCAACATGCCGGGGGCCGTGGGCCGGACCAGCACCTATGCCTTGAACAACGTCACGTTGCCCTATGTCCTCCAGATCGCCCGGAACGGCTGGCTAGCGCTGGCCGCCGCCTCGCCCGGTTTCTCCGAAGGGATCAACATCGACCGCGGCCGGGTGACCAATGAGGCCGTCGCCGCGACCTTCGGTTTGCCTCACGACCGATGGGACGCGGCGATCGGCACGTCCCCGCGGACTTCCTCGGCATTGGTCTGAAAACCGGCTATCCTTCATCGACGAACTGCGTTCCCGCCGGCCGTCGGGCAACCGCCCCTGCGCCGGGCTTCCCTTTCGAGGACTTGCACCCATGTCCGAGCTTGAGAACGACAAAGACCACGATCATGACCACGATCATGAGGAGGAGAGCCTGGAACAGGCCCTCGAACTCGACACCCAGAGTCAGATTTTCCTCGAAATGAGGCGGCAGAACCTCGACCTGCTCAAGCTCTCGATCGAGGTGGCGGGCCTCTCGGGGCAGCACCCGCCGCTCAAGTCGGGCGACCTCAAGTCGGCCGTCAAGAACATCTGGGACCTGTACTCCGAGTTCTATTCCTGGATCGACCCCGAGGAGTCCGAGGGGGACGACGACGAAGAGGACGACGAGGAGTGAGCCACCCCGGCCCGAGCGACCCCCTGGAGACGGTCGGCTGGATCGGCGACGCCCGATCCGGTTGCGTCCGCCTGGTCGACCAGACGCTTCTGCCGGGCGACTTCCTCCAGATTGAGTGCCGCGACGTTCCGGCCGTCTGGGAGGCGATCCGGTCGCTCCGGGTCCGGGGGGCCCCCGCCATCGGGATCGCAGCGGCCTTCGGTGCCGTGCTCGGCGGCCAGTCGGCCGAGGGGTCGGACGCCGAGGCCGTCCGGTCGGCTGTCCGATCGGCCTCGGACCACCTCCGGACCAGCCGGCCGACCGCCGTCAACCTGTTCTGGGCGCTCGACCGGATGGACCGCGTCGCGACCTCGTCATCGACGACCGATCCGGTCGCGTTGCTGGATCAACTCCTGACCGAGGCCCGGGCGATCGCCGAGGAAGACAAGGCGATGTGCCGGGCCATCGGGCGCTACGGTGCCGGGCTGATCGGGGCGGGGCAGGGGGTCCTGACCCACTGCAACGCCGGAGGCCTGGCCACCGCCGATTACGGGACCGCCCTGGCCGTCATCTTCTCGGCCTTCGAGGACGGCACGCCGTTCCGCGTCTTCGCCGATGAGACCAGGCCGCTCCTCCAGGGTTCCCGGTTGACCGCCTGGGAATTGCAGAGGCGGGGCATTCCCGTGACCCTGATCTGCGACAACATGGCCGCCCAGGTCATGAAGGAGCGGAAGGTCCACCTCGTCGTCGTCGGGGCCGACCGGATCGCCGCCAATGGGGATACCGCCAACAAGATCGGGACTTACGGCGTCGCCCTGCTCGCCAGGGCCCACGGGATCCCCTTCTACGTCGCCGCCCCGTCAAGTACCTTCGACCTGACCCTGGCCGACGGCTCCTCGATCCCCATCGAGCAACGCGACCCGCGCGAGATCACCCACGCCCAGGGCCGGGCCACGGCCCCCGATGGGATCGACGTCTACAACCCGGCCTTCGACGTCACCCCGGCCGACCTGATCGAGGGAATCATCACCGAGCGCGGGATCATCCGCCCGGTGACATCCCGGACGATCCGCGAAGTCCTCGGCCCGTCCTGACCGATCGCCTCGCGCGGTCGCTCGCCTTGCGATCCTCGCCCTCCGGCCGCTCCATCCCCCTGGCACCCCGACCCGAAACGATGCCATGATCGCCCACAACGTCTTCTTCCAGCTCCACGACAACTCCGACGCCGCCCGCGCCAAGCTGATCCGGGCGTGCCAGACTTACCTGACCGGTCATCCGGGCCTGGCCTTCTTCGCCGCCGGGACGATCGAGCCGGACCTGGTCCGCCCGGTCAACGACCGCGATTTCGATGTCTCGCTGCACCTGGTCTTCGAGAGCCGGCAGGCCCACGACGACTACCAGGATGCCCCGAGGCACCACACCTTCGTCGAGGAGAACAAGGCGGGCTGGGCCAAGGTCCGGGTCTTCGATTCGGTCGTCGAATCGGCATGATCCCCGCCGCCCCTCGCCGATCGCTCGGCAAGCGAGGGGCACTGGCGCGGTTCAGCGGTCGACGTCGCGGGCGAGCCGGATCCCGCTGAACTGCCATCGAGCGTCGGGTGGGAAGAAGTTCCGATAGGTCGCCCGGATGTGCGAGCCTGGGGTCGCGCACGAGCCGCCTCGGAGGATCATCTGGTTGCACATGAATTTACCGTTGTATTCGCCGAGTGCCCCCGCGGCCGGTCGATAGCCGGGGTACGGTGAATACGGACTCCGGGTCCACTCCCAGATGTCGCCGAACATCCCTTCGGGGCCATCGGTGTCGGTCCCCGGAATCGTCGGGGCCGGGTGATAGCGGGCGGACTCCAGGAAATTTCCCTCGATCGGACGATCGCCTGCGGCGACCTCCCATTCCGCTTCGGTCGCCAGCCGGGCGCCGGACCACCGGGCGAAGGCGTCGGCCTCGTAGTAGCTCAGGTGCGTGACAGGCTCGTCGGGCTCGACTTCGAGCAGCCCGGCCAGGGTGGCGGTCCTCCACCGGCCATCGATCCGCTCCCAGTAGAGCGGGGCCGACCATCCCCGGGACTTCCGCGCGGCCCATCCGTCGGAGAGCCAGAACTCGGGGCGGTCGTACCCGCCATCATCAATGAAGGCGAAGAACTCGGTGTTCGTGGCGGGCCGGCTCGCCAGCTCGAAGCGTTCGAGGTACTCGCCATGTCGGGGCGTCTCGTTGTCGAAGGCGAATCCGGGCCCCTCGTGGCCGACCTGGTGGACACCGCCGGGGAAGCCGAGCCATCGGAGCGGCCGGGCCCGTTCGGGGTGGTCCGGGGGACGATCCCGGTAGACCGGCCGGAGCGGGTTCCCCGCGAAGGCGTGCTTGAGGTCGGTGAGGATCAACTCCTGATGCTGCTGCTCATGGTGGAGGCCCAGGGTCACGACCGGGGCGAGCGCTTCCAGGGTATCCCCGGCGACCGAGCTGAGCCAGTCCTCCATCCTCGCGTCGATCTCGCGCCGGTAGCGACGGACTTCGGCGATCGTCGGGCGTGAGAGCAGCCCCCGGCGGTCGCGGGCGATCCGCTCGCCGATGGCGTTGTAATAGGAGTTGAACAGAAAGTTATATTGCGGATAGCGGGGCCGGTAGTCGGGCAGGGCGGTTGATAAGACGAAGGTCTCGAAGAACCAACTGGTGTGGGCGAAGTGCCACTTGGCCGGGCTGGCGTCGGGCATCGACTGGACGACGAAGTCCTCGGGCTCCAGGGGCTCGCCCAGCAACTCGGTCTGGGCCCGGACAGCTCGATAGCGATCCAGCAGGGTCGAGCCCGGACAGGGGACGACCAATTCCGCTTCCCGGGGGGGAGTGATGAGGCTCACGGTCGCTGGTCCTCGGAGGGTGCGGGGCGGATCGCGGGCTCGTGGGTCATCAGATCCGCCAGGTCTGGCCGCCCTCGGACCGGGCGACCTCGATGGTCGGCCGGGGGTCGCCCGGCACCAGGCGGAAAGTCAGCGGTAGGGACTGGCTGACCAGGACGTGGGAATCGTTCGGGGTCGAGATTCCCACGAGGTCCAGGCGGCCCTCGGCCAGCCGATAGAGCTCGAAGGACCAGGGGTCGCGGTCGAATATGAGAAGTTCCTTGGTCCCGATCGCGGCGTAGAAATCCCGCTTCCGCCGGGCCGGGTCATTGGGACTGAGGATCTCGATTGCGAAATCGGGACCGCCGCACATATGCGTCCCGCAATCCCGGGCCGGATTCCCGGCCAGGTAAACACCGACATCGGGCTCCCGATAATTCTGGAGCCATCCTTCATCCCTGTCGCTGAGGTTGAAGCCGTTGTAAGTGATGCCGAGATCGGCCGAATCGATCACGGTATAGAAGACGAGCCAGAACCGGCCGGCGAACCACTGATGTTCCAGATTCGCCAGGGGAGACATGACGTAAACACCTTCCCACATCTCGTCACGACGATCGAGCCCCGAAGCCTCCCGCTCGGCCTTCAGGCTCCGGATCAGATCCGGATCCGTCACCGTGAGGGCTTCGACCAGGTGGTCTGGGACGTACCTCGTCTGGTCAGCGAGCGGCGAGCTTGGCTCGGGGCGCGGCGTGGATCGCGCGGGCGTCGACATCGAGGGCGGCCTCCCGGAAGGCTTCGGAGAGGGTGGGGTGGGCGTGGCAGATCCGGGCGATGTCCTCGGCGCTGCCGGCGAATTCCAGGGTCGTGACGGCCTCGGCGATCATGTCGGAGGCGCGAGGGCCGATGATGTGGACGCCGAGGACGCGGTCGGTCCTGGCGTCGGCGATGATCTTGACCATCCCCTCGGACTCGTCCATCGCCTTGGCCCGGCCGTTGGCGACGAAGGGGAACTTGCCGACCTTGTACTCGACCTTCCGCTCCTTCGCCTGCTCCTCGGTGATCCCCACGCTGGCCATCTCGGGCCAGGTGTAGATGACGCTGGGGATGGTCTCATAATTGATATGCCCGGCCTGGCCGGCGAGCAACTCGGCGAAGGCGGTCCCCTCGTCCTCGGCCTTGTGGGCGAGCATCGGGCCGTCAACCAAATCACCGATGGCGGAGATCGTGGGGACGTTGGTCCGGAACCGGGCGTCGATCCCCACCTTCCCGGTCTTGGGGTCGACCTTCACACCCACTTCCTCCAGCCCGAGCCCCTCGGTGTAGGCTCGGCGGCCGACGGAGACGAGGACTCGCTCGCAATCGAAGGTTAAAGACTTGCCATCCTTGGTCTCGGCGGTCACCAGGGCCCGGCCGTTGGCGACCTTGGCTCCGGTCACCTTGGTCTCCATCTGGAATTCCAGCCCCTGCTTGACCAGGCTCTTGTGGAGGATCTGGCCGATCTCGGAGTCGGCCAGCGGGACGATTCGAGGCAGGAATTCGACGACCGTGACCTTCGCCCCTAGCCGCCGCCAGACCGAACCCAGCTCCAGCCCGATATAGCCGCCGCCAACCACGAGCAAGTGGTCGGGGACCTTGGCGAAGGTCAAGGCCTCGGTCGAGCTGACCACGACCTTGCCGTCGAACGGGAGGAACGGCAGGTTGATCGGGGCCGATCCGGTCGCCAGCAGGATGTGGGCGGCCTCCACGGCCGTCTCGACGCCGTCGTTGTTCTT
>JAABUV010006215.1_pt1 | contig 13121 bp, 10 predicted proteins | sample 5559971 | NCBI WGS metagenome assembly JAABUV01 (sample SAMN10711881, study PRJNA513362) | rock metagenome | isolation source: Antarctica rocks | place: Antarctica: Victoria Land, Knobhead nord | collected 2015-12-19
GTGCTTCTCACTAAGCTCATTTTTCACTTAGTGCTTATCAGACATGCATCACTAAACCTTCATATTTTTGATTCACTAAATCAAAGGCTGCATTCAGAAGGCTATTGACGTCATAAACACGCGCGAAAATTCGAATTAAACTGAAATTGCGTGCGAATTTCGCGTTTATTATGATAGACTTTGATCTAGACTACGAGATTATTAGTTCAAAACAGCAGTACGAGAACTGCATAACAGAGCATCAAAACTCAATCAGAAGTTAGTTTTACGACATTACTTAACTACAATAAATTAATTAGACTTGTCAGCTAGACTACACAACGCTCTTCGTGCTTCAGACTTTGCTTGTTGAAATTCTTCATCTCTACTGAACGCTTAATGAATCAAATAATAATTAGATCGTCAGTCAAATTTCTTTCAAGCTAAATGAAAGTCTTTAGTAGCTGAAAGAAAGAACGCGCATGATTTAAAAGTACTACAGACTTATTTTGATGAGTTTAATGAGATGATGGTCACATATGAATCAGACTATGATATAATGAAAAATGATAAAAGAAATCTTGACAAAATTGACATTATTGACTATTGTAAAAGCATTGCACGCTTTGATTAAATTGTTACTGTAGATTTGAATACTAGTAGAAGAATTTACTTCAAGTCAAGAATTCAAATAACAGAGAGTCAATGACAAGCAGTTAACAATGGCTCATAAAATAAAGTTGCTGCAAAATTAATCAAGTCAAATAGAAGTCGCTGAAATTAAAGCAGTTGAATAAGGTTTTCAAAACCAAAGGCATCTTGTACGTCAAAGATGCTCGAAGTATGACTCAAAATAAACAAACATTGAAGAACGAGAGACAGAAAAAGCGCGAAGTGATCATGGAAAAGCGTTATTTAAATGCACAAAAAAATTGCTACAAAGCTATTAACACTGCTCGCATTAGCTTTGTTTAGGCTGACCAGAAGAAATGACAGTGTATTTTGAAGAAATTGGTTGAATATCATCATATATATAGGGAGCTAATACTCGTACATCCCCTTGCCTTACAAGTACATTCTCTTTGCTTGCCCTTCACATTTTGCTCGTGTGAGACCTTGATCTCAATCCCAATTTCACCTCTTCTTCACTCTCTACTTTATTCTTTGCTGTAGCCCTTGTTGTTCCGCCTTCATCAGTACATGTTTATACTGTGAAAACTTTCTTTGTGTAGACTTCTCAAACTCTTGCTAATGTCTAACGCCTCGTCGTTCTCTTGCTTCTACGAGTCTATTCCTTGATCGAACAACAGCGAAGTTTTGAACTTATAAAAGTGAATCTGACAAGCTCGACAAGAAGAGTGTAAGAATATCGTAGTTCATTTTCGCATCGAATGTTTCAAATGTAGCTTCAGAAGTAGAGTCAGAAGAAAGAACTCACAGCTAAGTCTTCAAAGCGTGAATGAGAGTGCTCATGACAATGACGATGACAATGACGATAAGTGTCAGAAGAAAGTCTGACGTGTGGGTTTACTAGGCTAGATTAACCAAATTTAAGACTGTGAGAAAGATTATTAAGAATTATATGTAAATACTTGAATTGCCTACTAAGTTTGATGTGTAACTGAGTGATGCGTAATGGAAATTCCAGGTTTCTTCAAGAAAGTGTACGTGTAAGCAAAAGGGAGTGTATTTGTAAGTCATTGCCTCAGTACCTCAGACGTAGTAGATAGAACTAAGCCTCTTTGGGTTAGCCGCCTTGCTTACTACGCAAGCTTCGTCTACCACGTCTAAGGGCAAAACCCTGAAATACAGTCAGATCTTCGTTATTTCTTGAAAAATACCCGACTTCGCCGTCGCCTTACCTGATGCGATAAAGTATGAGCGTATTATTGAGTTAATTACATTTGTTTCGCATGTTCAGTACTCTACTCACCATTCTACTCATCGAGTCACCATTCTACTACTCACCACCCTACTCACCATTCTACTCATCACCCTACTTGATACTCACCACTCTATCTACTCGCCTACCTACATGTTTAGCTATCAACTCAGCTGCCTATCAAAACATGCTTTATGCGACGTGTTCAAACACGCGTCATTCGCTTCATGATCTACCTACTTCATGGTATGCTTCATACATGCTTTATAGCATATGCTAATTAGCTCAATAGAAAGCCCTCTTCAAGGCTCGATATCAAACGTTCTACCGAATTCCTGATCAAACGCTCTATCAAACGCTCTACCAAATTCCCTACCAAATCTACCTACCTACCTATTGAGAGTCTCTCTACCTACTGATGATCTCTTTACCTACTGAGAGTCTCTCTACCTACTGAGAGCCTCTCTACCTTCTATTGAGAATCTATCTACGTGCGTGCTGAGAGTCTACCTATCTATCTACTGAGGGCTTACCTACCTAATAAACGATCGAGTCGTTACAGAACCATATTCCAACTGTTGAAAAGTCTTCAAATTGTACTCGAACAGTCGATCGAGCAGCTGAACCCACCGAGCAATGGAAAATGAACCTAGCATATTCTTGAAAATTTGAAAATGATGGTGAAAATTTCAATGAAAACTAGATCATCATGGCGCAACAGAGATTATACTCAATTACTGACGAAACATGTATTTAGAATTTATGTTGATAGTAGAATAGATATACTAGTATTTATTGCAGTTGTCGATATCGAAAGAATATATGTGTTGCGTTGATGATCGTGTCTGAAAGACAAATGTTGATGATTTGAAACGTTAATTCAAAGTATGAACGCGCACCAAAGATAATAGAAGATAACGAAAATCTGACTAGAATACAGGTTTGTGCACTCAGACGAGGGTCTCTAACCCAAAGGGGTCCGAAGGGGCTTAGGGGTGGTTAACCCGAAGGAGCTTAGCCACGGAAACACGTCTGAGGTCCTGAGGCAAGTAAGTCAGAGTTCCCTAAATTAAAATCAGTGTCAATTATCAAAACGTTAAATCAAGTCGATTTATGAAAAGGTCTAAACGGTTTGAACTATATGACGTACTATGATAATTAACCGTATGTCGCTTACTACGAGTTTCAAATTTCTTCGCCTAAAGGCGAGAGTCTTCGGTAAAACGGTTTCAAAACCTTTACTGTAACGTCATTGTAAGTCTATCTAGGTTAGCCCGTAGGGGTCCCTAGCCCAAAGGGGCTTAGGGGAAGTGGTTAGCCTGAAGGGGCTTAGCCAAGCACGTCTGAGGTCCTGGCTCGAGCGCCTCTTGCTAGGTCATCGGCTCGGTCAACCTGCAACATGATCAAGTTCGTTGAACATGTTGCTGATCAAAGATGAATAGGCATCATGTAAGGACATCTCGAGTTTCGGCTTTGATGCGTCCCAGAACTGGGATAAGTTAGACCTTGAGAAACGACAAAAAGCAATTGAAGAGGGGAAAGCGAAATACGAATTGGAACAAACCTTTCGGAAACACTAATGTCGATACTCAATCACTTGTGTCTTGGCGGCTATTTAATTGTCACAAGTTCAAGAGGTCCCAATCCAAAAGCGGAAAGTCGCTGACGCCATCAAATGCAGCTGATAAGAAACAAAGTCAAGGTATATCTGAGAAAGTGGTTCGGGCTTATGATGCTGACGATTGCAGATGCAGATGCAGACGCAGGTGCAAGTGCAAGTGCGGGTGCAAATACTAAGAGGGTATTTGATGTAGTACGGGATCGTTGGAATAATGAGAATTCATAGAGTGTGTTCGGTTGAAAGGAGTCATGAAGGATGTTCGTAGAATACCATGCGCACTGCAGAGATTTTCACCGTTCATTTTTTTCTTTCTATTGGACCAAGACAAGAAGCTTCATCGTGTTGAATAGACTTTGTACCAGGCATTCTGGCCAGTCTATTCAACCAACGAGCTGGGTCGGTATCATCATCTGGACGAATTTGAGCAACATCGATTCCCGTTTCTCTCCCAATAGCCGACGTAGTTCTAAAAACCCTCCTACTTCCCCAATACCTGCCCCCAGCTGTCGAGCTGTCGAGACTTTGGCTTCCTTCTATAAACGCGTTACCGATGTCAGCTAAAACATCTGATCAAGCCGTACAGAGGGAAGCCACTAGGTGTATTATCTTCAACCTGGCCGAAGAGGCGAGACGTACAAATCTGAAGATACAGAAGTTTTTTGAGGAAGAAGTTAGCACAGAAGAACATGTCAAAAGCCCAGATAGATGCGCTGTTGACGTCGTACTACTCCTCTAACAAGAATTCTTCTACGGGTTGATCATCTCATGAGAATTCTCAACCAGAGCCATGTACTAACTACATATGAAGCACTGAATAGGTCGCATATGGGACACTGAATATACTACATATTAAGCACTGAATAGGTCGCATATGAGCACTGAATGGACCACATATGAGGCACTGAATGAGTCACATACGGAACACTGAATATACTACATATGAAGCGCGGGGGGGCCAGTGGGATTAATTCTACAGATCTGATTTCTTATTTTGCACTTTTCGAAGAATTTTCATGGGGTCTCGGAAAATTCCAAAAAACGGCACAGGTTATGCATACGAGTACAGCGATACTCCTATATCTAAGCGACGTCCAGAAAGCGACGTTAAGATTTCGAGTTCTTATTTGCTCACAGATCGACGAAGATGTCATCTTGTCCAACCTACAGGTCTGAAAGCCGTACTAGGGGAATTATTTGAGCGAATGCCGTGTTGATAAATTGGGCGGTACTGGTTCAAAGAGATACCTCTCTACCGATGACCACCCATGCGCCGTACTAACAGTATACCCATCCCACCTACTTCGCTCATCCATTCAGCTCTGTCACCTAGCTCTGTCATATGGCCTAGATTATTGGTACTTTGTACTAGTCTCTACTTGAGAGAAAACAGAATTCCGTGCCCCCCACTTTCGCTCATCAAGAGAAGTATATGAATAGTCTAGCATTGGATATTTATCATGCGCTTACAGGGCGAATGACTAAAGGCCGAACTAGAAATGAGATGCACATGCTGAGACTATCCTCTATTTCTTTGTCCGTTCTCTACTTCAATAAGCAAGCCTAACTTTGAGACGAAGTCATCACCTACGATGAGAAGCAACTTTCGCTGCGTGTGATAGAAGATCCATCGGGAGACTTCAATCGTCGCTTATCAATTAGCTGAGTGTCAAGCTTTTCAGACATGAGAACGTACCGTTTGACTGACCATCACTGAATGGTGGTGTCAAACAATAAGAGTACCATGGTTCATCAGTCATCATGAGATTATCAGCTTCGATGCCGGCTTGATTTGAATGGTGGTGTCAAACAATAAGAGTACCATGGTTCATCAGTCATCATGAGATTATCAGCTTCGATGCCGGCTTGATTTGAATGCTCTTGGCCTAGATAGACCCCTTGAGCACGACCTGAAAGACTTGTGCACGACGTAGCATTACTGATTGTCGAGCTATCTCGCTAGTCGACGAATTGATCTGTTGAGTCCTCGTTTGCGATAAATTCCTCATGGTCAGAGTCGACGGAGTTAATATGCAGCCGGTCGGCATCTGAACGGTTTGAGATTTCCATTGATATCTGTCCGCGGGGCGTTTCCTGAACGGCTCGCAGCTGGCCACGAGCCAGCTGCTTCCGATTCACATATCGGAACAGTTGTGTCATAAGGTCGCCCCGACATTTGGAAAGCTCATCGTAGGTCCAGCCATGGTGACCAGCCCGTTCAAAATGGTTCGAGCACTGAGAAGATCAACTTCAGGAAACCTGGGTATTGCAAGCTCACAGATCACTGTCGCCGAGTTTCAGTAAGTCACCTAGACCAGACTTTTTCAGTAGGAACAGATAATGTCGACGAAACGTCTTATCCTTAGTTAGGGCTTTAGAGTGTGATTGTACTGAATAACCCTATCCTTCTCTTGGTTAGAGTCAAGGAGTTCAGGAACTCTCACGAGCTTGCCCTTTGGTGGTTCATGATCGAATTCAAAGGTATGCCCCTTAAGCTCGACGTGGTTCGAGAACATTTCACTTCGATTTTGAACGATAGTAAGAAGTCTGAGTTCCAGGTCCTTGTCGAAAACGTCATCGCTACCATACTTGACGTCCAGTGCAAGGGTTGTTATTCTCTGAAATTGCATTGCAACGTCGAGAAGATATCTCCTTTGCTCTTCTGGCGTCTCTCGCTTTGCACCCAGGTTTTGAAGGACTGTATTGCAACCTTTCAACCTTTTGTTTATCTCTGCTTTGACCTAGTTAATGAACGTGTTAGATGAGTATTGCTGAACCTGAAAGGCTTGCTTTACCTTTGGAAACTCGCGCCGGGTATGAGCTGCAAGAATCTCTTGCAGCCGAACTCGCAAAGCTTGAACACCGACCCTATCTTGCTCCAGGGTATTCCATGGGGCGACTTGAGTGAAAAACATATTCTCAACAGAGTGTCGATCTGTGCTTGGATTCGAAATCTGCAGCTGACCTGGATTTCGCACCATGTGCCACCCCAGACTTAGCTTGTGTTTTCTCCCGTCTACCAAGTCGACTACGGCTTGCTCAGCGCCCTTGTCGATGAGATCTGCCTTTGTCAAAACACCAAGTGTTCTCTGTCCGTCAGGATCAACTTCTTCAGCCATTTCGAGGATTTCTTGGGTGGCTATGTCAACATTGGCGGGTATGACAACGAGCATGACTGATCTAGGCTTCTGCATATACGTATGCACCATGCTTCGGACCATTTCCATGTCAGACTTGGTCGTAAGCCCTTGCGTGGTCTTCTTGAAAATCCCAGGAACGTCAATAATGCTGAGATGCTCTTCCTTCGGGCTGCAGACCTCCAAGCGCAAGACATCATCGGAAAACGTTCTTTGTGGAACAGAAACGTTGCTCTGTTGATCGGACAAACCCATGACATCCTGAACCTACATGAATAAGCATGGGAATGGAAGAGAAGCATCATCATGCCATTACTTCTACCATGATATCCGCGAACGAGTTTGCATCCAGGGACTGCAGATCGGCCTTGACCCAATGCTGTATCTTCTCTGCATGCCCTGTGCTCGCATCTTTGGCAGGGATAATGGAGACCGTCGTGCTCTCAATTGTAGCTCTGCGAAATGTGATTTGCGTGGCAAACCTCGTGCAGAGTCCAATGTCACGCGGAAATGGTAGGCGTGTCAGACCTTCTAGCACCGAGCTTTTACCGCTGGATTGGTCGTCGACGACGACAAGCTGGGGTAGATCAATATAATCTCCAACATTGCATGCGAAAAGCCTGTCTATTTTTTCCAGCAGGACTGGATCAGCCAAGCCGCCTGAGCCACCATGCTCATCGATATTTGAACCGGCAATCATTGTAAGTCTCATAGTCCGAGTAACGTGTTAAGAATGGTATTGACCGTCAATATATATGATTAACACTGAATCTGGCCGAGTGACACGGGCATCCCAAGGGATAATGAAAACGATGGGTATCGAATAGCCAGTGCACCCCGCCTCACCTGTTTTGACGATTTTGCCTAATACCACATCTTTCTCGATCTACATTGGTTCGGTTGCGTCTTGCATACATATTGCTGACCTCAACATTGGCGCTAAGGTTCGGAATCACAACTCTTGCATCTGAACAGGGGCTTGGAGGATGTGGTGGGGCCGCAGATATGGAGCCAGCAGCGAATTGATTCTTTGCTTATTTGATAAAACGAGCAGGGGAGGGTTTGTCCCAAACACGAAGATTTTGGTACGTGGATGTGGTGCCGGCAGACTGTGGTAACATGGTAGGCATGAGATTGATATATAAGCAGTCCTTACTGTGACTAAAACAAAAAAGAGAGCCAAATCTAAATTTGGTGGGCGTAGCGCAATTACTTCCCCGTATGATTGAAGAAACGAAGTCACTGGGTGTCTAACAGCGCCCACTCGCTCTAACACAATATCGATGACGCTCTCAAAATAAGTAGGCTCACAAGCCCCATACCAATGAGCGATCCGAGATGTAATATCTTGAAAGGGTAGGTACGGATAAGATGGACGGGATTCAAATGGTTAGACGGCCTAGATCTCGTACAGGCATGATCTTCCATTTGAGTACTGCTACACCTGCCACAAAACTGGTCTTGATCTGTTCACATTCCATCTAAGAATTGTGCAGGTAATAATAAGCTTTTGCTGATACCTGGTTGAACTTGAGAGCTAGGCGACTTGGCCATGGATGTGCATAAGAATAACCGGCCACATGCATGCGGGCCGTCTCGGATAACATCCTGCTAGAAATTACCTAGGAGAGATCTCCCGATTCCAGTCCCTCAGGTGGCCTTACATGGTGTTTCCCTGATCTTGATCCAATATTGAGGGAATAGTGAAGAACTTTATCAATCGCCGCTGAAACCTTTCCTGTCCAAGGTAAAGTCGGTCTAAGATTTGCGGCTTTGAGAAAGTCGCAAATTTTAGTTTAAACTATATTAGGGAGGTTTTGCTGGCCCTGCACATATAATAGAGGCTTGCCCACTATAGTAGCGTGTTATTCAGTACCGTATAACTCCATCACTGAATAAGCAAGCCTGTTTGTCTAAATTTGACTTAACACCCCAAACACTTCCTTCAAAGTAACGAACCCCAATAACCCGAGGATATGGAATCCGGCGAGAAAATGTAGATCCTCTCATTATGTGCGAGATCATTGTCTAGTTGACCTATTAGGTACTCGCTCTTGTCGGGTGAGGTGTCAGTTTCCTTCAATATTGCGCAGTTGGTCCGAATTGCGTATCTTTGCCCCATCCTCAAATCGAGCTCGATGTAGAGAGCTTTTCCATGCATTTGAGCATTTTTAATGGACGCCCTCGAACATCGAAGGAAAAAACGGATGGTTCCGTTTTCTTGCGAAAAGAGCTGCAAATGTTTCTTAGGTACCGCTATTTCCAACCCTTTGTTTGTCATGGAGTATGGCGGTCTCGATGCGCTTCGTAAATAGGTCTCCGCAATAATGTCTCCGCTGTCCGCAAAGTAGCTTGGTTGAGCTGCAAGCAGACCTGATCCTCCTTGGTCAGAGGTCCAAGCAAACAGTGACTCGTCATCTGAGATTTTCATAATCTCGGCCTGGAGCCGATAGAATGCTTTTGTGACACCCTCACCATACAGTGGTGGCATGTTGACATTGAAAAGCCCTAGCAAACAATAAGCCAGATCTTCCTCTACCTTGGTCTGTCGACGGGATGCCCAGCTCATCCGTGCGGCGACGCTGGCCCGATGCGACCTCCAAACGTTTGGAGGGGCCAGCCGGTTCTCACCGATTCGTGTCACCTTGGCTACATCCCTGTAGACTTGCTCTAAGGGACCAATCTCACTCCAACGAGACTCATAGAACACGACCTTGGTTGGAGCAATCAACTCTTGAAGAGTCCAGCCTCTTTCGAACCAGGAGCTCTTAGTGAACCGCTCTTTAAAGGTTGGCCATCCTTCCGGTACATGCCAAAACGCCTCCCCGGACCGATTCTTCAGAGATATTTCACCGGACGAAAATTTGACATCGGCAAGATAAACATAGCACTCCGCAGACCGCTCATACCATTTATACATGGAATTGATCGCTTCCGAAAGCTCGGCACTGCTTCTCTTATCTATGCAACAAGTATCAATCCAAGCCCATTGGAATCCTCTTTCAGCGGCCAATCGACAAAAGTTCTGAATCTTTACCAGACCGGGCGAATCTGGTGGCACCGAATCCTTCCGGAATTGCTTGTAAGAGACCTCTTTATCTCCCCATCGATGGGACAAAATAGCATATTCGGGCATCAGACCATCAAAGAACTCTTCGAATTCACGCGTTCCAGTATTAAGGAGGCGCATATTGACTCGCAATCACAGCTGAAGAAGAGATACGTACACGATTGGATCACAGAGAATTGCCTGCTAATATAGATCAATTGTCAAAAGACGATAAACATCACTGCCTAATATCCTTGGCGCTGTCTGAACCCTTTCGGTACTTAAGAGGGGCAAGATCTGCAAGGCAACCAATCATAGTCTCGTACCGTTCCCAGAATTGACTCTGTTGGCTCATGGTCATTGTCTCCGCAGATCACGACGCTAAACACAAAACCTTCACTCAGCACACCTAGCATTTTGTACATGCGAGCTGTTTTTTATCGCTCAAACATGTCGAGCTACGACTTCTACATTCCATTTCTCCGGTGACGCCCACGCCATAGGGAAATATCCAAAGATGGCTCCCAACGCTCTTCGTCAATTACGCCTTTCCCATTTCGTTATCCCCCTCCCACCCAGACTCCCAAAGGAAAAGAGCTGACACCTCACCCCCATAACAGCATTCGACTTCCTCGCCGGCCCAACAACAGGCTGCCTCTCCGCCATCCTCCTCCAACCCGCCGACCTCCTCAAACCCCCCGTCCAACAATCCCGCTCCACCTCTCTCACCACAACCTTACGCTCCACTCTTTTGTCCCTTTTTCCTTTGCCCTCGTCTCTTTCCTCTCCACCGGCTAACCGATCGGGCTCGGTTGTTTGGGGGGCTCTGTCACTTGCTTCGCACGTTGGTTTGTCAGATCTTGACGTGATGAAGGTGGGAAGGGATAAACGAGAGAGATCGGAGACGGAACATCTAGATAGACACTATATGTTAGTGTTGGAACCAGCGAGCGGGAATTTAAACAGCCGTACCCAGCTTCTGGAAAAATATCTGCCTCCATCGCCCCTCGTGCTACTGTTGACCATGCGTCATTAATGGAACGAGATGTAAGCGAATAATAGGTGAGATAACCACGCGTATTGTCTCAATCTAGTGGCATACATGCTTGTTACACGTGGGATCACTGTCCAGTTGTGCGTTCATGGTCACCAGCAGAGCTAGGTTGAAGATTCCTCAGACCTTGGATCAAGATTTGCGGACCTCGCGGATCCACAAACCAGGGTCGATTTGTCAGACAGCCTTCATTAGACCCCGCATCTAAAACAACCGGCAACCTGGCACGCCTGGTACTCTCTCGGCAAGGAAGTGCATTTAGAACCAATTGGACTTCACTTTCGTGGCATCTCGGCGGCAAAATCATGAGAGTATGAGTCATTGTTCATGCAAGCTCTTAGTGTGAATAAATTGTGCCCGCCCCGCCCTCTACATGTCCACTTCTTCCCATCCCCCCATGTCAGCTAGCTGTGTCGCATTCTCCCTGAGCTGAGTTTGACGGCCCGATCGAGCCCACAATGTCTACTATTAAACGGGACCACTACGGGCTCCGGCTCAGCTTCGGGTCTCGGACGGTAGCATGCAGAATGGAAGGACAGACGCAGGAGGTGTACAACAAGAACAAACAAAGGGTTGAAGAAAGAAATCGACTTCGTACTAGACTCAAAGAAAAGACGCTACAACTAAGAGATGCCCTGGATCGCAATAACTTTATATCAATCTGTCTGGATAGGATTTCGCATGTCATCTCCAATACTACACAGCTAGATCAAATCGACCAGTCATTCACGACGTCACAGCCTACTCTCGTAAGCTTACCAGAGATAGAGATAGACGAGCTCTTTCGTTTATCTCTGGAGGTGAATGAGGTTGAGAGGAGACTACTGCAAGCTCAGAAACAGAATCGCATTCTTTTCGAAACCTTGAGACGCCTCAATACATACATTATCACTGATGCAGGAGGAACCGCTGTTCCAATTCCTCATTCATGCCAAAGCCAGTCATTCTTACCCTCCAACAACACTGCGAAAAACTCAATCAGTATTTTATACCGCCTCCACCACGATTTCAAGACGAGCCACTATTATTGGGAACTGGGACTCTGCTGCCCAGGCTGGAGAAAGCAATCCGCTGAAGACTTCGCAATAAGTAAAGAAAATTTTATCAAACACCTCGCACGAAAAGATGACTCCTCACCACCATTCATATCGGTCACAGACTCCCCTGGTCGGGTTATCAACTTCAGCAAATCTGATGATAATCGAGGTCGCCACCTAAAAGTCCTTGTCATCAATTTCAGAAAGCTGCGAACATTGGGTTCTCGATGTGATCGAACTATAGATTTGGCGAGGAAATTGGATGTACTTAGACGGGCCCGTAACTCATATGAAGGCGTGGAATTCGTCACTGAGTCTCACTGGCTGATCCATAGATGGGTTCCAAGAGAATGCATCGAGACTGCAATGGGATTCGACGACTTCCGACGCTTTTGTGAAAAGCAGGGTATCATTGACCGTTAGTCTGTTCACTTCCTGACTTTGCTGTCGTTTTCAATAAAGATAAGGCTTTCTAAGATTCTATTGCAGGTAATAGTTACGATTTCGACGTTCAGTATCAGAAGAGGCCATCTTTGCAGGATGTTCTTGACTTTCAAGCGGAAAGGAAGAAATTGAAGCGTCCAAAGAGTATACTCATCGGCTTCGCTGACGAGGATGATTCGCCTATCGACGAGCTTACTCAAGAGACTCAAAATTTGAATTTGGCGAACTGAAAGGCAGATTCCGGGAAATTTTCAGGTCCCTCAGAATGCTTAGATAGGTGTATAAGTTCACCGACTAAAGCTGTCAGGAAAAATTAGCTAGTGAACAAGTTTCTGCTGCAGAAAGAATTAATCGAGGCTGTTTGCGGAAACTCCCATTTTAGCAGTTATCGTAAGCGGTTGTCTACAATTTACCCCGCTTTGGCAAACGGATCAGGTGATTCAGTACCAATATTACGATTGTTGCCCAGAAGATTGTTCCTAGGAGCACTTCTCTACTAGGAATAATCTCCTGGGAATCAATATCGCGAAAGGAAGCCAAAATTACTTCAGCTAAAAATAGACAATTTCAGGTAGAAGCAACTGAAACACAGTCTCTATCGCTTCGCGGGCTACGAGCCGGACAATCTAGGCAGCGGTTCCCGGGAATTGCTTCTCAGAACTTACTCTCTCCCAGAGGCCACGCTCGTTCCAGCGTCCCTCAGCATTTCTAATTCTCACTTGTACTGGCGTAAAGTGACCTTTGAGTTAGCTTCTATCGCGATCGTGGTTCGCTTACTCCACCATGGGCTACTCTTTCATCGCCTATGGTCTACTATTTCATAGTCTACTTGGTATACCAGGGGGTTAAACTCTAGCGTGCGGGAGCAAATCGCTAGTTTCTCCACGCCGCCCTAATAATTTACTATGGCAGCTCTGGAGA
>JAABUV010006216.1_pt1 | contig 13120 bp, 10 predicted proteins | sample 5559971 | NCBI WGS metagenome assembly JAABUV01 (sample SAMN10711881, study PRJNA513362) | rock metagenome | isolation source: Antarctica rocks | place: Antarctica: Victoria Land, Knobhead nord | collected 2015-12-19
TGACGTGCTGCGGGGCCCGCGGCTGCGCAGGACCTGCTGAAGGAGGAGGTGCTGGACATGGCCAAGCGCGTGGGCGTCTGCGGCTTCAACCTGCTCGTCATCGACGTGCTGTTTGTGATTGTTATGCTGTTTATGCAGCTCGGCACTGTTCTTATTAATCCACAGCAGTGTGCTCCGCTCACTGCGGCGCGCTTGCCGTCACATGCATGCCGGCAAAAGCGTCTGGACAGGAGCAAGTTTGAGGTGCTGTTCCAATCAACAAAACTCACCCTCAGCTACCTGCCTGGCGCACAAAAGCACAAAAGCACGCTCAGCAGCACCTCCCAACGCAAAAACACACACGGCCCATCTGGCTGCAGGCCGGCGCTGCACACCAAAGGCCTGGACAGCAGGGATGTGCTGGGACCCCGCACAACACAAACATGGCGCACACCAGGCCACGGCCTACAGCAGATCGACGAGGTCTGCGTCGCTCAGCGGGTACCCCACAGCCTCCAGGGCGGCGCGGAAGTTGCGGCTGTTGCGCCGCCCCGCGCCTCGGACAAGGCTGTCCACCAGGCAAAGCGCGCGCGCGCGCCCTCGCCGCAGCAGAGCATGCACAAAGCCCAGGAACGCCACGCACGATGGGCCGCTGTCAGGATACGCGGTCCTGAGCACAAGGTGCTCCAGGCAGGGGTGCGCGGCCGCGGCCGGGAACTCTGGGCAAATCAGCACGCTGCAGTTCCCAAAGATCAGGCAGCTCAAGTGTGGGAAGCGGGCCAGGCTGCCCAGGGCCCGGGCGTCCAAGGCGCCCCCAACCTCCATCGCGACTGCAGAGTGCCGCTCGAGGCGCAGCTCCTTGAGGCCAGTGAGCACGCTCACGCCCTGGGGCAGCTGCGCAAAGCAGCAGTGGGACAGCTCGAGATGCGTCAAGCGCGTAGCGGCCAGGACGCCGGGCGGAAAGACCGGCAGGGTGCTCCCCGCCAGAACCAAGTAGGTCAATGACGCAAAGCAGTGCGCGCCGCCCGCGGGCACGCACGCAAACGGCAGCACGTCGCGCGGCACATCGGCCACCTCGCGCGCGCCGCCGCAGTGGGCAAGCTCGCAGAGCTGCGTGAGGCCCCACAGGGACGCGGGGAGCACCCGCAGGCCGGAGCAGCTCCACGACCCAAAGCTGGTCAGGGCCGCCAGCGCGTCCACGCCCGGCAGCGCGGCCTCGCCGTCGCTCGAGCCAAACATGCAGTCCTCAGATTCCAGACACTCAAGCGCCGGCAGGCGCGCCCAGCCGGGCTCGCAGCAGAGGTTGTCAAACCCGCGCAGGCTCAAAGAGGTCAGCTGCGCGAGGCGCGACACGCTGGCGGGCAGCGTGGCCTCCATGCACACGTCCTCCACCGCCAGGCTCAGCGCGCGCAGCCGCGGCAGGCCGGCCAGGCCCGCCGTCAGGTGTGCCAGGCTGAAAGTGACCGGCCAGTCGGGCCTGTCAGCACCGCAGCCCGCAAAGCGGAGGGTGACCTCTTCCAGTGTGCGCACGCTGGCCGCGCACCAGCGCCTCGGGGAGCTGGCCCGCCAGCTCGTCAGCCAACACAACATGCAGACCTAGGGTCTGTAGCCTCACGCAGCGCGCAAGGGCGCGTACGGCCGCAGCCAAAAAGGCCTGGATGGCCGCTGCAGTGGGTCTGCGGTGCTAGTCGGCATGCAGGACCAAAGTGATGATGGACGAGAGCGCGGGCAGGCTGGCCAGCAAGGTCGCGAGCCGCCCGGCGTCCAGGTCGCGTCCGGGCCTGCCCGCCCCCCTCTCCTCGCCGACCGCCAAGTAGTGCACCCACTTGACAGCGCTGCCTTGCACGTCGAGCCATCGCCGGGCACTCCTGCCCGCTGGCGTACCTGCGGCAGCCAAGGGGCGCTGGTCGCGGGCACCAGAAAGGCCTGCCTTGGCGCTGTATTGAAGCGGTTGAGAAAGGTGCATTGTCAGAGCAGACGAGGTGCCCACTCTCGGCACCATGGCTCCGCGCACCACTCGCACGGTCACTATTTTTGGAGGACAGCGCGCACCGGGCCGTCCAAGCGCCCGCCACAGCCTGGCAGCGAGGTGTTCGTCCAGCGTGCTCCAGAATGGCTGCTCGAGCGCCTCCTTGAAGCGCCTGTCGCTTGCAGTAAGCATTGGGCACAATTACTGCAGGCTTCTGGCTCGTCCCTTTGCCGACCAGCAGACAGCGCGCACCTGCAGACTGTCGGCAGCAGGAAAGCTTGTGTCACGCCGCGGGGCTTGCACACGCGGTCGTTGGCAAGGTGGACCGCGCACGCCTGCAGGACCTGCATCAACCGAGCAGCACACGTTCTTTGATGCGCGGCGAGGCCCCTGCATGCAGAGCGCCGTGGCCCGGGCGTCGACAGGCAGGGCGCAAGCTCCCCTGCACGCACCTCTGCGGGGAGCTGGTCCAGGCGGATAGCTGAAGGCCCAGCTGCTGCACGGGCGTGGGGCTCGAGCGCGCCCATACTGCGCTGCGGCGTACAGACTTTACAAGCGAGCAGGAGTCAAACACGCCGCCTGCGACTGTGAGAACGGCAAGTGATGATGCACAACGTGCAAGCCTCAACCGGCCAGGCTCAGGCTGCTCACGCGGCCAGCCCTCACAGTGGGAATACTGCCGCTGCAGAGCTCCACCCAGGTAATTGACTCCAGCATTCCAATGCATGCACCTTAAACAGGCTTACGCCCCTTGCAGATGGGTCCAAGGTAGGCAAGCTCGAGAGCGCAGCCCACAACACTCTACGCTCAAGAGCAACAGGAGGCGCATTCTCCGGCCACAGAAGAAGAGTGCTGCCTGCAGCTCGCCAGCACTTTGCGCCGCAGCGCAGCATGAACACGCGCTCGTCCACCGCCAGAGTGGCAGCTCGGCCAAGGGCCGTTCGCCTGGACGAGCTCCCCGCAGAGGTGATTGCCGAGGCACTCTGTTGGACTGCACTGCAGGACCATCTCTGCTACGCACGCACGGGACTGAAAGCCTTCCTCGACTGTCGCTGGCCGGCCTGGGCAGGTCCTGCAGGCGTGCGCGGTCCAAGTCATCGAGCAGTCTGCCCACTTGCGCGGGGGCTGGACACAGGGCTTAACGCTGCGGACAGTCTGCAGGCGCGCTTTGCACTTGACATATGGATGGCGCTCGGGAGAGGCTCGGGGGAGCTGAGCTGGGAGCATTCCCAGAGCGACAGGCGGTTCAAGGAGGCGCTCGAGGCGCCGTTCTGGACGACGCTGCCTTCTGACATCACGAGCAGGCTATGGCGGGCGCTGAGACGACCCGGTGCAGTGCTGCGCCGCTTGCTTGTGTCCGAGTGTGTTTGCTGTGCAGTAAAGCACAGCCCCAGTGCGCTCTACCGCTCCCCGTGTCTTGTGTCAACGCGCCTCGATGTCTCACTCGTGCCCGAGGCGGGCCTCCCTGGTGCGTCTTCTACACCGACACCCCACGGCCGCTGCAGGTACGCGTGCCGGCGCGCGCGCCTGGCGGTGGCTCCAGGGGCAGAGCGCTGCCGTCAAGTGCATCTGCGGTCTGGTGGTCGACACGGACGCGGAGCGCTTCCGTACCTTGCTGACAAGCCTGCCCGCGCTTGAATCAATCAGTGAGCCCGCACGCAGCGGGCTCACTCTGCGACCGCACCCCGGCGCTGCTGCAGCAGCCACCCAGGACTTCCTGGCCGGGGCTGCACGCGCCATAGGGCGCTGCTCATGCCTGCGGTGCCTGCAACTGCTGATCGAAGTGGGTGACGAGCTATGGGACCGGGTACCTGGCTCATTATGGCAGCACCTGGCCGAAGCGCGCGCGCTCGAGAACCTCAGTCTGACCATCAGGTCGGGCGTGGCCGACCCGCACGACGGGTTGGCCACAACACACGTGTCACACTTGATCACAGGCCTGGCCGGCCTGTCGCGGCTGCGCACGCTGACCCTGTCGATGCACAATGTCTGCGAGGGCGCCGCGCTGCCTGCCTGCGTGTCGCGCCTGGTTCAGCTGACATCCCTGACCCTGTCCGGCCTCGGCGGCCTGCGCTGCGCGCCCGGTTGGGCGCGCCTGCCGGCGCTCGTGCACCTGGAGTTTGAGGAGTGCGAGTTTGCAGCCGACGGCGAGGATGCGCTGCCAGGCATGGACGCGCTGGTGTCCCTGACAGAGTTTGAGGTCTTTCTATGCCCTGGCCTGCTTGTGCTCCCCGCATCCCTGTGGCAGCTCACACGGCTGAGCAACATCAGCGTCTGGCGCGCTTGCGATGAGCCGCCGACCGCGGGCCCGCCCGCCAGCGCGCCCTGCTTCGCGTCCCTGACTAGTGTCACCCTGGTGGGGCATCAGCTGCGGTACTGGCCTGCATGTGTCCAATCCATGAGGCGCTTGACGGACCTCGACATGCGCGACAACTCCTTTGAGGAGCTGCCCGAAGCAGTGAGCGTGCTCACCGCCCTCGAGACGCTGTGTCTCGGGCGGCACTGCTCAAGCCCCGAGGAGGTTGGGGGCACCCTGGACGCCCGGGCCCTGGGCAACCTGGCTGGCTTCCCCAACCTGCGCAGCCTGGAGTTTAACAACTGCTGCGTGCAGTTCTGCCCAAGCTTCCAGGCCGCCGCTGCACACCCCTGCCTGAAAAAGCTGGAGCTGGACACCTCGCACCCTGCCCCTGGCCCGTCGCGCGCGGCGTTCCTGGGCTTTGTCGCCGCCCTGCTGCAGCAGGGGCGCGCGGGCGTGCTCAAGCTGACTTACAGCATCGATCAGGGCGCGGGGGAGCATGAATGCCAGGACTTTAGGGGCGTGTTGCAGGCCGTGGGCTTTCCGCTGCATGATGTTTGCTGACTTTGGTGATGGTGAGCCCGGTGAGCCCGAGTAGGACATGCGCGCGGGGTGATGCATGAGTCAGACAAGGGGTCATGTCGGTTGTGTAAGGCCGGTGCGCTCTGTCCAGGCTCATACCCAGCAGGTTTGCTGCTTCTCAGCCCGGCCAGCGCATGCTGCTTCTCGCACTTGTAACCTTCTGGGCACTGCTCTTCACACCATTGCACCCACGGCGCAACCACCTCACAGCAGCAGCTGAAGGCCGCCAGGCACTCTCAAGTTGCTGCCAGGCATGCCGCAACAGCCGCTGTTCAGCTCCGCTCTGTCAGGCAGCGCTGACATGAAGACGCAGCTTCAGTACTTTGATGTGTGCTCCTGCTTGCTTACCCCTTGGCATGCTGTACTAGGCTTACAACATGTCCGGCGCGGCCGTCCACATTGCATGCGCTGGCGACGCACGCCCTGACGATGGCGCTTCAGCAATGCATGGCAGCAGAGACTAGCACTTGCAAATGCCCATCCCAGTGCACCAAACATAGCTTTACGTCAGCTACCCCTGCCACCAAGACTGCCTCCAAGCCTTGCCCATAGAGCGGGTCCGCTCCAAATTGGCTGGTCTCACTTGCCAACAACCTGCTCAATACGCCCCAGGTCGCGCAGCGCGGCCGCCGCCCGCTCGTGCGCCGGTGCCGAGCTGGCGCGTGCAAGCACACCCTCCAGGGCTGCAACTCCCCCGCATTCCCTGACTGCATCCTGGCTCTGCTCACATCCGCTGGTCAGGTTTATGAGCGCAAAGGCGGCATGTCGATGCGTGGCGGCAGAGCGGGCGGGCGCGAGCAGCGCGACCAGCACCGCGACGCCCCCGCACGCCCGAACGCTGTCCTTGTTCTGGCGGTTCTCCCTGCACAGGTTCCCCAGAGCCGTCGCAGCCTTCCGCTGCACAGCGACAGGGCCGCCGGGCGCGAGCAGCCCGACCAGCGCCGCGACGCCCCCGCACTCCCTGATGTGGTCCTCGTTGTCTTCATTATTGTCTTCATTATTGATGCACAGGCCTCCGAGCGCCTGGGCAGCACGTTGACACACTGCAGCAGGGCTGCCGGGGGCCAGCAGCCCGACCAGCGCCCCGACGCCCCCGCACTCCCGCACGCAGTCGCAGTTCTGGCTGTTCATTATGCACAGATTAATCAGCGCCCCAACTGCCTCCAACTGCATCGCGCCAGGGCCGCCGGGCGCGAGCAGCCCAACCAACGCCGCAATGCCCCCGCACTCCCTGATGTGGTCCTCGTTTTCTACATTGTTAATGCACAGGCCTCCGAGCGCCTTGGCAGCACGTTCACGCACTGTAGCAGGGCTTCCGGGCGCCAGCAGCCCGACCAGCGCCCCGACGCCCCCGCACTCCCGCACGCTGTCCCTGCACAGGTTCTGGCCGTTTCCCCTGCACAGGTTTGACAGCGTCCCGGCTCCCTGCCACTGCACAGCGTGAGGGCCACCGGGCGCGAGCAGCCCGACCAGCGCCGCGACGCCCCCGCACTCCCTGATGCCGTCCTGATTTTGTTCATTGTCGATGCATGCCTGTGCGAGCGCCACGGCAGCACGTTCACGCACTGCATCAGGGCTGCCGGGCGCCAGCAGCCCGACCAGCGCCATGACGCCCCCGCAACTTCTCACATACTCCCTGTTTGGCCCCTTGCCACAGCACAGGCCCGCCAGCGCGTGCGCGGCCTCCACTTGCTCAGCGGCAGAGCCGCCGGGCGCCAGCCGCCTGACCAGTGCGGCGACGCGAGCACGTGCACTGCCCTTCGCCATCGTGGCGGCGTCCCCGCACCTGCCACACACAGGGCGCGCCAATCAGGCTGCCTGGCGTGCTCAGCATGCATGCGCCTTGTGGAACAGACTGCAAGCGGATCGTTTGGGGCACGCTCAGTTCCTAGAAGAGGACAGCGAGCGCCAGCGCGATAATCGTCCATGCATAACTACCGCCAGACTGGCACAGGGCAGGCAGCCGCTGGCCTTGCAAGCAGTCAAGTCTGCAAGACGTGCCCGCCTAAGTGGCCATCAGTCAGACCAGCTGCATGCAGAGGCATCTTTGCATGCCTCTGCATGCCTGCACTCCTGCATGCGCAGGAGATGGCACACAAGAAAGCAGCCGCTGCCAACAAGGCACCGCTCACACCGTCCCAGGATTAAGGATCGTGAGGCCCAGCTCGGCAGCCTGCGCTGTGGCCTCTGTGCCATGCGGCCGCACCCCGCTGGGCGCGGCTGCGCACGGTGAAAGGCTCGAACGGACTGTGGCTGGCGCTTGTGCGGCTCGCTCCTGCGCGCCCCGCGCGCGCATGCGCGTGTGATTGCGCTGCAAGCACACCCTGCTGCAGTACCTTGGCCGCCGCTGTGGCAGCGCACAGCAATCCGCATACCACCACAAACAAGGCTGAGGGGCCCGAGGTGTGCAGCCTTCGCTGGGCGCACCGCCTTGGAGGTGGTGACGGCGCAGCGCGTTGGCGACGACGCAGCGCGCCGACCTTTACAAGCCGCGCGCAGCTGGCCCGGCCGTGAAGCTGGAGGATGCACGAGTTCCAAGGCCTTAGCAAGGCACGATGTAACTGCTGTCGGGTAAGGAAGGCGGCAGCTTTTGGACAGGCACATTTCCTAGACCTCACCCAGGCCCTATCTTAAGCAGAGCTTGCTTGTTATTAATAATAACAAGCTTGCTGCCAGGTGCCAAATCCCACTCAGCCTGGAAGATGTTCAACGAGAACACGCTCTATGAGCTGGACAGAGCCAGGTTCGGGCCCACACAGTCTGTGAGAAGGCCGGCAGCACCTTCAAAGGGCACGCCTTAGTTGGCATGCGCATGTAAAGAGTGGAATGAATGAATGGTTTACTGTAGCTGTGTATCAGCCAGATGGTGGCGCCAGGGCGCGCAGCGCCCCCTGTTGGGGGCTGTTACGCAGCATGCATGCTCTTTGAAATAACAGAGTGGCTACAGTGCTCAACAGCCTCTACTATCACAGCCTGAACACATGCAACGGGGTGCAACAACAAAGAGGCCATGCATGTAACATGCAGTCAGGCTGTCGGCTCACCAATTGGCACACCCATACCTATGCGCTGCGCAGCGCCATGCATGCAGTCATGGCGCCAGCGTCGCCACACCCAAGCATCACTCTGTTGACGTGAGCCGGCCTCGCAGACGTGCGGCGCGCCCTGAATGCCCATGCCAGGCGTCCTGCTTCGCGACCCGACCTGTAATCCACAGAAAACACATGCGCGGCGCGGCAGCGCGCGCGCGCGCCCATGCCTGCCCCATGGCTGGGCCTCTTTATGATGTCTGTCCGCCCATCTGCACTCACAGGGGGCGAGCCTTGCAAATGTCTTCAGTGGTTTGCCTGTCACAAACGCTCGTTACACTGCGCTTGTTCTACTTCTGCACGTGACAGGCTGCGCGCTGCGGCCTGGGTGGGCCGCGCCGAGCGTCTTTGCCGATGTTGCGACCCAGGGGTGATGCATACCCACAGAACATTTGGAGAGTGCCACTCAAGCTGCCCATGCGCCATTCAACTCCTGCCCACGTGCACCGTGCGTCAATTCGCGCAGCACCGGGACATAGCATTTGCCAGCTGCACTCGTGCATGCCTAGCGACGGTGCAGAGGCTGCGCAGCCCTGCGCAGGGCTCTGCACAAAACCAGGCAGGCTCACTGCTTCCAATTCAGGCATGGCGCTCGGCCCCCCGGGGCCCAGTGCCAGAACACAGTCCTGACCACGGGCTAGACCGCCCTCTGCCGCTTCCCCAGCCCGTGGTGCTTCTTGGCGCGGGGCACGGCGGCGCGCGGCTCGGCAGCCCCCGCCACGTCCCACAGGCACACGCGCGCGTCCTCGCCGCCCGTGAAGCACAGCGCCGCGCTCGTGTCCGGCCAGAGCACGGCCCGCACCACCTGCCACCCCGGCCGCGCGCGGTCTCAGCGTGACGCCAGGCAACGTCCTGGCGCATGAACAAGTCGACGGCCAGCGGCAGCGCCCCCCGCCAGAAGAAGGGGCGTGCTCGCCGGCAGCGCTGCGCAGGCAAGGGGCGGCGCGCTCTGGTGCTGCACGGCAAGCAGCCCTGGTCAGCCAGCGTGCACGGCCACGAGCGGGCGCGCGGCGCCGGGCAGGCGCGGGGCCGCCAACTGTCCACGCAGACCCTGTGCCTGAGGGCGCACGTCGGTGTGCCCGCCCTGCAGCGCGGCCGCGGGCGCGCCAAAGGCGCAGGCCCGGCCGCCCGCGCCCGGCTCGGCCACCGGGAAGATGGCGGCCGCGCCCGCAGCGCTGCCGGCCGCGAGCCACAGCTGGTCGGCCTCCACGCTGTACATGCAGCCCAGCTGCACGGCCGCGCCGCCTGGCAGCGCGCCGCCCGCCGCCGCGCTGAGCGCGCCGCGCGCGTCCTCCACCTCGGCCAGCGGTCCCGCGCCGCCTGCGCGCGGCGCCCGGCGCATTTGCATGGCGCTTTGCATGGCCCCCGATCCTTATGCATGCCGCGCCCAGCGCGGACGACGCGTGCGCCGCGCCTGCACGGCGCGCGGCTGCCCAGTCCAGGGGCGGCCGCGTGCTACACCTGGCGTCCACCAGCTGAGCCATGAGCCACCTTGCTGGCAGCGAACGCCTCTACTGAAAGGCTAGCGTCCTGCGGCGGGCGGACTTGGGCACCACACCCTTTTGCAGGCAAGCTGCACCGAGAGGCGGGCGCGCGCGGGCCGCGCCTTCCGCGGACTCGTCGCACGCGGCCGTCCAGTCCCAGAGGTACAGCCGCTCGGTGTGCGTCTGCACCCACAGCCGCTCCAGGCCCGGCCCGCCGTACACGCCCACGCGCGACACCGAGTCGGTGTTGAGCGCTGCCTGCCGCCAGCGCGCAGTGCTGGGCGGCGTGCGCCACGAGGTGGACGGCAACGTCCGGTCGTGCCGCGGGCGGCGGCAGTGCGTGGCGCGTCTGGCGGACTGTTACCATGCACTGCCCCACGCGCTGGGCCAGGCGCACGGACCCCGAGGGGCAGGGCGGCAGGCAGCGGGCGCGGCCGCACCAGGAAGCCCTCGTCCTCGTCCAGCGCGCCGGCCACGCTGCTCAGCTGCACCAGGCCGTCCGCCGAGCCGCTAAACAGGCGGCCCGCGTCCAGCGGGTGGAACAGCACCTGGCGCCGGCCCGGCCGCGCCGTCACGCCGCCGCCGCGCCGCCCCGCAGCGCACGCACGGGCCGGCGGGGCGGGGGGCGCGCCTGCGTGACGTCCTCCGCGTGCGTGTCCTCGAAGCAGCCGCACTGCTGGCCGCTGCGGCGGTCCCAGAACAGCACCCTGCCCGCGCCGCCCGCGGCCAGCAGGTGCCCGCCCGCCGCCAGGCAGTGCAGCGGCTCGCGCTCCGCCGCGCCAAAGCTGCCGGCCGCGCCGCGCCCGGCTCAGCGCGCGGCGCCTGCGGCGGCGCACGCGCGCGGCGCGCGCGGGCCGGCCAGGGCGGGGCCGCGCGCCTGCTCGCCGCCTGGCCGGAGCGCGCGTCCCACACGTGCAGCGCGCCGTCCGCGCCGCACGACAGCAGCGTGTGGGGCGCGCCCGGGTCAAAGGCCAGCCCCGTGACCGGCCCGCCGTGCGCCTCCAGCGCGCCGACGGGCGCCAGGCCTGTGGCGCCGGGCGCCAGCAGCTCGACGCGGCCGCTGGACTGCGCCGCCGCCAGCAGCTGCCGGTCGGGGCTGAGGGCGAGGCCCATGCAGTAGCGCGCGGCGCCGCCGTCCGCGGCCAGCTGGTGCCGCGCGACCAGGCGCAGGGCGGGCGCGGGCGCCCCGGACGGGCCCGCGCTCGCGTGGCTGCCGGCGCGGCCGCCGTCGGGCTCTTCGGCGGCGGCGTCCGGGAAGCGAATGTGCATGGCAGGGATGTCCAATGCGCACAGCAGGCCAGGCCGGTCAGGCTAGCGGCCGCACCACACGTGTCTGCTTGCTCGATGCCCTGCAAAGTCACAGAGAACCGTTGGCAGGCACCTGAGAAGCCTTGGACCCTCCCGCTCCAGAAGGGTAATCAGAGCTTCGCCTTGCAGGAGCAGCTCGGGCCCGGACCCGGCGCACCAGACCGCGCCCGCTGCAAGGCATAGTGAGCAGCGGCGGCCGCGATGGTGGCCAACAACATGCTGCTGGCCGTGCACTGCAAGAAGACGGACCAGGTGGACATCAAGGCGCCCATCCTCAAGTTCATCACGGCCACGTACGGCGACCGCCAGGCCAACGACGCCGCGGACGACCTGGCCAACGTGCAGCAGCTGCGCAACGATGTGTCGGGGCTCACGGGCGCCCTGCCGGCGCTGCGCGACACGCTGGCCAAGCGCGTCCGCCCGCCGCCTTGCTGGGAGCGCACTCTGGCCTGCCGGTTTGCGTGCATGCTGCCGAGGGCGTGCATGGGTTCGGCGGGCGCCCGCCCGGGGCGCGCCTGCCGGGCTGCGCTGCTCGGCGCGCGGCCGGGGAGCGCACGTTGCTGTGCATGCTGCCTGGGGGCGTGCACATGAACCATGGGTGCCCGCCCGGCGCACCCCTGCGCTGCTGCGCGCGTGGGGGCCCGGCCGCAACGTCGTCGGCGACCGGTTGGCTCGTCCGGCCCAATGCCCGCGCAGGGCGCTTGCTGAACGGGGCGCACCGTCCACGGCCTGGCCCCGCCCGCGCCGCACTCCCCGCCGCGGCGCCCAGCGGCGCTCCCTGGGCGCGCAGGTACTACCGCGCGCTGAGCCTGATGGAGACGCGCTTCCCGGTGGGCGACGATGCGGAGCACGTGCGGCTGCGCTTCACCTGGTATGACTCCTTCCGGCCCTCCAAGAAGACGGAGCAGGCGAGCATCCACTACGAGAAGGCGTCTGTGCTCTTCAACATCGGCGCCGTGCTCACCCAGATGGCGCTCGCCGCCGACCGCGGCAGCGACGCCGGCCTGAAGGAGGCCGCGCGGCGCTTCCAGGCGCGCCGCGGCGCCCGGCCCGGCCCATGCCCCAGGCCCCGCTGCAGGCAGGGCGTGCTTGGGGACACAGCGCCCGCCTGCTGCCTGTGTTCTCGCGCCGTCTGCAGTGAGGGCCCACGGCGACAGCGGGCGCGGCGGCGGCAGGAGGCGGCGGGCATGTTCGGGGAGCTGCGCGACAACGCGAGCCTGCGCGTGGAGGCGCCGCGGCCGGTGGACATCGGGCCGGAGTGCGCGGGCATGCTGGAGCGCCTGTGCCTGGCGCAGGCGCAGGAGGTGACGTACGAGAAGGCGCGCGCCGACAAGAAAAACCCGGCGCTGCTCGCGCGGCGCGCGCCCGCCCGCGCTGCGCCCCCGCCACTGCGCAACCCCACAGGCAGCCCGCAGGCGTGTGCGGCAGCAGCGGTTGGTGTGGGCGTGGTGCTCATCCGTCCAAGTGCAACAGCCGCCGCGGCCGGCCGGCGCAGGCTGGCCAAGCAGGCGGCGGCGTTCTACGACGAGGTGGGCCGCATGCTGGCCGTCTTCCCGCTGAGCCAGCACTTTGACCGCTCGTGGGGCGCGCACGTGGCCGTCAAGGCCGCGCTGTACGACGCCGAGACGCAGATGGCGGCCGGCGCCGCGCTGCACGAGGCCGAGGACGTGCACATCGAGATCGCGCGCCTGCGCGTGCGCGCCCCTGCCCCAGCGGGCTGCGGCGCCCGCCCGCTGCCGCGCTGCGCGCTGCCGGCAGGCAGGCAGGGTGTCTGAGTGGAGGCGGATCGGGGGTGCCCGCTCGTACGCGGCACAGGACGCGGAAGCGGGCACGCGGCGAGCACAGTTTGGTCGCATGCAGACAGGCGACCCTCCCGGCTGCGGCGACCCGCAGCGCCTGCATGATGCGCCGGGCGCCGCCCGACCCCAGGGGCGCCGCGCTCGCGCTGAGCCTGCGCGGCCGCGCGGCGCAGGAGGCGCAGCGCATCCTGGCGCTGACGAAGAAGGACGTCAAGTTGTGCGGCCGCGACCTGGCTGACCACCTGGCCGCCACGGAGGCCGCGCTGACTGCCACGCTGGCCAAGGCGCGCGCACAGCTCCTTGCCCTGCCTGGACCCTGCGGCCTTGCCCTGCCTGGACCCTGCGGCCCTGGCGCCTTCCTGCGCGGTGAGCGCAGGAAGGCCTGTAAGGAGGGGCGCCGCTGTCCGCGAGCGGGGCTGCATGCTGCGTGAGTCAAGGTGTGCGCCCCCCTCGGCTGGACGGGCAGCAGCGGCCTGCGTCTGAGAGCGCCCGGCGCCGCGGCCGCGCGCGCAGGCGGAGCGCGAGAACAGCACGGTGTACCTGCAGCGCGTGCCCCCGTTCGCGGACCTGCCGGCCATCACGCCGGCGCCGCTGGTGCGCGCGGCGCCGCCGGC
>JAABUV010006217.1_pt1 | contig 13117 bp, 17 predicted proteins | sample 5559971 | NCBI WGS metagenome assembly JAABUV01 (sample SAMN10711881, study PRJNA513362) | rock metagenome | isolation source: Antarctica rocks | place: Antarctica: Victoria Land, Knobhead nord | collected 2015-12-19
AGCAGCCCTACAGCATGTCTGGGCACCGCCGCGAACTTACAATGGGATCTGCGACAGAATAAAACAATTAGCAGCTGTGGACAGCTCAGCGTACAGCCACAACATTAGCGCAGCCGCCCAAACACTGGTTGTGTTACTTACCTCATGCTTGTGATCATGTTGATAAAAACAAGGGCATGCACTCTGAGTGCTGAGCGGCATTATACACCTGACATGCACATGAGCTGGAGGCTGTATTTGCCAGCCTTGGCTGCTCTGAACTTGACCTCTACAAGCTGCCCCTCCTCATCCATGTCAGACACAATGGTTGGCCCAATACCATTGGCAGGTGCAGCATTAGCCACGGCTGGCTCAGCACCTGGTGACTGCCCTTCCAGTATCTTCTGAATTGTGCTGAGTATCTTTGGATTGGACAGCAGTGATGTCGCTGGAGCTTCTGCAGAGCATCACTGAGATGCTTGCACAGTGCATAAGCAGTCATAGTTTCCCTTTAATACAATGCATCACACATGTTCACAGGTCATAGATTTTGCACTGTCTTGCACAGGCTGCAGTCATGGGCTGAATTGCAGTGCAGAGGCTGTGATGCAGAGAGACATGCCAGCAAAGGCTTGTTGAGACAGATGTTGGTGGTCAGACATAAGTCACACCTTGCATGCGCAAATGCGCTGCACACAAGGGCACCTACAGCATGTGCAAGCACCCAGACATGAACACTCAGTCTATCTGCGCATGAGGCTCTCTGTATGCAGGGCTAGTGAGCAGATTGGAACACAGCATCGCATGGAGTCCAACTGCATGCCTGTCTTGCACACATGCTTAGTGAAAGGTTGACAACCAAATGTAACATGCAGTCTTCTGCTACATGCCTGCCTCCTTGTGCCCATTGGCCTTCTTCTTTCCGTCATTGGTGGTGTCAGTCAGCACAAGATCCTTGGTGCCATTGCTGGGCGAGTCAGCTTCAGCCAGGCTCTGCACAAGCTTGGCTCCCTTCCTCTCAGCTTCCACCAGGTTAGTCGGCACCACAGCCCAAACCTGCAGGCAAAGTGGGTGAGCAGGAGAGTAGGTGCAAGAGTAAGATTAGTACTGACTGCATAAGTTGAGTGAGTTGGTGCTACAGCCCATGCCTGCAAGCAGTGTGTGTCAGCAAGCGCATGAGTAAGTGAGGTTGTGGGGAAATGAGTGCACAAGTATGTCCTCAAGTGACTAAATGTGAGTGAGTGAGTGAGTGAGTAGGTGAGTGAGTAAGTAAGCGAGAGAGGAAGTGCGTGAGTGAGTGAGTGAGCGAGCGAGCGAGCAAACGAGTGAATGAATGAACAAGTAGGCGAGTGTGTCAGCAAGAAAGTGCAGTTTTGTCACCTGATTTGAGGTGGGCTCACACAGAATGAAGTTCCACTTCTCTGTCTTTGTGCCGACATAGCTGGGTGCATATGCTTGCACCCCAGAGCCCTTGATGCTGTCTGGCTCAAACCCTGCAAACACAGTCCGCCCTGGATGAAGTCACCCTCAAGAAGTGTGCAACTTGCAGTGACAAAAACAGCAGGCCTTTGCGTATACTCAGATGGAACCAACCAGGCAGTGTTGCAAGTAGGCCAACATGGCCGACTAGGCCTTCAAATAAGAGACCTTGCCTTGTACAGAGAGCCATGACAACTGCAAGGCTGTCAGAAACAGCATTTCACCTGCAGCTAGATGGCTATGCCGTGTCAAGACCACCCGCACAGCGCATGTGACAATGTCTGTCTCCATGATGTCGGTGGACGCGTCCTCCCCATCCACAACACAATGTGCTGCCATATGCACAGAAGGAATTGCCATCAAAGAGTTCTCCACCTCGTCTGCCTGAGTGCTTGTCAAACCTGCATTGGAGAAGCCAGCATCAGCCTGCACCTCAGTCTGAGAGAGAGAGAAAAGCAGGGACCATGTCATTAGGCCCACATCTTCCTATCTTCTAGTCTGATATAAGCATTGTGTATGCATACATCAGCATGTATCATCTACATTGTGTACGCAAATGTCAGGAGAGGTAGGCATCTTGTGGCTTGGCTTTGGGCCAATATCATTTAATGACGAGCGTATACAACCTGTCTAGACTCAGAAAACTAGTATGGAGGCATGTACATGACAAGCATAGCCAAGAGACCTACACAATGTACTTTTGCGCTGACAAGGATGACCATGTGACATACACAATGCATTGTTGCTTTGACAAGCACAGTCAAGAGACATACAATGCACTGTTGTCATGACAGGGGCTATACAGCATGCATGGTATACAAAACCGGCTTGTTCTTGCGCCTTAAAAGCTGCTGCCTAAAGTCTTCGCTGCTTATGAGCCTGCCGACTAATGGCAGGTCATGCATTGCGCAGGCAATGCAATCAGCACATGCTCAACCAAATAGGACAATGATGAACTTTACCCACCTCCAAATCCATATACTTCCCTCCTCTCATGAGCAGGCATGCAAAACAGGTCTTGCAGCGCCTTCACTCGTTTCCTGTTGAGTCGCTTCAGCAGGTCCTGGTCAAAGTGTGGCAGCTGGAGCAAGGGCACTGTGTTATCCGACGGTCCCTGTTCAGCAAACCAAGGACTGTGACGCATTGCACAGCATGAGCCCTTGCTCAGGCAGCAGATAACAATGACTTCAGACCTGCCTGTATTTGAGCTCACGTGCACTGCAGACTCGTAAAGGCATGTAGTCAATGAGTCCAGAGCAGGCAGCATGATGCAGTGGGCAGCAGACAGAAGCAAGTCAATGCAGCATGACCGCATGCTGAAAGCCAGAATAGGAATAACAGTCAAGCCAGCACCCTCGTCATTGTCAGCAAAAAAACAGATCATAGCATGCTGACTCTCCACTGCTCTACAACAGAACGTGTTCACATAGGCTGCCTGTCACAGGTTAGGTAATCTGTGGTTGCTTTGTGTAGAAACAGTTAATTCTTGGAAACAGCTATGCCAGTGATAGGCGCGACCTCATGATGAATGTGATGCCCTCATAATGTGTTGAGCATGGCACATACAGCTTGGGCATGATGCCCCAAGCCAGATTGGGATGAGGCACGTCACAAGGTTACAGTACGCTGCATCTGCAGCAACCTGTGTACCTTACTGGACTTCATGCCCATGCCCTTTCTGATGTCGGTGGGCACAGCCTGGACTATGCATTGGCACATCTGAATGGCAGCCTTGGTGGGCTCATACCACCCAAACTGCTGCTGAGCGTGATGAGGAATCTGGGCAATCTTGACGATCTCTTCCAGAAAGATGGGAGACTTCTTCAGCACAAATTTCAGGTCATTCTCCAGCGCCTCGGGGACTTCCCGCCTTCCTAGGTAGGCTAGCAACAGCATGTGGACCTTCTTGACTGGAGTCTTGCGATTCCAAAACAGGGTCTTCTCCTGCACATCAGGTATGAAACAGTCAAATGTACCAACAAGGGTGCAATGCTGCAGCAGCTATACACGCCATGTGGATGCAGCCCAATACAGGTGTGTCAATGAGCTGTTGCAAATAAGCACTCAAATGGATAGATGCTTCTATAGCGGCTGGTACCCAAGCATAAGCAATGCGCATGCAAGGTGAGGTCATGTGACAGCAGAGATGTCTGTGTGCCTGTGCATGTGTGGCTCATTCAGATACCTGAGGTGAAGAAAAGCCATGACTTACAGCTTTGGCCTAGCAGGTCATGTCACATCTCCAATTGAGGTATCTGAATGAGCCATCGCACATGCTCATGCACACAGACAGCTACCATGCCTTGTTGACAGTGCAACAGCACAATGAGTTGCCAACAGACATTGTATCAGCCCATGCACACATACAGGGCAGGCACAACATGCTGTACCTTCAGCTCAGGATGAAGTCTGAGAACAGTCTTGCGGAGCTCTTCCAAAGCAGGGCCTTGATCATTTGGGGTTGGCAGGGTAATAAACTCCATGGCGACAACCAGTGTGTCTGGAATTCTGGACAGTCCCTGGGACTCTTTCACACCCAGCTGCGACCGGAAGTAGATTTCCATGGTCTCATGCATGACGTTGTTGGGGCCCGTGAACTTGTTGCTGCGCAAAAGGTACCAGGAGGCGAGTCCCAAGGGTAGAAGTATGCCAAGCCCGACCAGGCCTCCCAGGACAAGTGGCGCTGTGTTCCTGTCTTTGCTAAATATCCACTCCGGCAGAGCGATGCCTATGTCCAACGACTGTGGACCATCAGGATGACCATACTTCTCGTAATTCTTCCTGGCTGTCTCATCTGTCAGGGCTGTATGCGCTTTGGTGACATACTCTGCAAAGTATTTGGATGCTGCAGGGTCTGGGTTTTTGTCAGGGTGGTATTCAAGCGCCAGCTTGCGGTACTGCCGCTTGATGTCGGCTGATGTGGCTCCTGGCTGCAGATGCAGGATCTCATAGGGGTCAAAAGGCTTCATGTCAGAAGCTGTGTTTTGAGTGTAGAGCAGAATCAGGCCCCAAAGGATCCAGCAAGCAAAAAGTGTTATGTTGCTGCATGTCAACAATCCACGTATACGAGTGCTGAGGGAATACTGGCGCTTGCCCTGCCCCTGCAGCAGAAAAGTCCTAGTCAGAAAAGAAGGGGGGGGGGGAATCAGGCAAGAAGACCAGCACAAGTTGCTGCATGCGGTTGTGCTCTCGACAAGACTGCACGCGCAACGCTGCAATGCACAAAGCTTGAGTGGCCTGATGTCCTGTCGGCTATCCCTAATGCTATCACCCAAGAGGCTGATCACACCAGAGACCTTCGCTGCAGACCTTGCAGTCTTCGCGCAAGTCACAGATGACACATCAAAGCACAGGACAGACTACGTCTCAGCACCTGCCAAGGCTTTACCACCTCTTCTGCGTCGCCAGCGTTGCAGAAACGATAGATGGTGTAAGGAAACAGAGCAAGGGACAATAAAGAAAGGGCAAAGATGGCAAACATAGGGGAGCTCCCTTGCTGTTCCGCCATTGTCCCAAGCCCGAAGCACCCAACAAAGCTGCCCACACTTCAGACCACGGCTAGCAACCGCAATACTGCAATGCCGACTATGGCAGTCGGGACGGTCCCTGTCCCCGACACAACCGTAACAAAATGCCGTGCGTGCGTCTGACAGCCCACTTTACAAGCTGTTTGAATACGTGCTTTGTGGCGCCAACATATGACATGCTACCTTCGCTGATGCTGCAGAACTGAATATGCCATTAAGGTGCCGGCTGATTTACGTCTAAACGTTTTCAGCCATTGGCAGCAGACAGCAGCTGCGAAGTTGAAATGGGCTGCTGTGTACACTGTACTCTATGCAAATCCATTGCTCGGATTCATACATAGTTTCCACGGTGCGGCAATTTTTGAAGTTGGGTGCGGCGGTGCGCGAACCGAGGCCTTGGTGCGGTACTAGCGCCATTAGTCAACCGTAACAAGCACATAACGGTCGTAACAAGCACCGCAAATGCAGTCGGCACTTGAACACACAGCGGTCGCGGCATCAACTTGCCAACGAACGTGCTGTATACATGCTTCTTGCGGCTGTGTAAACCACCTAAATGCCATTTATTGCCGGACGCCGCACCCACACTGAGGACTTGCCAAATACCAGGTGCGGGGGTGCGCGTACCCGGTGCGGCAGGTGCGCCGCACCCGCACCATGGAAACTATGGATTCATACGTCGGCGGAATATGCGGTGATCTTTCGGTGGTGCGCGCGAAGTGCGTGGTGCAAGGGGTGCGCGGTGTTTCAAAATCCACTGCTTGGCAAATATGCCACAAAAACTGCCAGGTAGAAAATTCCAGAACGTGACTGACACAGACTGAAAGGGTAACACAAACGTACTGTTCCGGATCCGGACTACACGGATCCACTATGGTCTGATGCTGTATCGGATGCATGCCAGCAAGCTTGCTAGATTCAAACAGGTTATGGCCATGCATAGCCATATGACACCAGTATATTTTTCGTCGTGGTATGAAGCCGATGGACTATTCCCGAAACTGCACCGGTGTTTGCAGCCTTCGCACCACTGGTAAATCTCGGCGTCGTGCATACCTGAAAAACATGAGACGTTGGGCTTGCGCGATGGCCATGGCTGCTTTGATCAGACACAAAAGCACTGTAATTTCTCTCTCGCTCTTTTGAACTCAGCTCAAAAGCATTGAGCTTGGCTCATCGGAACCCGTCACAGAAACTGCACCCAGGTTCCGTTTCCGAGCAGCGGATCCTCCGGCAACCTTGATGAAGATGACAGATTGCAATGGCGTTCGCTTTTGTCCCGTCTCGTTGCAGAGCTGAGGACCATGCCGGGACAGCCTAGCACCGCTTTACCGCTCGCGCCCGCATCTTCAGATGTCAGCTCTGGCGTATCGAGTCACGTTGCTATCGCTCTGGTTTTGTCCGTGTTTCTTGCGGTGGCACTTTGTGCCGTCGTTGTAGTGTTGATTTGTAGGTAGCATCGCCCGGTCGTGTCCTCCGACAGCTTAATTCGGAGACCTGCACAGCCTCTGCACCACGTACAAGGGTTAGCTTCATTTCGAGTAAGCCAACGGTTTGGACTGAATGGCGCGCTGCTGTCTTCATGCTGACAACGCGCAACACGAGGACATTGCTCATGCTGTAAATGAAATTCGTGTGGACGTCAGGTGTCGGAGATGCAGCGAATCGCTAAGGAAGGTCTTCAAGAACAAGGCGCTCAACCTGTGCTTTCCCATGCTGTATCACATTTGGTGCAACCAGACGGGTAGGTTCTTGTCAGCTTAATGGCAGCACATAGTCCTATTTGTGTAAGCTCTCAAACGGTGTTGCAGCTGATTTCTTGCTCAGCCACTCCCACCTCGCACATAGATCAACAGTTTTCTTGCAACCCATTGGTTTGCTCACCAATAGCAATAGCTTCCTCACACAAGAGATTCCATGCAATATGATGAACACATACACTAGAATGTGTTGGCTTCAGGAGCTATGCCCTTGCTGTCGTCAAGGATGCCCGTTCCACCTGGAACCTAGACAAAGCCAGGCATCCACAGAGGGAAGCTAAATGATTCAACTTTAAACCTGATGCAGTCCTTTGAATCTCTTGACGCATGCCTGCCAGGCTGACGTTGCTACTGTGGGCTTCAACTGCAGCTGGTATACCAATCAAAATTTGATGTGGAATTTGATGTCAGCTTACAGTCCACAACAAGATTTCACACCAGATGCCAGGCTAGCATTTGCGACAGCTCAGCTGTCCTTACAGGCAGCTGCAGCGCAAGACAGGATCAGTGAACTTTAACCTTGGCATGCATATGGAAGATCTGTTGTCGACAGGGCGACGTCTTCTGCTGCTGCAGTACCAGCACTAGTGACTGAGCAACATGTGATCAACGCATAGAAGCAAACACATGCCATAGCCTGGGACAAATGAAAATGCATAGTAAAAGAATGTTTCAGCTGCAGCAAAAGAGCTCCATGCAAGCCCCAAGTACATGTGATATACAAGCCTGGCTACAATACAGTGTATCCAGCTGGACTGGAGTGACTTCTGGGGACTGCAAGCCCATTTGGATCTGTCCTCAGTCACTGTACAAAGGTATATGATTTCACAGATGTAGATTGGATGTCCAGTCAACAACGTTGTCTTGTCAGGTGCAGTTTTGTCAGGTGCTTGCAACCTGTCATGGTGTTGTTTAGGTCTGTTATTTTACCTGGTTTGCGTGATATATTTTTTGTGTTCTGCTGGCAAGTTGTCATGCTCGATATATACGTACTATACTGTCATGCTATACAGTCAGTTAGGCAAACGTATATATATGTAGATGTGCTGGATGAGCAGCGCTGCCTACGAGCTCGTGCTACAGGTCACAACTTACCACAACAGCCCTCACACATACTGATCCATATTATGAAGAGGTAATCTCTGTGTGCTTGATCAAATAGCAGCTAAATATTCAAATGTCGGCGAGCTGTTGGCGGCAGAAGTGCCCCTTGATCCTGCCCAGCTTCACGCCTGTCTTGGGCCCCTTGGGGTTTCTAGGTAGGCAGCTTGCACAAGCACTGTCCGATGCACTTACTAAGACCGCAGCGGAACTCCGTCAGGAAACGGCGGTCGACTCAAGTGACATCCCTCAATTTGACTCAGGGGATCTGCCAACGAAGCTGTGCTACAATGGTCTGCAGCTGAGCGGTTGCAACGTGTGCAGCTGAAGTTGCAAGTACTGTGCAGAAAGAATTTTTGCTCGGACCACAACGCAGATCAGAGGAGCATGCGCAAGCTCGCACGCAGGACTGGGCTTTTCAGCTGGAATCGACTGGTGTGGCAGCTCGTTGCACACTGTCGAGCAGTGGAACACTGTCATGGATGTAGACGTACTGAGAGCACAAGCATAGCGAAGGCAGCTGTCAGAGCCGTTCAGGCTCAGTTCGCATGCCTGAGCTGGGTTTCAGCTGGTCCAGCCAGACGCAAGGAGTTGCTGGAGACAGAGCTGACGTGCAAAGTCTGCAATCCCAACGTTCCAGTCGAGGCATCTGTTATGTTATGAGATGCTCCTCAAAAGTGCATCTGTCTGCCCTATATTATGAGACGCTCCTCGAACGTGCATGCGTCTGCCCTATGTTGTGAGATGCTCCTCGAAAAGGCATTGGTCTGCCCAACAGGTTCTGCAACAGATGTTGTCACTAGCAAACGCAAACAGACGGCCACTGTACTCGGGACCCGTTTACCACAAGCAGACACAGGCAGAGTGACAGGACTGTCCCCGTAACATCAGCCAAATATACATGAGCCAAGTCTATCACTGAGATTCTGCCGTCATGTACACAATGCAGCCACTATAATCGGATAATGTGACAGAGCAGGTCACATCACAGCAATCAGGTATTTGACTCACATCGCATTGCAACTTTCGTGTACACCATGTGGCGACACATGTGAGTCCGGAGTTTGGTTCCAAACAGCAATCAGTATGTTGCCAATCACCCTGTTGACATTTGAAAGCATGACAATCACAGCAAAATGGACAACGCAAGATGTATTTGCTGCTTTGCTTCATACTCTGTGTCCTGACCAGACGATGGCTTAGTAGCCTTGAAAAGGCCCCACCGCTGCTGCCCATGCCCAACACGCACCAGCTTATCCTGCACACCAGATTGAAACTCAGCGCGGCAAATGCATGCGCAGCAGACTACTTGTCATCTCTGCCAAAGTTGTGCCAACAGATGATCAAGCAAATGCACGTCCCGACGTTCATATGTGTGGTGCAGATCATGCAGTCACAACACATAAGAATGCCACAAGTCAAGGAGTGAAACTCACCTTCCAGCCAGCTTCTATGGCATTGTAGTCAGATTCGCTGAACTCCTGGATGAAGGCCGCCTTGTCCTTGTCGGCCACAGCCAGCTCCCTCTTCAAACACTCCTCAAACTGCAATCAGATGTGTGTTGCTGACAGTGCTTGTCATGCAGGAATGCTGACTGTGCTAGTTGCCACTGTCATGTTTTGTGATCTCACACCAAGTCCAAAGCAAGATTGCTGCTGATGTGTCAGCTCTCTGCTGTTGTGACCTTGAACGATGAGTATTCATGTGTATAACAAACCAATTATTCAAGGCACCAAAAGCAAAGAGTTGACACAATAGCAGCATCCCTGCTCTGGACTCGGCATGGGTGAATCAGGCCATATCCTGCACAAAGTTGCAGCCGGTGAACAAACATAGCAAAGTCCTCAGAATTGTATGGTCTGCTTTGTCTTTCACTGTTCCTTCTGCTGCCACTGATTTTGAGCCCTACAGAAAACACACCACAGGTGCTGTGACCAAGCTGCCAAGAGCAAACTGTTGGGGTTCAAGGTTGAGGGACTTGATTGTTGGCACTTAGCAAATGGCACAGGGGCAACATGCTTCTCAGACAAACAAGCTGAGCAGATGCTGTGACCCAAATGTGTGGCAACTGGAGGCGTTTGTGCTTGACTGCCTTGCACATGACTAACAACATGCGAGTCAGCAGTTGAGGATGTCCAGTGATCTGACCTGCCAGGTGCGGTCATCAGCCTCCACACTCACAAAGCCAGCCTCCTCAATCATCTTACCATAGCCTGCCACGCTGTGCAAATCGTACCCACGCTGTGCAATGTACTTGGCGAAGCTGCCAGATGGCTTCTCAGCAGATCTGCAGTAGTCTGAGATCAGCACCCTCCCTCCAGGCTTCAGCCATTCAGCGAACCTCCTGAAGAGCGCCGGCTTGTCTTGAATGTGCAGAATGGTGTCTCTGCTGTAGATGACGTCAAAAGACTGTGGTGGGTAGTTCGCCAAGGTGCAGTCAGCAATTTCAAATGAGACGCTGGCGCCGCCGGGAACTTTTCCCGCCCTTTCGATGGCAATCAGGACCATGTTGACAGACAGGTCGATGCCATGCACGAAGACACCATGTTCTGCTGCCATGTAAAAGTCACCACCACCGATGCCACAGCCAACGTCCAACACACGCTGGCCTGGCTTCAAGTTCAGCTGGCTCACAAAGTCCTGCACAGGTACAGCGTGGTGCTGAAGAAGCACAAGATGAACACTGCACTCACATGATGTCTGTCCTGCATATGTGCAGGACTAAAGCTTTGTAATAGGCAAAAGGTACAGCTGCGCACGTTTTTCATGTGTCAGGGTACTCCTTCTGACATTGCTTAAACAGCTTGAACAGCATGCACAGTTGGTGATACAGACAGGACAGCAGGCCGCATGTATAAGCGCAGGATCATGCGACAGCCAGCAGGCAGACTGACAATCAAGCAAACGTGATCTTTGAGACAGACAGATCAGACAGACCAGCTAACAGGCCAGCCACTTGCAGCTTGAGGTGCATACCTGACCCTACAAAAGACGACGTTTTTGATGAGGCAAGTGAATGAATGTATGAATAAGATGCACACCTTAGTGGTCTCAAAGCCTCCAGTGCTAACATAGCCCTGCCCAAAGATGCGCTCGTAGCGCAGGATACCGTTGGTCTGGTACTGCTGGTTGTCCAAGAAGTGGCGGAATTCCTTCTTGCCAGACTCCTGAGTGTATACCTGTGTATCACAAATGCGGCGTAAAAGTATGAAGCAGTCCAGCGTGATGCTATTGCTTGGGCAGACGCCGCATCATGCTCCAATAAATGAAGCCACTGCTGACTGATGCCAGCATGCATGTGGCGCATCAAAGGCTCAGCCCACTTGCAACAGACCCCTAAGTATGCAGCAGACTGACATTCTTGCAGGCCCCGCACATGCTCTGGTACAGATCCCAACTACGGAATAGGCAAGAAGAGCAGTAGCTACATGACCATAGCACTGACAAAGTTGCACAATGACAAGGCCTCTGATTGCCAGAATCTTGTTTATAATACTGTGCTCTCGCTGACCTTGCGCCACTTCCAGCAGATCTGGCTCTGATTCTTCTTCACTCTGACATAGGTGTCCACGCATTTGCAGCTGATCAGCTCAAAGTGGCTGTACCGCCCATCTGACTCCTTCAGCTCCAGTGCATCCACCACTGCAAAGTAATCCTTAGGACTCCTGCAAGAGCAACCCACACTTGCACGCCACTTTTCCAGACTTGCTGTGGCCTACTAAAAAACGACTGGCCTGGGTTCTGACCATGCAATGCTAACAAAGAGCGCAATGATGCAGTGCAGCTTTGAACTAGTGCGTGCTGACACAGCGGTGACAAAATGCAGTAAAATCAACCAGGCAGCATGACCTACAGCCAACCAAGCATTGCTGTGACGTTGCAATACACCAGCTGGGGAAATGATGTCAACAGTCATTGCCGGTGCAACAGCTGCAATGGCATGCAGACAAGACAGGATACTGATACTATGCACCCACAACTTGAGAGTATCATCTGGGCAGCACCTGTAGTGTGTAGGGTTGTTACCCCTCTTCTTGTCCCCTGAGGGTTTGAAGCAACTCTCACGAAAGAACAGAACTCCACCCTCTGTCAACTGCATGCACCAATGGATGCCATCAGCACATGCGCAGTGCCACTACAGCATTGAGCATGCTCACAAACGTGAGCAGATTTGGTGTGTTTGTATCATGCCTGTATGTCTGCCGAGTGCTCAAGTCACTGTGCACACAAGTCTGTATATATTGAGTGTCTGCACATGTGATTGCACACAGATGCCGTCTGAAACAAAGGTACTCATTATGATTGAATGGCTTGACAGGCAGATTGAATTGTTGCAAACGGTCGTGTTCAATTGCATCCAAGCTGAATACACAAGAATCAGGCACGCACTGTGGAAGCTTACCCATGTCAGCATGTTGTGCATCAGCTTAGAGACTTCATCGTCCCCTGTTCAACAAACACAACCTGGTAAATGCAAGGCTTGCTGTGTAATTGGCTGCTTTCCAGCATTGTTTACAATTTTTCGGGTTTTCCAGAAGCAGTTGGCATATCAAGAAGGCCTACCCAGGTACATCAGAAGCCAATTGGTAAAGACCACATCAAAACTTTCTGGTTCTGCTTCCAGCTCACAAGCATCACCAGCTTTAAAAGTGATGTTGCCCATGTGACCGTGCTGCCTCTCGTTCTCTTCAATCAGACGCTGCATAAAGTCTAGGGCTAACACTGACTTGGCCTGTGCACCCAGGTCCCCTGTGAAGCGCCCGATCCCAGCACCCAGCTCCATAACACGCTTGCCTTTGACCGACCCTAGCATACCCAGCACCTGCAGGTAGCACACGGATTGTCAGGTCGTTGACACAAGCCGCCTAAAGGTACTCATCTCACAAGTGCCGGCAGAGGTGGGTCGCGAGGGAATCTGTGCGCTTGAAAAGACACTTGTCCATATGAGTGCCCATGCGACGACGCAATCGTCTACCTCGGGCCTCTCTTCTTTGTCAATAACCTTGGCTTGACTGTCCAACATCATCGCCTCAACAGTCGTCTCCACGGAGTGCTCGGTCCAATACAACTTTTGGGCGCTGCGCTCAGCAGCAGTCTTGCCAGTAACATTATCTGTACCGTTCACACCGTTCATGGTGGGCAATCAAAAGGATCGGCCCAAAGGGCTTTTCTCTCCTGTCACTGAGATTCGATCGCCTGACGGCACCGGTCGAACGTTCTACTACGTCTGTTAGTCTTTCTTCCGCGCGGCTGCATGCAGATCAGCAGGCA
>JAABUV010006218.1_pt1 | contig 13116 bp, 16 predicted proteins | sample 5559971 | NCBI WGS metagenome assembly JAABUV01 (sample SAMN10711881, study PRJNA513362) | rock metagenome | isolation source: Antarctica rocks | place: Antarctica: Victoria Land, Knobhead nord | collected 2015-12-19
AGCACCGTCTTGAGGCTGAACTTCCTGTTGCAAAAGTTGAACAGGTCCTCCAGGCTCGGGCCCAGCAGATCCAGGACCATAACGTTGTAGTCGCCCTCCACGCCATACCACCGAATGTTGGGGATGCCAGCTGCGCGCAGCGCCTCACGCTCACATCCTGTGCCCCAGCGCGCCTCGCGCTCGGCAGCAGTCAGGCCAGGCTGGGGCGCACTGCCGCCCTGCAGAATCTTGTAGAGCTTGCTCTCGTACAGCAGCTGCGGGTGCTTGGTCTTCACAAACTCCTGCGCACGCAGCGTGCGGGCTCAGTCACGCCGCGCTCGCGCGTGCGCTGACCGGCGCAAGCAGGGTTTGGCGCGCACCAGTTTTATGCCGACCTCCTCGCCGGTCTGAATGTGGATGCCTGCACGCAAGCCGCACGGGTCAGCAGGCCGCCGGCGGGTCCAGGACCGCGAACGCGTGCCCAGGCGCGGCGCCCCGGGCCGCGCGGGGGCGCACCGAGGTAGATGTCGCCGAAGCTGCCGCTGCCTATCTTGCGCCCCAGGCGGTACCGGCCAGCGATGCGAATGTCCAGAGCGCCCGCGGACATCGTCTTCTCACACTCCGCGCGCGGCGCGCACTGGCATCCAACGCAGGGCGCGCGCTACAGCCGTCTACCTATGGCATCCTTCTAGCGCGCTGCGCTCAGGCAAGGGCTCCCAGGGACCATGCCTGCTACTGCTACTCCTTTGCTGCGCACGCGCTGCAAGCTCAGATGGAGCTAGGGTTGCGCTGATGACCGCCTCGATACTGGTCGGCGGCGACCATCGGGCTCTGTGACTGGCTCTCGAGTGTTCAACCTGTCCGCTCGCACCTGCAGCTTGTCCAGCACTTTCGCGCGAGTCCCTCTGCCCGCTTCCCTGGGCGAGCGGGAAGGCCGGGCGCGCCTGAAGCAGAGGCGCCATGGCGCCGCTCAGCTTTGCGGCAATGGCGGAGAAGAAGGTGGAGGACGCCAAGCCGCTGAGCAAAGTGCAGCTGAGCGGGCACGTGGTGCTCAAGATCGCAAAGCACTGCAAGGAGTGCATGCCGAACCTTGTCACGGGGCAGCTGCTCGGGCTGGACGTGGGGTCAACCTTGGAAGTCACCGACTGCTTCCCGTTCCCGGTGCGCGCGCCTCCCGTTGCGTGGTCGATGCGCTGGCGCCGAGCGGCACAGCTTCAAACGGGAGCGCTCACCGCGCGCCGGTGCACAGAGCCGGCTGGAGGACGACGAGACCAGCGACGTGGACGGCGCCAACTACCAGCTTGAGATGATGCGGTGCCTGCGCGAGGTGAATGTGGACAACAACACCGTCGGCTGGTGCGCGGCGCTGGGGCGCCATGCCAGCTCCAGGGGGGGTGCAGGACTGCGGGCAGCCGACAGGACTGCAGGCGGCGGCGTCGAGGCTCGCACTGGTTGCACGGTTGTCACGCAGGTGTAATAAGTCTGCGGCCGCACCGGCGCAGGTACCAGTCGACGGTCATGGGCTCCTTCCAGACGCTGGAGCTCATAGAGACGTTCATCAGTTACGCGGAGTCGATCAAGCGGTGTGTCTGCATCGTGTACGACCCGCAGCGCGCCTCCGCGGGCGGGCACGCGCTGAAGGCCGTGCGCTTGAAGGAGTCCTTCATACAGGCGCGCCCTCAGCCTGCCCAGCCGTCCGCCGGCACTGCCGCAGCAGGTGCAGGAGCGGACTGGCCCCGGCCGGCCGAGACCTTGGGGCAGGCGTCGCCGCTAGGAGCGCTTGCAGGGAGACTGCACGCTGGGAGAGCCTGCAGCGAGAGAGCGCGCCAGGAGCGAGCCTGACGGCGCGCTCGCCGCGGCGCCCGCAGGTGTACAAGACCGGGGCGGTGACGAGCGAGAAGCTGAAGGCGGCCGCCGTGTCCTGGCGCGACGTGTTTGACGAGATCCCCATCTCCGTCTGCAACAGGTGCCCACCCCGCTGCCGCCCTCGGGGGGCACTGGACGCTGCTCGCCTGCATGTTGCACACCGTCTGCGCAAGAAGCCTGCACAAAACAGAGCCTGCACAGAAGCGCGCGCAAAAGTGGGCCGGGTCGGCGCGGCGAGCGCGCCGAGCAAGGCAGGCGGAGCCAAGGGGGCGGCGCGGCGCGCAGCACGCTGGGCGCGGCGCTGATGGTGGCGCTGGAGCCGGAGGCGGCCACCAACGCGGGCGACCACGAGCGCCTGGACCTGGGCGTCGCGCCGCTGGTGGAGAAGAACCTGGAGTTCCTCAACGACTGCCTGGACGACATCGTGCAGGAGCAGCAGAAGGCGCGCGCGCCGGCCCGCCGCGCGCGCGCGCGCGCGCGGGCGCGCGCTCGAGGGGGGCGCTGTTGGAGGGAGGCGCTGTGGGATGCTGCGCAAGGTCGCACCGCTTTCCAGGCTCTGCGGCTTGCTGGGTGCTGCGTGACGATCATGTGTGTGCACTGTGTGTGCACGGAATCACCGGGAGGCAGTGACTTTCGCCCCACCCAGTGCTGGCGGGGCTGTGATCGAAAGGCACGACCGTCAGAGGAGGCCCACAGGAACGATTGTCGGACGCGGCAAGCGACGCGTGTCCGGCTCAGGCGGCTGCAGAATATGGGTGCCCGGCCGAGCGGGGCGCGTGCGGCGCGCAGGTGTCGTTCTACCACCGCAACCTGGCGCGGCAGCAGCAGCAGGTGGCGCAGTGGCTGCAGAAGCGGCGGCAGGAGAACGCGCAGCGCCGCCTGGCCGGCGAGGAGGCGCTGCCGGAGGAGGACCCGGTCCTCTTCAAGCCGCCGCCGGAGCCCAGCCCCCTGGACGGCTTCCTCATCGTCAGCCAGGCGCGCGGCGCCAGGCCCCGATCATCATGCCTGAGGGCCGGCAGAGCGTGGCGCCTGATCAGCGGCCAGCCATGGCGGTGAAATTGCAGCCATACTGTTTCGCTCATGCGAAAAACGGCACATTGCCGCCAGTCACCAGCGCACTTTGGCTGCCTGTCACCCAAATGAGCGTAATTTTTCTGGATGTCACTTGGGTGCAGGGCTTGGCAACACTGTTTGGTGATCACCTGTAGCTGCAGCCATGTACCCTGTCATGTCTTTCACATTTTCCAGGCGTGCCAAGGACGAGAGGGAAACTCCTCGTCGGCGACTTTCAATATTTCTAGTAGCCGTGCGAGAGGCTTGCTGGCCGAGTCAGGGCTTACAGCTGGGGTGCTGACGCCTGCCTGCGCGCAACACAGGTGGACACCTACTGCGAGCAGCTCAATCGCCTTGCGGCGCAGTCGCTCGAGCGGCTGTACGTGGTAGATAGTCTGCAGCGCGCATGCGTGGGCCCGCAAACCTGAGGGCGAGCAGGCCGCTCTCTTGAGAGGCTTGGCCAGGCTGGCTGTCAAAGTGGTTGTGCTGTGCCACTGCTACTATGCTGGCATCCGTCCTGCATGTATGTGTTATGGCTGCGTCTCATGGCCAGGTAGTCTACCATGGCTGTGCATACTGCCCGGTCTGTATGTGTGAGTGAGCTTTTGAAAGAGGTTTGTTGTGATTTGTCACATCAGCCGCATGCCCCAGTGCCATTACACAGCCATCCACCCCTGCATCCAGACGATGTTCATCGGAAGAATGATGACATTACCCAGTTTGTGAGCGCGGTGCCCACCGTCAAGAGCGTTGTCTGCACGGCCACACACATCCGTTTCAGGCTCTTCCGAACAAGTCATGACCATAAGCCACAGCATGCGGATAAAGGCATGCTCAGATGTTGCAAACGCAGCGAGGTGTGACACATGTCTCTGGTATCAATGTGACTTTTGCCTGGGCATGCACAGGCACAAAGCCACATGCGCACCTCGCTCTCGTAGAACCAGTAGGGCATGGTGCGGTTCAGCTGCGACGCAATCAGGTCCGGCAGCGTGAAAAAGAGCGCGCAGCCCAGGAAGGTCGCTGCAGTGGCCAGCAGCGCTCCCCGCATGATGTTTTTAATACCTGCCAGCCCCCGCGACGAGCACGGTGACTGGCGCATTGGGCGAGTGGCGGCCAACCGCTGTGCCGCCATGTCGCAGAAGGAGGGAGGACTGCAGGCATGCACAGCACCACACGCAGGGTCCACCTTGCTGCTGCACAGCCCGTTTTGCGCCACTGCCAGCAAGGGCGGGAGGGCATGCCAGCCTGCTGCCCCTGCCGCAGCCGGACAGGCTGCGTGTGCGCGGCGCACCCTGCCGCTTCTCGTCCCCAGGGCCGTCCGGGCCGCCGCCGGCGGGCGGGAAGATCCTGAACTGCTTCAGGATGTTGGCGCCCGCGCCGACGCAGGCGGACGTGATGATCGGCTGCGAGCCGGCGGTGACGCTCAGCAGCACCGCCCACGCGCAGAGCAGCGCCTGCGCCACGCCGCCCCAGAGCATGATGTCGCGGTCGGCCTTGTACAGCCTGCGCCGCACGCGCACGAGGTGCACGTTGATGCCCAGCTGCGGCCATCCTGTATGAAGTTGCGCTCTCTGCCTAAGCTCCTGCCCGGGCAGCCACTTTGGCCGGCCCGCAAGCCCAAGCAGCCCTGTGGAGCTGTTACAGGCTGTCACAGCGTCAAGGAGACCACCAGGGTGCCAAGCTGACACCCCGAGCGCTCGGTGGGAGCAGCGCGCACTGCACCTGGGTCGCCACGGGAAGTAGACTGCGCGGTCCGCGTACTTGACGTCTGCGGCCACCGTCGCGCCGCCCTGCGCAACCAACGGCAGCAGGCGCTGGTGGGACAGTTGACGCAAATGCAGGGACAGCACTGCCTTTGGCACACCGTCAGCAAACCGCGCCATACACCATACAATGCTGGGCAAGGCAGCGGCTGCAAGACACACCGTCAGGCGCGAGTTCAGCCCCCGCATCAGCAGCGAGGTGTGCGCGGCCTCGATGCGCTCAGTCGCCGCGTCGTTGCCTTTCGCTTCGCGCAGCTTATTCCTGTACGCACGCAGGACGGCCGCCGAGTCCGCGTTCTTTGGCAAGCTGAGCACCTGTTGCCAGGGAGGGTGAGCGAGCTGCGGCAACGCTTGCTGTGCAGGTCCACTGCAGCACCGAGCTCTTGCACAAGCGTCGCCGGGTACCACACCTTGTACGGGTCCTCGCTGCTGCCAGAAGAGGCTGCGGCTGCACGCACGCCGAGCGGCCTCCGCAGCCGCTGTGTGCGTGCTGCGCGGGCCTGTGGGCCGGCGGGCCGCCTGGCGGTGAGCGGAGGGCTCACCAGGCCCCTGCTGCCGCAGTGCAGGCGCTGCATTGTCGCTCAGACTCTCCTAGGCGCTGGCTACTCCCAACTTTGATCAAGCCGCTGAAGTGGTAAGCAGGCCTACCTACTAGTTCCCTGATAGAAGTTCTACCGTAGACCCAGTGTGCTCTACGGTAGAACCGAGTGGTGTTCAACTCACCCCTGGACAGCCAAGGTCAAGTCCTCTCTCTGCGTTGGGCGGTCTCCGCTGGGCTGGAAGCAGGCTGTGGGTCAGTAATGCTGCTGCGCGCGTATAAGTCTGGCCCCAGGTCCTGCTCGGCAATGTTTCATGCCCCACTGTAACACTGGTCCCTGAACCCACTGTGGGCTGTAAGAGCCCGCCCGCAACGTTTGTGAAAGCATGTCAGCCTTCTTGCAGCATGCGTCGATGCCCCTGTCCAAGCCGCCCAAGCTGGAGGTCAAGGACTCTGCGTCCTCCTGGAGCACCAAGGTGACCTGCAGTCCGAGGCTGGAAACAGCCTTGGGTGCAACTGCCCTGACCCAGAGCGGTGCTTGGGAGAACATGTGACGCTCTTGCACCAAGGCACTGCGCAAGGACAATATCCTTCCTTGGCCTCTCAGGTTGGTGCCCTCACGCGCCGGGCGGGTTGGGCCAGCGCAGGCGTCGCGCAAGGACAGCAACGTGCTGCACGAGGACACGCCGCTGTGCGAGGATGAGGCGCTGCTGCCGCACGCGGCCGCGGCCGCGACCGCGCTCAGCGTGAAGCGCTCGCACACAAGCGAGGCGGCCGAGGCCGCGCTGCCGGCCGTGAGCCTGCTGCGCGTGCTGCCCAAGTGGCTGCGCGTCACGCGGCTCTGGTTCGAGGGTGCGCACCCGGGGACCGCTTTCCGGCAACCTGTGCACCGTCGCACTTGCCTGAGCTGTGGGCTATGTGCTCGCTGCTGCCTGGGCTGGGCGCTGTTGCATGGAAGCTGTGTGCGGGGCGCAGGGAGCGAGCGGAAGGCCGCTTGCGGCTGGGCGTGCGCGGTGGTCGTCCTGTCGTTCGCGACCACGCTGCTGCTGGTCGCCATCAGCTACCTGCACCGCGACCTCGACACCGCCATGTCCGGCAAGGACGAAGGCGCGCGCGCGCCCCCCTGCCGCGCGCCACCAGCTGCAGCGCGGCCGGCGGCCGTGCGATGGGGCGCGCGCGCGCAGACGGCTTCTACCGCGCGATCATGAAGTTTGTGCTGGTCATCTTGGTGGCCGCGCCGCTCTTCGCGCTTGCAGGCGCGCCGCCCAGCCTGCCCCAGGCGTCAAGCACTTGGCCGCCGTGGCAGCGTTGCGGGCGCCCGCGGGGGCCCTGGCTGGGCGGCCGCGGGTGTCCTGCCCTGCCGCGTAGCCGGGCTCTGCGGAGCGCGTGAGGCGGCCGCTGTGTGCGACCGTGCCGGCCGGCGGCGCGCGCGCAGACTTCGTGGAGAGCCGCCTCGTGCTGGAGTGGCGGCGCTACCTGACGGCGCGCCTGATGGCCGGCTACTACGCCGACCGCGCGTTCTTCCGGCTGCACCAGCAGGCGGGCCTGCTGGACAACCCCGACCAGGCGCGCAGCCCCGGCGCAGGGTGTTCCCCCCGGAGCAGCCCGGCACCGGTGGCTGCCGTGCACCCCAGACCGCCGCGCATGCATCCGTCTTGGTACATGCACCCCTCAATCCCGGCATGAATCTCGTCGGTCTCGCTAACAGCGCGGCGCGCGGCGGCTGGAGTCTGCTCGCCACAGCATTCGGCCAAGATGCCAGCTGCTGGCGTGGCTGGACGTTGGCGCAGCCGCCCGGGGCCCATACACGGGCGCCGCAGCCCGGCCCCCTGACGCGAATGTGTGCAGCTGCCAATGCGCTCGGCCGCTGAGGCGCCGCCCGGGCGCGCGCGCAGAGGATGTGCGACGACGTGCCGTCCTTCTGCGACGGCAGCGTCACGCTCACGATTGGCGCCGTGCGCAAGGTCATGAACATGGTCGCTTTCTCGGGTGCGCGCGAGCGCCCGCGGACATGACCCGGACAGCGCATGTGCATCCTCGCAGTCCAGCTGATGTTGGTTGGACGCACAGGATGTTGTGCCTCCCGACGTGGCACCGGCAGGGGCACAACATGGGTGCAGTGCAGCGCTCAATGCGGCCAGCGGGTCGCAGCCAAGCACACCCAGGAGCGCGGCCGCGGCCCTGCGGTCGGGCAGGCCGCCAGCTGCAGCGCGCCAGCCGGGGCCAGGGCGGCCGCGCAGGCGTGCTGTGGGCCGTGGCGCCCTCGCTCGTGCTCTTCCTGCTCGCGTACGCGGCCGCCGCGACCGGCGCGACCGTGTGGGCGTTCGCGCGGCGGCTCATGCAGCTGCAGTTCCGCATCCTGCGCTGCGAGGGCGACCTGCGCTTCCAGCTCGTGCGCACGCGCGAGAACGCGGGTGCGCGCGCCCCGCGCCCGCCGCCCGCCGCCACGTCCGACCGCGCGCGGCCGCATGGCGGCCAGTGCACGCGGCGCAGATGGCCCGCGCGCCGGACGCGCGCGCGTAGCCAGGCGCGGCCCGCGCCCGCGCGCCCGCAGCCCGCCGGGCCCCGGCGGCGAGCAGCGCGCTCGTGTGGCCACCGCGCTAACCCTACCCTGAGCCTTCTTTTTGACCGCAGAGGCCGTCGCGTTCTACAAGGGCGAGCGCCGGGAGGAGGCGGGCGCCGGGGAGCGCCTGATGCAGCTGGTGGTCGCGTCGCGCGTGCGCATCCTCTGGAGCTCCGCGCTGACGCTGTGGACGCACTACTACAGGCGCGGCCGTGTGCGCGCCTGGCAACCCCGCGCTGCCCCGGCCGGCCGGCGCGCTTGGGGTCTGCGCCTGCGCCTGGCGGGTGAAGCGCTCGAGCGGGACGTGGCGGGCACGCCTGCAGGGGTGCCGCGCGCGTCCTCTGCCCGCAGCCTTGCAGTGCAGGGACGCGGGGGACAAGCGCGTGTTTGGATCTTCACCTGTATGCGCACAGCGTGCAGCGCGTAGAGCTGAGCTGGGTTTTGCGGCCGTGCTGCGCAGCTATGCCACCATTTTGGTGCCCTCGCTGCTCACCGCACCGCGCTACTTCCGCGGCGAGATCGAGTTTGGCGTCATCTCCCAGGCGCGGCGCACGCCTGGAGCTTGTCGATTTCTAAAGCTGTGGCCACCAGCGCTTTGCGCAGTGGCACAGTGCCCGAGAAAGCGCTAGCCGGCTACGGCCGCTAGCCTGTAGTGCAATTGTTACTCTGCAGACAAGCTCCATGGCGCGGCCGCCAGGTCACATTCGCGTTCAACCGCATTGAGAGCGCGCTGAGCTACCTGGTGAACCACCTGGCGCGCTTCGCTGGCCTGGCCGCGCAGACTGAGCGCCTGGACGCGCTCTTTGCGGGTGCGGCACCTGGTCCAGGGTCCAGAGCAGGGTCGGGGGCTGCATGCGGTGCTCGGCGTTGCTGCTGTATGCACGCCTTTGGGTTCGCCCGCCATGTCAGCCTAGGAAGCCTGACACTCAGATGCCGCAGCCCCCACCTCTGGGGTCGGCTTGGCTGCCTGCGCACTTCTTGAGCCACCCGCCCCTCTAGGTATCCGGCTCGCTAAACAACGGACATGAAACTCTGAGAATCTACATGCGCGAGAATGCCCAGCGGCAGCGCCTGTGTCGACAGGGGCGCTTGTCTGGAGTCCAAGCGGCTGGGCAGTGAGCGTGCACATGGAGGGGAAGCACCAGTGCAATGCGCGCCCCGCGCGCCGTAGCTGACCTGGGCCGCCGCGCGCCCGCCCAGCGGTGCGCATGCGTGTGCAGGCGGGCCCGGAGATCGAGCGCGCGGCGGCGCCGGAGGGCGAGCTGCGGCTGGACGGCCTGTGTGTCATGACCCCCGCCGGCGAGCGCACCCTCTGTGAGGCGCGGCCCCTCGCTCTTACTCTCATATCCACTACTCACCGGCGTCGCATCAGGCTTCCTGCCAGCCCTACGCTCTCGCTTCTGACTCCAGTCTTCCTGCTCGAGCCCGAGCAAATCCGTTCAGTGGAGTGCTGCCAGCGCAGCAGACATCTGCATTCTGCTCCAACGGCGGCCCCTGTGGCTGCAGCCCACAGGGTAGCAGCCCAGTCTTGTGCAACTGACGCTCGCCGACGCGGCCAGGGCTTGACGCTGCGCATGAAGCCGGGCATGGCGGTGCTCATCACGGGCCCCAGCGGCTGCGGCAAGTCCAGCCTGCTACGTGCGATCGCAGGCGCGCTGCCGCCCGCTGCCTCAACCCCGGTGCAGCAATGCCCCGACTCCAGCCACCGTGTGGCAGCGCGGCGCTGCTGGCAAGGCTGGCGCGGCCGGAGCGCGCAGTGCGCGTGTGTCTGCGGGGGCGCGTCACCGGCGTGATCAACGGGCGTCGCCCCGTCAGCTGGTTGTAGCGCTTGTGACTTGGTGGTGAGGAGCGCTGGAGCATGGAGGAGCAGGCTTGCTGCACCATGGAGGCAAGCGTGCTCATGTGCTCAGGCGCTTCGTGCGGACGTCTGGCGGGTCACATGCGTTGCCCTCTGGCCGGCAGGCTGCGCGCCCGCGCCAGGCGCGCGCAAGCGCTCGTGCGCGGCCGGCGCTGACCGCGCCGGCGCCGGTGCGCTGCGGCAGGCCTGTGGACGCGCGGCGGCGGGTGCGTGGCGGCGCCGCCCGCGCGCGGCATGTTCTTCCTCCCGCAGAAGCCCTTCATGCCGCTGGGCACGCTGCGCCAGCAGCTGCTCTTCCCGGCAGGTCGGCCGGCCCGCCCTGCTGCGGACGCGCCGGGCCTCAGGGCGGCCTGTTTCTGTATCTGTTCCTGCGCCGCAATAGCCCTGGGGGCCGCTGGGCGCGTGGCCCCTTGCGGCCGCTCCTTCGGGCGCACGCCCGTGCGCAAGCGTTTGCAGCTCACGGGGCGCTGTGCGGCGCCCTGTCCGCCGCCAGCTGCCGTTTGTAGTGGCAGCAGCGGCGCGCTGTCTCTTCCTGATGCGGCTGGGCGTTCAGCGCCGACAGTCCCTGCTCCCCGGCCGGCTCGCACCCCTGGTGTGGTACTGCGTGTCGGGGGGCTGCGGGGCATGCGCTGGGGCCCTGCGCTACTGGGCACGCTCGGGACACGTAGGCGGCAGGGCGGCGAGCGACGCTCCAGAAGCAAGGGGTGGCCTCGCCCAGGGTTGGTGCACGACTCCGCGGCTGCTGCTAGCTGGCGCTGCATTGCGGCGCAGCAGCTGCCGCCCTGGCTTGAACCAGGCTGCTGGGGCGCAGAGGCCGCCGCGGACGGCAGCGCGGACGACCGCGGCTGGAGCGACGACGAGCTGCTGGCGCGCCTGGATGAGGTCCTACTGCCAGGTAAGACGTGCATGAATGAGACCATAAAGTGTGCCGCTTGCGCGGCACGTGCCTGCAGGCCGGCTGCGCAGCCATGCCGTCCGGGTTGGCATTTGGACCGCGCCGAGCGAAGGAGCGGCGGCGGGCCGCCTGCCCGGCGAGGCCCCGACTGCGGCGGCGGGGCGCCGCGCGCAGGGCTGGCCCGGCGCGCGGGCGGCCTGGACGCGGAACTGGAGTGGGCGCACGTGCTGAGCCTGGGCGAGCAGCAGCGCATCGCGTTCCTGCACCTCCTCCTGCACCGCCCCTCGCTCGCCTTCCTGGACGAGGCGCGCGCGCCCCGAGGGTATTCCTGAAGCATGCTCTTGCTGCAGCGGCAGCTCGGCGCAAGCGGTGCCCTCGTGGCTGCGAGCGCGCGTGCTGCGCCGCCCGACAGGCAGCGCGCTGCGGCAGCGGCTCCCCAGTTTCCGGGGGGGGGGCCGCTCGCTGGCAGCTGTTGCGGCTGCGCTTCCGTCCACACACTCCCAAACGTGCTGCGCTTCGCATGCAGGCCCTGCCCTGCGCGCCGTCACAGTGAGGCTGACAGCGGCCCAGCGAGCGCAGGCGACCGGCGCGCTGGACACGGCGACCGAGGCGGCGCTGTACGGCCTGCTGCAGCGCGGCGGCCGCTCGTTTGTCAGCGTGGGCCACCGTGAGCAGCTGGTGCAGTGGCACACGCACGTGCTGGAGCACGCCGGCGGGCCGCGCTGGCGCCTGAGCACGCGGCAGGAGGTCCTGGCGCGGCGGCAAGCGGGCGCGGGCGGGGCGGAGCAGCCTGGGTGAAGCCCTGGCAGGGGGCGAGCGCCGGTCCACAAGGGACCTGAATGTGTGTGCAATACGTGATTCATCTGCACTGCTGCTGGGTTCCTGGTCGACTGTTGAGCGGCAAAGTCTGTGGAGCAGCACCTGTGGACCAGCATGTGAGCATGCTTGCATGTGGCTAACGGCCGTACCTAGCTCGACATGTGAGCTGCAGCTACTCTGTAGTCTGAGAGGCCTCTTTGAGGGCCGGCGCTTGTGCCGCCGCGGCTGCGCCGCGGCCGGCAGCGCAGAATACGCCCACTGTATGTGTTGCCTTGTAACCTAAGCAGACTGGAACACTGTAATGTGCTTTGATGTCTGCCCTGCACTGAGCGCCTGGAGCCTTGCCCTGGCGTCGCCTGGTGAGGTGCAGAAGGCCGTCACCCTGCGTCTGGAGACAAGCAAACCAGCTGACTGTTGACGTACCTTAGTGTGGTCGCGTTGAAACGTGTATAGGAACGCGCAGCTCTTTCCTTTGTGGCGCAGCTCTTTTACGGGTGTTCAAACAAGCACGGCGCTCTGTGATGAGCTCAAGGGGTCGCCAGCTGGGACTGCCAGCGTTGGGTGCAAGTTACAGGAGTGCAGCGCATGATGTGTACGAACAAGGCAACAAGCAAGGCAGATCCATCTGTCCTCGCTCATTTCATCACAACCCTACTAGCTGATCCTGGCTTTCTGAGCCACATACGAGCAGCCTGCCAGTTCTTTCTAACAACAAGAGCCGCGTGCAAGGAATAGAGACAGGCGCAGCGATGGCGGGCAAGCTGATGATGAACACCCAGGTGCGCGGCCCTTGCGGGGCATGCGAGCATTGCTTTGCGCCCAAGGCTGCGCCCGACATCTGCCTGCCACTTTGCTGACTCTGTGCCCCGCAGGCGCCCAAGGCTGAGCTGCAGACCAGGTGAGCGCCCCGCAGCAGGGCCCTCTCCTGCCTGTCATCCTGGGTACTTTACTACAGGCTCCTCCCCTATGGCTGCTCCTGACAGTCAGCTGGTGCCGTGCAGCATTGGCGGACGGCGTGTGGCGGCCCGCACCGGCTTCTGCGGCCAGGCCCTCCGCAGCAAGGTGGGTCCCGGCAGTGAGCATCGAATGGTACACAGCCACGGCACGGCTCGGGCGGCGCGCCAAACCCACGCATTGCCTGCTCGCAGGTCCAGAACGGCGCAAAGGTCTTCGCTGAGTCGACGCCGCGCAGCGGCAAGGGCGGTAAGACCCAGATTGGCCGGTGGAAAGGTCTGGACGAGGACGTCTCCGATGACCAGGTAAGCCCGGGCTCCGCAGGCAATACAGGAGTGCTGAGGCTCCAGGCAGCACCAGTCAGTGGCAGCCTCTGCCCTCACAAATGTGCATTGGCGCTCTGGTTGGGGGTATGCGTGCACAGCCAAGGCCAGCGCACTACGGCTCTTTATGGGCACGTCCTGTCTGGTGAGGAAAGCTGAGAGGGAGCTGAGGGTGACTGCAAAGACAGAGAGAGACTGCAAAGAGAGAAGGCATGCGAGTCACCTCCCCCTCGCACCCGGCAGCATGAGGGGGGCCGGTGCTCAGCCGGACACATTCTGTTCGCGGCGTGCCCGGCTGCGTGCACTGCAAGGAGGAGGCAAGGCTGCTGGTGCTGTAGGCAGCCGTACTGACCAGAGCGCACCAGCGCGGCCGCGCCGCTGACTCGCGCGCGCGCGCGGGCGCGCAGCAAGACATCACGCGCGGCCGCGACATGGTGGACTCGCTCTTCCAGGGCGCGACCGGCAACAGCGGCACGCACAACTCGATCCTGTCGTCCACCGA
>JAABUV010006220.1_pt1 | contig 13110 bp, 17 predicted proteins | sample 5559971 | NCBI WGS metagenome assembly JAABUV01 (sample SAMN10711881, study PRJNA513362) | rock metagenome | isolation source: Antarctica rocks | place: Antarctica: Victoria Land, Knobhead nord | collected 2015-12-19
CGCCGCCCCGATGATCCGCCGACAGAGGGTCGCCACCTGACGAAGAGAGGGACGATGACGGACGAGGAGAGGGAGGCGCCGCACCTGGGGGAACTGGAGGCGGCGATCATGGCGGTGATCTGGACGCGGCGATCATGGCGGTGATCTGGACGCACCGGGCATCGACCGTGCGTGAGGTGCGGGGCCACCTGCGCCGCACGCCCCCGCCCGGCTACACGACCGTGGCCACGATCATGACGCGCCTGGTCGATAAGGGACTCTTGGACCGGGCGCGCGCGGGCAAGACCGACCTCTACCGTCCCGTGTACGACCGTGGCGAGTTCGAGCGTCGCACGGCGGCCGCCGCGATCGATCGCTTGGTCGATGCCTACGGCGATGTCGCCCTGGCCCAGTTCGCCACCGCGCTGGAGAAGGCCGATCCGGAGCGGCTGGAGCGCCTGCGCGCCCGGTTCGCGCCGTCCGGGGCCGAGGGAGGCGCGCATGCGTAGATCCGCCGCGCTCCCCCTGGCGCTCTCCGCGACCACGTTGGCCGCGCTGCTCGTCCCCGCCGTGTGGCAGCGCCACGTCGTCTGCGCCCTGGCGCCGGCGGCATGCGGGACCTCGGCCCTCCTCTGGTCGCTCTCGTGCTCTCTTCTCCTCGCCGCCGGGTTTTGCCTGCTGGCCCTGGCCCTCTGGCGGGCGCTCGGGAGCGTGCGGCTCCAGCGGGCGCGGACGGCGGAGGCCCTGCGGCCCCTGCGCGCGCTGCCCGCGGTCACGCCGCCCGCCGATCTCGCCACTCTGCTGCGGACGCTCCACCTGGAGGGTCGGACCACGCTGATCACCTGCGCGGCGCCGGTGGCGCTCTGCCACGGCCTGCGGCGCCCGCGCCTCTTACTCTCGACGGGCGCCCTGCGCGGGTTGTCGGCCGCCGAGGTGGAGGCCGTGCTGCGCCACGAGCGGGCCCACTTGCGCCGCCACGACCCGCTGCGGCTGGTCGCGGTGCGCGCGCTGGTCGCGGCGCTGCCGGCGGTCCCCCTGCTCGGCGCGTGCGCGGCGACGTTGCCCGCGGCGCAGGAACTGGCCGCCGATCGGGCGGTGCTCGCCGCGATCGGGGCGGACGCGCTCGCTGGGGCGTTGCTCAAGGTCGGCGCCGCGGGCGGCGCGCGACGCGGACCACTGGTCGCGATCGGAGCCTTCAGCGACGCGGAGTTGGCCGACGCGCGCATCGGCCAACTCCTGGGCGAACCCGTGCCGCGCCTGTCGCCCTCCCTCCGCACACTCCTGGCCGCCGGCGCGACGCTTGGTGTGGTTGCCACCCTCGCGGCGCTGGTCCCGCTGCTGTGGTGCATGGTCCTGGCCCCGGTCATGATGGGGACCGCGGCGGGGCGCCGCCCGGCGAGGGGACGGGAACCGCTATAAGCGCGGGGCGGCACGGACCCGTGATGGTGGATCACGGCCTTGCCGCCCTCGCCCGGGCAGCGTATCACGTCGTCGTCGAGATGCGCGCGTGGCGCGTGGGCCGGCCCCTCTTCTCTGAGCCCCGCGGGGACGGCGGGGACGGCGCGCCGACCGTCGTGTTCCTGCACGGACTGACCGCCTCCGGCCGCTCCTGGCGGCGGGTCGCGGCCGCTCTTGGCGACACGGGGCCGCAACTCCAGTTCGTCGACCTGCTCGGCTTCGGCCGCTCACCCTGGCCCCGCGTCGCCTATACCACCGGCGATCACCTCGCCGCGCTGGAGGCGTGGCGGGCGGACGCTGGCCTCGCCGGCGTACCGATTATTCTCGTCGGCCATTCGTTGGGCGCCCTCCTGGCCCTCGCCGCCGCGGCGCGGGACCCGACGGTGGTCGGCGCGGTCCTGATCAGCCTGCCCGTCTATCCCGACAGGACGGAGGCGCGCCACCGGCTCGCCCGGCTGTCGCCGCTGAACCGCCTGACGCTGACGGCGCGCCCGCTCGGATGGGCGGCGTGCACGGTGATGTGCTGCACACGGCCCCTCTGCCGCCTGGTGGCGCCGCTCGTTTTCCCACGGCTGCCGGCGGACGTGGCGCGCGACGGCGTCCTGCACACCTGGCGCTCGCTCTCCGGCACGCTGGACCGCTGCATCCTCGACGTGGCGGTCGACCGCCTGCCCCCGCCGGTCGCGACGCCCCTGCTGCTCGTCCACGGCGACGCGGATGAGACCGCGCCGTTCGCCTCGGTGCGCGCCCTCGCCGCGCGCCTGCCCTGGGTGCGTCTGGTGGACGTCCCCGGAGGGGGCCACGATCTGCCCCTGTCCCATCCCGATGCCCTGGCCGGCCTGATCCGCGCGTTCGTCCTGGATGTACAGGCCGGCCGGTGGACACGCGAGGCCGGTGGTCCGGGATAGATGGGCGGCGCGGCGATCAGAAACGGCCACCACGGCGTCGCGGCGCCACCCCGTGGGCTACCTGTGGGCTACGCGCCGTCCTCGTCCCCATAGAGCGCCGGGGGCGGCGCGACGAAAACGAGATTTGGGGGCACATCCTCCTCATCCAACAGGTCGGCCGGGAGGGGGCCAAAGAGGAACCCGTCCACGCTGAGTGTGTACCGGTCGCCCCCAGAGACGACGGCCGCCAGGGCGATCGCGACCACGTTGCCCACCACGGCAACAGCGATGCGCTCCGCATCGCCCGCAAGACCTATGGGAGCGGCAGAGCGTCGATGGAGCCTGCCACCGATGGGACTCTACCGATGGAGGCTGGAGTCCCCATCATCAGGCGCGGGACGAGCATCCCTGTGGCCAGGAGCAGCGCCGCCGCGGTAACCAGGGCCACGGGCTGCAGAAACAGGCCGACCACCGCGGGCGGAAGCAGGTGAGAGGCGGCGAGGCTGTCCTGAAAGGGGACCGGCGCGCCGCCCGCGGCGAGGACCAGGGTCGCGCTCAACAGGGCGCGCGCCGCCACCGTCGCGACGGCGCGGCTCCGTCTGTGGCGTCGGAATCGCCCCCGGATGATCGTCGCCATAGGCGCCCTCCCCGATGCGTCATCGGCGCGGGACCGCGGCGCGTGTCCGTGGCCCACACCATCGCTGTCGATCATGCCGCCGGACATCATGGCGCCGCCCATGCCGGTCGGCCCCGCGTCTTTGCCGGGATACGCTACGACCGCACCACCAGCGTGCCGTGCATGCCCTGCTGGGCATGGCCGGGGACCGGGCAGATATAGGAGTACGTGCCCGCGCTGGAGGCCGTAAACCGCACGGTGCGTCCAACCCAGCGCCGCGCCGTGGTCCCGCGCACCGGCATGGCGAAGGCGCCGGGGAACGCCACGGGCGCGTCCATCATCGCCATGTAGGGGTAGGGGGGTGGCGTGCGGGTCAACTCCCACCCGTGCATCGTGTTCTTGTCGGCATCGAAAAAGCGCACGGACACGTAGGCGCCCCTCGGGATCACCACCGTCGGGTTCACGAGGCCATCCACGGTCCAGGTCATGTCGGGACCGCTAGCGGGGCTGGCTAGGGCGACCAGCGCGATCTGCCCACTGTGGTAGGTGATCGTGTTCGCCTGGCGATCGATGGTGGCCGTGGCCGCCACGCGTCGCGACAGCGCGCGCGCTGTCGCCGGATCGGTGACCTGTCGTGAGCCCCTCATTGTGCCCATCATCCCAGTGCCCATCATCCCAGTGCCCGACGCGCCGCCCATCATGCCGCCGGTTGGCGCGGCGGTCATGCCTCGGGCCAGCGCGACGCCCGCGCCACCCAGAAGCAGCGCTCCCGCGAGGAGCGCCCCCGCGGCCACCCCGATCGTTCGTCGTGTCATCGTCATTCTCCCCTCTCCCACGTCATCTCGGACGCGGTGTTCGTCTCGCCCAGGAGCCGACGCGCCTGGATATACTCCGCTTGACTAATCTCCCCGGCGGCGTAGCGCCGCTTGAGCACCACCAGCGCCTCCTCTGAGCCGCGCGTCCGGTCCGTGCCGGGCAGGAGCGCCCGGACCAGCCAGACGATTGCCAGCACGAGCGCGACCAGGACGAGCAGCGCGAACACCCCCCCGACCAGCATCATCGCGCCACCTCCGCCGTCATAACCCATCATAGTTCTGCCATCCTTTCTGTTTTGTCGCTCTTATCGTGAGGCCCCTACACTCCACTCTACCGGGGCGAGATCAAGGGGCGATGGCCGTTCAGGTCAAGATGTAGTCAAGATATGGGGAGGCGACAGGGACGAGCGGTGCGCCAGGGGTAAGGTGACGGTAAAGACGCTGCCACAGCCCAGCCCGGCGCTCTCGGCCCACATCTCGCCGCCCATCGCCTCCACCAATGCTTTGGCGATAGTGAGCCCGATCCCTGTGCCGCCGAGCGCCCGGCTGCGCGATCGGTCGACGCGGTAGAAGCGCTCGAAGAGGTGCGCCAGGTGCGCGGGCGCGAGACCCACGCCGCTATCCGTCACCGTGATGGCGACGGTGTCGCCACGTCGCTCCGCCGCGACCGCGACCCGGCCGGGGGCGGGTGTATAGCGGAGCGCATTGGTCAGCAGGTTCGTCACGACCTGCACAGCCCGGTTCTGGTCGGCCAGGACCGGCGGCAGGGTGGCCGGGACGAGACACTCCACCTCCAGCCCCTTCTCGGCGAACTGCCCCTCCAGCCGGTCGAGCGCCGCCCGAATGATCGCGGCCGGCGGGATCGGGCGCGGCGTGAGCGGGATCTGCCGCGCCTCGGCGCGCGAGAGCTCTTGCAGGTCGTCGGCGAGCCGGCGCAGGCGGCCGACCTCATCGTGGAGCGTGGCCCAAGTCTGTGGGGACGGCTCCACGACCCCGTCGAGCAACCCCTCCAGCGATGCCTCCAACGTGGCGAGGGGGGTGCGGATCTCGTGCGCGACGTCGCCGACCAACGCGAGGCGCCGCCGCTCGGTCTCTTCGAGCGCGGCGGCCATCGCGTTGAAGCTGACGGCCAGGTGCCCCAGCTCGTCGCCCGCACCGGCCGGCCCGATCGGGACCCGCTCGGCGTAGTGGCCGGCGGCGATGCGGCGCGTCGCGCCCAGGAGACGCCGCACCGGCCGCACGATCTGGCGGGAGAGCAGGGCGCCGACCAGGAGCGCCGCCAGCGTGGCCACGCCCGTGGCCGCCAGGAGCGCCGCCGTCAGCGCGTCGCGGAAGGCCGCCCGCAGATAAGGGGTCATGGGCGTGTCCGTCCCTGGACCCATCATCCCGCCCGCGCCGTGGGCGCGCATCATACGGGCCATGGACGCGGCGAAGAAGGCCGGCCCCACGGCTTGGGCGGCGACGACGAGCGTCACCACGCCCACGACGATGACGAGTAGATAGGAGAGCAGGAGCGTGCGGGCCACGCCGCCCCGGACCCGGCGCACGTCACGCCTCCGGGCGGACGCCGAAGCGGTAACCCGCGCCGCGCACCGTTTCGACGTAGCGCGGGTGGGTCGGGTCCTCCTCGATCTTCTTGCGCAGGTTGCCCACATGCACGTCGACGACGTGGTCGTCGTAGTAGGCGTCGCCCCAGACCTGCGCGAGCACCTGCGCCCGCGTGAAGACGCGCCCGGGATGGGCCGCGAGCGTCGCCAGGATGCGGAACTCCCGCGTCGTGAGCGCCACCGGCTTGCCGCGACGGGTCACCTCCAGGCGCCCCTCGTCGAGCACGAGATCGCCGAACCGGCGGACCGGCGGCTCCTCGGGTTCGCGCGCGGCGCCGCGTGGCCGGCGCAGCAGCGCCTTGACCCGGGCCACGAGCTCGCGCGGGCTGAAGGGCTTGGTGAGGTAGTCGTCGGCTCCCGCCGAGAGGCCGATGATCTTATCGATCTCCTCGGCCCGGGCCGTGAGCATCAGGACATAGGCGTCGGAGAACTGGCGCAGGCGGCGGCAGACCTCGACACCGTCGAGACCCGGCAGCATGACGTCGAGGATGACCACGTCGGGCTGGCGCGCGCGGGCGAGGTCGAGGGCGGCCTGGCCGTCGTCGACCGTCAGCACGCTGTAGTCCTCGCGCGCGAGGTAGTCCCGCACCACCCCGGCCAGGGCGGCCTCGTCCTCCACGACCATGATCGTCGTCACCATCGGCCCCTACTCCTCATCCACCCCTTGCCACCGTCCGTTGACCGCCCTGGCCCTGGTCGGCTGCGGCTCTCATCGGTCGGGTTCCCGGCAGGCCGCCCGCCATCGGGGCGGCGTCCGCCGCCGTGGCGGGCGCTCATACGCGGGCGACGCGCGCGTCGCCCGCGCCCTGCGCCTCGGCCGCCTCCGCGATCGCCGCAGCCTCGCGCACGACGGGGCTCGCCCCGCCGTCGAGCCATGCGATATCCCGAGCGATGGCCGCGCGGCGCGCCTGGAGGGTGGGGATGTCATCCAGCGCGGCGTCGGGCGCCGCGGTCCGCGTCGGTTGCCCCATCCCATGGCCCCGCCCCATACTTACCGCCATCGCCAGCATCGAGAGCGGGCAGATGGCGGTGAGCAGGAGCGGGACGGCCGCGCCCACGAGGGTCGGCGCCGCGACCCAGACCCCGAGCCCGACCACGGCGAGCCCGACGATCACCTTCCAGTTCAGACAGCACGAGTGCAGGAGACCTTTCATGCCCCACCCCTCTCTCATCATGACCGGCTCCCGGCCGACGCCGTTTCCATCGTGTCACGATCGTGCCCCACCTGGGACCGACCCGCTGCCGCGATCTGCGCGTCGACCGTGGCGAGTTCGCGCTGCAGGGCCGCCAGCCGACTGTCCGGGCGCGCGTCCGACGCTGCGTCCGGCATCGGAGCCGCGCCCGGCGTCTGGCCTGTGTTCCCGCGCATCATCAGCCCCATCATCAGGCCCATACTGAGCGGACACGCCAGATAGGGCAGCAGGGACAGCACGTAAGCCATGGATAATCCTCCTCCAGCCGTCTTTCGTCGCGGCGCCGCGCACCACTGCCCCTCACAACCAGCGCGCCGACCACTTCACGCATACGACAGTGTATCGTAGACTGATTATACGACATTGCGTCGTAGATGGGAATGGCCCGCGATGTCGCTCCTGGCGTCTGTCGCGATAACAACGCCGCAGGCGCTCGCCTATCTACGACGTAGTGTCGTTGACACGTAAGGCGCGGTCGTTGTATTCTACGACATAGCGTCGTATATTGGATGGGCGCGGACGACGGACGCCACAGGATGAGATGAAGGGATACGGCCATGGCAACAGGACAACGGGCGCGCGGCGCCAGGACGAGGCCGCGCGCCGGGCGCGGCGATACCACTGTAGCGCGCGGGCGCGGAAACTCAACGCGCGGGCGCGGAGGGCGCGCGACCATCATGGGGGCGCTGCTTAGCGGCCTCGTGATCCTCGGTGGGGTCGTCTGGCTCGCGGGGCAGCACACGGCGACGGGCGGGGTGGCCGCCGGCGTGGCGAGCGGGCAGCCGGCGGCCAGTCGCACTCTCACGCTCCCGGCGACGCGCGGGGGCGCGCTCTCCTTACAGCAGTTCGCTGGGCGCACGGTCGTGCTCTACTTCTACGAGGGCTCGACTTGAGGGGCCTGCCAGCAGCAACTCGTGCAGTTGCAGAATGATTTACGCACCATCCGTGCATCCGGCGCGGTCGTGGTCGCGGCCAGCGTCGATCCCATCGCGACATCGCAAGGGCTGGCCACTCAGCTCCACCTGGGCTACCCCATCACCGAGGATACGGGCCACAGGCTTGGGTCGGCTTTCGGCGATTTCCATGTGAGCGGCGCCGGGATGGACATGGGGCCGGTCGATAACCACGCCATCTTCGTCCTGGACGGGCGCGGCGTCGTGCGTTGGAAAGCGATGGCTGTGGATACGATGCATGTGGACGACAAGGATGTCATCGCCGCGGTACGCGGCATTTAACAGGGAGAGCGGAATCGCCCATGAACACCACAGGATCATCAGAGGCGGTCGCGCCGGCGCGGGTCCTCCTCGTCACCGCGCCCGACTGCCATTTCTGCGCGGACGCCAAGGCGCTCCTCGCGCGCCTGGGGCAGGCCTACCCCCTGGAGGTGCGGGAGGTGGACCTCTCGTCGCCCGAGGGCCAGGAGGCCGCCACCCGCCACGGCATCATGTTCCCGCCGGGCCTGCTGCTGGACGGCGGGTTCGTAGGGTTCGGCCGGGTCTCCGAGCGCAAACTGCGGCGCCTGCTGGAGCAACGAGTGGTGGCCGCGACGGTCACGCGTGCGGAGGGCGCCTGACATGCAGACGCTCGTGTACGGCAGTTCGCTGCTGACCGCCTTCCTGGGCGGCGTCCTGGCGCTCTTCGCGCCCTGCTGCATCGTCTCCCTGTTGCCGACGTATCTCGCCGCCACCCTGCGCGTCCCGCGCTGGCGCCTGGCCGCATTGACCGGACTCTTCGCGCTGGGCGTGGCGGTCATCCTGTTGCCCATCGTGCTGGGTATCGGCGCGATCGGGCAACTCCTGAACGGGGCACATCGCGAGGTGTTCTTCCTGGGCGGTATCCTGATGCTGGGGCTCGGGATCTCCGCCCTCGCCGGCACAGGCTGGTCCCTGCCCATGCCCATGCTCCGGCGGCCTGCTGGGGCGGACGGAGGCGCCGTCGGCACGCTGCTCCTGGGCGTCTTCTCGGGCGTGGTCAGCTCGTGTTGCGCGCCCGTGCTCGGCGGCGTGCTGGTGCTCTCGGCGACGGCGGCCTCGGTGGGGCACGCGCTCGGGCTCGGCGTGGCCTATGTGCTGGGGATGGTCTTTCCCCTGTTCATCGCCGCGCTGCTGTGGGATCGGCTGCACCTGGACGACCGCGCCCTGTTCCGAGGACGCACGATGGCCATCGCCCTCGGCGGCCGCACCTGGCGCTGGCGCCTCACCGATCTCGGCGCCGGCATACTTTTTCTGGGGATGGGAGGGTTGATGGTCGGGCTGGCCCTGACGGGACAATCGACCTATACGCCCGGCGTCCTGCTTGCCGTGAGCCGCTGGGGCAGCGACCGCCTGGCCGCACTGGCGCAGGCCGCCCACGGCATCCCGGACGGGGCCGTGGGTCTGGCCCTGCTCGGCGTCCTGCTCACCGTGATCGCTTTGGCGTGGCCGCGGCGCCGCCGGCCAGCCCCGTTGTCCCGCGACACGGAGACGTCCGCCGTGCTCCCCGCGCGCGCGGACAGGGTTGTCTCGTCGGGACAGATCTCTCACACCGCGCCGGTGGACGATCCGGCGCACGTCGCGGTCGCGGGAGGAGAGTGACGTGTCGAGGCTGTGCGCCGCCACGTATGACCTATGCCTCTGGCCGGGCGAGCGTCTGGGCCTGCGGGCGCTCCGTCAGCGCACCGTGACCGACCTGAGCGGCCATGTCCTGGAACTGGGCGCCGGGACCGGCCTGAACTTTCCCCACTATCGCGACGCGACGGAGGTGGTGGCGGTCGAGCCCGACCCGGCCATGCGCCGGCGTGCGGCCACGCGGGCACGGGCCGCCTCGGTGCCCATCGCGCTGGTCGACGCCCGCGCGGAAGCTCTCCCCGTCGCCGACCATAGCGTCGACGCGGCCGCCATCACGCTGGCGCTCTGTTCGGTCGGCGATGTCGGGCAGGCGCTGGCCGAGCTACGCCGCGTGCTGTGTCCGGGGGCGCCCGTCCGCCTGATCGAGCATGTGCGCGCGCCGCACGCGCTCATCGCCGCCCTCCAGACGGCGCTGACGCCCCTGCAAAAACGCGTCGCGGGGAACTGCCATCTGGACCGTCGAACAGTCGATGCCCTGCGCGCCGCCGGTTTCACGATCGAGGAGGTGCGCCGGCGCCTGGGTGGCAGCCTGGTCGCGGTGATGGCCCGCACCCCCGACGCCGCCGGGACAGCCATGACTAGCGCTCGTCTCCTCCGCCTGCTCACGGTCCCGAGTCTGGCCGCGCTGGTCCTCCTGGCGACCCCCGGCCGCGCCTCGGCCCACGCGTTCCTCGCGGACAGCTCCCCCGCCGCCGGCCAGCGCCTGGGGGCGAGCCCGCGCACGCTCACCCTCCAGTTCACCGAGGCCGTCGCCCCCCCCGCGAGCGACCGTGTCGCGGTCCAGACCGCCGACGGGCGCCCGGTCCGCCTCGGATCGCTCGCGCGGTCGGCCGGCGGCACGACGCTCACGGCGGCGCTGCCCGCGCTCGCCCATGGCGTCTACGTCGTCAGTTGGCAGGCCGTGTCCGCCGACGACGGGCATCCCTCCGCCGGAGAGTTCGCCTTCGCGGTCGGCAGCGGCGCCACCCTCCCCGCCTTGAACGCCAGCAGCAGCGCGCCGACCGCCTGGCCGGAGGCCATCGCCGACTGGGTGTTCTTGCTGGGCCTCGCCCTGGGCGCCGGAGGGCTTGCCAGCGAGATCGTGATCTGGGGTCCCCTGGCACGGGGTCAGACCTGGACCGTGCCGCGGGCGCCGGCCAGGGCCGCTCTGCTCGCCGCGGCGGTGGGGGCGGCCGGTGTGTTCATCCTCCTCGCCGGGACGCTGGAGGGAGGTCATGTCCTCGCCGGCCTGGACCCGCGCGCCTGGCGCGCCGCGTTGCAGGTCCAGGCGGGGGTGTGCGCGCTGATCGCCCTCATCCTCGTGCTCTACGCGCTGGTCGCCCTGTCCGTGGGCCGCGCGCGGATCGCGGCCGTGACCGCGGGGGTCGCGGCCACGGTGGCGGCCGCCCTGCACAGCCACCCCGCCGCGGCGCACACCTGGTGGGCCACCGCCGCGATCGTGCTCCACCTGGCGCTGTCCCTGGTGTGGGTCGGCCTGCTCGCCCACCTCGTGCTGGTGTGCTGGCGCGGCCGCGCGCATCTCCCGGGCGACGTGTTGCGCGCGGCCGTCCACCGCTACGCGCGGCTGGTGCTGGGGACCGTGCTGCTGATCCTGCTGACCGGGATGGGCGCGGCTCTCGTCGAGTTTCACAGCCTGGCCCAGGTGATCGACACGCTGTACGGGCGCGTCCTGCTCGTGAAGACGGCTCTGGTGGCGCTGGCCCTGCTCCTGGCCCTGGGCTCGCGCCTGCGTGGGCTGCGTCGGACGCCGGCGGCCTCCCTCGCCCTGGTGCGCCGCCTCACGCGGGTCGAAGTCCTCACGCTCAGCGCGGTCCTCGGCGCCGCCGCCCTGCTCGGCAGCGTGGCGCCGCCCGCGCTCGTCCCCACGGCGCGCGCGGCGGCGGACGCCACGGCGCTCCTGGGCGCGCCGCCGCCGGTCGGCCCCGCCCTGCGTCTCGCCGGCAAAGCGGGCTGGCTGGAGGTGTATCTCACCGCCAGCGCGGACGCGCTCGCGCTCTCCGTCCGCGCCCCCGACGACACGGACGCCCGGGATGTGCGGCTGTCCCTGGCGGCGACAAGCCCGACCGGTCGCGACAGCGACCTCTTTCCTCGTGCGTGCGGGCCGGGGTGCTTCGACATGCGGACGGCCTGGCCGCGGGGGACCACGACGCTGCGCCTGCGCGTGGCGTCGCGGCCGTGGTCCGGCGGCGCGCTGACGTTTGCCGTGCCGTGGCCGCCCCCGCCGCGCGACCCCGCGTCGTTCGCACGGGCGCGCGCGGCGATGCGGGCGCGGCGTACCCTGATCGTGCACGAGGCGGTCTCCAGCGGACCCGGCCCCGCCGCGCGGAGCACCGGGGCTTTCTCCGGCCCCGCTTTCCTCGCCACCGAGCCCTACGGCGCCCGCGTCGCCGATGTCCGCCGGCTAGCCGACAACGCGGGATCGGTCCAACTCGTCTTCTATTTGCCTGGGTCGCACATCTGGGTCCACCTGTGGCTCGATGCGCGCCAGCGCTATCAGCGCGAGGTCATCGTCGCGCCCGGTTACCTGATCGAGCGCGCGTTTTCGTACCCGACCGGGTGAGGGTGGCGCGCGGACGGCGTGCGGACGCGGGCGACGCGCCGTCCACGTGTCGTGAGAAAAGTGTAGGAAGAAGGAAGTCACACGGATGCGCATCCCGACACCCTGGCGCCGTCTCGCCACGGCCTGTGCCCTGGCGGCCGCGCTCATGATGCTCTCCGGCGGGATGGCCTCCGCCCATGCGCACCTGGTGCAGGCGGACCCGGCGCCCGACGGTGTCATCGCCGCCGCGCCCCGCGTCGCCACCTTCGTGTTCGACGAGCCGCTCAATCCGGCCCTGACGCGCGTGCGCGTCACGACGGTCGCGGGCACACCGGTCACGACGACGACGGGCCACCTCGCGCCTGGGCATAACGGCGAGCTATGGCAACTCCCGCTGCCGGCCCTGGGGCCGGGAACGTACAGCGTCATCTGGACCTCCGAGTCGGCGACCGACGGGCATGTCATGAGTTCGTTCTACACGTTCCGCGTCGCGTCGTCCGGCGGGACGGGCGGCGTCGGCGCCGTCACGGGGACCGCGGGGGGCGTCTATGGAGGCGGCAACGGCACGGGCGGGGTTAGTGGACTACCGGGCGGCGCCGTCGCAATGGCGCTCGCTACCTGGCTCGGCTTGATGGCACAGGCGCTCTGGCTGGGGGCATTGGTGATCGACCTGGCCGTGGTCGGTCCGGCCCGTCGCGCGGGCGAGACGCCCGAGGGACGCCTCGCCGCGGCTGCGACGCGCCCGTTATGGGTGGTGATGCGCGTGGCCCTGCTGGTCGTGCTGGTGGCCCTCGGCGTCGAGGTGCTCAGCCTCGCGCTCGCGGGGACGGGCGGCGATTGGGGCCGCGCCATCGCACCCACCACGCTCGGCGGCATCCTCACGGGGCAGAACGGGCGGTTGCTTCAGGCCCGCGTCATCCTCCTCGTGCTGGCGCTCCTGGTTGCCGCTGCCACGCGCGTGCCAGTGACGGCGGACGTGACAGCGTCCGCGCGCCGTTGGCGCTGGGCATCACCGCAGCGGCCCTTCCCCCGCCGCTCTGGGTCCTCATGCCTGGCGCGCTGCTCTTCCTCGCCGCGACGTACATGCGCTTGGTGGCGATGTCCGGCCATGCCGCCGATGAGACGCCCATCTGGCTCTCTTACGCTATCGACTGGCTGCATCTTCTCGGCACGGCTGCCTGTCGATGATCACGGTATCTTGGCTCTGCGCCGTTTTCGATACTGCTGGCGAAATCAGAAAACGGCCGACAAGCCCGAACTAGCGTGTCCTCGCAGCCCTTATGACCTAAGTTTTGTGCAAACGGGCAAAAGGCAGGGGTAATTGGACGGGTTGTGGTGGTGGAACAAGGGCGGCAATGAGCAGCGCGGCCCAGTGGGTCGCGCGCGACGCGCCGGACGCGCCGGCGCGTG
>JAABUV010006221.1_pt1 | contig 13110 bp, 19 predicted proteins | sample 5559971 | NCBI WGS metagenome assembly JAABUV01 (sample SAMN10711881, study PRJNA513362) | rock metagenome | isolation source: Antarctica rocks | place: Antarctica: Victoria Land, Knobhead nord | collected 2015-12-19
GACCCAAATCCTTTTCTTTTCAATCTCATCTAGCATCATTATACGATTACTGCTTCCAGACCTCGAAGAGTTGCCGCAGCTCAGGCCCTCCGCACTCAGCTCTCGCAAGCGTCAACATCGTGTCGAGTCCGCCTTCCTCGCCGCTGGAGAGGCATCTCTGGACTTTTTAACATCTATGAGCTAGTCGAGTATACGTCGCCACTGCAATGGATCCAACACAAGTCCTGCGGCGGATAAAGAGGGATGCGGCAGCGGATGCAGCTGCGCAAGCTGAGTTCAACGAGAAGCGGTCCGTCGACCCCTCGGACATTGATTTGCTCGCGCTTACGATAGTGCTTCTCTCGCGATGTCATCCACGATACGTTCCTGGGTGCTGCAACCATTTCTCCTTCGCTCTCTTCACAAACGTCACAGGCGGATATGGATACCCGACGCATCCGAGGGCTTTCTGCCAGGTTGGGTCAAGTCGCAATCTGGCGAAGAGGGAAGTCAAGATGCAGTCTCAGAGGTGGTGGTTGCCGGTACAGGGGAGGTCCGGAAGATGGCGCAATATCTCCTATCCCCGATGAATCCGCCTCAATTTGATGGCGAGGAGGACATTGCCGACCTGACCCACTTGAACGAGGCTAGCGTTGTGAGCAATCTGAGAATGCGATATGGGGCAGGCAGCATCTATGTGAGTGGCCCGCATTCAGAGCTGTCTGTTGAAGCTAACTCATTCCTAGACCTATTCTGGGTACGCCTCGAATCTGACGGCACACAACAGACGATGCTAATCTAATATTATCTAGGCTCTTCCTGATCTCCCTCAACCCTTATCGCTCCCTCCCCATCTACACCTCCCGAATCATCGCCCAGTACCGGACCAAACGAAAAGAGGAGAACCCGCCCCACATCTTTGCAGTCGCTGAGCGGGCATGGCAGCAGGTCGGGGAGGAGCGGGAAAGTCAGAGTATCCTCATTACGGGCGAATCCGGAGCTGGAAAAACCGAAAACACCAAGAAGGTCATCCAGTACCTCGCCGCGATAGCCAGCGCCACCGTCCCATCCGACGCTGAGTCCTCCTCTAGCGCTCTCGCTCGTCAGAAGTCCCTCTCCACCGCGCCTGCTACCGGCCTTCCCCGATCGTCCAGCTTCAAGGGCAAGGAGGCAGAAGAGATCGGCTTTGGCGTTCCTAACCAACCTGGGCTGGGACTACTGGAACGCCAGATCCTTCAGGCCAATCCGATCCTTGAATCGTTTGGTAACGCTCAAACTATGCGGAACAACAATTCCAGTCGATTCGGCAAGTTCATTCGGATATTCTTTGCACCGTCCGGCGCGATTGCGGGTGCGAATATTGATTGGTATCTGCTGGAGAAAAGTCGGGTGACAGCAAGGGCGGAAGGCGAGAGATGCTTCCACATTTTTTATCAGCTGCTGGAGGGCGCAAAGGAGGCGAGTCTGAATGGTGAGTATGAAAATCAACTCGATGGCCTCGCTGATATCATGCATCTTGCAGAACGATTGCTGCTGGAGAACGGAGCGGGGAAGTACGAGTTCCTCAAGAAGTCTCGGGAGCAGATCGATGGCGTGGACGACCTGGCTGAATGGCGGTCTTTGAAGGTGTGTTTTGCTTTGTAGGTGTTCCGGGAACGAGCTGAGGTCGGGACTTAGGATGCTCTCGATATCGTTGGTTTCACTCCTGCCGAGCAATTCGAGCTCTTCCGCGTTCCCGCTGTCATCCTGCATATCGGCAATCTCCTTCTCTCGGGCGACCGATCCGATCAGGCCTTCCTTCCACCTGAGTCCCAAGCCGTGGCAGAGCGCATATGCCATCTCCTCGGCATATCCCTCCAGGAGTTTACTAAGACTGTGCTTCGACCCAAAGTTCGAGCTGGCCGAGAATGGGTGACACAGGCGAGGACGAAGAAGCAGGCGCAAGATGAGCTTGGTGCGCTTTGCAAGTTCATGTATGAGAAGACGTTCGGGTGGATGGTGGATCGGATTAATACGGCGCTCGACAGGCCCAGTCCCAAATCGTGAGCTCATCATCGTCGCACTGAACCTCCCAATGACACAACCCAGGTTGTCTATCGGTGTGCTGGATATCGCTGGTTTCGAGATCTTTGGTAAGCCGGTCCCTGTCATGGATTGGATGATATTGAAGTTTGCTTCTCAGTCGAGAATAGCTACGAGCAACTTCTGATCAATTTCACAAACGAGAAGCTGGTGAGTCGCTCTTTCAGAGAGATCTGAGGCTTAGCTGACTGCTGGACTCCGCAGCAACAGGTGAACTATAAATCTCCACCCTATGGACCGTCTGATAATTCGTAGTTCTTCAACTTCCACATGTTCACTCTAGAACAAGAAGAATATACGCGGGAAGGCATCGACTGGGACTACGTCAACTTCGGTCTTGATCTCCAGCCCACTATCGAGCTCATCGAGAGCTCTCAACCCATCGGGATCCTTTCATGCCTCGATGAGGAGTGCATCATGCCCAAAGCTACGGACCTCACCTTCACCGAAAAACTACAGGACATCTGGGAGACGCCTCGCGGCGGGAGTCCGACTCATCCTGGATCTGGAAAGTTTAAGACCACACGATTCGGTCAAGGCTTCATCGTCAAGCACTATGCAAGCGACGTCGAGTATCGCACCCAGGGCTGGCTCGAGAAGAACAAGGATCCAATTAACGAGGCGGTCGCGCGACTGCTCGCGCAATCCGAGATCCCCGCTATCTCCACCCTATTCTCTGAGTACGCCGAGGACGCTGCGTCGACCGGCGTCGTCAAACGAGTCAAACGAGGTGCCTTCCGAACTGTTGGTCAGCGACATAAGGAGCAGCTTCGACAGCTCATGCATCAACTCTCGACTACACAGCCTCATTTCGTCCGATGCATAGTGCCGAATTCGGTGAAGCAGCCGGGCAAAGTGGAGGTCAATCTCGTGTTGGACCAGCTCCGGTGCAATGGTGTCCTCGAGGGCATCCGTATCGCTCGTCTTGGGTATCCTAACCGACATTCTTTTGCCGAATTCAGAACGCGCTACGAAGTCCTCACTCCCGGTGTTATCCCGAAAGGCTATATGGACGGTCGCAAGGCGGCGGCGAAGATCGCCGAGGCGCTTGAGCTGGACAAAGACTTCTACAAGATCGGTGCGACCAAGTTCTTCTTCAAGGCCGGGGTCCTGGCCGAACTCGAAGAGCGGAGGGACAATCTCCTCACCGATATTTTCCGCCGCTTCCAATCAGCCGCTAGGATGCATATCGCTCGTCGGCGCATCCGAAAACTCATGAACCGTGCACAAGCTATCCGCACTATTCAGCGAAATGCTCGTGTCTACATCCAGCTTCGGGATTGGCCCTGGTGGTCGTTGTACGTCAAGGTCAGACCCCTTCTCGCAGCAAGCCGCGTGGACGACGAGCTGGTCCGCAAACAAGCCGAGCTAGCCATGGCCAAGGAACGGGAGCAGCGCGATCAGGCGGAGAAACAGCGCCTGGAAGATCTGCGGGCGTCTTTGGTCGCAGAGAAAGAAAAAGTCGAGCTCGATCTCTCTTCGGAACGGCAGATAGGACGAGAGAAGGATGGGATGCTTGAGAGGTCGAAGGTGCGGCAGGCGGAACTGCTTGAGAAGATCACCGAGCTGGAAGGAGACGTCGATGTGCTCGATGGTGAGCGAGAGCAAGCGCTTGCGACCGCCGCGAAGGCGAAAGAGCAGCTGGCTCAGGTTCAGCGGGACTTTGATCAGCTTGTGGAACAGGCCGCACTGCTCGAAAAGGAAGGGTCAGACTGGCGATCACGGGAATCAGAGCTGTTGAAGGAATTAAACACCCGTTTTACTGCACATTCTAAGCTCGAGGACAACAAAGCAGTTCTAGCGAGGCAGGTGGAGGAGCTGCAGAGATCCGTAGCGCAAAAGGAAGAGACACTGCGACGGGCAAAAGAGAGGGCAGATCTGAACGCCTCGGAGTTGGAGAAGCGATTGCAGCTGGAGAAGGGAAGATCGTGAGTGGCCCATCATGCCGCTGCTTCTGTGCTTACGATCCCTATAGGAAATCTGGAAATACTCAAGTGACCGCGCTAAATGACGACCTTCGCCGCGCAAAGGTCCAGTTTGATGAGCTCCAACAAATTGTCAAGCGCCACGAGGCGACGATCTCTTCGAAACAGCGGGAAATATCTGAGCTCGAGACGAAGCGCATCAGCACTGCCAAGGCTCAAGAGGCCAGCGATCAAGCGAAGGCAGAACTGGCGGTGAAGATGGATGCTTTACGGCAAGCGATCACAGCACGTGATCGGGAGCGACAGCAGGACATTTCGGCCAGGCAGGGGTTCGAGAAGGAGCTAGACGACCTGAGAAAGGTCATGGCGACGAAGTCTTCGGAGGACAGCAAGCGCCAGGAGGCTGATCGAAGTCGCGAGGCCGAGATGAGCCGATCACGCGAGCAGGTCACAGGACTGCAGAAGGCGTTGGACGAGCAGCGAGAAGGGGCACAGCAGCTCGCCAATAACCTTCGAGTCGACCTAGAGGGACTGCGGCGAAGCCACACTATGGCTCAGCGGGGTTTGAAGGTGACACAAGGAGCTCTGCAGGATAAGGAGAAGGCGCTAGCACAGCTGCAACAGGAAGTCAACAAGGCGCACGATTCGAAAAGGCAGGTTGCCGGAGAGCTTGTAGCGGTGAGGGAGCAGTTGGTCAAGAGTGAGAATCAGCTGCGAAGCACGGTGCAAGCTCGAGATGTGAGTGATAGGAGAGAAATCGTATTCATCGGTTGACGTCGTTGTAGTCTCTCGATCGCAAACTGCAGGAAGCCAATGACCGATACAACGATCTCGAAGACGCTGTACTCGTGATCGAGGACGAGAAAGCTAATTGGGCGAAGGGCATGGAGAATGCGAATCGCCATTCAGCCGATGAATCGGCCAAACGCCATCATTTCGAGCAGGAGCTGTACAACAATCAGGTCGAAGTCGCCAATCACCGCAACAGCGCACTACAAGCCGAACGAGATGTCTCGAAAGCCGCCAACGAGATCAAAGCCCGAGATGCGGAGATTGCCTTGTACAAGAGCCGTGAGAGCAAGACAATCGTCGAACATGTGCACGTCCTCGAATCGGCAAAGAAGGTGACCGACCGACAGCTTGCGGAGCAGGTCAGGGAGAACGCAAGGCTCAACATGGTCATGAAGAGTCTGGAGACACATCGGAACCGGGTTGTTGCGGATCTCGAGGATATGACGCGGCAGTGTGACATGCTGAAGGCCAGCAAGAGCAAGGAGGCGAGATCCGCTCGGGCGTCCATGTCGGCCGAGGACAAGGATGCGACGATGGCTATGGAGGAAGAGCGGAAGGCGAGGAGATTAGCGGAAGCCAGGGTTGGGTCATTGGAGAAAGACCTACAGGATCAACGGCGGCAGCTCTCGACGGCTTCCCTCTCGAGCCCTAGTCGAAATGGAAATTCTTATGCGACCGACAGCCGGTTTGCAAAGATGCAGAGCGAGCTCACCCGGCTCGAGCAGGCACACGACGCAACCCTCGCTCAAAACCAACGGCTCAAGAATGAGCTCGCCGATGTCCATCGCCAGACCGCCCCACGAACCCCTAAAGCTTCCGATGCCTCTCGGTCCGAATTGCTTCGCGGTCTTCAGCAAAGCCATGACGCACTCGGACGGGACATGTCGGATCAATTAAGAAAGCTTGAAGCGCAACCCCTTACTCCGTCACGGAGACACAATTCTTCCCTCTCCAACGGCCACGGCGCGGTGCAGTCACCTGATCTGCAGGCCGCGAAGCGGATACGGACCCTTGAGACCGAGATCAGCGGGTTGCGGCAACAGCTCGAGGATGAGAGGGAAGAGAAGGAATTCCTGCAGGAACAGGTGATGCAGATGCAGGACGGACGGAAAGCCAATGGGAAACCGCCGTTCCCATACGAGCAGGCGGTTTACTCGCACTTCCGATTGAAGGCGAAGAGCTTGCGGTCTCAGCTCGACCAGTGAGTCACAGCATGCCGCACACTGTGCCGTTTGCTGATTGAAAGGCAGCTGGTTGGCGATGGAGGACCTGAATCACGGTAATGCGAAACTCACACCGAGCGCGTCCGGCGCGCCGTTCACCGAAGACGTGCAGAAGCTGAAGCACCTGTTGAGTCAATTTGATCCGGAGACATCGCCATTGCGAGCGTCATAGTGCGCCGAGAGGAAAGGATCAATACTCGGAATCAAGATACCGGTTTGTGCGAAGACACCTTGTACGTTCTGAATAGTTCGGAGGAATGAAGTACTTGTATGGTTTAGGCTGGCCGACCGAGCAGCTTGAGCAATCATGTTTACATTTGTGCTGATAAGTTGCCCTCAATGTGTGAGACGAACCAACGCGGTCATGCTAAAGTCTGCTTTGGAGGTCGTTGACTTCGAGGCTGGAGGGCGCGATTTGTGCGGCAGTACATGGGGACAATCAGGGGATTCAGTCATAGCCAGAAACAGAACAACGGATGAATGGGATAGAGACCCTTATCGCTGAACTCTTAGCTCTTTAATTGCATTTGCGCTACACGAAGCTATTATACTTTGTCCTGAAAATAAGATTTTCCCTGCCGGCTTCCCTTCCGGCCTTCGGCACACTCAAAGGCCCTGGTCCTGGACGAACCCGATGATCTGCTGATAAGCCTCGTAAGCAGTTGTGTCTGCTCATCCGTCAGTAACGCCTCCTTTCCCTGGCGATCAGAGACGTACGGTAGTTGATCCCGTGGCCAGTGGCGGGGACGACATAGGTCGAGAACGTGTTGACGGAGGGGAAGAGAGTGCGGGCGGTATCGAGTTGGGTCATGCCAGAGCCAAGGGAGGTGGCGTAGCAGTTTGCGGCGCCTGACCACCTCGGATCAGGCTCTGACACTGACCGGAAGAAGAGGGGGAGATGCGGGACTGACAGTATGGCGCGTCGTTTTCACCGGTGACAACGAAAACGGGCTTGCTGAAGCTCTCCCTAGGCTTCAAAAGCGGTGCGGCGATCGTGTCTACTCAGCCAAACCAATCAGCTATATGACCGAGACGGGGGAAAGGGAGGCACGCACTGAGCTGACCGAGCGAATATTCCGACTTTGCGGTAGTGAAGAGGGTGAGAGCGGCCTGGGTGTAGTTCGGGTAATGGAAGAATTCCTGTTGGTCGGCGGAGACGGAGGGTGTGATGACGTAGGCGCTGGCGAGATCAGAGAAGCGCACGCGGTAGGCGACGGAGGCGATGGTGCTTGCGAAGCCGGCTAGTCCGAGGGGCCCTGTCGTGCCGTCAGCTAATTCAAGTGAGATTTCAAGAGGGGGACGGACCTTGGGTAGCATTGTTGGTGAAGCCGGTTAGTATGAGCGCATCAAAGACATCCGGAGAGGCGCTCGCCACGCCAGTCAAGAGGTTGGACCCGTATGCTACTCCTCCTCAGCTTGAGATCTAAGAAAAGAGGGGGACATACAGTGGCCGACACCGACAACGGTGGAGAATGACCCGAGGTCGCTGAGGTCGCCGTTCCGCAAAGCCTCTGCGATCCCGACGGACTCGGCGATCTCGTAGGAGATCTGGACGGTCTGGATCCCATCTGGGTGCGAGGAGTTCCCGACGCCTAGCCGGTCGTACGAGAGTGTCGCTACGAATGGTCAACCCAATCTCCGGGGAAGCATCGATGAAAGAGGGACTCACACCATCCGGCTTCAGCTGCGGACTCTGCAAACGAGTTATCCGTCCTCTCGCTGTCCTCCAATCAGCGTGCAAGTCGGCGATTGTCGAGTAGGGACCCACCCAAGCTGGACGTTCCAATATGCCGCATTGCCTACGATCCCATGATGCGTCTGGAAGATCCCCTTCGGGCTCCCTGACTTGGGTTCGCAATACTCAAAGTAAAGCGAGTACGTCCCCGAGACCTCGATGGCGGGCGCGTTCATGATGTCCTGCATGACTCTGCTTCCCGCTGCGTATTGGTCGATCACGTTCTGAACTAGCACTTGCTGGTTTGCGGGTCTACCACCTCACGTCAGACCCGAAGCAGGAGGGGAGCCTTGACGTACGGCCCTCCAATGACAGATCCGAGGTCGAGGTTCTTGGCCGTCGCGGAGATGTTGGCGTAGAACGACCGGCAGTTGGCACTGGACTGAGTCCATCGTTTGGTCTGAGCCTGGTTGGCTATTGGACTGGCGAGGGCCACACTGGCGAGAGTCAGAGCTGCGACGAGCTGGGTAAACATTTTGGCTAGAGCAGAATCAGGTGTCGGTTGGTATGCGGAAGGGACATTACGAGCTTCATAGGCTCGAGGCATATGGTCATCAGCGGGATGCTCTTCACGACTGCGTCATAGCTGCCGGCAGAATGCAAGTCGGACGACCGCATGCGGCGGAAAATCCGGCTCGGGAGTCCCCCTCTTGGATTTCGGCTATACGTAATCTCGCCTTCCTCGGCATGACGAAAAGGTCTAGGGCGGGAACTGGTGATCAGGTGGACCACAGGTTACCCGTCTCGGAAGAGGCATTCACCGAAGATGACATGAGTCAATCGATGCCAATTCGTCCCGAAAGAGGCTGCGCCATCGACGAATGCCGAAACCGCTATATCATGCATGATGACAAACATCAGCTCCTTCCTCTTCCTGCCCTCCCCCACCATCCCGTCCCAAACAATCTTCCTAGTTGCCTCTGCACATTCCGCCTGAACCATCTACACACCTACACAGACTTGTCCTCATTCCTGCTCTTGGCGCCGTCTTCATATGATTCTTGTTCGAAATTTGGCACGAGCCCGACGATGGCGAGGCTCGCTTTCGGCCCGTCAAATGCGAAGGCCACTTCTTCAAGCGTGTAGCCACGGGTCTCGACCATGTCTGTCGTCCCATCAGGACCTGCAGAAGTTACCAGATTTGGCGACTCACACTTCCATATCAAGATCCACTGAATGATGACCAGCGGCATGTAGACGATGTAATACTTGTAGCCTAGGCATTGCGTCAGGACTCGCAATTCAATATGTTCGGGACATACCAATTGCATTCAAGGCGATCGCATCCACCCAAGTGACATAGGCACCAGCGAACTGAGTCAAGGTGTTCCAGACAAGCAGACCCTTACTTCGCATCGAGAAAGTTTGCACTTCGGCGGGATCTGCAAGTATCAGCCAAGCGTAGGAGACTGCTCCAAGCGGCCTACAAGAGTATAGCACCGGATCTAGACGGATCAGCGACACCTTCATCTCCAGAGGAGCGACTCACTGGAAAAGTTGAACGAGCCAAGGTATATCCAAACCAGGGCAACTCTGCGTATCATCAGAAAATAGTAGAACTCGATTTGGAGTGAAGGAAACGTACGTCGCAACACCGGCTTTCGTGTTGTCTTCCCCGCCGTTCGCGAAGACGCCACTGGAATGATTAGCCTCGCCCAGCATCGAAAACCCACCTCGACACGCAGAGACCGACCAATCCGAGCAGCAGTATCGGCCAGACCCAGAGCAGGATCGTCTTCCTTCCTACTCGTTTACCGACAAATACCGCGACGATCTGGCAGATCCAGGTGAAGACGCTAAGGCCAGCCGAAATGCCGGTCTGAGTGGTCGGATTGGTGATACCGACGAGGTCGAAGACGGTGGTATCTGCGGTCATCAGTACCTTGACCGACGCAATTCTACCAAAGCGACTTACAGTAAAAGTAAATAATAGAGGCTGATTCCGGATTATTAGAATTCGGAGCTGACGGGCCATGAGACGCTTACATCCAGACAGCTACAGGACGGTAAGAGCATGTATCACGATTGAGGCAAATTTCGCTCACATTCGTGCAAAAAACCATCAGAGATGCTAAGCCGAGACGATGCCGGTTCGCGCGGCTCTTCAGGATGTTGGACCACGTCTCCGCCTTTGCGGCCTGCTCCTGCTTGATCGCTACCTTCATCTCCTGAAACTCGAATTGCACCAGCTCGTCGTGGGGATCGCCGTTCCCGTGGTATTCAACGAGGAACTGGAACGCCTCCTCCTCGCAACCTTTAGACAGGAGGAAGCGAGGCGTCTCTGGGACGAATTGTACGGCGATGAGGATGTACAGAGCGAGAGGGACTTGTAGGATATATGGGATCCTCTGAAAGGTCAGTCATTGTTCTTCCGAACTCACTCACCCAGCCCCAAGAACTTGTCAGGTAGCTCGTCCCGAAGATAACCCATGACGCGATGACCGAGCCCAGGATGTAGTACGAGTCCTGCGAACGTCGGTTGATGTCGAGACACCGAATGAGCATGAGCTTACCCATGACGCGGCGACACTTGAGCGACTTCGTGGGTGGGTGATCTCTTGCACCACGATGAGAGACGTCATGAGGAAGGAGGCTAGGCCGAAGCCGATGATGGCGCGGCCAGTAACGAAGACTGCGGAACGTCAACGGTGGGAAAAGCGGGATGAATAGAGTCAGCCTACGAGCATAGCCATTGGCGCCGGATACGCCAGCAATACAACCGATGACCGATCCCAAAAGCAAACTCCAGCCATAGACTGCACTATTCAGCATGACTCTCGTACGGTGGTAGAGACATCGCTCACATCGGATACCCCACTTTCTGCCATAATGCTCGTCGATATAAGTGATGATCGGCCCAACGACGAGGCCCGCGAAGAAGCCCGCGGCGTTGAGAAGACCGATGCGCAGACCGTCGGGTTCTCCGAGATCGGCGTGCCATGAGTCGAAGGCTTGGAGGCCGGCGATCAGGGAGCCATCGTCTATGGGGGTCAGGCATGAATCATATGCGGATATATTAGCTCACATCCATTGAGGACCATGCCGACAAAGATGACGCTCAGAAAGCTACGACCGGTCAGATATGCCTCGCTTTGACAGCTGGACTTACAAATTGAGCTTGAGCTGTCCCTTGTTTCGATACCACTTGACATGATCGCTCGCGTTCGGACTGCTCCCCATCAGCTATAGCCAGAGTAAAGCGAGACTACACACTCACATATCGTGCCAATCGCCGCTGGCTTGGCTGGGGTGAAACAAGTGAGCTCGAAGACGGAAGACGCAACTAGCGACGCAGGCATTATCCTGGTCCGCTCAACGGTATAATCTCAGCTCGGGTCACCCGACAATACCCCGAGGGGTCAGTCACTATGATGACCCGGCACCCGTGTTGCATCTCCTAAGCGTTGGTGCATCGACCCGAAACCGATCTTCTCACGGTGGAGGTGGTCGGAACGGGTCGATGCCGCTGGAGTACGGTTGTGAAAGCGGGAGAGACATGGAGGTCCCTCATGATTGGGTGCTAATTACTGACCTGACTTCGTGGGAATTCATGATGATGACGGGTAGGTGGCAACGAGAGGCAGAGATTGATCAGAGAAGAGCCCACGGTAGAGAAGGGCGAGAAGCGATATTTCGGAGCTCCGTCTCGAGCTCCGTCTCGGACTTTCCAGTAGGTCTCGGGGAATGTGGCAAAGGCATCTATGTGGCTCTCTCCCATCGATGACATCTCTGCATGCATCTACACAACGCGATGTTAAAGGCATCCCTCAACCAAGTAGCTCCACCAACTCATGGATCAGCGCGTGATGTATCTACGTGAGGAACCGTGCGCAAAAGACCGGGTGACGAGTCTGCGCTGTCGGAGTTGGATTTGAGCTCCTCGTCGTCTTTTACTTTCACAACCTCTAATCAACAGCTGAGCAACCATGGCCGATGAATACTCCTTCCATGCATACCAGTCCCAAGCGCCAGCTCCCGAAGCCGAGCTTGGCTCATTCGACCCGCTCTGTGTCCTGAAGATCTACCAGACAAAGGACAGGATTTGGTGGCTTAGAGTGCGGTGGTTCGATGCCTCCAGAGAGGATCTCACGGCGGAGCGCGCAGGTGACTTTATCGATCAGGGGCACCAAGATTTGATCGAGACATACAGGTTCAGGTTGTATCGTAAGATGAAGAATTCAAAGAGGCTGGGAGCGGAATGGAGAAGGAAGATGTTGAGTGAGATGAGGCGGCAAGATGTGAATGGGGCTGACGATGAGGACGAGGAGGAAGAGGATGAGGAGGTAGAGCAGGTGGAGGAGGAGCCCGAGGACGGCGAGGTAGAGGAAGAGAAGAAGATGGAGAAGAGGTTGTGGACGATAGCGAAGAGACGGATGGCGGCAGCGAAGCAGATGGCAACAAAGAAGGCAAGGGAAGCTCTGGAGCGGTCGATGACAGCGACGACAAGGGTTGGCCGCCAAAGTGGACGGCGCCAAGGCCAGGTGCGGACCGGTATCATACGCCGCACTTTGATACTTTCTCGAAGGCGCCGATGATCGAGTCCACGACACGCCAAGCGATACGCGATCAGCAGGCGAAGACCGCGGCTGTACAAGCCGACGTGGGTCGCCCCTCGACCGACATGACTTCTTTGTCCCGTCAAATCGAATCACGCTTTCGGTCTTCCTCCTCTCCTCGTCCTTCTCATTCTGAGCTCCCGGACGATCTCCTCGAATCAGCGCCTCGAGATTCACCTGGACCGTCTGTTCGTGCCCCTCTCCCCAGTCCCCTGCCGCCGACTCCTGCTCCGACGAGCCGCTTCTCCCTTGCGGCCTCAATGGTGTCCACATCCTCGGATCGTATGTCAGAGGGCAGGCAGACCTCGCCAAGGATGAGAGCCGAGTCAGGTGTCAGTACATCCGTGGCTGATATCTCATTGTCTGACGTAGGATTTCTGGTGGATGCGCCAGAGACGGACAAAGCGGACGCGGATCTTCGCGCTAGAATCGATGCGGACATAAACCGGATTGAGGCTCACATGCGGGAAGAGAAAAGGCAGATTCGCGCCCTCGTGAGTGGAACGAGTTTAGCTGATGGTCCAGCAATCCCAGCGTCAGTCGAGCGTTTTGCGAACCCAGGTCCGAGCGAGAGAACGGGAGATAGCGGATCTCCGGGAACGGGGTACGGCGGGTCACGAGGGGAAACGTGTAAGCAGAAGGTTGTCGGGAGGAGCAGGTGAGCACGATCGACGCTATCGGGCTAATGTCAGCGTCGCCAGCGTCTAGCCAGTCGGCTGAGCGGACCGAAGAGGAGGAGAGATGAAATCCTGGCTAGCTCGGTCTTGGTTTCACTGTTTTTTTTGCGAGGTTCGTTTCTATTCGTTTTGTATTCTCCA
>JAABUV010006222.1_pt1 | contig 13109 bp, 13 predicted proteins | sample 5559971 | NCBI WGS metagenome assembly JAABUV01 (sample SAMN10711881, study PRJNA513362) | rock metagenome | isolation source: Antarctica rocks | place: Antarctica: Victoria Land, Knobhead nord | collected 2015-12-19
TCAACTTCTTGAACTATCGAATAATCGTCACGATCACGAAAGATCTTAAAGCAGCAGCGAGAATGATGATGAAAATGAAGCTTCTGAAGCAATTTAAAGTGACTAGAACATTCATTCTTTAACATGCAATCAACGTGAACAAATTTGATACATAGTCTTAATCTTGTTGTTTTGACTGCATGAAGCAGTCATATAAATAGCGAGTGATTTTCTATCTTAGAGAATTTTGTTCACTCGACACACATAGCATAAAGTTTCTCATGAGTCGATTTAATCGATGTCACAAGAGTGTATGAATTTATTATTATTATTATTTTTTTCTTTAATTATTTTTTAAATTTATTTTTTATTATTTGTTTTATTTTGCTCGTTGCTTTGAAATTTGTTTATGCTAAGACAACACTTTATACTAAGAAATATTTTGACTATATTTAAATGCTAATTTATTATTATTTAATACAATTACTTAGTCATATAATTAATTAAATATTAATATATAATTTATTAAAAAAGTTAATATAAGATTTAATAAAAGAATTTAATAGTAGAAATTCTGATATTAATACTTAATCATATATTTACTAACTTTACTATTTATTTAACTAATTATTTAAACGTTAGAAATTAAGACATAATAAAGATTTAAGAAAAATATAAAAACATCAGAATAATATTAAGATATTAACTTTATTTGCATTAAATTTAAAATAAATTTGAAAACTTTCTTCATTAAATTTGCTTTAATTTAAAATCAAAAACAGACTTTTACATGTAATAATATTTTTTCATGCTTTTTTATATTAAATTGAACTTTTTTGATCTTATTAACTCTTTTCTCAATTTTTTTAAAGCAGTAAATGATCTTGTTTTTATAACAATATCGTTGTTAGTTTCTTTTCAGCGTTGCTTTATTTTACAAAACTTCTTGATTATTAATACTGTCTATTTAGAATCAATTCAAAACATTTGTACTCTGCGCTTTCTCTTTCTTAAGTCATAGATCGCTTCTTATGATGAGAAGAAGAAATTTTATTATGGTTGATGCTTGCTATCGTAGAGTCAAGGTACAGTCATCGCGACTAATTTTGACGAACTAGAATGAGCGAACAAGTCTCGACATAATGCGCTAAATCACAAGGTAGATGTTGACTAGCGTCACAGTAAGTACGATGAATCAGATCAGGCGAGTGAACTGAACGACACGAACCTTAGTAATTAAACTCGCTTCCGTCCTTCTTTTCCTACCTCTGCGACTGCTTTAAACACTCACTTCCCCTCATTGAAAATACCCTCACGCATGCATGCGTCCCATGCCTCTCACTTGTTCAGGGAAATTTCCAAGCGCAATTCCTTAGATTTCTAAACCGCATTATTTCAACCTTTCACGAATATCAAGGATGAAGGCGGTGTTTTTGTGGCGGACGTGGTCGAGTCATTGAATCTCGTACTAGAATATATCCACGAAAATGTAGATGTGAGAAAGAGAGAGAATGGGCCGAAGTGAGTGCCGATGGCGAGAGAAGTTTGATAACGGAGAGAGGGGTTTCTGCGATTGAGATATCCGGCGTAAAAGTAGAGAAGGAGTGAGAAAGGAGAAGGGAAGAGTGAAAAGCGAGGCAGGAAAGAGAATTGAAAGCGAGAGACGAGTAAACAAAACGTGAGGGTAGATGAATTGAACAAGCAAAGTGATAAATGACGTTAAGATTGAAGAAAGAAGAGACTATTGGCAAAAAGGATTTCGGTAGGAGAAAAGCTATGGTACATCAGAGCTCTGCAGACCCAAGTGATGGGAATAGTAGCCCTTCTGTTACTTGGTTTTCCTGCTTTTAATACTGCCACTAGGCATGCAGAAGTCAATGGTGCGAAGAAATGACTTGCAGTTCAACAAAGTATATAGAGGTTGCCCCCGCCATATCGTCAGAAACCATCCACCCTTCGTTTCTTCCAGAAGCACTCTTTTCTGCCTATGCGGGCTTCGAGAATTGTTCCTCTAATAGCTTAATTACATCTTTGGTCCCTCGTCCGGGTTACCATATATTGTCTGCAAAGGATGTCCTGATGCCAATGAACTTGATCTACGCCTGTCCATTGGGAGAGAGTCCTGGTGAGCCCTTCCTGCTCTCAGCAACGACGTAGTTCTAGTGCGGAACTCATATTCGGAAATTCTAAAATCCTCTTCTCGTTGCCGCACCAGAATCCTAAAGATATGGAGACGCTAAAGCCGATACACATCCAAAGTGTGCTGAGCTTTCATTGCGTTTCTTAGAGGATGAACATCATCGATTGAAACTGGCTGATGGTGATCATGAATTGTCAAATCCAGCGATGCCTACTCTGAGAAACATATTGTTGCTCAATAGTTCCGGGAATTTCACCGGCTCGACAGCCTCTTTCATGTCTCTTCATGTTGCTTGGGTTGCTAAATGCTCTCTCACAATCAGTGCGAGAGCATTTATATGGCCGCGCTCCGGTGTGTGAATGGCTGTGAATCCTTAGACGAGAAGGTCGCGAGAATCCTTTGTTGCATGTCTGACAAACAAATCGATTGCGAAACGGGTTAATAACTGCTGCGGAGAATGATGACGAGGCAAATTGATGATTCGACGATTCCTCTAGAGACTCCTGCGTCAGAGATATCTACCAATCTTCCAAGGAAGACGAGTCTTGCTCAAAGTAAAGGACTGGTAGAGAACACTGACGTTGCTGACGAAGCTCAAGACTTCGGGGTGCATCACTCAATTCAGATGAAGCGTCCACGAAATCATTAGACTCTGTGTCCGATATTCCAGAAGGACTTGGTGATAGTGCCTTCGAATCCTCCATGGTAAACGACGTGCAATCTTGTGTTTGAGAGTTCGCGGCCGAGCTTTTTTCCTCTTGTTGTTGTTGCTGTTGTTTTTCTGCTTTCGCTGTGCACAGAGTAAGTTCGGATTATGCTTTTATACGACTAAAAGACTTACTTTGCTCATGTTTAAAGGCAGATTTATCCGCAAAGCTTATCAAGCTTTTCACGGAAGGTAGAATGCATTGATTATTAGTATCCTTCATCGATGAAGATGGAAACTGCTGAGATGATTGAATGTAAATCGATGACTGATTAAGGTAGGAATTCGCGGTTAGGATAGACGTCAATTTTCTGTCGTACAACTGAGCTGCTCGATTTCTATAAGCAATGATATGTTGATATGACTGTGAACAAGCGTGCTGATTTGTTCTATAACGATGGTGATGTATCAGATTCGTCACATCCATGTCTTCGTTGAATTGAGCGTTAATCAAGTCTGTAGATAACTAGGAGCAGAGAAACGGTGACGGTAGACGTGTACTGAAGCTAGGTTACAAAGACCATACAGCCAAAAAAAACCACGAAGGAAACGACAGCGTGAACAAGTGCTCGGCATTTCAGAGATGCAGTTGCTCACACGACTTTTGAGTTTGCTAGGAATATCGAGGTTGCAGAATGAGCAAACGTCGGTGCTGAACCTTCTCCTCTTCAAGCGCTTAAAGGAGATAAAATCAGCAACGGTTTCGAGTAGCAAGCAGTAATGGTACAGGACTGTATTGCGGGCGGCAGTTGAGCAAAGCCGGGAAAGTAAGAGCCAACCTTGGACCTCGCTGTTGGTGGTGCACAAAATCAGAGAGTATCCAGACCCACAACCCAGTGTCCCAAGTTGGACAGCAACCTTAGTGTCATGCAGTCGAGAACGAATTCATGAGTGATCGACCTCTCCTTTGAGGATGACTTGCCACATAAATTAAGGTCTACATGCGAAGTGGAGAACTCCTGAGTTCTAAGTGTTGTTTGCACTTGAAGTGTAGGGTCGGCAACTTAGCGAGCATCGTATTGACCCAGTACAACGGGACAGATTGATGCCAGACATCATAGGCAAACTCTCCAAACCAAACGTTCTTATTCGCTGATGCGCTCGGATATGATCGCACTTTTGTTTTTTGATGATTTCAATTTGCGTATGCTAGATTGCTGCTTGGGGATGTATCGTAAGATAAACGGACCATTGGTGGAAGTTGTTCGAGACTTCTGTGGACTTGAACTTATCACACCCGGGAGCGAGACGACGTGCGCAGCTTTCAGACCCACTCAGTTTAGAACGAATCAGACCAGCACAGAGCTTAAGCAGAAACAACCCTCCTGAACATCTGCATTGGTTGATCTGTTATTCTTGGATATACTATGTAGTCATTGGGGTGGTTTGTGCGCTTGGCTCCATCGCGCAGCTGAGCATTATATTGCAGTGCTTTGACACAGCTTCATTTACTTTGCCGGATCGGGATCAATATCCCTACTCAATGCGCATAGTTACGATGTCTGGATCGGATACTAACACACTCAACTGGAGGTCTCTATACGATGCCACAGCTGCCGCTCAACGTCCATTGTGAACTAACTCTGATTGGACGTCTCTTCAAGCTTTTCATATCCAGTCATCAAGGTTTCTGCTGATCCCTACCCTTTCCCTACCTGAACTGTATTCTCCCTCAAGTATTGCTTACACAGTCTGCATCATATCCTCCAAGAGCTCGATGAAGAAGTCTGCCAAGAGACTGCTATCAATGTATCAAAGCAGAACACAGTGAGGACGGTGGTGGCAAAGCACAGGTCGATCCGTCGTGTGCCTGGGATAAGGGAATTGCGGAGGCCAGAGGCGAGAAATTTGGTGGAGAGCACTCTCAGCTTTTTGAAGGATAAGGCTGCAAGTGTATCAGCGGAGGATACAAAGGTTTCAAGAGGACTACATTTCGAGAGATCGGGAGTAGCGACATTGTCTACGAAGCTAGAAATTGATGACACAGGCGATGCATTTCGAGAAGTTGGGGAAAAGAAAGAATCTGAAACTTGGGACAAACCAAATCAGGATTCGGCCCACAGGCTATTGTCGCGTTCTTTAGAGCAGGTGGTGACAGTGCATTTGCTAGAGGAAGTCGCCTTTTCGGTCACTCCGAAGATGGAGGTCAATTCTGAGCATTGAGTTCCGAGACAGCACGCCCTACTTTTGGGGTCACCAAGGCGGCGACGATCAACGCTCAAGCTCGAAAATCCCTATACCTTAAAAAGAAAGATAAGAAAATGATAATGTTAAAGATCATGCTTTACGCCTACAGAAGCTGTGTTTTCAAGACGAAGAAAGTGAGCATTCCAGGTTCTCACGAAGTGGCCCTTTTTGATGATGGAAGGAGTTCAGAGACCAAAGCTAGGCTGAAATTCGATCTCGACAATGAAAATCAGCGAATCTTATCCGTTTTGAGTTTCTATCAGCTTAAGAGGGATGTGCGGTATGAATCTGATCTGCACCCATAATACGTCACAGCAAGCAGCCAGGCGTGAAAGGCTAGTTCCTGATGAGGTGCTTCCGATTAAGGCTGACGGGCTCGGCGAAGAGCGAATGATGAAGCTGTACCAAAATCCAAAGTTTGGAAGGCGCAGTTATGAATGGATTGAAGTGCTTGGTAGCCTTCGTAATGATTTAGCCAACAGGTACTTGGAGGAAGAGGAGACGATCATTCTAGAGTTTGTCGAGGACTGGTGTGTTAAGAAAATTGGATCTGCGATGGCACTTACGCTGCTGTCTAGTGTGGCAACGACTGTCTTATGGATATCCCTGTGACCCAGACCACGGCATGAAGGTCCTCTAGACCCGGAAGGAAGTAAGACTGGAACCACAATGGGACTAAGGGAAAGTCAGGCAGACTTCAAAGGTCTAAGCGGGAGGGTGGAGACAAGAGTATTATTGGGAGTGCTTGTGCTAATGTTCGGTTGGACTAATGTTCCATGTTGGATCTCGTTGAGCTGGTTGACGATGTAATGGGCCTTCGCGTACCATATATTGAACAATAAACAAATAGGCCTCTTCTGCGGCTGTAAGGTATTCTGGTTGGGCGGACTGTCCTCCGCTATGGAGATCCTGGGTTACAAAATAACAGTAAACGCCATTGAATTCTTGATTTAAGAGCAGACGCTAGAAGACTTTTTGCTCGGTCTTCAAGATTGTGTGGGGTAGTCTAACGTTTGCGACTTCGAAGCCCCCAATTTCTGGTTGAGAACTAAATTTGCGGAGACTTTTTACTAAGCAAGTATAATAATCAGAGAAGAAACCGTACGAGATTCATTCGACACCAGCCAGGCAGCATCTTGAAATTTCACTTGCACCAAACATGTTATTTCAAGGGTGGGTGCTTTCCGGTATTCACAAGCTATGGTCTCGAAAGTCTTAGGTGGCTACGAAGCGTGTCTTGTAGATGTGCCAGATAGCGGGCTGACCCTGAGAGTGATTACCAACTTTATGGTCAATCCGGGTAGCTCGATCAATAGGCAAAAACAATGGTCGGCCGAGGAAAGACTCTAGGAAATATGAAACTTCCTACTTCCTAGTGCTGATCAACACTTGCGGTGCTGGAATATTTCTTCAACATACAGGAAGTACGATCACTGGAAGCAAGCAGTGAAACTGCTTGCTACATCATGGAGATGAGTGAGACTGTACTCGAGATTGAGCATCTGGACTCACGAATGCTTGACTTTCGTCGACGTAGACTAATGACGCTGGAAGGGTTCAAAAACGCCAGAAGTCCAAGTCATAGAGATACGTCTCAGAGTACGTATGGATAACGATCTATATACGCTGAGGAATACACTCGACCTGACATCAATGGACACATTATCCAGATTGTGGAAGGAGACATGGTGCAAGCTATATAGGAGAGAAATTCTAGGAAAGAGAATTTGGAGATGCTAGTGAGTATGAAGACTTGATACTAATAGCGATTAATAATGGCGGGAGGAAGCACAGGACTTCGTTGTTCAAATGGGGATATATGAGAGAGAGTCATTGGCGATCTTTATATTGCGTTATGGCCGTACCAATAATCAGTCGCCTTAACTTCTGACTGCACCAGACTTTGTTGAATTACATCCATCTTTTCCCCTTCCCCAATTGGAGCTGTGCAAGCATCTTGAGGTGACTGTTCCTCAGTGGTAATGCTCGCTGGTTTGGTACGTGCCGCTACCCGGCAGAAGGCCTCGATGTCATACGGTTATAGAAAGAACATGTTCCGATGTCTTTCTTATTCCTTGCTTAAGCTTCGCTTGATAATGGCCTTGGGTAGTGAGGACTGCTTTGGGGCCGGCTGATTGGAGCTCCCTTGGGGACGGGTGGTTCGAGCTCCTTTGCTTGTGCCAGGCTTGCTTCTCTTGTGATACCGACATCGACGCCTAATGTTTATGAACCATTTGTTAACCTGTTGCCGTCGTCAGCATGGGTACATCGGGTAAGGTCGGGGGGATCCTCAATCAACCTCGCTGATGTGAAGGTTTGTCTCATTCATGAGCATTCGCTTCTCTGTCGGAGTTGGATAAGGGTTATCGTTGTGCTCCGAGAACCATTTTTCCAATTTACGTGCGATAGCCCTAGGCATTCGGCGTTGGTAGGATTGATGTGTTTGCTCGTGAACGTGAGCGTTGTCGAAACCGGTGGAAGGGTATATGCTAAAATTGTCCAAGTAGGGAGTACGAGCCGCGGATTGGGAATCTTGATACAGACGATCTTGCTCTGGTACATCGTTGTAGAAAGAATATGATGAATGTCCATAGGGCTCCGAATTGAGCGATTGGCCTGTTAATGGACATGTTATGATAGAATTATAGCAAGTGATGTCTCTCGAAGCTCGTCTTTGGCGGTAAGTTGGTATTTGTTCGACAGGGTTGCAGTGAACTGATGGGGCAATGGACCAAGTGCCCGGAAGCTGATGAGACCTGTACGGTCCATGATGGCGCTCATGAGAAAATCCGGAGGGATCAATCAAGACAGGATTTGTTTCCCTTATTTCCGGTACTGCCTGCAACAAGACCAAGTCAGCCCTTGAGACCTCTTGGTTCTAGAAAACAGAGAGTTTTACATCGGCCAAAGCCGGCAATCTGTCATGCCTGGCATCACACTGTGAAGAAGAAAGCGAACTCGGAATCATGTGACAGTCAAAACTTTCTAAAGTAGGAGCGTGTCTCACGAGCGATTGTAACGCAGAGCTAGGTGGTGCTATTAAGTACATATAGGTCAGCATCTTTTTCTAGATGTAATTGATTGAGCGTTGCATACGTTGACAGTTAACGTTCATTGATGCGTGCTATTATGCTCCGTACAAGAAAGTTTGTTATAACGCTCAGAGCTGCTTCAGATAAACCTTGTAATTCCATAGCCGCTTTACTAGGTACGACTGCACCTGGTAGTATGCGCATGGAATCTTTTCTGAGCGCGTCGAGAAGTATCGGGACGGGGAAACAAACGTTGGACTCTGCAGCGTGGCTTAATACGGACCCACCTGCGATGCTGGATGGAAATAATGAAATGTGATGCTTATCTTTGACTGCAGATGAAGGTCCGGATGCAGTAACCCTCCTCACCAAACGTGTACTCCTTCGCTTCCAATCTTCCAATCACCATGGAATACGACTACGACAACTTCACAACAAGGGTTACACTGGTTCTGTTCTCAGGTTCTTTTCTCACGCCGAATCCTGATCCACACGAGATCCAATAGTAACAGCGGTCTGCAGAGATTGATCTGATTTTCTGCGCACTGAGTCAGTCACACATGCAACAGTTACCAGGACCACTCTTCACAAAAGTCTTATCTCTAAGAACTTTTTGGGACTGTCCTGCATCAGGATTGCAAATCATGACTGAGTCTGTACGATGATCGAGCCAGTCAAGTTTCCAGTTCCAACTGTGTGTGTACTGCATCATTCTCAAAGAAGATATGGTTCATGAATTCGTTCTCTATGACATATCCTTTGGGTTGCAACCGATATTGGAATATTGTATGGAGAGCCTCGATTCAATTGAATATTGCCTCAACATCTCGCATAGCGTTCATGATATCCATAAAAGTGTATCATTGCTAAAGGGTGATGCATGACATGTAAATTCATGCATGTTGCCGCCCATACTAAAGCAGACTATACGCCCGTTTTCATTGACGGTTCCGTATTGCGAATCTCTCAAATAGTTTCTCTGCCTTCAGTGGGTTGAAAACGCAGAGATAAGTATCGGGAAGCACCACAGGCGAGAACGAAAACACCGGAAAAGAAGTTACACTTTGTTGAAAGCAGATCAGCAGACCAGGGAATCATAACAGTCTCAGTAAGTTGTAGCCTGTATCTTTTGCATGCAAATGTTCTCGATGTACTGACCATTTTTCTAAAGATCATGAAGAACACATCGGAACATCGACAATTCTTCTCCAAACACGCCCTTCCATGCTTCGGCTTCAAACAACCAGAAACTGAAATAAACCGTGAAGAGCCCTCACACCCATACAACCCCACTCACGCTGCCTCATCGTTCCTCAAGACAGCCACGCCTTCGATGGCTCTTCGAGACAGCTTTCTTAAGCGAACCAGCAATCCAGCATCCGCAACCTTCACATTTCAGTCGACCCAGAGTATTAGCGAGCAAGCTGATGAGATGAGAGCTCGCGGAGCCAAGAGAGCAGTGCGTGTTGACAAAAGCTTGGCTTATCTTCAAAGAATCTAAGAGCTTTATGGGTTCAGAGAATCTGAAGGATATTCAGGACTTGAACGCAGTAGTATATTGCAAGGACGATGTCAATGTTCATCAATGAAAGCTTGTTATATGTAGGGATAATCAGTAACGACAATGTGAATTTCTGCAGAAGTCGGATCATATTCATACCAGACGAGCTTCAAGTGAATCCCTATTCACTTAGTAGCTTCATCAAATCTGAATCAACATATCTTTACGCTTCAGCGCCTAGTGGGATTACAATTCAATCTCCCCGCTATTCTGACACGGGCGTTACTAGCCTTCCGTTTTCCAGAGCACTGCGAATATTTTCAATGACCAGAATTTCTAAGTTACGCTGTATTAGCATTTCATTTAGTTAGCCAAATTTCATAGCACGAAATAGGGTACATGACTGAAGATACGACAAAGGTCTACATACCTGGGTCTCAAATGTTGCGGTACCAATATGAGGCAACAGTACTACCTTCTCATTATTGAGCAAGCCCATGTGAACCTTCGGCTCCGTCTCATAGACATCCAATCCTGCCCCAAAAACCTTACCACCCTTCATCGCATCCACAAGCGCTTGTTCATCAATGATTGAGCCCCGCGCCGTGTTGATAACGACCACACCATCTTTCATCATCGCAAATTCTTTCGCCCCTATTAAATGTCTGGTCGCGTTGGATAACGGCAAATGCACACTAATCACGTCGCTAGTTCTGAGCAATGTCTCAAACGATACATATTCAGCGTTTGTCGAATTTTTGTAAGGCGCGATTGGCTGACGGTTGTGATACTGCACTTTGAGATCAAATGCCGTGGCGCGGTGGGCTAGTGCAGAGCCGATGCCACCCATACCGAGAATGCCGAGGATCTTCCCTTCTGGATCATAGCCTAGATCCATGGAGCCACGCCAGCATCCTGCACGAAGAGCGGAGGAAGGAATATGAATCCGGCGAAGGGCGCCAAGAAGGAGGTAGATGGCTGTGTTAGCGGTGGCTGCATTGACGACCCGAGGGGTGTTGGAGACGAAGATGCCTGTTTTGAAGGATGGGATTAAAGAGGCGAAAAAGAAGACTTCGGGCAGAGAGATAATACCTCTTGATTTACAAGCATCAACATCAATCTGATCATAGCCTGCACCATTATGCGATATGAATTTCAAGCTCTCGGGTAAAGCATCAACAAGTTCTTTGTCGAATCTTCCGGTAATCTGCAGCGAAAGCATCTTACGTAAGCTTTTGATTTTTTTGCGACCATCAGAACTGATCAGATAAAGCACCTCAACGGAATCGTAAGTTCTGGAAATTGCAAGCACTCCATCATGAATGCCAGATTCACAATCGTTAAGGAACCGTGCTCGATCCCCTTTTTGGATTTGCTTGAATTCATCGAATTAGCGCTCATTATCCGCATCGAAGGACCCATCGAATCAGGGCTGATTGATCAGGAGTGGTTCTTTCAGCTCACCCGAAGCTCACCAAGTGTTGAGAGGGCATCCCACTCTGTACGGGCGTGGTATATCTCCCCTAGCAACAGCACAATCGGCCGAGAAGTCTCTGAAACTGACATTTGAAGGGCGAAGAAGACCGTACCTATTTTATTAACCTGGCAAGGGCTTGTCTGCATCATGATGCATCCCGCATCTTCTCTTGTGGCTTTTATAATTCCCGTCAGTAGCAGCGCTGAGACTGAACTGCAGGCAGAGATCGGCGATTCGCTCATCCAACAACTTCCATAGATAACAAACATCGAATGGAACATTTTCCACAACATCTTTCTGTAGCCGCCACATTACGGGAAGGTAGCAGATCCTGCACAATCCTAACCACTAGGAAGCAAACCCGGCGCGTTTAAGTTGCATAATTAGGTCACCCTTATCTCTTTGAGTGTTGTATGGTAGACAAGATTCCAAGCTTGGAGACATGCAGGATATTCTCATCACCTCGTAAACGCACGGCGACTGATTCGTTCAAAAGTCGCAATCACATGCACAAACCCCGTAAACCCCACGGGTCAATGCTGTTCGGTCAATCGAATTTGCGCTCAGGTGTGCTACGTGATGTTGCGGTCCACTCACCTAACCTGCTTATTTCCAAATAAACTGGGTACCATTGGTGAATCGATTCAGCTGAGTGCTTCATAACACATGAACCGGTTCAATCATGACTGAATCATCTTCACTCATCAAATCGTGACATGTGTTAAATCTTTTGATTACTTTTAAGATGTTGTTTATCTTATCACAACTTGACTTAACTATATCTGTCGTAGTTTCAGAGCGATGTTTTTCATAGTAATTTAATTTAAGTCTTGTTAATCAACAATTTGAACTGACAATCTTTGCTTTGCAGGGCTGAACCGCACTAGTACAGTTTTTCATCTCCTGAACGCTATCAGGCTGAATATTTGGACCTTGACGATGCTTGAAGGTAGGTCCGCATGGCATCTCAAGGAACATGTGGTTTTAGGATAAATACCGTTATTTTGGAAGGCTTGATCGGGGACTTGGAATGACATTGGTCATGAAATTTAGGGTCATAAAAGGAGTGCTTTGCTCGTGTGTTCACCCTCATCCACTTGGGATTCGGGCAAACAGTCATTAGTGTGATTCTGTCGTCAACGTCGACTATTCTTCTAAGCTTTTGCGCCTACTTGAACTAGCCAAACCTCGGGGTCCCGGGCCTGAGAGCATGTCGGTGTGTGTGGAATGATATGATTATCTTCATTTTGTCCTGCCATCCTGAAAACTCCCTCAATCCAATGGAAACTCGTGGAGCCAACGATTGAGGATACAACCTTATGCCGCAGGGTAGTCCGGCGGTACCTCTTGGATGAAGTTCCGAATTTAAGCACCGTTACTGCGGCTAGACCACGGGATGTTGTTGAAGCCTTCGCCCTGAAAGCCCTTAGCCTAGTATGGCTCGCTACCAACGCCGTCCTTCCAAGTGCTTGCAAGAAAGTCTTCTTTCTTCGTCGTACTCAGGCCATGACAATCCAGGACGGTTTTCACAGCTTCTACCCGTGGATGATAGAGTCGTCAATGATGAGGAAGTCATCAAACTACTGCCAGCTTCATCGTTGCATGTACTTGATTGACCTTCTGCTGATCCGTATTCGCTACGCGTAGATTGGTGATTCTTTGCTCTGCCGGGCTGAGACTGAAATAGGTTATTCGCATAGCTGTAGACTGAAAAATCTGCAGAAAACACATCTCAATGTAAGGAGGGAAAGCGACATACCTCCCGATATTTTGATAGAGGAATTTTCAGTGCTTCAGCGTACTGTTCGAAACCAAGTGTTTCCATGGCAGATAGAATATCTTTCCCGTTCAATATTCTCCGTTCCTCTTGCTGGCATGTCTCCGCGGCTTAATCATGTCAAGACTAATTTTAGATCATACGTACTGAACGATATAGAGGATTAAAGTGTACGTACCTTCGCTTGTGATGAAAGAGATGAACTCACTCACGCATTCTTGCATGCATGTTTTGGCTTCTTTGGCGATTTTAGCGTTTTCTGGCAACGCTGTCTTCATGATTCGAGCAACTAGTAGACATTTACAAACTT